>Ga0214917_10000065_pt1 | contig 119755 bp, 114 predicted proteins | sample LL_1208_BB_MetaG_FD_177983 | JGI IMG/M metagenome (GOLD analysis project Ga0214917, IMG submission 177983) | Freshwater microbial communities from Lake Lanier, Atlanta, Georgia, United States - LL_1208_BB | ecosystem: Environmental > Aquatic > Freshwater > Lake | place: USA: Georgia... | reverse complement strand
TTACGAAGCCTTTTTTCGAAAGTATCTGCAAGCCGCTCGTGTCGTTGCGATGGCTGAGCCAATTGTCGACCAGTTGTGCGTCGGCAGTTTCACAAGCATTTAAGTCGGCCGACTCGGCGACAATTTTTAGTGTCGCGTCGACCAACAATTCGACACCTTCGTCAAGCACCAACAAGGTGCAGGTCGTGCCGTCGCCGCCATGGCTTCGTTTGCTTTCGCGTTCGTCGTAGAGACGTAAAACGGCCGGGGTCGCACCGTGCCGCACAGCGAGTCGCATCGTCTCGACGGCATCGGCAAAAGATTTGAAGCGATACGCGGCTTTCTTGGTGACATCAGGCAGTGGATGCGCCCGCAACCAAACTTTGGTGATGATGCCGAGCGTGCCCTCGCTGCCGATGAACAGCGAAGTCAAACTCGGACCAGTCGCACTTGCTGGTTCGGTACCAGTTGAAATAACCGAGCCGTCGGCGAGAACGACCTCGAGGCCCGCGACCATGTCGTCGATTTTTCCGTAGCGAGTCGAAAATTGTCCCGCGCCACGAGAACCAATCCATCCACCGACGGTCGAGATGTCGAACGATTGCGGAAAATGCCCGACAGAGAGTTGGTGCTTGCTGTTGATTTCGTTTTCGAGGTCGGGACCAAAAGTTCCGGGAAGTACTTCGATCAAGCCAGAAATTTGATCGACACTTACGACGCCGCAAAGGTCTGTCGTATCAATCACGACGCCTGCAAAAAGTGGCACTGCTGCGCCACAAACGCCAGATCGACCGCCAGACACGGTGACCGGCACCGAGTGTTTCGCGCAAATCGCAACCACATCGCTTACCTGTTTGGTCGAATTGGGCCGACATACGACGCCTGGTCGTCGGGCCGTCATTGCATTGAGCGACCAATGCATCGTCAGCGGCCACCAGTCGCGGGCATGTTCGACGAGATCAGACGTAGAAGTTGAACTCGGGCACAACATTTGCAGACCAACCAAAAAATCAGGGGATAGATCGACGCCAGTGGTATCGATTCGATCGACTACTTTTTCGACCGAGTCAGAAAATTCGATCGGCGCAGTCGGTTTGATCGTCATGAGTTATTGCAACTGAAGCGCCGCATGGTCTTCGTCTGCACACGAATTACAGTAACCGAGAACTTGATTGTTGATCTCTTGTTCGCCCCAGCCAAGATATGGTGCGATCAACTCGGCGACACCTCGGGCACTTGCCACGCTTGCTCGACGATTGATGATTCGAGCGCGCGTGCGTCGCGACAAAATGTCGTCGAGCGTGCGGGCCATTTCGTACTGCACGGCGAACACTGCCTCTGCTCGCAAATACGGAAGCCCCGCAATCAGCGGTTCGCCGAGATTCGGGTCTTGCGTGATCATTTCGGCGAGCATTTCTGACTCACCACCAAACCGAGATTGCAGATGTCGCAGGTTTTTGTCGGCGAGTTTCGTAGAACTGTTTTTTGCGCCGATAAATTTGAGGCTTTTGGTCTTGCATTTTGCAGATACACCCAAAGTTTTAACGACTTCATCAACCGTGTCTTGTGCCATCTTGCGATAGGTAGTGAGTTTTCCGCCGGCAATGGTGATCACGCCAGAGTTCGACTTCGAAACTTTGTGACGGCGCGACAAGTCGGCGGTGCGCGAACTAAGTTTCTCGCCACTCACGCTTTTGACCAGCGGTCGCAACCCAGACCAAACAGCTGTTACATCATCAGCGGTGACGTTTGTAGTCACGGCGGCGTTCAGAGCCCTGAGGACATAGTCGATGTCTACGCGGGTGCATTGCGGGTCGTCGATCGAACCCTGATAATCGGTGTCTGTCGTACCTATATATGTGTATTGGTAGGTGCCGTCATAATTTGAAATCCATGGCACCAAGAACAGACTGCGTTTGTCGCCGGGCACCGGAATCACCACGGCAATGTCGTTGCGCACCATCTTCCATGGCACGGTCAAGTGCACGCCTTTTGCTGGCCGAATCGACTCGGGGTTCTTGCCTTCGTCGGTCGTCATGACTTCGTCAGACCAAACCCCGGCCGCGTTGACTATGACACGGGCATTGATCGTGATCGAGTTTGCGTCACGAGGTCTGATTATCGCGCCGCAGGCACGGCCTTGTTGATCGTGCAAGATTTTTTCGACAGGGGCATAATTCAAAACTGCGGCACCATGACTCGCGGCCGTGCGAGCAAGTGCGATGCAAACTCTTGCGTCGTCGGCCATCGCGTCAAAATATAAATATGCCGACCCAAGTCGTTTGCGGTCCATTGTCGGCAAGTGTGTGAACGCTTTGTCGGCGTTAAGTCGACGGTGAAACTTGCCGATTCGCCAACCACCGGTCAAGTCGTACATCCATAATGCCGTGCCGAGAGCACGGGCGATCTTGCGCGAAACAACGCCATCACGTTTGAGAATTGGAATCATGAACGGCAACGTCTGCACAAGATGTGGCGCGTTTCGTTTGAGCCGTTGTCGCTCGTGCAATGCCTCGTAAACGAGGGCAATTTCACCTTGTTGCAGATATCTGACGCCACCGTGAATCAACTTGCTGCTCTTCGAGGACGTGCCCGACGCGAAATCTTCGCGCTCGACAAGCGCAACTTTCAACCCTCGTGTGGCCGCGTCGACGGCGACGCCAAGACCCGTGATGCCCCCACCGATCACCAGAACATCGAAATGTTGGTTTTGAATTTGTTGCAAGGCTTGCTGACGCGTGGCAAAAACCTCTTGAACTGGCATTGTTTTAGCCTAAACCAGGGCGTTGTTTTGTATCTAGCCAGATGCGGTAAAAGTCGCTCATTCGAGCGACTTAGTAGCCAAAGTCACATCAATTGTTAATTAACAATAGTTGCAAATTAGATTTAAATTCACTAGTTTCATGGCCGTGCATTCACCAGCCCAATTGGCTCAAATATTTCGCGAAAAGCAGCTGAAGCTCACCCCCCAGCGGCAGCTGCTTTTCGGTTTGTTGCACGAAAATACGGCGCACCCATCGGCTGAGAGTCTTTTCGAGATCGCCAGCAAGCAAATGCCGGGCATCTCGTTGCGCACCGTTTATCAGACCCTCGGCGAACTTGCCGAAATGGGCGAGTTGCAGTTGGTCGATGTTGGCGACGGGGCCAAACGTTTTGACCCGAATATGGGCGAGCATCAACACTTCGTTTGCGATTCGTGCGGGTCGATTCACGATGTCGAAATTTCATCCACTCCAAAAATTCGTGGTGATGGCGCGGCATACGAAATAGAAGAAGTGGGCGTCGTGTTTCACGGCAAGTGTGCTCGTTGCAGCTCGGCGAGCAAAAGGTCTCCTGGTCATCAGGCGAAAAAAGCAAGTAGCAGAAATTAAGTAATAGCAATAAAAACCAACATCAAATAGAAACGGAGAAAATCATGGCCAAGCTAAATGGCACCAAAACACATGAGAATCTCAAGCACGCGTTTGCCGGCGAGAGCCAAGCAAATCGTCGATACTTGTGGTTCGCACAGAAGGCAGACGTAGAGGGTTACCCAGACGCAGCGGCATTGTTCCGATCTGTTGCCGAAGGCGAAACCGGTCACGCACACGGTCACCTCGATTACCTTGCTGAAGTTGGCGACCCAGCTTCGGGTGAGCCAATCGGTGAGACCGCCGACAACTTTAAAGCATCGGTTGCCGGTGAAACTTATGAGTACACACAGATGTATCCAGGTTTTGCCAAAACTGCACGCGAAGAAGGCTTCACAGAAATCGCCGACTGGTTCGAGACTCTTGCGCGAGCAGAGAAGAGCCATGCTGGTCGATTCAGCGAAGGCCTCAAGGCGTTGGGCTAATTAATAGCTCGATTAGTCGAAGTAGATAGTTGTTTCGTGTTGGTGTCGCCAGAAAACTGGCGACACCAACATCGAAAATTTTTAAAGTTTTTTTGACGACACAGTGTGAAAGATTTTTTGGTTCATGACGATTACATATGATCCCCTCAACCCGGTTTATTTGGACGAAGCCGACACACGCGCAGAGTTGACACGGGTCTACGATCTTTGCCACGGCTGTCGACTTTGCTTCAAATTTTGTCCGAGTTTTCCGACTCTGTTCGATTACATCGATCAACACGAAGATCAAGATGCCGGCAAGATGACGCCCGCGCAGCAAGATCATGTAGCCGACGAATGTTTTCAATGCAAACTTTGTTATGTAAATTGCCCGTATACACCTGGTCAACACGAGTGGGCGCTCGACTTTCCACGACTGATGCTCAGACTCGACGCGATGCGCCGAGCAAACGGCCATATGTCGGTTCGCAACAAGGTGACCACCGCGATGCTCGGTCGAACCGATGCCCTCGGTATGGCTGCGACTTCATCGGGGCCGATCGCCAACATGGTGATGGGGGCAAAACCTGGTTCGCTCGTGCGAAAAGTCGTCGAAAAAACGGCCGGTGTTTCGAGCGTCAGATTGTTGCCGGCATTTGCTCGTCAACGATTTTCGACTTGGTTTAATCGTCGCTCCAAGTCGGTGATTCAAAAAATTCAGGGCCGAGTTACGGTTTTTCCAACTTGTTTGGTCGAATATCAAGAACCAAAAATTGGTCACGCACTGGTCAATGTCTATGAGCGCAACGGCATTGAATGCAGTCTCAGTGCTGCGGGTTGTTGTGGCGCGCCGTATTTGCACAGTGGCGACATGGCCACATTCACGAAAGTCGCAGTAAAGAATGTCGCAACACTTGCCGCCGAAGTGCGCAAGGGCACCGACATCGTCGTACCGCAACCGACATGTGGTTATGTTCTGAAAAAAGATTATCTCGACTATGTCGGCGGGCCAGACGCGAAACTCGTCGCCGAGAACACCTATGACGCTGCCGAGTATTTGATGAAAATACACAAGACCGAAGGTTCGGCACTCGACACGAATTTCGTCGGTGAGGTGCCCGAGTCGGTCACTTATCACACGCCGTGTCACTTGCGTGCACAAAATATCGGTCTGAAGAGTCGCGACTTGATGAAACTCACCGGCACCAAAATCAAACTTGTGCAACAGTGCTCGGGTATCGATGGCATGTGGGGTTTGCGCGCAGAAAACGCCGAACTCTCGGTGCCGATCGCCGAAAAACTTGGCGAGTTGGTGCGCGATGCCGGCTCAGAAGTCGTGGCAGGCGACTGCCACCTCGCAAATACAGCAATCACAGAACAGACAGGCGAGACACCGCTTCACCCGCTTGAAGTTGTGGCTCGTGCTTACGGAATCAAACCAGAAGGGAAATAATCAATGTCAACCATGACGCAAACAAACAGCAACCGAAAATTAGTGCTCAGCGACATTTTAGAGCAACGCGCTTACGAGCGCATACGCGATACTAAGCGCGCTGAGATCATTGAATTGAAGCGTCGCCGTCGAATCTCACTTGGCACGATCGTGACCGTGATGTTCGAAAATCGCGCCACGATGCAATCGCAAATTCAAGAGATGTTGCGCGTCGAGCGAGTCGTTTCAGACGAGGGCGTGCTCGAAGAGTTGAAGGCCTACAACCCGTTGATCCCCGAAGCGGGGCAACTTTGCGCAACAGTGTTCATCGAGTTGGTGACCGACGATCAGATGCGCGAGTGGCTGCCAAAACTTGTCGACATCGAAAAGTCGATCGCGATCAAGCTCGCGAACGGCGAAGTTGTCAAGGCGACAGTCGACGAAGCACACGCCGAGCAACTGACGCGCGAGACTGTCACCGCCGCGGTGCACTACATCCGCTTTCAATTCACGCCTCAACAGGTTGTCGAATTTGCCAAAGGTAACGTGCAAGTGATTTCAACGCTGTCGAATTATCTCGAGGCCGTCGAACTCGCCGATTTCACCGTCGCCGAATTGCTTACAGACCTTCGCGACTGACAGTTTTTGCCAGGCAAGTTATAGCCATTTGCCGATTGGCATGGTGTGACACCCAAGTTCTAGTCTTTGCCCGACGAGAACAAGGGGGTTCGCGTGCCCGAAATCGATTTGACTTGGCGAAGCAGCGGTGCTTGCCAGGGTCTTGACCCCCAGATTTTCTATCCAGACAATGAAGAAAACTGCGGCCAGGCAAAATCGGTCTGCAGCGAGTGCAAAGTGCGCATAGCGTGTTTGACCTATGCGCTCGACAGTCGTGAGAAGCAAGGCGTTTGGGGCGGGGCATCTGCCCGCGAACGTCGCAAAATGTTGCGCACCCGCCGCAGCGCTTAAGCGAGCTCGATCGTGAGCGAGATCGAAGTCGCGGGTTCTTGGTCGCAGGTCATCTCGCAACTCTTGGCAGGCAAAGACTTAAGCGCAAGTCATGCTGGCGCAGCGATGCGTTCGGTGCTCTCGGGTGAGGCGACGCCGTCACAAATAACGGCGTTCATCGTCGCCTTGCGGGCCAAAGGCGAAACCGAAATTGAACTTGAAGGTATGTTGACCGAAGTTCGTCGCGCGGCCGAGCGGGTCTTTTTGCAAGACGAGATCGCGAGTCAGGCACTTGACATCGTCGGCACTGGTGGCGATCACAGTCACTCAGTCAATGTGTCGACGATGGCAGGGCTCGTCGTCGCCGGCGCAAAGATACCCGTCTGCAAACACGGCAGTCGCGCGTCATCGTCAAAGAGCGGTGCCGCAGATGTTCTCGAGGCACTCGGTGTGGCTATCGAACTCGACGGTGTCGGTGTCGCCAAGTGTGTCGAAGAGACTGGTTTTGGTTTTTGTTTCGCTCAGCGGTTTCATCCGGCGTTTCGATTTACCGGGCCGTCGCGTCGCGAAATCGGTGTGCCGACAGTTTTCAACTTGCTCGGACCAATGGCCAACCCCGCGCCGATTTCATTTATGGTCGTCGGTGTCGGCGACCCTGGTGCCGCCATGGTCATGGCCAAGGCACTTGCAACTCGGGGCGTGACACGGGCGTGGGTTGTTCACGGCCACGGTTCAATGGATGAACTATCGCTCAGCGGGCCGTGCCCCGTGGTCGAGGTCAACTCAGGGGTCATGCGTGAGTTCGAAATCGACTCAACAAAACTCGGTCTTGATCACGCTGATGTTGCCGCGGTGCGCGGTGGCACGCCAAAAGACAACGCAAAAGTTTTTCGTGATTTGCTCGACGGCAAACGAGGTGCGGTCAGAAACATTGTCGCACTCAACGCGGCCGCCGGCATCGTGGTTGCCGGTAAAGCCGAAGACATGGCGCAAGGTCTTGAAATTGCATTCGACTCAATCGATTCTGGTTCGGCACGAGATGTTCTCGATGATTTAATTCGTGTCAGCGTCGATGCCGCAAAACAGATGGCACACTAAAGCCATGAATTCGTCCCTAAAACCAGTTGCTGTTCGCGTGCCTGCGAGTTCGGCGAATCTCGGCCCAGGTTTCGATGTCTTGGGGTTGGCGCTCGACTTGCATCTTGAGGCGGGGTTTGGCAACGCCCCCGCCGAGTCGAATGAAGCCGACGAAAATCATCCGTTGACAGTTGCGTTTCGTCATTGTGGCGGCACACAAGATCTCTGGGTGCGATCGCAAATGCCGATGGGCAAGGGTCTTGGTTTCAGCGGTGCGGCGCGGGTCGCAGGTTGCATTTTGGCCCATGCCGAAAAAAATGGCGCCGGCAAAAAAGAGTTTGACGAAGCAAAACTCGAGATTTTGCGCACAGCAAGCGAGCTCGAGGGTCACCCTGATAATGCAGCGGCGTCGATGTTTGGCGGTTTTGTCGCCAGCGTCGACGGTTTCTCGGTGCGCATTCCCACGCCTCTTGATCCGGCGATCGTTGTTTGGGTTCCACAGGTGCAACAAACTTCAACCAAAGAATCACGGACAAAACTGCCGACGAACATTGAATTCAAAGACGCAGTTTTCAATGTCGGGCGCACGGCGTTGTTGGTCGCGGCATTGGCAGCGGGCGATGTTCGGTCGCTTTCGATTGCGACCCAAGATCGATTGCACCAAGATCAACGATTTAGCAAAGCACCAGACTCAAAACTGGCCCTTCAAGCAGCCGTTGACGCTGGTGCATGGTGCGCTTGGTTGTCTGGTTCGGGGCCGACGATCGCGGCGATGGTCGATCGCGACTCTGCTCAACGCATTGACGACGCGTTGCCACGCAATGGTGCCAAAATGGTTTTGGGTGTTGCGCAACATGGGGCAGAACTCTTCGCGATCTAACCGTGCAACAGGCTTCGGGCAATGTTGAAGATAACAACCAACATTGATACCCAAACCAAAAGGAGCAAGGTTCGTGCAAGATTCCCCGACAATCAAAACAACCGTTAGCGCTGCAATTGACGACACCAACTCGGCGGTCGATGTTCTTTCAATCAGTTGCGACGACTGCGCAATGCGTGCTAGTGCCGCCTGCGATGACTGCGTAGTCTCGTTTTTCTGCGAAGACACCGGCGCGAAAGCCGTTGTTTTAGACCTCGAAGAGCAAAGAACCCTAAGAATGCTGGCAAACGCCGGTTTGGTGCCTACGCTTCGGCATCGTGCAGTTAGCTGACGAATCAGGTTCAACCGACAAGGCAAATTACACGAACCAGATATTGAGTCTCGGCCGCCAGGCTGGGCTTGATCATGTTGGTGTCGCTAGTGCCGAAGTTTTGGTTCGTGCGCGACAAGCGATCAACGAGCGCAAATCACAAGACCTGCACAATCAAATGCAGTTCACCTATCGAAATCCAGAACGCAGCACCGACCCAACCAAGACTTTGCCTTCGGCAAAGTCGGTGATTGTCGGCGCGTTTTCATACTCGAGTTCTTCGTCAAATTTTTCTGACCAAAGTTCGGCAACAGAAATTGATCTTTCGGCGCGTGTCGCAAAATATGTGTGGTCAGACTATTACGCGCAGTTGCGCGAGTCACTCGGTGAGGTAGCCAAAAAACTCAAGTCAGACGGTCACCGTGCCGTCGTTCTCGCCGACGACAATGCAATCGTCGACCGCGAGGTTGCATATCAAGCCGGCTTGGGTTGGTTTGGAAAAAACTCGAATTTATTGATTTCTGGTGCCGGCAGTTATTTCGTGTTGGGTTGCATAATTACAAGCGCCGACCTCGCTGTTGCCACGCAACCCGTCGAAGACGGTTGTGGCGCGTGCCGTCGATGCATCGACAACTGTCCGACCGAGGCGATCGTTGCGCCTGGCGTTATCGATGCCAACAAGTGCCTGGCCTGGTTGTTGCAAAAACCTGGAGTGTTTGACCGCAACTTTCGTGTGGCGCTCGGCGATCGCATTTATGGGTGCGATGACTGTCAAGAAGTTTGCCCACCGACAGTTCGGTTCGAAAAGAAATCTGCTGGCTCAAACGTTACGATCAGCAGCAAAGAACCCAAGGCGTGGGTTTCAGTTGCCAAAATTTTGACCAGTGATGACGCCTCTCTTCTCGCCGAGTTTGGTGTCTGGTATATCGCCGATCGCGACCCCAAATGGTTGCGTCGCAACGCGTTGATAATTCTCGGCAACATCGGTGACGCCAGTAACGGCACCGTCATCGATTTGATGAAGCGATACTTGCGACATCCAGATGCGATGCTTCGTGCGCACGCCGTGTGGGCGGCGGCACGACTGGGGCTAAATTACTTGATCGACAAAAACGAAGTCGATGAACTTGTGCAAGCCGAGTTGGCCGTGTTGCCAAGCGTAAAGTGAGAGCCAGTGAAACATCTGTTGGTCACCAATGACTTTCCGCCGAAAATCGGTGGCATTCAAAATTTGTTGTTCGAGTGGTGGCGTCGGCTAGATCACGAGAGTTTTGCCGTTCTAACCAGCCCATTTTCGGGCAGCTTGCAATTCGATGACGCGCAACGCTTTGAGATTCGTCGCACTCGCGAACCAGTTCTGTTGCCTCATCCGATGATGGTTCGAAAGATCAACAAGATGGCCGCAGAGGTTGGGGCAGAACTTGTCGTACTCGACCCGGCATTGCCGCTCGGTCTGGTTGGTGAGTTCTTAGACCTGCCATATGCAGTTGTGTTGCACGGTGCAGAAATTACCGTGCCGGGTCGATTGCCAATTGTCTCGCGGCTACTTGCAAGAGTTCTTCGAAAGGCTGAAATTATTATTGCATCGGGCAGTTATCCGGCAGCCGAAGCATCGCGCATCATCGGCCCTAGCGAAAAAATAAAAGTCATAACTCCTGGCGTCGACACTCAGCGATTCAAAGTTCTTTCAGCCGAGCAAAATAAAATCGCACGAAAAAGTTTCGGGGTCGAACAAGATGCCGAACTGATTGTCGGTATCAGTCGTCTTGTGCCACGCAAGGGCTTTGACGTGTTGATTCGGGCGGTCGCGCACCTGGCGGCTACGCATCCGAAATTACGCCTGCTCATTGGTGGCGACGGTCGAGACCGCGCGCGACTAGAACGAATTGCGCGTGAATTGAGATCACCAACAACTTTCTTGGGGCGAGTCGCAGACGATGATTTACCAAAGCTTTATGGTTGCGCCGACATCAACGCGATGCTTTGTCGCTCGCGATGGTTTGGTCTCGAGCAAGAGGGTTTTGGCATCGTGTTTGCCGAAGCCGCTGCATGTGCTGTGCCGCAAATTGCCGGACGCAGTGGTGGGGCGGCCGATGCCGTCGAACACCAAGAAACGGGGTTAATCGTCGATAACCCCGAAAAAGTTGCTGATGTAATCGCGGCGATCGAACGACTGCTCGACGACAAGTCTGCTCGTTTGCAAATGGGCGAGGCATCGCGCCTGCGTGCCGAGAGCCTGTTCGATTACGACAAACTTGCCCTAAATCTGGGGCAAATCTTGCGCATTGATTAGCCGTTATTCAATAACGGCTTCTAAGTGCTTAAATATATGTGTGGTTGATTCGGCATCTGAAACAGAAGTAATCGCTGCGTCTGCCGACAAATGCTTCGACGTCGCGATCGATGTCGAGCGTTACCCCGAGTGGGCGCCCGATGTCAAAGAAGCCGTCGTGCGCAAGCGTGATTCACAGAACCGACCCGTGCTGGTCGAATATCGCGCCTCTGCGCTCGGTCGCAGCACGCATTACACACTTCAATATGACTATGCCAATGCGCCCAAGCAAGTGTCGTGGCATCTTGCGCAAGGCGACATCATGAGGTCGATCGACGGGTCATATAAATTCGAGCAATCAGATGCGAATACAAAAGTTACGTATTCGTTGTCGGTTGAGTTGATAGTTCCACTTCCGGGTTTCATCAAGCGCAGGGCCGAAGGCCGAATTCTGCACACCCTGAAAGAACTAAAGGCACGCTGCGAGTCGTGACAGCAGTTGCCGGCATCGATGTCGGTGGAACCAAATGTCTCGGGGTGCTTTTCGAGGGCGGTGAGATCGTCAATTCTGTGCGTCGTCCGACACCGCACGCAGATGATCTAGTTTCAACACTCGCAGAAATTGCTCGCGAACTTGGCGAATATAAATCATTGGGCATCGGCGTGCCGGGCATGATCACACCACAAGGTGTGGTGCGTGAGTCACCAAATTTGACTGGTGCAATCGAACTCGATTTGCGCACGCAACTCGAGAAAGAACTCGGTCATGTAATCGATGTCGAAAATGATGCGACTTGCGCGGCACATGCCGAATGGCAATTTGGTGCTGGTCGTGGTGCAACAGATATGTGGATGGTCACTTTGGGTACGGGCATCGGTGGCGGTTTCGTCTCGGGCTCAAAGTTGCAGCGCGGCAGTCACGGTTTTGCCGGCGAGATCGGACACATGGTCGTCGAATCGCAGGGCATTCTTTGCAAGTGCGGGCAACGCGGCTGCTGGGAGCGTTATGCATCGGGTTCTGGTTTGGCGACGATCGCAGGTGGCGAGCGTGGCGAAGAAGTTATCGCTCGCGCGGTTGCCGGAGACGCGCAAGCGCTCGGCTATCTCGACACTTTTGGTCGTTGGGTCGCCGTTGGTTTGGTCAATCTGACGAACATCACCGACCCAAATGTGATCGTGATCGGTGGTGGCATGGCCGAGGCGGCAGATTCGTTGATGCCTTACGTCAAAAAGTGGTTCAAAGAGTTGCTATATGCGCCCGACAATCGTGAACATCCAGATTTGCGCGTTGCACAACTCGGCGAGCATGCAGGCGCGATTGGCGCGGCGCTTTTGGGTGCTGGCGTTTAGTTAATCCAATTCATCGACCGCTTGACGGCTTGTTGCCACGAGTCATAACCAAGAGCGACGGCGTTTGGTTCGAATTTTTTGTCGAGTTGCCACGCCTGCGTAATTTCATCGGTTGAACTCCAAACTTTTGCGCCGAGCCCAGCCAAGTAGGCGGCACCCATCGCCGTCGTCTCGAGTTGTTTTGGTCTTAGCACGGCGCAATTTAGATGATCAGCCTGCAGTTGAAGCATAAAGTCAACGACCGCAGCGCCGCCGTCGACACGAAGATCTTTTATTTTTACGCCCGACGCGACGCTCATTGATTCGACAACATCGCGGGTTTGAAAAACGATCGACTCGATGGTTGCGCGCGCAAGATGGGCTCGCGTCGTGCCACGAGTGATGCCAAAAATTGAACCACGAGCGTATGGATCCCACCAGGGGCTACCAAGACCTGCGAACGCGGGCACCAAAACGATGCCACCTGAGTCTTCGACTGATTGGGCGAGGGGGCCGATCTCGCTGGCATGATCGATGATGTTCAGGCCGTCTCGTAGCCATTGAATTGCCGCACCAGTCACAAACACTGCGCCCTCGAGCGCATAAACGGCCGCGTGTGAATCAAGTTGCCATGCAACCGTGGTCAAAATGCCGCTCTGTGGTTCAGGGCAAATGTTTCCGACATTCATCAACACGAAACTTCCGGTGCCGTATGTATTTTTTGTTGCGCCCGTTGTGAAACACGCCTGTCCAAAAAGTGCGGCTTGTTGATCACCTGCGACCCCCGATATTGCAATGCCTGCGGGTAGTGCGCCGTGTTCGACTGTTGAGCCAAAATGGCCGCTTGACGGTAGGACAGTCGGTAAATTTTGCATCGGCACCCGCAAAAGTTCGCAAAGTTCATCGCTCCAACACATCTTTTTGATATCAAACAACATCGTGCGACTTGCGTTTGTTGGGTCGGTTACAAACGACTTGTGTCCTGTGAGTTTAAAAATAAGCCAAGAGTCGATCGTGCCGAGACACAAGTCGTGGTCGACCGTGAAGTTTCGATTATCGATCAGCCATGCAAATTTGGTGCCAGAAAAATATGGATCAAGCACGAGGCCGGTCTGTTGGCGTACCAACGACAAGTGGTCAACTAGTTGCTCGCAGCGACCCGCAGTTCGCCGATCTTGCCAGACGATTGCCGAGCCGTATGGTTTGCCCGACTTGCGACTCCAGGCGACGACTGTCTCGCGCTGATTGGTGATGCCGATTGTCGCAATCGGTTCGTTTAATTGGCTGATTACTTCTTGCAGAGTCGTTAAGACCGCGGTCCATATTTCTTCGGCGTCGTGCTCAACCCAACCTGGTTGCGGAAAGTGCTGGGTGAACTCGCGATATGAACTTATTTCAGATGGCCCAGTCGCGTAAACCACCCGAGACCGAACACCAGTTGTGCCGGCGTCGATAGCAATAACTGCAGCCATTGAAAACGATCAATCGTTTGATGAACTTGAGATCACTAGTCGGCTGAGTTGGTCATAAATATCGGGGCAAGTGATCATAAATTCTTTCGGCGAAGACTTGCCACCCGAAAAATTGCCGGACTTTGCGCCCGATTCAATTGCGATCAGTTCGGCTGCGGCAATATCCCATTGGTGCAGATTCTCTTCGAAGTATGCATCGATGCGTCCGCACGCCACGAAACAAATATCGATGCTCGCAGCACCAAGGCGCCGAATGTCGCGAATCTGGTGAATAAATTTTGCGACTCGTTTCGACTGAATTGTGCGTTGGGCAGGTGAGTAACTGAAGCCCGTACAGACAAGGGCCTGCGAAATGTCGTTGATCGAGTTGCAAAAAATCTGCTTGTCGTTCAAAAACGCCCCTTGGCCACGAACCGCATGAAACAACTCGCCGAGTGAAGGTATATATACGACACCAACGAGAGGGCCTTGGTCGTCACTGACGCCGATTGAAACGCTCCAACCCGGCAAAGCGTAGAGAAAATTTGTTGTGCCATCGATCGGGTCGATACACCAAGTTATTTCGCTGTTGCCAGCAATTGAAGCACCCTCTTCGCCGATGATCGAATCATTCGGTCTGCGACCGCGAATTTCATCGACAAGATATTTTTCGGTGGCTCTGTCGAATTCTGTGACCATGTCGGTGCTTGTGGTTTTGGTTTCAACCTGCTTCAAACCCGCGAGTCGACCAGCAAGTGCAGTTTTGCCACCGTTGACGGCGAGTGTTTTGCAGAGATCAAGAAGTTCGAGGGCAAATTTTGGGTTGCTGGGTTCGGTCATTTGCGTCGCTCGAGTTCTTTCCATTCGCCCGTCGCGCGCAAAACCAAAACAGCGACTACGCCCATGCCAAGTGCGCCCGTCGCGGCGCCAAGTATCAAGCCAATCGAGTTCGGCACGTCGCATTCACCTTGGCATTGCAGGTCAACGAGAGTGAACCCGATCAACGCACCGGCAACGCCGGCGACAATTATCGAAACAAAAGCGACGACACGAGCCAATACCGAAGGCAATGCCGACATGCGGCGATCTTGTTGATTCATGGATATGAGTTTATGACTAGCGTCTGAATCGTGGAGACCTCGCGACCTGCAAAGACAAAGACGATTCTGCATGTCGATATGGACATGTTTTATGTCGCCGTTGAACTGCGACGAAACCCCGATCTGTTGGGTTTGCCGGTTGTCGTCGGTGGTGATGGTGCTCGCGGAGTCGTGGCGGCCGCGTCTTATGAGGCCCGCAGGTTCGGTGTTTTTTCGGCGATGTCGTCGGCTCAGGCGAAACGACTTTGTCCTCAAGCGATATTTCTGCCGGGTGATCACGAGCACTACTCAGAGGTGAGCGCCGAAGTGTTTGAGGTTTTTCATACGATCACGCCAATCGTCGAGGGTCTGTCACTTGACGAGGCATTTCTTGATGTCTCTGGTGCTCTCCGATTGATGGGAGACGGCGCGAAAATCGCCGAAGAGGTTCGGGTTCGAGTCAAGCAGGCGACGCAGTTGACATGTAGCGTCGGCGTTGCACCAAACAAGTTTTTGGCAAAACTCGCATCGGTCGTGGCAAAACCTCGTGCGACTCGTGATGGCGTGGCGCCCGGCCATGGCGTGTATCAAGTTCACCACGGTCGCGAACTTGAGTTTCTTCACCCGTTGGCAGTTGAGTCGTTATGGGGTGTTGGTCCGGTGACTTTAGAAAAACTTTCAGCACTTTCGATCAAGACAGTTGGCGACCTTGCCAAATTCGATCGCAAGGTTTTGATCAATGTTCTCGGCGATTCACTGGGGCGACATCTGTTCGAACTTTCGCAGGGCATCGACGACCGAGTTGTCGAGCCCGACCGCGACGCAAAATCGATCGGGCACGAAGAAACTTTCTCGTCGGACATCAAAGAATTTGAGGTCGCCCGTGTTCAGTTGCTCCGACTCGCCGACGCTGTGGCGGCACGTTGCCGCAACGCACAAGTCGGCGCACGCACGATTTCGTTGAAAATAAAGTTCGCTGATTTTCGGGTCATAACTCGGGCGGCGAGTGTCGATTATCCGGTGTCAACTGCTCAGGCGATGATGCGGCTCATCGAGCCATTGCTGCGCGAAGTCGATATTGCGTCGGGGGTTCGACTCTTGGGTATCAGCGCCAGAAATCTTGATGAGCCCGAAATGCAACTGAGCTTGTTTGATGACGCAACTAAACAGTCGACCGCAAACGAACTTGACGCCGCCTGGAGTTCGACGACATCGGCAATCGACGACATTCGCGACAAATTCGGGGATGCCGCCATCAAGCCCGCAAGTTCACTAAATAACAAACGCAAACCAGGGGTATCCAAATGGGGCCCGACCGATTTGTAATTTTTGACCTTAAATTTGTCTTGCCAAGTGCCTACACTCGTGAGAAGATATAACGAGATTCACCCAACTCGGAGGCGTTTTGCCACTTTCAGATAACGAACAACAGATTCTTCGACAGATCGAGCAAGATCTGAAGACAGACGAAAAATTTGCACAAGCCGTTTCTTCTAAAGGCTTGTATCGTCACTCGGCTCGAACTGCATGGTGGGCTGGTGTCGGCATAGTCGTGTCTCTCGGGTTGACGATTGTGGGTTTGCAGTTTCACTTTCTTGCGGCGTTCGCCGGCTTCTTGGCGATGTTGGGTTGCGCCCTGATTGTCGAGCGCCAACTGCGAGCCATGTCAAAGGCAGGCATTCGTGATGTTGCGCAGTCGCTGAAGGCTCAACGGGCCAACGCGCAACGTATGCGCGAAAAATTCACCCGCGAGCGGTAAAGGGTTCGCGTGAGCAAGCGCGGTTTTCTTGCTGTTGATATTGGTGGTACGAAACTTTCGGTCGGCGTCGTTTCGCTCACCGGAGAAGTTCTTTCGCACGGGCGGGCAATGACACCGCAGGTTCATGTTTGGCAAGCACTCGAAGAACTGATAAAAACTCAAGTTGCCGAATCGGGTGTCGAGCTAATTTCTTGTGGTGTTGGTTGTGGTGGACCGATGTCGCCGCATGGTGAATTGGTTTCGACTCTGCATATTCCAGAGTGGCGCGAGTTTCCGTTGCGCGCGAAATTGCAAGACCTGTTACAAATGCCCGTATATATAGACGGCGATGCCAAGGCGTTGGTGCAGGGCGAAGTTTGGTGTGGTGCAGTCGCCGGTCAAACCGATGTGATCGGCATGGTCGTGTCGACCGGCGTCGGTGGCGGAATAATTTCGCGAGGCAAAGTGCTCGATGGTCGATCGGGCAATGCCGGACACATCGGACATGTGATCGTCGTGCCCGACGGCAGATTATGCGCGTGTGGGTCGCGTGGTTGTCTTGAGGCTCATGCTTCGGGTCGGTCGATTGAAGCGATCACCGGCAAGCCTTCGGCGCAAGCAAGCGCCGAGATGATTGTTGAAACCGGCCGACTAGTCGCACGCGCGTTGACCAGCGTCGGGGCTGCTGTCGATTTGCGTAGCGCGGTCATCGCCGGCTCAGTCGCGCTCGGCTTTGGCAAGCCATTTTTTGAATCAGTACAAACCGAACTTGATCGTTCGGCAAAAATCGGCTTTGTTCAAGGCTTTACAGTGTGCCCTGCGGGGCTTGGACCTCTGTCGCCGCTCGTTGGGGCAGCGGCAGTGGCTCGCAATCTAGGCTGTGAAACATGAGACCGGTCTACGAACTGCAAGCCGAAGAATATCGCGAGAAGGTTCAAGCCTTTTTGGCAGAAAAACTTCCATCAAATTGGCAGGGCATCGGTTCGATGGAAGGCAAGGCAGTCGAAGAATTTGTCGCCGAGTGGCGAAACATTTTGGCGGCGAGCCCATATCTTGCACCGGGTTGGCCGGTCGAATATGGCGGCGGTGGACTATCGGCGCTCGAGCAAGTAATTGTCGCCGAAGAGTTCGCACGTGCTGGTGTGCCAACGGGTTCGTTCAACGACACGTTCGGTATTCAGATGTTGGGCAACACGCTTTTGATTTGGGGCACAGAAGAACAAAAGCGCCACTATTTGCCGCGAATCATCTCAGGCCAAGATGTTTGGTGTCAGGGTTATAGCGAACCGAACGCGGGCTCAGACCTCGGCAATGTTGGTTTGAAGGCGACTCTCGACGGCGACCAATATGTTTTGAACGGACAAAAAATTTGGACATCTGCCGGCCAATACGCCACCCATATTTTTACGCTCGCTCGAACCAACCCAGACGCACCGAAACACAAGGGCATCTCGTTCATGTTGGTCGACATGCGTCAACCCGGAATCGAAGTTCGACCAATCAAAATGTTGTCGGGCGAGAGCGAATTCAACGAAGTGTTTTATACCGATGTGACCTGCCCGAAAGAAAATATCGTCGGTGGGCCAAATAACGGTTGGGCAGTAGCGATGTCGTTGCTCGGCTACGAGCGTGGCGAAGCAGCCGCGACACTTTCGATTCGATATCAAGCCGAAATTGATCGGTTGATCGACTTGGCTCGCGAACGCGGGGTCGCCAATGACCCAAGAATTCGCCAGCGCTTGAGTGACTGTTACGGCAAGGTTCAAATCATGAGATATCTCGGCATGCGTACGTTGACAAAATTTATCGCCGGTCATCATCCAGGGCCAGACGGCGCGATTTCAAAACTTTATTGGAGCGAATATCACAAGATCGTGACCGAACTAGCAATGGATATTCTCGGCGCCGATGGTTTGGTGCCCGCGGGCCGCAAGCCAATGACGACTTTTCAGACCGACGAGGCGGGTGCAAAAAATAGTTCAATGAGTTGGGCAATGACTTTTCTCAACGCCCGTGCCGGCACGATTTATGCAGGTTCATCGCAAGTTCAACGCAACATCATCGGTGAGATGGTGCTCGGCTTGCCCAAAGAGCCGAAACCTAACTGATCCATGGCGGGGCTTTCGACCATCAAATCGGGTGCGTCGATTGTTTGCGCCGTGGCGATTCGACCGCAACTTTGGTCGGTCGCCATCACCCAGTTGTTTCGTCTTGCCCCGCGAAGTTGGTGGCGGCGGTCGCCGTTTTTGCCGATTCCAACCCGGCAATATTTGAAGTTTCGCGCACAAACCCAATATGGGGGAGATTTACATAAAATTGAAGTCGAAGATGTTCTAAGTTATTTAAACTGGTTGCGAGATTTTCGATGAGAAGCGCTCTTGTACTAAACGCAACTTTTGAGCCACTGTCGATCGTGCCTGCCCGACGTGCGATTTGCCTGGTGCTGTCGGACAAAGCTGAAATCATCGAAGAAGACGGCACCCAGATTCGTGCAGAAACTTTTGTCATGCCGGGGCCTTTGGTGATCAGGTTGCGTTATGTCGTCAAAGTGCCGTATCACCGTCGCACGGCGATGTCGAGGCGGGCAATTTTTGCGCGCGACAACCACCGTTGTCAATATTGCGGAGCGCATGCAGACAGCATCGATCATGTAATGCCACGTTCGCGTGGCGGCATGCATGTTTGGGAGAACGTCACGGCGGCGTGTCGTGGCTGCAACCTCAAAAAGCGAGATCGAACCCCGCAAGAAGCAGGTATGGCACTTGCCAATCAGCCTCACACGCCGCGCGAACTTGCATGGGTCGCCGTTTCTGTGGGCAGGGTGCCCGAAGAATGGAAGCAATATCTAGCGTTCGCTTCTTAAGTTGCAGGCTTTAGTTTTTTATCTACCGACGGCAACTGATCGATGAGTGCCTGGCGTTTTAATCATCTGCAAGATTCGGCTGAATTTGTGCACGGTCGTGATTTGCCTGCCGAGCGTGCGATTTGGCGTGCATCAATAAGCGACTCGGCAATTGTCTTGGGATCAAAGCAAGATGCAAAGATTGTCGATGAACAGGTTTGTCGACGTGATGGCATCGCCATCGTGCGTCGCCGGAGTGGCGGCGGCGCAGTATTTTTGCAAGCCGACGAGCACCTCTGGATTGACTTCGTCGTGCCGCGTGATGACGAGCTTTGGCGTGACGATGTCGGCGAGTCGATGTGGTGGGTTGGCGATCTTTGGGCTGACGCACTCGCCAAATGCGAGATTGCCCACCGCGATCAATTGCGTGTGCATCGTGGTGGTCTCGAAAGATCGGCGCTCTCAGACTTTATTTGTTTTGGCGGGCTCGGACCAGGTGAAGTTTCTTTGCATGGACAAAAAGTTGTCGGCATCTCGCAGCGGCGAACTCGCGAAATGGCGCGGTTTCAATGCGTAGTGCACAAAAGTTGGTCACCAGACGCATATCGAAAATATTTGCTGGCTGATCAAAAAATCGAGACAGAGATGATCGCCGTGGCAGAAGTATCTGGGTTAAACCAGATCGCCGAAACGATTGTCGAACTCGCAGCCTCGATCTAGTCGACACCCGCCGCGCTTTGCGCGAGAGTTCATTCGTAGATTTAGTCGACACCCGCCGCGCTTTGCGCGAGAGTTCATTCGTCGAAACCCGCAAAACCCCGAGTCTTAGTTCGTGCCACAACAACGGTTTTAGACCGCCAAAAAATATCCAAAAAAAGTGGGGAAAAGTGGTGAAAGGTGTTTGACAGTGGGGGCTAGTGGGGATATAGTCATTATCGGGAATTAGGGGGAGCCCTAAAACCCAGTAATTAATGGGGTTTTGGGACAAGGCGGAGGAACAGTGTTTGTAGGTGCGCATGAGCGGCAGTTGGACCCAAAGGGTCGCATCGCCTTGCCCGCGGCCTTTCGACCCAAATTTGAGCCGAAGTGTTACCTGGCCCTGGGTCGCGACAAATGTGTCGATGTTTTGACCAATGAAACATTTTTGGCAGTCGCCAACGACGTAATGGAGAAGGTTCGTCGTGGCGAAATGGATCGCAAACAACAACGAGCGTTGTCATCAAACATGATCGAGGTCGTCGTTGATGCACAAGGTCGCATTAACGTCGACGAAAAATTGCGTCGATATGCGGGCCTCGAACTTAACTCGCGGGTAATCATCAGCGGCTCTTTTGATCGAGTCGAAATTTGGGATCCAGAGCGCCACCAGCGCATAAGCGACTCAGGCACTCAAGAACTAGCCGGCACCGAGTAGAGCGAAAGGGGGCCACGCAACGAACTTTTCGCAACTGTCACAAGTTGCACGAGTTTCGCTTATCAGCAGTCTCCCGGTTAACAAGATGAATAGCCCCCAACTCCGCCCGCTTTTCATCTCGCTATCCGGGGAGAAATCCCGGAGGCACCGTTGGCCGGGGGGCTGCTGATAAGCGAGGTTTCAAACAGTGACAGTTTGCAAGTTGCGCAATATATATGACGAGTCATAATTTGCATGAGAATTCAAGTCAAGATTCGCCGCTGGTCTCGCATTTGCCGGTGATGGTCGACGAAATAGTCGAGTGCTTTGCCAATGTGCCTGCTGGTGTGATTGTCGATGCGACGTTCGGTCTTGGCGGGCATGCAACAGCAATACTCAATGCGTATCCGAAGTTGCAAGTAATCGGGCTTGACCAAGATGCTGATGCGATCGCCAACGCCGAGCGAATGATCGCCAATGATCCGAGCCTGCAAGGCCGTCTGACCGTTCGGCGAGTGCGCTTTGATTCGCTTCAAGAAGTGCTCGCAGAAATGTCGATTGATCAGATCTCGGGCGCACTATTCGATCTAGGCGTATCTTCGCCACAACTCGATGTAGCAGAGCGGGGGTTTTCATATCGCAATGAGGGCCCACTTGACATGCGTATGGATCAACGCAATCAGTTGAGCGCATCTGATGTTGTCAACAACTACGACGAGTCAGATCTCTTGCGCTTGATTGCCGACAATGCCGACGAAAAATTTGCCCGTCGTATCGCCAGGGCGATCGTCACTGCTCGACCGATCACATCGACAACTCAACTTGCCGATGTCGTCGTTGCGGCGATTCCGGCACCGGCACGTCGCACGGGTGGTCACCCTGCCAAGCGCACTTTTCAGGCGATTCGAATAGAAGTCAATAAAGAGCTCGAAATTCTCGAACGTGCACTACAAATCGCCATTGATGTGACGACCACTGGCGGACGCATCGCCGTGTTGACGTATCATTCTGGCGAAAATCGCATCGTCAAGCGGGTGTTTTCTGAGTCAGAGCGCGACGCCAGCGAATCGATGCAAGCATCGCCGTACGTTCACGAATCGCAATCTGGTGTTCGTCGCACGCGTCGGGTGCGAGCACCAAAGTATCCGTCGAGCAAAGAGCAGACAGAAAATCGTCGCGCCAAATCGGCACGGTTACGCATCATCGAAAAAACACTTGTTGAGGTCGGTAACTAGATGGCGACCGCAGTTTCGATGCGACCAGCACCAGTTCGGCTTCGCCGACCAGCAGGCTCGATAGTTCAACCTGCTCGTCGCTACCAGGGGCGAGAAAAATCTTCGACGCAATCACAACCGATTGAGCGTCCTGACCTACGGCTAGTCGAGCAGGTTCGCGTCAAGCGATTCTCGATGGTGACAACCGTGCTGATCGCAATTGCAACTATTTTGACATCGATCGTTGTCTTCCAAACAGTCATTGCCGAGCAACAGTTGCGACTCGACAAAATCACAACAGATGTGAGGCTTGCTCGATTTCACTACGACGAACTTCGTCAGCAACGCGCCGAACTAAGAGCGCCAGACTATTTGCGTGAGCAAGCCATGTTGCTCGGCATGTCGCAAGGTCTATCGACAAAGTTCGAAGAGATTCCTGCAGATGTGGTTGCCAGCGTTATGGCTGCAACTGGGGGGATGGACAAAGAAATTTTGAACCCACCGATGCTCGAAGATTTGGCTTCAAAGACGATGAAGGTCGCAATACCATGAGCACTATTGCTGGTCGAGATAGCTCCGGCTCAATCCATCGAGTTCGATCGCGCGCTCGGCGGCACATTGACGCAAATCGCGTACGCAATTCTGATTTTTCTCATCGAGCAAACACATTGACGAACAAAGGTCGAGATTTTTATACAAAAGATCTGCGAGCGGGCAACATGCACAAACGAATCGTCTCGATGTTTATGGTTGTGGCGATTTTGTTATCTCTGCTAGGTGTGCGCGTTGCGCTTTTGCAGACACTGTGGGCCAGTGACTATCGCGAGGCGAGTGTCGCTCAACGCACTCGCGTGCAGGTGATACGAGCCGAACGTGGGTCAATTCTTGATCGCAGTGGTCGCGAGTTGGCACTTCCGGTGCCGACGCGAACCGTTTTTGCCGATCCGCGTTCGGTTGTTGATCCGGTCGGTGTCGCCCATGTGGTTGCCGGAGTGTTGCAACTTGACCCACAGGCCGAGGTTGAACTTGCCACCAAATTGCAAAACAAGTCTTCGAGCTTCGTATATATTGCCCGCCAAGCCGACAAAGAAATAGCGGATGCAATATTGGCCCTCGGGTTGAAGGGTGTTTCGTCTTATCGCGAGTCTGGACGCGCACTCTCAAGTGCAAGTTTGCAAGCTGTGATTGGTCGCACCGATGTCGACGGGGTTGGCATCTCCGGTCTTGAGTTGAAATACCAAGATCTTTTGACCGGAGTTGACGGAAGAATCGTCAGAGAAGTCAACAGCAGTGGAAAATCGATTGCTGCTGGCGCAGGCGAAGTGCTTGAACCTCAATCAGGTGGCCAGCTGACAACGACCATAGACCGTACGATCCAGTTTCAGGTTGACGGCATCGTCAAACAACAAGTTGAGCGACTAGGTGCCCGTGGTGGCATGGCAATCGTGATGGATACCAAAACTGGCGAAATTTTCGCGATGTCGAACATTCGTCGCAACCAAGATGGCACATACTCGAGCGAATCAGGCAACTTTTCTTCGGTCGAAGCAAATGAGCCTGGCTCGGTAGCAAAGGTATTCAGCATTGCCGCGGCGATTAACGAAGGTACCGTGAGCGCAGATTCAAAATTCAGTGTTCCTGGTTCTCAGATCTTCGATAAAAATACACAATGGGAATATAAAGTCACCGACGCATATCCGCACGGTCTTGAAGAAATGTCGGTGCGGAAAATTTTTGTCGACTCATCAAACCTCGGCACCGTGCTCGTCTCACGTACACTCGACACAAAAAAGAGCCACGAATATCTCAAGCTTTTTGGATTCGGCGCCAAAACTGAAGTTGAATATCCAGGTGAATCACGCGGATCTCTACGACCCGCGTCGAAGTGGCAAGGCACTGAAAAAATAACTTTTGCCTACGGTTATGGCTACACGGCGACCGCTCTTCAATTAGTCGCTGCAGTGAACACCATCGCCAATCGAGGTGTCTATGTCGCGCCAAAAATAGTGCTCAAGACAACCGATAAAAACGGCGTTGAAACAGCAAGTCCCGAATCGTCAACGCACAAAGTTATTTCAGAGTCGACCGCACAAACGATGACAGCGTTGATGACTGATGTTGTTTGTTATGGCACCGGCACTTTGGCCAAATTGCCGGGTCTAAGCGTTGCAGGCAAGACCGGCACCGCCTACAAACTGCAAGAAAACGGAACATACACAAACGATGAGGGTGCGAGAACCTATTTCGCATCGTTCGTTGGTTTCTTGCCAGCGAACAACCCTCGAATGACTGTGCTTGTTTCGATTGATGAACCAGACCCATATTCGCGAGATCGATTTGGTGGCACCGCCGCCGCGCCGGTATTTGCACGCATCGGTCAAGTGCTTGTTAACGAACTGAATATTCGCCCTGAGGGTGACGACGTGGGTTGTGTTGGTTCACGACCGGCAGAACTTGGACCGAGTCACTGAAATGTCGGCAAAAGCTGTACGCCAGTTAGATGACTTGCTGGCCAGTACAACCGAGGTCAAAGTAAGTCAAATAATTGGCGACTCAAAAGTAAAGGTCTCAGACATCACCCACGACTCTTCGAAGGTGTCGCTCGGCGCAATCTTTTGTTGCGTAGTTGGTGAAAACGCGGATGGTCACAACTTTGCCAATGTCGCAGTAGCCAACGGTGCCGTTGCGCTCTTGGTTGAGCGCAGGGTTGAAGTTGATGTAACACAAGTTGTCGTTAGCGATGTGCGTTCAGCGATGGGGTATATCGCCGCCGAATTGTTCAATCGCCCGAGCCGAAAAATGAGCGTCATTGGCGTCACCGGCACAAACGGCAAAACTACAACTGCACATTTACTGGCAGCAATATTGCAACAGCACGGATGGTCTACCTCGATAATCGGCACGCTCACCGGCTCGCGAACGACCCCAGAATCGACAGATCTGCAACGACATCTCGCCAACGAACATGATCGTGGTTGCAAAGCAGTCGTGATGGAGGTCTCCTCGCATGCGTTGACTCTGCGTCGAGTCGAAGGCACCTCGTTTAAAATCGCGGTCTTCACCAATCTTGGTCAAGATCATCTCGATTTTCACAAGTCACAAGAGGATTATTTCGCGGCTAAGGCGAGTCTTTTCGACAAGAAGTTCACCGATGTTTGCGTGATAAACCGGGACGATGTGCACGGGTCGCTATTGATTGATTCGCTTTCAAAAAACCATGATGTTCAATGTCAAACATTCGGTGCCGACGATGCTCATTCGGTAGTGGCGAGTTCAGAAAAAATATCGTTTATTTGGCAGGGTCAAAAAATTGAAGTCGGCATGGGCGGCCACTTCAATGTCATGAACGCGCTAGCTGCCGCGACTGCAGCAGCCAAACTTGGTGTCACTGTTGGTGACATCGCAAAAGGTTTGGCTGCTGCAAGCGCTGTGGCCGGACGATTTGAATCGGTCAATGTTGGTCAAAATTTTTCGGTTATCGTCGACTACGCACACACCCCAGAGGCGTTGCAAAATGTCTTGGTTGCCACGCGACAGCTCATTGCGAAAACAGCGCGAATAATTCTCGTGTTCGGTTGCGGTGGTGGTCGCGATCAGTCAAAGCGTCCTAAGATGGGGGATGCTGCGACGAAATTCGCAGATGTCGTGTTGATAACTTCTGATAATCCCCGTGATGAAGACGCCCAGACAATCGCCGACGAAATTCTGGGCGGGGCTTCGACAGACTCGTATGATACAAAAAAGGTGACTATTGAACTTGATCGACGGCGTGCAATTGCTCGCGCCTTCGCGGTGGCCAAACAAGGTGACATCGTGGTAATCGCTGGCAAAGGGCACGAGACGACCCAAACAATTGGTGCGACTGAATTGCCTTTCAACGACGTCGAAGTTTCTCGTGAGTTGCTCAAGGTTGCGTCATGATCGCAATTTTGACCGCTGCGGCTGTAGCAATGATTGCGTCGTTGGTTGGTACCCGAGTTTTAATCGCAGTATTCAAACGACTTGGCAAAGGTCAACCGATTCTTGGTGCCGAAGACCGCGGTCCGGTGCAACACATGAAGAAGCAAGGCACGCCGACTATGGGTGGTATCGCAATCTTGATTTCAGCTGCGCTTGGTTGGTTCGTCGCGCACTTCAGGGATGGCTTGCCCTTCTCAGATCAGTCGATGATCATTTGGGTGTCGGTCTTCGTGCTCGGCTTTGTGGGGTTTCTCGACGACTTTCTCAAGGTGCAACGACAACACAACCGTGGACTCTTTTGGAAGAAAAAGGGGTATGTGACTTTTGCAATCTGCATTGGTTTGACTTGGTGGTTGACGGCGGCAACCGGGGTTAGTGAAACGCTTTCTTTTACGCGGGCCGACTTGCCCGGTATCACATTTACTTGGCCACTATTTGTCATCTGGACTGCGCTCATGGTGTGGGGCACCTCGAATGCCGTCAATGTGACCGATGGTCTAGATGGTTTGGCATCTGGGTCGGCATCGTTTGGTTTCATCGCGTTCACCGTCATCGCATACTGGGCTTTCCGAAATCCTCAGTTTTACGGCGATGTTGTCAACCCGCTCGATCTAGCTGTGCTCGCCGCATCTTTGGCTGGTGCTTGCGGTGGATTTCTTTGGTGGAACGCCGCACCGGCACGAATTTTTATGGGCGACGTTGGCGCTCTTGGGCTTGGCACGGCACTTGGTCTACTCGCCGTTACTACGAACACGCATTTATTGTTGCCGATCATTTGCGGCATCAATGTGATCGAGGCCGGTTCAGTCGCCGTGCAGATGGGTGTGTTCAAGGCATCTGGTCGCAAGAAGCGGCTTTTCAAAAATTCACCAATTCATCATCACTTCGAACAAAGTGGTTGGCCAGAGACAACTGTGATCATTCGTTTTTGGATAATTTCAGCGATCTGCGTCTCGACTGCCGTGGCGGCGTTCATCGCCGACTTCACAAATCTGCAGAGTCTCTACGGATTGCGCCGCTGATATGACGACGACACTCGTTTATGGTTTGGCTGTCGCTGGTCGAGCAGTGGCTAACGAACTTGTGTTGCGCGGCGAAAAAGTTATCTTGGCCGACGATCAACAAACCGACGGTCATTCAGAGTTTGCAAGAAGTATGAACAGCGAAATTGTGTTCAAGCCGAGTATTGCAGATCTGCGAGCGATTCTTGGCAAGGTCGATCGTGTTTCACCAGCGCCCGGTATCGCCGAGAGTCATCAGTTATTTGAGGCTTCACGCAAACTCGCCAAACCGATGATGTCCGAAATTGAACTCGCTTATCGGTTCGAGCAAGATTCTTCGTCGCCACGTCCAATGGTTGCAGTAACCGGCACCGATGGTAAGACCACAACAACTTTGATGGCTGCGGCGATCTTGAAATCGGCTAATCACAATGCGATGGCTGTTGGCAACACCGAAACCCCGTTGATCGCCGCACTGCGCACAGACGCAGACGCTTTTGCCGTTGAGTGCTCGAGTTTTCGTTTGGCGTTGACGCAAACTTTTCGTGCAAAAGCATCTGTTTGGCTGAACTTCGCGCCTGATCATTTAGATTGGCACGCTTCGTTTGATGCCTATCAATCGGCAAAAGCAAAAATTTGGGCGCACCTCCTGTCTTCTGATGTCGCGGTTGTGCCAGCCCATGATGATGTGATTGCAAAATTTGCCCAAAAGTCTGGCGCCAAAGTCGTGAGTTTCGGGCAAAATACCGGCGACTATCACGCTTCAAACGGTGTGCTCATGTGTCCGTCGGGTGAAATCATGCACAGCAGCGAGATGGCTCGATCTCTGCCACATGATGTGACCAATGCGTTGGCTGCTGCGGCGATAACGATCGAGTCTGGTCTTGCCAACCGCGACCAGGTTGCGCGTGCTTTGCGAAGTTTTGTAAACGCTCCACACCGCATCGAGTTCACGGCCGAGCATGGCGGTGTGCGATGGTTCAACGACTCGAAGGCGACAAGTCCGCACGCATCAAGCGTCGCCTTGAAGTCGTTCAAGTCGATCGTGTTGATTGCGGGTGGCAAAAACAAAGATCTCGACCTCAAAGCGATGTCAAATTATTCCGAGAATGTCAAGGCGGTCGTTGCTATTGGCAATGCGGCACAAGAAATCAAATCGGCATTTTCGGGCATCTGTGAAGTTCGTGTCGCAAACTCAATGCAAGAAGCCGTTTCATGTGCCGACCAAATCGCCGTGTCTGGCGATGTCGTGCTGCTATCGCCTGGGTGCACAAGTTACGACTGGTATAAAAACTACGGCGAGCGGGGTATTGATTTCAAAAGCAAAGTTCAAGCATTAATTCAATCCAAACGAGAAATAGAAAAAGAGGAATAATGAGCACTGCAACTTCAGCACCAACAACTAGTCGAGCGATGACACTCGCTCAACGTCGTCGTGCCGTTCTCGATCGTGGTGGTTTGTTGTCGTCGCGTCGCATCGCGCAGAAACCAGCCAACATGACGTTTTTTGTCATTTTCTTTACCGTGCTCACACTCGTGGCGTTCGGTCTCGTAATGGTGATGTCGTCATCATCGATCGTTGCGCTGAATCGCGGCCTCTCACCGTGGAAGATGTTCTTTAAACAATTGATGTGGGCGTGTTTTGGCGGACTCGGAATGGCGTTTTTGTTTCGTTTTCCATACTCAATGTTGCGAAGTTTCGTCTTTCCGGTTCTCGTCGGTGCCTATGCCTTGATGTTTTTGCCATTTGTGCCAAATATTGGCGTCAGCACCAACGGTGCCCGTGCGTGGGTGGCATTTGGTCCGGTCGGCTTTCAACCATCCGAGTTTTTGAAACTTGCCCTCTTGGTCTATTGCGCCAACCTGCTCGGTCGTCGTCAAAAAGAAGTCGCCGACTTCAATCGCACGACTCGACCTGTGATGGTTGCTTTGATAATTTCAGTTTTGCTTTGCCTAATGCAGCGCGACCTGGGCGGGGCGATCGTGATGACATGCATCGTCTTGACAGTGATGTGCTTGGCCGGCATTCCGATGCGAATAGTCAACTCGATCGCCGGCTCTGCCGTATTGGCCGCGCTATTTTTAACGCTCGTTACATCTTCGCGCCGCAATCGTTGGACGGCATTCTTGAATCTTGACGAGACGAAGGGTTCATTCGGTTACCAAGTGTGGCAATCAATTCTGTCGATCTCAAATGGCGGCATCTCGGGTGTGGGCGTGGGTGCCGGCACGGGCAAGTGGGGTTATGTGCCATTGGCACACAGCGACTTTATTTTTTCGACTATTGCCGAAGAGATGGGCCTCATCGGTGTAACCGTAGTGATCGGCGGATTTTTGACGCTCGTTGTGGCCGGCCTCCGCGCAGCGCTTGGTGCCGAAGAAAGATTTGGTGCGCTTCTCGCTGGTGGAATAACGATGTGGTTCGCACTTCAAGCGATCATCAATATCGGCGGAGTAACTGGTTCGATGCCGGTGACTGGTTTAACACTGCCACTAATTTCATACGGCGGAAGTTCGCTATTGGTGTGCATGTCGGCAGCCGGGCTGTTGATGAATGTCGCGCGTAATATGAAGTGAGCAATCTTCACAAGTAGACCATCTTGACCGTCACCAGCCACCCCGTTTTTGCCGTCATCACCGGCGGGGGAACAAGTGGCCATGTAATCCCTGCACTCGCAATCGCCGAACTTTTGCAAGATTCAGGTATCGAAGCAAATCGATTGCATTTCGTCGGATCAAATACCGGGGTCGAAACGACACTCGTGCCACAGTCAGGTATTGCTTTGACACTGTTGACCGTTCAGGGTTTCAGTCGCGGATGGTCGCTGACTTCGCTACGACAAAATATTAAGACCATCTCGGTATTGCGAACTGCGACCCGACTTGCAGAAAAACTTTTGCTCAGTCTGCAACCTGCCGTCGTAATTTCGGTCGGCGGTTATGTAAGTGTGCCAGCGACACGCGCGGCAAAAAAACTCAATATTCCAATCGTGACAGTTTCTTACGATCGTCGGCCAGGTTTGGCCACCAAAATGCAAGCGCGTATCGCAAGCGCAGTTGCTGTGGCGTATCTGCCATCGAGTCTAAATAATGCCATGCTTACTGGCGCACCGGTGCGTCGTGCGTTGCGCAATCTCGACGTTTTGGCTTCACGAAGTCAAGCGCGCAAAAATCTTTCTATACCCAATGATCGAAAAGTCGTGTGCATCACTGGTGGTTCACTTGGCTCGGCAAGACTCAATTCGGTTGCTCGTGTGCTAGTCGAAAAAAATCAACATCGACATGACCTGTGCATCATTCATCTGACGGGGCCGCGCTATATAAATGACGATTTGCCGACGATCGCCAACGACGCAAAAATTCTTTATAGGCGACTTGAATCGACTGTGGCGATGCACGATGTTTATAGTGCGTCTGATCTTGTCGTTGCCCGTGCAGGTGCAAGCACGGTGGCAGAGGTTTCAACTATTGGGGTGGCCAGCGTGCTTGTGCCGTGGAGCGGTGCCGCGGAAGATCATCAAACTGCGAACGCAAATTGGCTCGGTGATCTTGCCGGCGCCGTGGTGCTAGATGAAACGAAACTTTCAAATCTTGAAATCGCAGCTCAAGTAGTGGCCGTGGTCGACAACCGCGCACGGCTCAAAGAGATCGCTGTTGCGGCGAGATTGGCCGGGGGTCAGCATCGCCAAAACACTTTGGCCGGTCTGATCATGCGCGTGGCGTCGGCTCGCGATGAATTGTTGGACCTGAAAGTAAAACAAAAAATACATGTAGTCGGCATCGGCGGCCCGGGAATGTCGGCAGTGGCAACTGTGTTGGCCGAGATGGGGCATCAAGTCTCGGGTAGTGATATTCATGATTCCGAAATGATCCAGAGGCTGATCAAATTGGGCATCACGATAAATATTGGGCACGATCCCGCAGTGGTCAAAAATTGTGATTTCGTTACAGGCTCACCGGCAATTGCCATGACGAACATCGAATATCAGCGGGCGCGCCAATCAGGCATTCGAGTGCTGACGAGAGCCGAAACTCTCGCCGCGATTTGTCGATGTGCAACAAGCATCGGTGTTGCCGGCACACACGGCAAGACGACTACATCTTCGATGTTGGCGACAATTTTGCTGGGTGCTGGTAAAGACCCGAGTTATTTGATTGGTGGCGATGTTGTCGCGTTTAGCCGAGGCGCAACATGGACAAACAGCGAACTTCTTGTTGTTGAAGCCGACGAAAGCGATGGCACCCACGCACAATTGCCTCTGGCGGCGACCATTTTGACGAATGTCGACGTCGACCATTTGGATCACTTCAAAACGCAGTCTGCAATTGAAGAAAGTTTTCGTGATTACACAAAAAATATCTCGGGTCCGCGAGTTTTGTGTCAAGACGACCGAGTTTGCGCATCAATTGCCAAAGCTTGCGAGGCGATTACCTATTCGGTTAACCCCGGGTCAGACGCCAACTTTGTGGCGACTGATGTTCAATTTAAGAATGCCGGTGCGACTTTTAAAGTTGTGCAAAATATCGGCAGCCGAAAAGTCGAACTTGGTCTCGTAGGTTTGCCGCAGCGCGGCATTCACAATGTCAGCAATGCTCTTGGCGCCATCACAATGGCGATGCAATTCGGGGTCGCTTTTGATCACGCTGCAGACTCGTTGAGCAGATTTGGTGGGGTAGCCCGCCGATTTGATGTGCAAGGCATCGAAGGTGGTGCGACTTTTGTCGACGACTATGCCCACTTACCGAACGAGATTGCCGCCGTTCTTACGGGTGCTCGAGATGAGTCAGACAAATGGTCGCGTGTAGTTGCGGTGTTTCAACCAAACAGATTTAATCGAATGTCTGTCATGTCGCATCTTTATGCCGACGCATTCGTAAATGCCGATCTGGTGATAATCACCGATATATATTCGTCGGGAACCAGACCAATTGCCGGTGTCACGGGTGAACTTGTGGTCGATGCGATTCGAAAATCACATCCTGAAAGCAAGGTCGTTTATCTGGCAAACCGCGCAGATCTCGTAGAGTTCTTGGCGAATGAAATCAAGTCAGGCGATCTATGCATTTCAATGGGCTGTGGCGATATTGCCACATTGCCGCGTGAAGTGATCTCGCGGCGAAGAGGTCTTTCGAAGTGATTTCAAAATTAGTTCATCCCAGTGACAAAGACTTGAATCGTTTCGCTTCTTTGCTCGGCGATCGAATTACTCGCGACGAACCAATTGGTCCGTACACGACATATCGTGTTGGCGGGTCGGCGTCGTTGTTTATGCGAGCAATGAGCGTCGACGATTTGCATGCCGTGTCGCGCGCGCTGGCAAAAGTCACGATTCCGGTGCTGATGCTGGGCCGTGGAAGCAACATGTTGATTTCTAGCGGCGGCTTTAGAGGTCTGGCCATCGCACTTGGTCCATTTGCCGAGCAGATTGTCCTTCCTAATTTGAATCAAGAGCCGATTCTTGTTGTTGGTGCGATGGCATCGCTACCGATCGTTGCTCGTCAAAGCGTGGCTGCCGGTTTGCGCGGCTTTGAGTGGGCGGTCGGCGTGCCAGGTTCGATCGGGGGTGCCGTGAGAATGAATGCGGGCGGTCACGGCTCGGACATGATCGCGTCGTTGCTTAGCGTGCGACTTTTTCACCTCCAGCGGGGAATCGAAGCAAATGTTTCGGCCGCCAACATGGGTCTGCGTTTTCGTGGCTCTGATTTGGGCGACAATCACATCGTTCTCTCGGCTGTATTGCGCCTCACCTGGGGCGATAAAGCCGAAGGTGAATCACGGTTGGCAGAAATCGTTAAATGGCGTCGTGAGAATCAACCAGGCGGCCAAAATGCGGGTTCAGTTTTCGTGAATCCAGTTTCGGGTGGATCTTCGGCAGGTGCACTCATTGATGGTCTCGGATTGCGCGGTTTTCGGATTGGCAGCGCGGTCGTTTCTGAAAAGCACGCAAACTTTATTCAGGCCGACGAAGATGGCAATGCCGATGACGTCGTCGAGTTGATGACTTTCGTTCGTCAACGCGTTGCTGAGGCTTATTCAATAGATCTTCGCAGCGAGATACGACTCGTCGGTTTTTCATCGACAATCGCTCAACATGCAGGGGCGTTAGACCAAATCAAAACTTCTCGCAACACTCAACTCGAATCTGCGTTTGGGTCGACAAACAACACAGACTTGTCGATACCCGTGCCTTCGTTCGCTGAGCAACTTTCCGACGATGTATTGGCAGAACTTAAAGACGCATTTGAAGGCGATGCAACCCCAACCGGAAATCTCAGAGTTGTGAGGCCAATCGACTCAACAAATTCGCGCGAGAAGACGAAAGACGACGCGACATCGACGACCAACTCGTCGCTGACACTCAAAACGAATAATGGTCGCATAGTAATAATTGATGAAGATCTCAGATTACCCGTAGACGTCGACCACCCGATCGATGAAATGACAAGTTCGGTGAATGTTGCGCCGACGTCTGATCCGAGCAATATCATCCGCGATTCACGCATCGAAGATCGGCGCAAAACCGTTGTCAAAAATATTGCGTCGAATCGTCGCAAGTTGCTCGTCGCCGTTGGTTCAGTTGTCGGGGTCGTCGCCTTTATATTGATAGTTCTGGCGTCACCGATCATCGGAGTGCGCAAAATAGAGGTTGAAGGCGCTAGATACGTCAGCGCCGATCTATTGATCGCCGTTGAAAAGTCGCTTGACGGCAAATCAATTTTGACCGTCGATACAAGAGCCGCCGAAAGACGACTTGAAGGTGATCCGTGGGTTGAGTCTGTGCGAATCAAGTCGTTCTTTCCGTCAAGGCTCGTCATCGAGATCGTCGAGCGTAAGCCCGTTGCCTTTTATATAGGTGTAGACAATCGGTCGCGAGTTGTTGATCCACAAGGACGAGTTTTAGCAGTTGAAACGGGTCAGCCCACGCAGTATTTGCAAATTACGGGCGTTGGACCAAACCTTGCACCGGGGGCCAATGCAGGCGCTGTATATCGGGCAGCGGCGCAACTCGCGGCGGGTTTGCCCGATGAGTTGAGCGAGCGAGTTTTGAATGTTGGCGTGGGCGGACCAAATCAACTCTTGATGACATTGCGCTCCGGAACTTTGATCAATTTCGGTCCACCTGTCGACTTGCAGAATAAGTTGATCTCTCTACTGGTCTTATTGCGTCGACAAGATGCGAAGCAGATTATTTCAATAGATTTAACAGACTCACGAACACCAACCGTAAAGTCGAAGTAGAGACTTTCTCTCAACTCGTCTTAACGTCCCGCTTATGTTTGGTGCATGCTGTCAGGTGTGGCAGAATAACTGCACTCACAATAAGTGAGCAAAACAAGCGCAAGCAGCGGGGGTTAATCCTAAATGGTCGGTCATCCACAAAATTATCTGGCAGTTATCAAAGTCATCGGTGTTGGCGGTGGCGGCGTAAACGCAATCAACCGCATGATGGAGTCAGGCATGCGTGGTGTCGAGTTTGTGGCTATTAATACCGACGCACAAGCGTTGTTGCTGAGTGATGCGAGCGTGAAGATCGACATTGGTCGCGAATTGACGAGGGGTCTTGGTGCAGGAGCAGACCCAGAAGTTGGTCGCGAGGCCGCCGAACAACATCGTGATGAGATTCAAGAAGTCGTCGCGGGTGCAGACATGGTTTTCATCACGGCAGGAGAGGGCGGTGGCACTGGCACTGGCGCCTCGCCGGTTATCGCTGAGATCGCCAAAGCAGAGGGCGCGCTAACCGTCGCAGTTGTCACGCGACCATTTGCGTTTGAAGGTCGGCGTCGCTCGGTGCAGGCTGATGCTGGCATTGCAGCATTGAAAGAAAAAGTTGACACGCTCGTTGTCATTCCAAACGAGCGTTTGATAGCAATCTCAACCGACAAAACGACGATGCTTGACGCGTTCAAGCGCGCCGACGAAGTATTGGTGCAAGGTGTCGCTGGCATCACAGGCTTGATCACAACACCGGGTTTGATCAACACCGACTTCGCCGACGTCAAGGCCGTTTTGGCAAACGCAGGCACCGCGCTAATGGGCACAGGTGCGGCAAGCGGCGATAACCGAGCGGTGTTGGCGGCAAATGCGGCGATCAATTCGCCATTGCTTGAAGCGTCACTCGAAGGTGCACGGGGCATCGTCGTCAATATCACTGGTCCGTCCGATGTCGGTCTATTCGAAGTGACCAACGCAATGGAGATCGTGCGCGGTGTCGCGCATCAAGATGCAAACATTATTCACGGGTTGGTCATCGATGACGACGTCAATGATGAAGTTCGGGTAACAGTCGTAGCCGCGGGCTTTGAACGTTGGGACAGCGCGGCGCAACGCACCGCCACTCGTGGTGATGGTCGCAATACGGCAACTGCAGGCACGGCTCGCCCCGAACCCAAGGGTGGGCGATTGAAAGATTTGTTTGGTGGCACATCTGATCCGCTGAGTGGCGCAGATGACGACGACGATCTTCCATCGTTTTTGAAATAGATTACGCATGTCGGTGACGACATGAACGCGATCGATCTGTCGCAAGTCGGTTCTCGTGTCGCACAAGTTCGAGAGCGAATAAAGATCGCCGGCGGCTCTCAAGTTAAGTTGATCGCCGTCACCAAAACTTTTGATGCGGCGGCGATGATCGCCGCGTTTGACGCGGGTTGTGACGGTATCGGTGAAAACTATGCACAAGAGTTGATTGCCAAGATTCGCAAACTGCCAACTACCAAACGACTTCCGGTAAATTTCATTGGTCGATTGCAGACAAATAAAATCAAGTCGCTCGCCGACATTGTCGATGTATGGCAGAGCATTGACCGCGCTGAATTGATTAAAGAAATCGCCAAGCGTTGCATCAAACATAATTCGGGCATAAAACCTCAAGTTATGTTGCAGGTCAACGCGACTGGTGAATCCGACAAGGGTGGTTGTCAACCTGCAGAGGTCGAACAATTGTTGAGTCTTGCGATCAGCAACGGTCTCGAAGTTTTGGGTTTGATGACAGTTGGCCCTACTGATAACGACCCGCATCGGTCACGCGTCGCGTTTCAGTTGGTTCGCAGACTAGTGGATGACCTTGGTTTGTCGCATTGCAGCATGGGCATGACTGGGGATCTTGAGATCGCGGTCAACGAAGGCTCAACAATGATACGTGTCGGCTCGGCATTGTTCGGACCCCGCAGTTAAAAATTTGTGACCGGTGCGCAGGCTGGATGTCCGTTAGTTGGGGCGAATTTTGAACTATCCTCTTCATATGTCAATGTTTCGGCGAGCAATGGATTATTTGGGTCTAGGTCCAGATGAGGCCTACGACGATTATGACGAGTCGGTTGCAGTTGAACGAGATCGTCGCATGCCAAGTCGTGGTCGTCAGCGCGCAGAGCGATTTGATGATCTCGAGCCAGGCTACGACGAATACGACGATCGAGCGATGGTTGAACCACGTTCAAGTGGCATGCGTGCGCAACAGGCCCAACACGATTCGGGTGTGACCGTGCGACCGGTTGGTGGTCGTCGCACAGAAGCAGTTGCTCGTCCTGTAATGCCAGCCAGTGATCCGGTGACTATTCGTCCGACGAGTTATGAAGACGCCAAAGAGATTGCCGATCGCTTCAAAGAAGGCAACCCAGTTATTATCAATGTGCAATCAACCGATCAAAAGACGATGAGGCGAATCATCGATTTTGCAAGCGGCGTTTGTTATGCAAACAACGGCACCATGGAGAAAATGAGTAACGGTGTCTTCATGATGAAGCCGTTTGGCGCACGCGTTACTCGCGGCTAGCGCAGAATTGGCGCACTAAATGATCGAACTTTTGTGCACTCTCGTTCAAATCTTTATTTACATGATCATCGTGCGCGTGGTGTTGTCGTGGTTTCCGTCCACAAGTGGCGGGGTCGTGGCGCAGATTTCATATTTCGTCGGTCGATTCACCGAACCCGTTCTTGATTGGGTGCGTCGCGTCATGCCTCGCACGGGCGCGCTCGACTTGTCGCCACTAGTCGTGCTGTTATTTTTGCAAATCGTCGTGCAGCGCATGATTCTGAAGTGTTAATTAACTCGTGTCTTACCCGCAGGTAGAACCACAGCCGAACTTTCCATCACTTGAGAATCAAGTTCTCGAATACTGGAAGACCGATAAGACTTTTGCCGCGTCGATAGAAATGCATGACGCCGGCAACAAAGGTGAAAATGAGTTTGTCTTTTACGATGGTCCGCCGTTTGCCAACGGCTTGCCGCATTACGGTCATTTATTGACTGGTTTCGTCAAAGATGCCGTGCCTCGTTATCGCACGATGCGCGGTCAACGTGTCGAGCGACGATTCGGTTGGGACTGTCACGGCCTACCAGCTGAGGCCGAAGCCGAGCGACAACTCGGCATTTCTGGTCGCCAGGCAATCACCGATTTTGGTGTCGACAAGTTCAACGACTATTGCCGAACCTCTGTTTTGCAATACACCAGCGACTGGGAGCGTTATGTCACGCGCCAGGCTCGATGGGTCGACTTTGAAAACGACTACAAAACTCTCGACACTCCGTATATGGAGAGCGTCATGTGGGCCTTCAAAACATTGTGGAACAAGGGCCTTATTTATGAGGGCTTTCGAGTGTTGCCATATTCATGGGCACTTGAGACCCCGCTTTCAAATACAGAAACCCGAATGGATGATGCCTATAAGCAAGTACAAGATCCGGCGCTAACTGTCGGTTTTGAACTTTCATCGGGTGAACTCTTGTTGGCATGGACAACAACACCCTGGACACTGCCTTCGAATTTGGCCTTGGCGGTCGCGCCAGACGTTGAATATGCGGTTATCGAGTTCGCCGAACGAAAACTGATTCTTGCCGCCGAACGATTGTCGGCATACGAGAGAGAATTCTCGGGGGCCAAAGTTGTCGAAACAATTTTGGGCACCCAACTTGTTGGTCGTACCTACAAACCTTTGTTCAACTATTTCGCCGATCAACCTGGTGCATTTCGAGTTATTGCGGGCGACTTCGTAACGACCCAAGACGGCACGGGCGTAGTTCACATGGCGCCAGGGTTTGGCGAAGACGACCAGAGGGTTTGTCAAGAGGCAGGCATTGGGTTGGTCGTGCCAGTTGATTCGCGGGGCTGTTTCACCAATGAAGTGTCAGATTTTGAGGGTCAACTAGTTTTCGACGCAAACCCCGCGATTATCAAAGTGCTCAAAGAGCGTGGTGTCGTCTTTCGGCATGAGACATACGATCACGCCTATCCGCATTGTTGGCGCACCGGTAAACCCCTTATTTATAAAGCAGTAGGTTCGTGGTTCGTCAAGGTAACCACGATTCGTGATCGCATGGTCGAGCTCAACGAGCAAGTTCGCTGGGTTCCTGATCACTTACAACACGGAAGTTTCGGCAAGTGGCTCGAGAACGCCCGTGATTGGACAATTAGCCGTAATCGTTTTTGGGGTTCACCGATTCCGGTTTGGCGAAGCGATGATGCGAACTATCCGCGCATCGATGTCTACGGAAGTCTTGAAGAACTTCGAAAAGATTTCGGCGTAGACATTCAAGAACTGCATCGACCGACAATCGACAATTTGGTGCGCCCAAACCCAGACGACCCAACTGGCAAGTCGATGATGCGTCGGGTGCCCGAAGTTTTGGATTGCTGGTTCGAAAGCGGATCAATGCCGTTTGCTCAGGTGCACTATCCGTTCGAAAACCAGCAATGGTTCGAAAATCATTATCCGGGCGACTTCATTGTTGAATATATAGGTCAAACTCGCGGCTGGTTTTACACCTTGCATGTTCTCGCGACTGCGTTGTTCGACCGACCCGCGTTTTCGAATTGCGTCAGCCACGGCATTGTGCTCGGTGAAGATGGTGCAAAAATGTCAAAAAGCTTGCGAAATTATCCAGACCCGATGAAAGTTTTCGACAGTCACGGCGCCGATGCGATGCGATGGTATTTGCTTTCATCGTCGATCTTGCGTGGCTCAGATTTTGCGGTGACCGACGACGGAATGCGCGACACCGTTCGCCAGGTGATGTTGCCTCTTTGGAACAGCTGGTATTTTCTCTCGCTTTATGCGAACGCCGAATCGGTTGCTGGCATCGTTGATGCATCGAGCGAGAACGTTCTCGATCGCTACATCATTTCAAAACTTCATGGGTTAGTTGCTTCGACAACAAAGAGTTTCGACGAATATGATTTGTTTGCCGCGTGTGCCGAGATTCGCATATTTTTAGATGCCTTGACCAACTGGTATATCCGCCGCAGTCGTGATCGCTTCTGGAAAGGTGATGTCGCGGCAATCAACACGCTTCACACGGTGCTTCATTATTTGACGCGAATCGCGGCACCGGTTTTGCCGCTTGTTTCTGAGCAAATTTTTCGCGGCTTGAGTGGTGAGCGAAGTGTCCATTTGCAATCTTGGCCGACCAACGATGGTTTGCGCTTTGACGAAAAGTTGGTTGCCTCGATGGATCGCGTTCGCGATGTTTGTTCGACGACCCTGTCGCTTCGCAAAGCGCACGGTCGAAGAGTGCGACAGCCTTTGGCCAGTCTGACTGTTGCCACACAAAACTCTGCCGCTCTTAAAGCATTCGAAGACATCATTAAAGACGAGGTGAATGTTCGCTCTATCACTTTTTCGGATGATGTTTCGTCGGTCGCCGAGTTTGAGTTGCAAGTGGTTCCAAGCGTCGTTGGTCCGCGTCTCGGCGCAAATACTCAGGCGGTGATCAAAGCCGTGAAGAAAGGTGAATGGACACGCCAGGGCGATGTGGTTACCGTTGGTGGTATCGATCTGAACCCTGGCGAATACCAACTTAAATTGGTGCCGAAAGCTTCGGGTGCAAGCGCCGCACTGGGTGATTCAGCAGGCGTGATTGTGCTTGACATTGAACTGACAGCAGAGCTCGAAGCCGAAGGTGTTGCGCGTGACGTAATTCGCTTGGTTCAACAACAGCGCCGCGAGGCCAATCTTGACGTGTCAGACCGCATTGAATTGCAACTTGGCTTGCCAGCCGAACTCTGTCAGCAGATTTCGACCCACCACGAGACGATCAAGGCAGAGACATTAGCAATCAATATAGAAGTGAGCACATTGTCAGATAAACAGTCGCCGAACGCCGATTTAGACGGTGTCGCGGTGTTTGTGGCGTTAAATGCGGTATCGTAGCGCGGTCAAATTAGTGCGTTTCAAAATCGAATCACTCGAGAGGTGAAAATGGCATCTGCTAAGAAAAAAAAGCAGGCAATGGCTAAAAAGAAACTTGCGGCCCGCAAGAAGTTTGAGCTTAAAAAGAAGCTAGTTCTGCGCAAAAAACTCGAATTGAAGAAGAAGCTCGAGTTGAAAAAGAAACTTGAGCTCAAAAAGAAACTTGAATTGAAAAAGAAACTTGAGCTCAAAAAGAAACTTGAATTGAAGAAGAAAGTTGAGCTCAAAAAGAAGCTCGAGTTGAAAAAGAAGGTTGAGCTCAAAAAGAAGCTCGAGTTGAAAAAGAAGGTTGAGCTCAAAAAGAAACTCGAGTTGAAGAAAAAGCTCGCACTAGTCAAGGCGATAAAGAAACAAAAAGAGCTCGACAAGCGCAAGGCTCTTGCTGAACGCAAGCGTCAGCAAAAAGAGAAGCAAAAAGAGGCGCAGCGCATCGCCAAAGAACGAGCAAAACTCAAAGCGCAACAAATTGCCGAACGACTGGCGTTGAAACTCGCAAAAGAAAAACAGCGCCAAGAAGAAAAACAGGCTCGCGAAGCAGCCAAGGCGGCAAAGATCGCTGCTCGCGAAGCCGCACGTTTGGCTGAGATCGAGGCGAATCGCAAACCAGTAGCGCCACCGAAGCCGCCAATCATCAAGGGTGTAATGCAAGATGGCATAACGCCGACCAAAGAATTCAATATCGAGTTTTTGATTTCTCAGCGTGACCTTTTGATTGCTGAGCGTCGCAATCTGCTTGGTCAGGCTGATCAACTTGAAAGCGAAGCAAATGCGATTGTCGAGAACTCAGAGATGGGTGATGTGCAGTTTGACGACGAGGGTGGCGAAGGTGACACGATGGTCGTCGAACGTGAACGCGACCTGACACTCTCGGCATCGGCACGTCAAACGGTCGAAGAGATCGACGACGCACTCAAAAGATTAGAAACTGGTGATTACGGTTATTCGGCCCGTTCAGGATTGCCAATTCCGCGCGAGCGACTTAAGGCGATTCCGTGGACAACCGAATTAGTTGTCGAGCGTGCGGGTGGCATTAATTCTTACTAGAGATTCGAGATTGACGCCGAAACTCATTGTTTTAGTAGTTGTGGCTGCCGATCAGGCGACTAAAAGTTGGGCTCTCAATTCGCTAAGCGAAGGTCGAATCATTGATCTTTTTTGGACTTTGCGCTTTAATTTGGTTTTCAATTCTGGCATGGCATTTTCGCAGGGCCAGGGTGCTGGTCGACTAATAGGTTTGTTGGCAATCGCTGTTGCAATTTGGTTGTGGCTCAGTTTGCGACGCGCATCATCGCCACTTGCCATCGTCGGTACGGCGCTGCTTGTCGGTGGGGCACTGGGTAACGTCGTCGATCGCTTGTTTCGCGGTGATAAGTGGTTGGCAGGTTCGGTGGTTGACTTTATCGACTTGCAATGGTTCCCAGTTTTTAATATTGCCGATTCGGCAGTCACTATCGGTGCGGCGATGTTGATCATGTCTTCGGTGCTTGCTTCGCGGTCAAGGTCGCTTCTATGAGCGACGAAAAGTCTTTTAATGACGAACCTGAATTGCGAATTATCGACGAACACGTACCCGCGGCGTTGGCTGGTCAAAGGGTCGATCGAATAGTTTCACTCGTAGCTGATATACCGCGTGCTGCCGCTGCGGAGTTGGTCGATGCTGGCGCAGTCACATTAGATGGGTATGCAGTCAAAGTTGGAAAAATCAAAGTTACCGAAGGTCAGCATTTGAAAGTCGATCTCACGCTGTTGCCTAAAAAGCAACTGCCACAGCCAGAGTCAAATGTCGCTGTTGAAATCGTCTACGAAGATGACGACATACTGGTCATCAACAAACATGCAGGTATTGTCGTGCATCCAGGTGCGGGCAACCCGACGGGCACTCTTGTCAACGCTATTTTGGCAAAGTATCCCGAAATTGCAAGCGTCGGCGATCCGTTTCGTCCTGGTGTCGTTCATCGATTAGATGCAGGCACGACCGGTTTGATGATGATGGCTCGAACTTCTCGTGCTTACGAGGCGTTGGTCGATGCGTTGTCGCGTCGTGTCGTTACTCGTCGTTATCTTGCTCTGGTGTGGGGCCACATGAGCGCAATAACTGGTGTAATCGACGCCCCACTCGGCAGAGACCAGCGCGATCCGACAAAAATGGCCGTGCTTAGCGACGGCAAAGTTGCAAGAACCACCTACGAAGTTCGTCAGGCATTCAATGTTCCGGTTGACTGCTCGCTGATCGAATGCGGACTTGAAACCGGTCGAACACATCAGATCCGCGTTCATCTCGCGACTCTTGGCCACAGTGTTGTCGGTGATGTCGTTTACGGAGGCGCGCGAAGTGTGCTCTCGTCACCTCGGCCGATGCTTCATGCGGCAAGCCTGCAATTCGCACATCCCGTCACGGGCCAAGAAATGAAGTTTTCAGTCGACTTGCCGCAAGACTTCGCAACAGTCTTGGCGAAGTGTTCGCAAAGAGTCGATTAGTTATTTTTTGGCCAACATCAGGCTAATTCGTCTGGTTATTTCTTTGGTGAAGGCCAAGCGGCTTCACCATTTGAGATTGCAGCGATTTCTTCGAGTGTGTATTTCGCCAAATGTTCACGCATGTGCTCGCTGGCAAGATTCCAGACTGCGAGCAAGACGCATTGACCATCGTGGTCGCATGCACCGTCTTTGTGCGGTTCACCGAAATCACCAACCGAAATTGGTCCGTCAACTGCCGAAATGATTTCAGAGAGTCGAATGTCGCCAGCAGATTTGGCCAAAATATATCCACCGCCGACACCCCGCTTCGATTTGACCAAGCCAGCACCTTTCAGCGCAAGAAGAATTTGCTCCAAATATGGTTGGGGCAGGGCGGTACGTTCGGCGATGTCGCGCACCGACGTCGGTCCATCTTCGTCGGCATGCAAACTCAGTGAGAGCAATGCGCGACAGGCGTAATCCCCGCGGGTCGAAATTCTCACGACCTCATACTAATGACTCGTTTTTGTGGGGCTTTTTTTGGGTCTTTAAACCTACGAATTGCGCTCGGCGGCCAATTGTCCTGAACTACTCTCAATTGACACAACATGGCAACATCACCTTTATCTCGACCGCGACTGCCTGACTATAAAAATGCATGTATCACGGGGATAATTCCCGCTTTGCTGGGGCCACAGGGCACTAAAGAAATTCCTGACTGGATGCCAGAATGTGTTCAGGGTGCGAGACAAATTGTGCTGCTCGTTATTGACGGTCTCGGATGGCATCAGTTGCAAAAAAATATCATCCACTGTCCAACACTGGCGACAATGCAAGGGTCATCGATAACAACGGTGGCGCCTACCACCACGGTAAGTGCTCTCACTTCGATTACCACTGGTCTTGCGCCAGCTGAACACGGCCTTGTCGGCTATCGAATCGACATGGGAGCTCGGGTCATGCAGATGCTCAAGTGGGGCGATGAAAAAGGTGATCTGCGAAATATGTATCCACCAGATTTGATTCAGCCATGCCCGCCGTTCATGGGCACAAGCGTGCCAGTTTTAAGCAAAGCAGAGCTCGAAGGCTCGGCGTTCACCGAGGCACACTTGCGCGGCGTTCGGCCACGTGGCTGGCGTGCGGCGTCGAGCATCGCTGTCGAAGTGGGGCAACTATTGCGAAGTGGCGAAAAATTTATCTATGCATATTACGACGGCGTAGACAAAATTGCCCACGAGCGAGGGTTCGGCAGTTTTTATGAGGCCGAGTTATGCAGTGCAGATGAAATCGTAAAAAACGTACAAGCCTCTTTGACGTCGGGTGCGGTCTTGATAGTTACGGCCGATCACGGCCAAGTCATGGTTGGCACAAATACGATGCCACCGCATTCTGAAGTGTTGGCAATGACGGCCTATCAGTCGGGTGAAGGACGTTTTCGTTGGTTGCATGCCCGAGATGGAGTAGAGGTCGAATTATTAGCGCGAGCGACGGCTCATCACTCTGATGTTGCCTGGGTTGCCAGCAAAGAACAAGTAATCGACGAAAACTGGCTAGGTCCGCGACTTGGTCCCGCGACGCGTAAGCGATTAGGTGATGTTGCGCTCGTGCCGCGTGAACCGATTAGTTTTGACGACGCCGCCGACACCGGCCCATTTTTGCTGCAGTGCCGTCATGGTGCTTTAACAGACGATGAACTTGATGTACCGTTGCTCGCGACGGCAGGTAAGTGATAAGTTTGGCGACCCCACCATGAAAAACCCAGAAGAAAAACCAGCTGAAAGCAAACAAATTTCAGAGATCGTCGAAGAACAGGGCGAGAACACGCTCGAAACGGTGACAGCGCCAGCCAAGGTCATGCGAATCGGGTCGATGATCAAGCAACTGCTTGACGAGGTGCACTCGATGACCCTTGATATGCCCTCGCGCGAGCGTTTGGCCGAAATTTATGAACGATCAATCGTCGAACTTGCCGAGGCGCTGTCGCCCGACTTGCAAGAAGAGTTGCGCATGTTGGCCCTGCCATTTAATGATGGCGAAGTTCCGACTGATGCCGAATTGAGAGTTGCTAAAGCGCAACTAGTGGGTTGGCTTGAAGGGTTGTTCCACGGCATTCAAGCCACAATGTTCGCGCAACAACTTTCGATGCGTCAGCAAGCCGAGCAGCGACAACTTCAGTCAGGTCAGGCGCCAACTGCGCAGCCGGGGGATCGTCCGGGAACTTACCTTTAATGGGTAAGTCGTTTACTCATCTTCATGTTCATACCGAGTTTTCGATGCTCGATGGAGCATCTCGGCTAGACGAACTCGTTGATCGAGCCGTTGCCGATGGCCAAAATGCTCTTGGCATCACCGACCACGGCAACATGTACGGTGTCATCGATTTTTATAAAGAGTGCACGAAGCGTGGGATCAAGCCGATTATCGGTACAGAGGCGTATATGGCCTATGAGACGCGATTTGAACGGCCAACTCGTCGAGGTCGAGTTGATGACAGTGGTGGCGATACCGAAGCAGGCAAAAAACTTTATTATCACTTGACACTTCTTGCCGAAAACAATGTCGGATACAAAAACTTAATTCAACTTGCGAGCCTCGCGTTTCTCGAGGGCTACTACTACCAACCGCGAATGGATTGGGAGTTGTTGACGAAATTCAGCTCGGGTTTGATCGCGACTTCCGGATGTTTGGGTGGCCATGTTCTTCAGGCGCTCAAGAACGGCAAAGACGAGGAAGCCTTGAAAACTGCCGCGCGATTGCAAGATATTTTCGGCAAAGACAATTTTTTCATTGAGCTGCAAGACCATGGAATTCCATTGCAGATCGAGACAAACCCGAAATTGATAGATATCAGCAAAAAACTCGGTGCGCCACTTTTGGCGACAAACGACTGTCACTACACACATCGCGAAGACAGTGCATCGCACGACGCATTGTTGTGTGTGCAGACTGGCTGCACCATCAGCGACCCAAATCGACTCAAATTCGAGGGCCATGAGCACTATCTGAAAACGGCGGAAGAGATGCGATGGCTGTTTCGCGAACAGCCGACCTCTTGCGACAACTCGTTATGGATTGCCGAGCGGTCAAAAGTCGACATTCAGTTCAATGTTCCGGTTTTGCCAAATTTTCCAATTCCCGATGGTTTCAAAGATGATCATGCATATCTCGAACATTTGACATGGATCGGCGCAAAGCAACGCTGGGGAGAAAAACTCGCACCCGAGGTCGTAGAGCGCGTCGCCTATGAATTGTTGACCATCAAGACGATGGGCTTCAGTTCATATTTTTTGATCGTCTGGGATTTGGTGCGTTATGCGCATGAAAAATCGATTCGTGTCGGTCCGGGTCGCGGGTCGGCTGCAGGTTGCGCGGTGGCGTACTCACTCAAAATCACCGATCTTGACCCGATTAAATACGACCTGTTGTTCGAGCGATTTTTGAATCCAGGTCGTCGTTCAATGCCCGATATCGACATGGACTTCGACTCGCGATATCGCGATGAAATGATTCGCTACGCATCAGAAAAATATGGCCGTGATCATGTTGCTCAGATCATTACATTCGGCACGATCAAAGCCCGCAACGCCGTGCGCGACGCCGCCCGAGTGCTCGGCTTTCCGTATGGTTTGGGCGACAAGATCGCCAAATCGATGCCACCGGTGGTGATGGGTCGAGACACACCTCTTAAATATTGCTTCGAAGAAGACGAGCAACATGTTGACGGTTATCGAGCGGCGGCTGAACTACGCGCACTTTACGAAAGTGACCCCGATGTCAAAACGGTTGTCGATACTGCGCGTGGACTTGAGGGCTTGAAACGTAGTGTCGGCATTCATGCCGCAGCCGTGGTGATCACGAAAGAGAAACTGACCGAATATTTGCCGATTCAACGCAAAGCCGAGTCCGGACAAGATGCCGACCTCGCCCCGATCGTCACTCAATATGAAATGCACGCCGTCGAAGAGTTGGGTCTTCTCAAGATGGACATACTTGGTCTGCGCAACCTCGATGTCATCACAGATACGAACAAGATGATCCAAGAATTAAACAACCCGAGTTTCGATATTGATACGGCTCCGTTCGACGACCAAAAGACTTTCGAGCTCCTGCGTCGCGGTGACACCATCGGGGTGTTTCAGCTCGAGTCGACCAACATTCGTGCGTTGGTTCGCAGTATGGTGCCAACGACAATCGACGATATCGCGGCGATCGTGGCTCTTTATCGACCGGGGCCGATGGGTGCGAACATGCACAATGACTACGCCGATTTTAAAAACGGGCGCAAGACGCCGAAAATTTTTCATCCCGACGCGCAAGACTTGCTCGGCGATACCCAGGGTTTGATGATTTACCAAGAAAGCATGATGAGAGTTGCTCAGAAGTTCGCGGGCTACAGCCTGGAAGAAGCCGATGATTTGCGCAAGGCCTGCGGCAAAAAAAATCGTGCCGACATGAAAAAGCAGCGGGCGAGTTTTGAGCAGGGTTGTGTCAGTCGCGGCTATGGCCAAGAACTAGCTGAGACACTTTTCGACTCGATCGAAAATTTCGCCGACTATGCATTCGGCAAGAGCCATGCTTACGGCTACGCGTTCATCGCGTATCAAACCGCGTATCTCAAAGCGAACTATCCGCTTGAATATCTCTCGTGTTTGCTGACGAGCGTAAAGGCCAGTTATGACCGTGCCGCAATATTCTTGGCAGATGCGCGAGCAAGCAACATCACGGTTAAAACACCAGATATCAATTCATCAGGGGTCGACTTTGTGCCGGTGGTCGAGGGCGATACACGTGTCATCAGTTTTGGTCTATCGGCAATTCGCAACGTCGGCGAAGTAGTTGTCGGTCAAATTGTCGAGTACAGGCGTGCAAATGGGTCGTTCAAATCGTTCTATGATTTCGTCGACCGGGCACCGATCGCGACGCTCAACAAACGTACAGTTGAGTCGCTGATCAAAGCCGGCGCATTCGATTCTCTTGGGCACCCACGAAAAGGTCTGCTTCTGGTATTCGAGTCGATCATCGAGAACACCCTTAGTCGTCGCCGAGAGCGAGATCAAGGGGTGATGAGCTTGTTTGATCAGGGGGCAGATTCGCAATCTGGTTTCTCCGAACAGATAGAGATTCCGAACCTGAATTTCGAGAAGTCTGAGCAGCTCAAAATTGAGCGCGAGATGCTCGGGCTATATGTTTCTGACCATCCGTTGCGCGGAGTCGAAGGTCAACTGCGTCGCAAAGTTGAATGTTCACTGGCCGACCTGGACGAAAAAAACGATGGATCCTATTTGACCCTCGGCGGCGTGATAACAGTGGTCAACCGCAAGTTCACGCGCAAAGGCGACCAAATGGCCGTTCTGACTATCGAAGACTTGCAAGGCTCTGTCGAGGTGAATATCTTTCCCAAAACTTTTTCTAGTTACGGCCATCTGATTGAAGAAGACACGATAATCACGGTCCGCGGGCGTCTCGACAAACGAGATGACTCGCGCATTTCGTTTAACGCCCAAGAATTGAAAGTAGTCGAACCAATGCGCGCAACCGACATGAGCCTGCATATTGAATTAGCCGGTCGTTCGCTGTCGCAAGAAGACATAGTCAACTTACAAGAGCTGTTAAAAGACCATGGTGGTCAAACACCGGTTCAGTTGCATATGCCAGGGGGCAAGAGTCTGCGGTTGGCGCCCGAATTCAATGTTGATATCGACCGCGCAATAGGTGCGTTACGCGCGTCTTACGGCAACAGTGTTTATATCGGCTGAGAGTCTCGTTAGATAATTGATAACGAGTTTTCTAAAGTAATTAAGCGCGCCATCGGAAATTGACCGTTTTGCTGGCAGAATAGAAGGGCTATGCCGCTTGTTGTTAAGACGATAGATGCCTCTGCATTAGTTGACTCGGACCTTGACGAACTTGCCGCGATGGGCGGTGCATTCGGTATCGGTGCAATTTCAAAAGCAAAAGAAGATTGGGTGCTTTTTGCAAGCGCGAAACTCGACGGCAAATTGCACGGTTTTATGTTCTCGACTCTTGAGCGCATTGGCGGCACACCATGCGTCTTGTTGGGCATGTTGAGTGTCAAGCGCACATCGAAGCGCGATCAAATTTTGAAGGGTTTGATGAGCGAGGCTTATCATCGCGCGTTGATGGCGTTTCCTGATGAAGATGTAGTTGTCGGCTCACGCTTTATTTCGGTCGACGCGCTCGAGGCTTTTAAGTCGCTTACAGAACTGATCCCTCGTCCGGAACACCGCGCCGTTGGCGAAGAGCGGGCGTGGGGTCGGCGCCTGGCGCGGCGCTTTGGTTGTGAATCGGCATATGACGAACAGTCGTTTACGATCAAGAGCAACGGACAAAGTGGCTTCATGGATTTCGAGTCGTTGAAGCCTGGCAAAGCGTCGTCAGATGTTGTCGCTCTTTTCAAGGGCGTCTCGTCCAAAAAGTCGGGTGCGCTGGTAGTTCACGGTTGGACTATGACCGAAAACTTGCTGAAGCTCGGCAAGCACTAACTCATAATCATGCAGTTCGCGGACTGCGTTCGCACGCGCAGAATGGTGCGCGCATTTCGCCGAGATCCGATTCAACCAGAACTTGTCGAGCGAGTCGTTGACCTTGCATCGCGGGCTCCATCGGCCGGCAAAACCCAAGGTTGGCATTTTTTGGTTTTGCGCGATCATCAAACAAAAAAATTTTGGGAGATAACTTTGCCAGAAGAAAAGAGATCAAGTTTTCGTTGGTCTCGTTTGCTTGACGCACCGCTTATCGGCCTTGTGTTCGCCAACCCGAGCGCTTACCTCGAGCGCTACAGCGAGCCCGACAAGGCGAACACAAAATTAGGTGATGACGTTGCGTTGTGGCCGACGCCATATTGGACAGTCGACGCATCTTTTGCGACCATGCAACTCTTGCTCGCTGCTCACGATGTCGGTCTTGGTGCACTATTTTTCGGTGTGTTCAACGGCGAGACTCAGCTGCGCGCCGAGTACAAAGTTCCCGAGCGGTTTCAGCTTATTGGCGCCGTTGCGATGGGCTGGCCGATGCCCGAGACAAGTGCCGATCGCGGTGCGAGCGCCGCTCGTGCTCGACGCAAACCAATCGAGATAATTCACGAGGGCAGTTTCTAATTTGGTTAGGCGAGTGCCTCGTGAAGTTGTTGAACCGTCGTGATCGGTGAATTGCAGGCATAGTCGCGACAGACATATGCAAAACCTGGTCGTCGGTCTCGCCAAAGCGGTGAATCAAACGGTTGGCCAAATGCGAGAACTGCAGTTGGTAGCCAAAGTCGTTTTACCGTTTCGACAAGTTCGGGGCGATCTCCGGTGACGACAACTTCAATACTGCCCTTTTGTTTGAGATAAACGCAGTGCAACAAGTTTCCGAATGCACTCGGCGAAGCCGCCACGATGCGCGTGAAGAGGCGAAGAATGCTGTCGGCGTATTGCGTGAATTTCTGGTTTCCGGTCAGGGTGCCAAGCCTATGTAATGCAATGGCGGCGGTTGAATTTGCCGACGGCGTTGCGTTATCAAGAAGGTCTTTTTGTCTCACGATCAATTGCTCTGTGTCGGTGGCGACTGTGAACAATCCGCCGTTATTTACGTCCCAATAGTCGTTGGTCAGTTGTTCGGCGACTTCTATCGCTCGCGAGACCCAAATTGCTTTGCCGCTCGACTCACCGAGTCGAGTAAATGCATCAACCAGGTGAGCAAGGTCGCAGGCGAGTGCACGATGGCGCGCTTTGGGCTTACCGTCGCGTTGCCAACTGCGCATCCATTTGGCCAACCCACTCAGAGAGTCTTCGACCCGCAATTCTCGATACAAAAATTCGCAATTTGTTTCGGCGAACTCGAGCCAGTCGGGTCGGTTCAGCAAGTTTGATGCTTCGATAAGCGAAACCGACATCATCGCGTTCCATTCGGTCAACACTTTGTCATCCAACAAGGGTCTATGGCGTTTGTTGCGTTCGGCAAAAATTTTTTGTCGAATTACCTCAACCTCGGGAGGACGTTTCAAATCACCGCGGCTGCTCAATCTCGTCGGAATATTCTTTCCTTCGAAGTTTCCGGATTCTGAAATTTCATAATATTCGAGCGCAATATCAAATTGATCTTTCGACAAGATCTCGCGCAATTCGTCGGGCGAGAAAACATAAAAGTGCCCTTCGTGCGAGTGCCCGTGTTGATCGAGCGAGTCAGCGTCTTCGGCGCTGAAAAAACCACCTTCAAGATCGCGTAAATCACGCACCACATAGTCGACTATTTCTTCGCAGATCTGGCGATAATTCTCTGATTCAAATACCACTGCGGCATGTGAATAGACCCGAAGCAGCAAGGCCTGGTCATACAGCATTTTTTCAAAGTGCGGTACTAGCCATTTTTCGTCGACGCTGTAGCGAGAAAATCCACCGCCGATGTGATCGTAAATACCGCCTGAAGCCATTGCATCGAGCGTGGTTGTGATGATAGTTCCGAGTGAGTCGTTGGGACTGTCGTTATAAATGCGCAACAATAAATCGAGATTCATCGTGCTCGGAAACTTTGGCGCGCCACCGAACCCACCCCACTTGGGGTCAAAAGATTCGGCAAGTTGATCGCACGCCGCCGCGACCAACTCAAAGCTCGGCAAGGACACATCGGGGGTGATCAACGCCGATCGAGAGAGCGACTCGCTTAGAGCCGAAATATTGTTCTCAATATCTGCTCGGCGGTTTTGCCATGCATCGTGCACAGCGACCATCAATTTCATAAACGACGGTTTTGGAAAGTATGTGCCGCCAAAAAATGGATTTCCATCGGGGCTCATAAACACAGTCATTGGCCAACCACCACGCCCCGACATGGCTTGAACTGCGTCCATATATAGGGCATCGATATCGGGCCGCTCTTCGCGATCGACTTTGATGTTGACGAAAAGTTCGTTCATCATCGTTGCTGTTTCTAGGTCTTCGAAACATTCGTGTGCCATGACATGGCACCAGTGACAAGCCGAATATCCAACAGAAAGCAATATCGGCACGCCGCGTCTTTGTGCTTCGGTAAATGCCTCGGTCGACCAACTGAACCAATCGACCGGGTTGTCCTTGTGCTGCCGCAGATAAGGGCTTGTTTCTTGCGCTAAGCGATTTGTCATTTAATTCAAGACTTCAGGTTTCGCCACGATTTCAAGCGTCACGGTTCTAGCCAACCTCGTATATGGTGCGTCGGCTTCGGCAAAAATTCGCAACTTACACGAACCGCTTCGGTTCGCGATAAGAATATTTTTCACAATTTTGCATGGCCCAGAAACTATTCGGGCACTGGTTTTGCCATCTGAAGCGCTTGCGACGAGTTCGTTAATTGAAATCTTTGTTCCGACTTCGAGGGTTGAGATTTCAGTCCAGATTGCCGAAATCTTTGGCGTGGTGGCCGAAAACCGCAACTGAGGGGTGCCACCAGCAGTGATCAATGTGCTGAATCGTAAAAATGAACCGATGTCCTTGCGCGTGGGGATATAGACGGATCTCTGAGCGCGAGCAATCGCCACACAATCCATCGGAACTGCGAGCGTTGCTTCACCGGGTGACAAGCAACGAAACCACTGCAGTCGCTCACTTTCGGGAATTTGAACGGTACCCCCGACGGCCTCTTCGCCGATGCGACCCAGCGATGAAACGGTTGGAAGCACGACGATGTCGGGAAAGTACCCGAGTGCTTTAAAAATTGCATAAGCATCGATCAGGCCTGCACCGAATGTTTCGTCTCGTCCCGCTGTGCCGATGTCTTTTGCCGTGGCGATGATTACCTCGCGCGCTTGCAACGCACTGAAATCTGGTCGGGCACCAAATATAAGCGCAGCGACCCCGCTGACGAAAGCGGCGGCCATTGAGGTGCCGCTCATCGTGACATACGGTTCGGCCAACCCCGCACAACGGCGCGATGAGTCGACAATCGCATCAATTCGAACCGTCGAGCAGATGTTGATGCCTGGAGCAGAAATGTCGATATAGCTTCCGCGTTGATTAAACGAAGGCGCATTAAGTGTTGGGTCAATCGCAGTTACGGCAAGGGTTAGATCGTTGCCGGCGGGATATGTGGTTCCCGCCGTTGGGCCTCCATTGCCGGCGGCGGCTACGACCAAGACGTCATTTTGCGCGGCGTATTCGAGCGCAAGTTGTAAACCGCCGGTTTGTGTGGCGCCGCCGAGCGAGAGATTGATTACCCGAACGCCTTGGTCAACGGCGTATCGAATCGCCTGGGCTAAGTCACTCTCTGAGCCGTCACCTCGCGAGTCAAGAATTCGAATCGGCAAAATCTTGGCGTCTGGCGCGATACCTGTGATGCCGATCTGGTTGTTGCTTTGTGCCGCAATGATCCCAGCAACATGAGTGCCGTGTCCAACTAGGTCGACGTCATTTGACGAATCACCGAGTCGACCGCGCACGATCGAACGTCCAGAATTTAAGTTTTGCGTCAAGTCGGGGTTCGGTCCTGACCCAGAGTCGATAACCGCGACAGTTACACCGCGACCTGTCGACAACTCCCAAATTTCACTGACATTTGCTATGGTAAGTCCCCATTGCGAGTCGAACGCCGTGTCGTTAGTGGCAACAGCGATTGCGCTGTCGAATACCAGAATTTCGAGTAGCCAGAGTGCAAATACTATGCAAAAAGTTTTTGTCTTCGTACGCATTTTCGCAGGTCGCAATTAGGCGCCTGTCGAATGAAAACCACCGTCAACGTGAATTATCTCACCGGTCGTTGAAGGAAACCAATCACCTAAAAGAGCGACCGCGCTGCGAGCGACTGGGGTCGAGTTGTTTACGTCCCAGCCGAGTGGCGCGCGATCACTCCAGATATCTTCGAACGCGCCGAATGACGGAATTGATTTTGCTGCCATCGTGCGAATTGGTCCAGCGGCGATCAAATTGCAACGAATGTTCTTCGGACCGAGAGCTTTGGCGAGATATCGATTCGTGCTCTCGAGCGCAGATTTTGCGACGCCCATCCAGTTGTACGCCGGCCAGGCGACCGTGTTGTCAAAATCAAGTCCGACGATCGTGCCACCCGTTGTCATTAGTGGCACGAATGCATCGGCCAGAGTCTTGAGCGAATATGCCGAGATCTGCATGGCAACAGATACGTCTTGCCAAGTTGCCGCCATAAAGTCGTCGCCGAGACATGCAGCTGGGGCAAAGCCAATCGAATGCAATACGCCGTCAACACGCCCGAGAATATTTTGCACTTGCTTTCTCGCGCTCATGGTGTGTTCGTCGACAGTTACGTCAAATTCGACCACTTCGACTGGTGTTGCGAGTTTTTTGGCCGCCCGCTGCGTGATCGACAAACCGCGTCCGGCTCCGGTCAAAACAATCTTTGCGCCTTCATGTTGCGCAAGTTGCGCGATGCCGAATGCGAGAGAGGCTTCGGTTAGCACACCGGTAATGACAATATTCTTGCCGTCCAAAATTCCCACGTCGTCAACGGTAGTTGGTCTAAGACGGTTTTGACTTGTGCAACTTATTGCGCTCAATTCGTGCGCTATAAAACTCGCTTTCCCGACGCGACGATGGGTAGCGTTGCCAAGTATGCGCATTGGGCTTTTGGGCGGAACAGGACCGGCGGGCAGCGCATTGGGTCTACGGTTGGCATCAATCGGTTTTGAGATAGTTCTTGGTTCACGAGATGCGAGCAGGGCACAAACCGTTTGTGACGAACTGATCAAGAAGTGGCCCGAATATAGGTTGAATATTTCTGGTGGCGATAACGACGACGCCGCACGCTGCGAAATAGTCGTAATCGCGACTCCGTGGGATTCAGCAGCAACAGTCGTGAACGAACATACCCAAGACTTGGCTGGCAAAATTGTCGTGACGATGGCTAATGCGCTCGTGCGCGTAGGCAAAGAGTTTCAGCCGCTCGTGCCGCCACGCGGAAGTATCGCCGCACACGTGCAAGCCGAGATTCCGTTGTCGCGAGTTGTGGCGGCGTTTCAACATTTGCCTGCAACCGAACTTGGACGCCTGGGACATGAGGTCGACAGCGATGTTTTGATTTGTTCTGACGATCCAGTTGCTACCGCAACCATCAGTGAAATTGTGACCAAGATTCCTGGTTGCCGTCCGCTGAATGCCGGCACGTTGTCGAATGCGTTGGCAATTGAAGCGTTCACCGCGGTGCTGTTGCAATTGAATGTTCGATACAAAACTAGAGTCGCCCCGAGGCTCACCGGCATACCAGAGCGCGGTGGCACAGCTTGACGATGAAGCTTTATGACACCACCAAAAAGCGTGTTGTCGATTTCGTCGCCGATAAACAAGTATTGATGTATACGTGTGGCATCACGCCATATGACGCGACGCACATCGGTCATGCATTCACTTTTATTAGTTACGACATTCTGCAGCGTCGGTTGATTGATCTTGGCCACACAGTTAAGTGTGTGCGCAATGTCACCGATGTTGATGATCCGCTTTTCGCCAAGGCCAGAGAACTCGGCGTGCATTATCTCGATCTTGCGGCGGGCGAAGAAGCGAGATTCAATGCAGACATGAAGGCATTAAACGCTCTCGATGTCTACAGCACGCCGCGTGCGTCTTCTGCGATTGCCGACATTCGTGGTTTCATCGGCATGGTCATCGAAAAAGGCTTCGCATACCAGGCGGGGCAGAGTGTTTATTTTGACGTGTCAAAATTTGGGTCGTTTGGCAGTGTTTCGAACTATGACCGCGCCACGATGATGCGTTTGGCAGCTGAGCGAGGCGGCCATGTTGAAGATCCACATAAACGTCATCCGCTCGACTTTGTTTTGTGGCAACCGTCTTTGGCTGATGAACCAAGTTGGGACACGATCTGGGGGCCGGGTCGACCTGGTTGGCATATCGAATGTTCTGCGCTTGCTTTGCGAGAACTCGGCTCAACGATTGATCTGCATGGCGGCGGCAGCGACCTAATTTTTCCACATCACGAATGCGAGCGAGCGCAGTCTGAAGCCGCAACGGGCGATGTGTTTGTCAAACACTGGATGCATGTTGCGATGGTTTTTATGAACGGCAGCAAAATGTCGAAGAGTCTCGGCAATCTTGAGTTCGTTGATCGTCTTCGCTCAAAACATGATCCGCGAGCGATTCGTCTGGCACTGATTGCTAATCATTATCGACGTGAATGGGAGTGGACACCTGCCGCGGTGCCTCAGGCGATCGAGCGCTTGCAGTCGTGGTCAACGGCGAATTCAGGTGACGGCACGGCGGGTCTTGAAGACGTGCGTCATGCACTTGATGATGACTTAAATGTTCCTGCCGCAATTGCCGTGCTTGATGACGCCGCAAAGTCTGGACACAATATTGCATTGGGTGCTCGATTGTTGGGAGTCGAGGTATAGACATGGCGCGGCGTCTAGCCAAAACTGCGAGACAGTATGATCCGTCAAAATTCGTCGGTGCAACAAAGTTTCAGACTCGCTTCAGACCGTTCTGCCGATTTTTCTTCACGCGACTCTGGAAGTTTTCATTGGAGGGCTTCGAACAAATACCACACACTGGTCCGGCGATTTTGTGTGCCAATCACATCAGTTTTTTGGATTCGGTATTTTTGTTGACATATTCACCACGCAACATGTCGGTGGTTGGTAAAAGCGAGTACATGGATTCTTTTAAGACTCGTTGGTTGTTTACGAAAATAGGCATGATCCCGCTAGATCGCTCGGGCGGCGAAAACGCATCGGCGGCGATGGTCTCAGTTGAGGCCGTGTTGTCGAGAGGCGAACTTTTTGGGATCTTCCCTGAAGGTACTAGAAGTCGAGATGGGCGACTTTACAAAGGTCGAACAGGCGCGGCTCGTTTGGCGCTGAAGTTTGGTTGCCCCGTTTTTCCGGTCGGCATAATGGGCACAAGCGAAATAATGAAACCAGACACGGTGATGCCGAAATTTGGCAAGCAATGCAAAATTGTTGTCGGTGCGCCTATTGACACCCAGAAATATTTATCGCGTGCAGATTCTCCAGAAGTGTTGCGCGAACTCACTGACGAGATCATGATGCGAATTCAGGCACTGACAAAGCAAGAGTATGTAAACGACTATGCGCCAAAGCGATCTAGCGCAAATCGAACCCACATCTAAAACCGTTGCAATCTAGACTGAAGATGTGCCCTCTGAAAGTGCGATGATCAAAGTTCGGCTGCCCGATGACTCGACACGAGAGTTGCCGGTCGGGTCGACAGGTCTTGATCTCGCTCAGTCGATTGGCAAGCGTCTTGCGCAGGCTGCTGTTGCCACAGTGATCGACGGAGCCGAGTCTGATTTGGGTGTCGAGCTTGTCGATGGAGCGAGAGTTTCGATAGTTACGGCTGACTCTGACGCAGGTCGACATGTTTTGCGACACTCGACGGCTCATGTGCTTGCCCAGGCGGTCGTTCAACTTTTTGAAGGCGCCAAGTTCTCGATTGGTCCGGCAATTGAAGATGGTTTCTACTACGACTTTGAGTTGCCGGGCAACAAAACTTTTAGCGATGCCGACTTGGTGGCGATCACCGAAAAAATGCAACAGATCGTCGCAGCCGATCAACCATTCGTGAAAACAGAAATGTCGGCCGAAGCCGCATTGAAAATCTTCAAAGATCAGCCGTATAAATGTGAAATCATTCAGCGAGTCACGAAGGGTGACGCCGATTCAGTCGATGCACTTGAAGCCGGTAGCGCCGACTCAGTGAGCGTTTATCGCAACAGCGAAAATTTTGTCGACCTCTGTCGCGGACCGCATGTGCCGTCAACTAGTCGACTCGGTCACTTCGCATTGATGAAGGTCGCGGGAGCATATTGGCGTGGCAACGAAAAAGGACCAATGTTGCAACGGATCTATGGCACCGCTTGGGAATCGAAGTCGGCTCTCGCCGAACATCTGCATCGACTCGAAGAAGCCGAGAAGCGTGACCATCGTCGTCTTGCAGTTGAAATGGATCTTCTTTCGTTTCCACAAGAACTTGGCGGTGGGCTCGCGGTTTGGCACCCGAAAGGGGGCATCGTGCGAAAACTCATGGAGGACTACTCACGAGAGCGTCATCAAAGCGGTGGCTACAAGTTCGTATTCACCCCGCACTTGGCCAACTCTCATCTGTTCGAAACTTCTGGTCACTTGCAGTTTTACAAAGACGGTATGTATCCACCGATGGAGATGGACAACGGTACGTATTACCCCAAACCGATGAATTGCCCGATGCATTGTTTGATATACCGCGACCGCCAACGAAGTTATCGAGAGTTGCCGTTGCGTTTGTTCGAACTTGGCACCGTTTATAGATATGAGCGTGCAGGCACTCTGCACGGCTTGCTTCGCATTCGAGGCTTCACGCAAGACGACAGTCACATTTTTTGCACCCAAGAGCAGATGGCCGATGAAATCGCGTCGCTTCTCGATTTTGTTTTGAGCGTTTTGCGCCGATTCGGTTTCAACGACTTTGATTTCAAACTCAGCACTCGCAACGCCGACAAATCTGTCGGATCGGACGAAATTTGGCAACAAGCAACAGACGCGTTGCGCGAAGCGCTTAATCGACATGGTTTGCAATACTCGGTCGCTCCGGGTGACGCGGCGTTTTATGGCCCGAAAATCGACATTGATGTTCGCGACGCGATCGGCAGAAAGTGGCAGTTGAGCACGATTCAATGTGACTTCAACTTGCCCGAACGCTTTGGACTCGAATACATTGCCACCGACAATTCTCGAAAGCGCCCGATCATGTTGCATCGTGCGTTGTTCGGTTCGATTGAGCGATTCTTTGGGGTGTTACTCGAGCATTACGGGGGTGCTTTCCCAACTTGGCTTGCGCCTGTACAGGTTCGAGTTCTCGCGGTCTCTTCAGCACACGAAAAATATGCAACAACCGTTGTCGAAAAATTGGTAAGAAGCGGCTATCGGGTCGACCAGTTGGTAGCCGATGAACAACTCGGCAAGAGGATTCGGGCATCCAAACTTGAACGCATCCCCTATGTTTTGGTTGTTGGAGATGACGATGTCGCGAATATGACCGTAGGCGTCAACCCGCGCGGTGGCGAAGTTCGCCGCGATGTTGGCTTGGATGTTTTCTTGGCTCAGCTGAAAGCCGATGTCGGTGAAACTCAAAATGTCGGCTGAAAAAATGGTGGTCGTGTCGTGTTAGAGCGAATCTGGAATGGTTGGCGTGCAGACTATGTCGTGCATGGCCAAGGTGCCCAGAAAAAGTCTGAGCGTTCCATTTTTTCGCAGATCATCGATAGCAAGTTGACAGACGAAGAAAGTTATATCGTGCATCGAGGTGACAAAGTTTTTGCGTTAATGAACGCATTTCCATATACATCGGGGCATCTTTTGGTCGTGCCATATCGTGAAGTTGCCGAGCTTGAAGACCTAACAATCGAAGAAACCTCAGAGTTGTGGGCGACGGTTACAACTGCGGTCAAGGTTTTGAAATCTGTTTATCATCCCGAGGCGTTGAATGTTGGCATCAACCTCGGTGCTGCCGCTGGCGGGAGCATCGCGCAACATTTGCATGTGCACATCTTGGGTCGATGGGGTGGCGACACTAATTTCATGGTTGCAACCGCCAACACCAAGATTTTGCCCGAGGCACTCGATGTCAGCGCCGATCGGGTTCGAAAAGCATGGTCTATCCAGAAATGAAACATATATATGTCTGATTCGTCAAATGAAATTCGCGATGAGTTGCCTCAAGACTTGAACGTCACGGCATTTGTCGGGCCGTACAAGTTTCCTGACAACAGTCGACGAAGAATTCCTGGGGCAATTTACTTGATCATCGCGGTTGCAAGTTTTGTGTTGTGGGTCGCACAAAGAGAAAGTGATTCGGGTCTCGTAGGTGACGGTTTTCTCGGTGCGTCAATTTTATTGGCTACAGTCGGATTGTTTTCGCTTTCTTCATCGTGGCGAATGACCGTCGACGAAAAACTGGCTCTAGTGCACGCAACTCGGGCTGTTGGCTTCGCCGTGGGTCATGCTTCTGCGCAACAGGTGTGGCGGGGTTTTCGAAGTCGGCCAACTTGGCGAGTGATGTGCTACAGCATGCAGGAACCACCGCTACAACGCGGGCTGGTTTTGATCGATGCCGTGGATGCACGCGTTGTCGAGTGTCTGGTCGAATCAAACCCTGAGAGTTAGGCTTTAAATATGTTCGACGGCAGCTTTCGTCACCAAGTAGAGAAAGTTGTTCGGCCGGTTGGCGAGCAACTTCGCAAAACCAGAATTTCGCCAGATCACCTGACATTGGCCGGTTTGTTCGTTGCATTCGGCGCCGCAACCGCGATCGGTATGGGTGCATTGCGACTAGGTCTCTTGCTGGTCGTTTTAGCGGCATTGCCCGATTTGCTCGATGGCGCTTTGGCCAAGGCTTCGAATCAAAGTAGCCAGCGCGGAGCATTTTTTGATTCGACAATTGACCGAGTCACCGATGCGGTGTTGCTCGGTGGAGTTGCCTGGTTTCTCGGTTACCAACGAGGAGCATACGCTTCGGTTTTGGTTTTTGCCGTGATGGCCGTGTCATCTTTGATCTCGTATCAGCGCGCCAAAGCCGAGTCGCTCGGGCTTAACGCCAAAGGCGGACTAATGGAGCGAGCCGAGCGAATTATCTTGTTGTGCGTTGGTTTGCTCTTTGATGCGTTGTTGTTCTGGGCGATGGTACTGATGCTCGTATTGGTGACGATCACAGCGATTCAGAGATTCTTCAAGGTTTGGAATCAAGCAGCCGTGGCACCTGCAATTGCCGATCGTGTCGCCTTGCGTCAGTCGCGCCGAGCCTCACGCCGGGCCCAGCGCGATGACAGACGGCTTCGAGTAACTCGACGTCGTCGCGTGCAGTGATTTTTGGTTATCGACTAATTTCGTGGCTCGCACGAGTCGCACCTTCGTTTGTCTTTCGAGCAATAGATTCACTTGTAGTGCCAGTTCTATGTTCGCTGATGCGTCGACAGCGCAAGATCGTGGGCCTAAACATGCGGCGGGTCAACCCGAGTTTGAGTGATCGCGAAATTAAAAGAATCGTGCGTCGCGCATACGAAAGTTATGCCCGCTACTACATCGAAACATTCAGGTTGCCGTTGCTGGGCAAAGCAGCGATTGACAGCGGAGTCGAAGTTCTTGGCTTCGAGCACATTCAAAACGCGCTCGCAAAAGGTAAAGGTGTCATCTTGGCGCTGCCACACTTGGGTGGCTGGGAGTGGTCGGGTCGATGGCTGATACATCAAGGACATGAGCTGCATGCGGTTGTTGAAAGATTGAAGAATGACGAATTATTCGCGATGTTTATGCATCTGCGCAAAAGTTATGGCGTTTCTGTGATTCCGTTAGACGACAATGCGGGTGTCGCCGTGCAGGAAGCGCTCGCAAAAAATCAAATTGTCGCATTACTTTGCGATCGCGATCTTCAAGGCAATGGTGTTGAAGTCGACTTTTTTGGCGAGAGCACCACTGTGCCGGCTGGTCCGGCATTTTTCGCGTTGCGTACCGGGGCGGCGCTGGTTCCGATCGGCACATACTTTGCCAAAGGTTTCGACCAACATCAGACTTTAGTAATGCCGCCGATCAATGTGAGCCGCGAAGGATCTCTGCGTGATGACATCAAACGCGTCGCGCAAGAATTGACCAAGTCGATTGAGGTGCTTATTCGACGGGCACCTGACCAGTGGCATTTGTTTCAACCCAATTGGCCCAGCGACAAAGCTGAAAAATTATCTAGCGATATGCGTCAAACAATTGGTTGATTGCGATGGCCTGACCGCCTGAGGTGGATGACATCACGGCGATTGGCAACACTCGCTGCATCGACCAATCGAATAGCTTCTCACGAACCGAATCGGCATCTCCAGAAATCGTGCAGTCATCAAGCCATTCGTTGTCCATCGCCGAAATAATTTCGGCGTTTCGCGACTCTTTTGGTGATTCAGTCAAAATTTTTTCAAAGGCGTCGATTTGTGCGCCGTAGCCGCAGGATCGCCAGTAGTTTCGATAGTTGGGCAGAGTCACATAGCCGACCAGTGTTTTGCGATGAATGGCTCGAGCCGCTTCGATGTCATCGCTAATGACAGTCGGAATCATGTTGGCGATAAACATTTCGTTGCGTCTCGAGTCATCAAGTATCGCCAGTTGTGCCGAGATGCTTTTACGCGACGCATTGGCCCAGATCGCACCATCAGAAATTTCACCGGCCAATAAGAGCATTTTATTTCGCAATGCTGCTAGATATATCGGCGGAAGCTCACCAGAAAATCGTTCTTGAGTTTTCATCGTCTCTAGATAGTTCTTGATGTCGGCAAGCGGAGTAGCAGTAGTGGCGCCAAGACGGTTGATAACCGGGCCGTGGCTTACGCCAAGACCTAAAGCAAATCGACCATTTGAAATCTCGTGGATATGTGCCGCCGTGTTGGCCATCTCGATGGCGTGACTGTAATAAATCGGTTGAATTGAAGTCCAAAATCGAATCGAATTCGTCGAATGGGCCAGTGAAACACAAAAACCGATCGTCGCACCGAGACTCGGGCAGGCGATGCCAGAAAAATTCAATTCTTCTGCGCGTTGGGCAAGCTGAAGCATTGAGTGGCGTTTCGTCGCTGTTGCAACCATTGCAACTGCTGGCCTAAATGTTTCGGGTGAATTCATACATTAAAACTAGTCGTAATGGTCGTACCGTAGAAGCGGTGAATGATTCGAAAACAAACACAATTTTTGGCTCATCGTATGTGCGCAAAAAAATGTTGCGCATCGGTTTGATCTCTCCGTATAGTTTGACGATTCCTGGAGGAGTTCAAGCACAAGTTTTGGGTTTGGCGCGCGAGTTGCGAAAAATGGGTCATGAGGCTCGCGTACTTGGGCCATGCGATGGACCACCGCCCGAACCATTCGTGACGCCGCTCGGCAATAGTTTGCCGACGGCGGCCAACGGTTCGGTCGTGCCGCTTGCGCCAGACCCGTCGGCCGCGTTGCGTACGATTCGGGCGATCAACGACGAGGCTTTCGACGTATTGCATTTGCACGAGCCGATTGCGCCGGGCCCTACAGTCACGGCGCTGTTGTTGCGTTTGGCACCGATGGTCGGCACTTTTCACGCGGCAGGCGACATCGCTTGGTATGGGCGCTTGAGCAAAGGCGTGAATTGGATCGCTGATTTTTTGGATGCTCGAGTGGCGGTATCGCCACAGGCGCGCGAACTCGCACATCGGTATTTGGGCGGTGAATATGAGATCTTGTTCAACGGCATCGAGAGCGAAGCATATTTGCAACCCGAAACGCTGCGAGGCGAGAAAAAATCAGTTTTCTTCTGTGGCCGATATGAACCAAGAAAAGGTTTGGCAGTTTTGCTTGAAGCGTTCGAGAAACTCGCCGACGATATAGAACTCTGGGTTGCATCTGACGGAGAAGGTATCAGCGAACTAAGAGCGAAATACGCCCATGACGGCCGTATCTCATGGCTTGGTCGCATCACCGATGCCGAAAAAATTGATCGACTGGCAAAGTGCTCGGTTTTTTGTGCGCCAAGTTTGCACAGCGAATCATTTGGCATCGTCGTGCTTGAGGCGATGGCGAGTGGTGCCCCTGTGGTGGCGAGTTCGCTCGAGGGTTATCGAAACGTCGCGACACATGGCGTGAACGGCTGGCTGGTTGAGCCAGGCGATGTCGCGGGGCTAACCGAAGCTTTGGCAAAAATAATCGGCGACGAGAAATTGGCTGGGCGACTGCGGTTGGCGGGTTTGGAGCGAGCCAAAGATCTTTCTATGCGTCATCTCGCTGAAATCTATGTCGAGATTTATCACAAAGTTTTGGAGCGCGAAAGTTTTGATCCAGATCATCATCCAAAAAGTCGCGTTGTGCGAATGTTTTCAGATCGCGTGTTGCGTAAACCCCAGCAGTCTTAGTGTCGCAGTAGAATAAGACTCCACCCCCACACGAAAGCAAGAGGTGTTATGTCGTCTTTGATTTGGCTGGTTGTGTTTGTAGTACTTGTTGGCTTTGTCGCCTTGTCATACAACTCATTGGTTCAGAGACGTAACCAAGTTAAAAATGCCTGGTCGCAAATTGATGTGCAGTTGAAGCGACGCATCGAGTTGATTCCAAATCTCGTTGAAACCGTCAAGGGTTATGCCGATTTCGAACAAAAGACACTGCAGCAGGTCATTGCCGCTCGAAACGTGGCAATGGCGGCACCAAGCACGGTCGCAGGTCAAGCCGGCGCCGACAACGCACTCTCTGGTGCGTTGCGGCAATTGTTTGCTCTGTCTGAGTCGTATCCAGATTTGAAAGCAAATGCAAGTTTTTTGAGTTTGCAAGAAGAATTGAGCAACACAGAAAGTCGCATCGCTTACGCTAGGCAATTTTTCAATGACGCGGTTTTGACATACAACAATTCGGTCAGTTCATTTCCAAGCGTAATTTTTGCATCAATTTTTAAATTTCAAGAGAGCGAATTTTTCGAAGCGTCAGATGCCGAAAAATCAGCGCCGAAGGTGCAGTTCTAGGTTTTCGGTTTTTATGCATGATTTAATTTCATCAAATAAGCGCCGATCAATATTCTTGTTGCTCGGATTCGTGTTTTTAACCGTTGCAGCTGGTGCGGCAGCGGGTCAAGTTTCGGGCAATCCAATATTCGGCACATCGATCGCTTTGATCATCTCGGCGGTAATGGCGTTCACTTCATACTGGAAGTCAGATTCGATCGCGTTGCGTGTGAGTCGCGCCAAACCCGCCGACGAGCAAACCTATAAACGACTGCACAATTTGGTTGAAGGTTTGTGCATTGCCGGTGGCTTGCCGAAGCCTCGCGTATATGTGATCGACGACCCTGCACCAAATGCTTTTGCTACAGGTCGCAACCCGAAACATGCGGCGATCGCCGTGACTAGTGGTCTGCTCGAGAAACTTGACCGTGTCGAACTCGAAGGTGTTCTGGCGCACGAACTCTCACACATCAAGAATTACGACATTTTGGTGTCGACTTTGGCGGTAACCCTTGTCGGTACGATTGCGATTCTCACCGACTTGGCGATTCGCATGATGTGGTGGAACGGCGGGCGAGTCAGTCGTTCGTCAGATCGTCAAAACTCGAGCAATCCGCTTGCCTTGGTGGGCTTTGCTTTGCTAATTATTGCGCCAGTCATAGCCCGAATAATGCAAGCCAGTGTGAGTCGTCGTCGCGAAACATTGGCCGACGTCTCGGCATGTCAGCTGACTCGTTATCCGCCAGGTTTGATATCCGCTTTAGAGAAACTTCAGGCAGATAGCACGGTGACGCACTCAGCCAGTATGGCTACGGCCCATATGTGGATTGAGCAGCCTTTGTCGGGGGTGAATGACACAGGCAGGTTGGGTGGATTTCATAAACTATTTAATACCCACCCACCGCTCTCCGAGCGAATAGCACTCTTAAGGGAGATGTAAAAAATGCGTAATAGCAAGTCGCGAAATTTAGTTGCGTTGTTCGTCGTTGGTCTTGTAGTTGCAAGTTGTAGTGGTGCGTCTGATTCGTCAGGCACCCAAAGTGACGAGTCAGTTGCGGGTGACAGCACCGAAACGACGGTTGCAGAGTCGACCACATCGACAGTTCCAATTGTGCGTGCGCCGTTGACTGGTGCGCAGGCTCCAGATGAATCAGTGATTGGTCGACCTGCGCTTGTCGTAAAGATCGACAATCATCCAAAAGCGCGACCACAATGGGGTTTGAATCAAGCCGACATCGTGTTCGAAGAGAATGTTGAACAGTTGACTCGCTTTGCCGCCGTGTTTCAGTCACAAGGAAGCGACCCTGTTGGCCCAATTCGTAGCGGTCGCTTGCAGGACATCAATTTATTGGCCTCGTTCAACGGACCTCTGTTCGCGTGGAGTGGTGGCAACGCGCAAGTTGCCGCCGCGATTCGCAAATCAACCATGGTCGATCTGAGTCATTCTGCCGCCAATGAAGCAGGCGGGTTTAGACGCGAGTCAAGTCGTGTCGCGCCACATAACTTGGTGGCTGAAACTACAAAACTATGGACACTCGCACCAGCCGATGCGAAGGCACCAGCGCCACAGTTTGAATATCGAGCCGATGGTGAAACAGTGCCGACAGATTCAAAGCCGGCAGGTGCAGTGAAAATTTCGATGGATGGCGTCGACGTAATGTGGGAGTGGAGCCCCGAACTGTTGACATTCGTACGTTCGCAAGATAACAAGCCGCATGTTGACATGCAAGATGTTCGTATTAATGCACCAAACGTTGTTGTAGTTTCGGTCGTTTATGCCAAGACAGGATCAAGTCCGGTAGCCAAGTCAGTCGGTAGTGGTGAGGTTTGGGTCTATACGGGCGGTGTATTGATTCAAGGCTCGTGGGAGAGAACTGATCCGATGAAGCCATTCGTATTGAAAGATACGAAAGGGGCTGTGATTAAACTCACACCAGGTCGCACTTGGGTCGAAGTGATTCGGGCCAAGTCGGCGGCGCATGTTCCTGCGGGTGTCGACGTGGCGAGCGTTCCGTATCCATAAAATCTTTTAGAGAACCTCAGTTTGCGGTCGCTCCATAAAGCTGCGCAAAGATACGATGAGGCGTAGTAGGTGAAAGGTTTATTTATGGCGAAGCGCGAAACCGAAAACACAGCCAAGTCTTCAACTGGGTCGATGCTGGTCAAGCGTGGATTGGCAGAAATGCTTAAGGGTGGCGTGATCATGGATGTTGTAAATCCAGAGCAGGCCAAAATAGCTGAAGACGCCGGCGCTTGTGCCGTGATGGCGCTTGAACGCGTGCCGGCAGACATTCGTCGTGACGGCGGTGTAGCTCGTATGAGCGACCCCGAAATGATCTCTGGCATCCAGGCGGTTTGTTCGATACCGGTGATGGCCAAAGCACGTATTGGACATTTCGTCGAAGCTCAAGTTCTCGAGTCGCTCGGCGTCGACTTTATCGATGAGAGCGAGGTGCTGACGCCGGCCGATGAAACGCATCACATCGACAAACTTAAGTTCACCGTGCCGTTTGTTTGTGGTGCGACAAATCTTGGTGAGGCGTTGCGTCGAATTAGCGAAGGCGCCGCTTTGATTAGATCAAAAGGCGAAGCCGGTACCGGCAATATTGTCGAAGCAGTGCGGCACTTGCGATCGATCATTGGTGACATCCGCAAAATCACGCAAGCCGACTCGGCCGAACTTTTTGATTGGGCGAAAAAACTGCAAGCCCCGTTGCCGTTGGTGCAAGACATTGCCGAAACTGGTTGGTTGCAGGTGCCGCTATTTTGCGCTGGTGGCATCGCCACTCCGAGCGATGCGGCGTTGGCGATGCAACTCGGTGCGCAAGCAGTATTCGTGGGTTCGGGCATTTTTAAGAGCGACGATCCAGCGCCGAGAGCCAAGGCGATCGTTGAAGCGACAACCCATTTTCGGGACCCAGAAATTATCGCCAAGGTGAGTCGAAATCTCGGCGTGCCAATGACCGGTATCGGTATGGACAAAATTGAACAACGATATGCAGAGCGTGGCTGGTGAACGATTCGAGGCCTCCAGGTGGTTCGAGTTTCACAAATTGGGTCGACAAAAATTGTCGGTGTTCTCGCACTGCAAGGTGCATTCAATAGTCACGAACGAGCACTTGGCGAGATAGACGTCACAACACAAGAAATTAGAACGCCGCAAGATCTAGCTTCTATCGATGCGCTCGTCATGCCCGGTGGTGAGTCGACGACAATGTCGCAACTTCTCGAGTCATCTGAATTATTCGAGCCCATAAAAAAACTGATTCAAGAAGGTATGCCCGTATTTGGCACATGCGCCGGAATGATTCTGCTGGCAACCAAGATCATCGACGGTCGCGATGATCAAGTTTCGTTTGGTGCGATTGATATCGATGTTCAACGAAATGCATACGGCCGGCAGATCGATAGTTTTGAGACCGAAATTGAGGTCGAATCTTTTGACGAGCCTTTTCACGCCGTGTTTATTCGTGCACCACGTATCGTCAGGGCAGGACGTGATGTTGAGGTTTTGGCTACAAATGGCCCAGAAATTGTTTTTGCCAAACAAAAAAACGTGCTTGTCGCATCTTTTCATCCCGAACTTTCGTTTGACAACCGAATTCATAAAATGTTCGTAAAGGAGATCTAAATATGTCGGGTCACTCCAAATGGGCAACCATTAAACACAAGAAAGCAGCAATCGACAAAGTTCGTGGCAAGACTTTTGCCAAACTTTCTCGATTGTTAGAGGTCGCCGCGCGCGAAGGCGGTGGTGATGTCTCGACAAACGCTTCATTGCGTACCGTGGTAGCCAAAGCCAAAGCGGCGTCGATGACAAACGAAGCGATTGACCGTGCAATCAAGCGGGGCACGGGTGAAACCGATGGCAAAGCCTACGAGTCGGTGACCTACGAGGCTTACGCACCTGGTGGTGTGGCAATGTTGATCGATATTCTCACGGACAATCGAAATCGAACCGCCGCCGATGTGCGAATCATCTTTTCAAAGCAAGGTGGCTCGATGGCTGCACCAGGTTCAGTAGGTTGGCAGTTTTCACGAAAGGGCGTGATTCTCGTGTCGAAGTCGGCCAGCGAAGACGAGTTGATGACTATCGGTTTAGATCACGGATTAGAAGACATCACAGCCGAAGAAGAAATGTGGCACATTACCTGTGATCCAAGCCAGGTTTATGAATTAAAGGCTGCACTTGAGTCGGCAAAAATAGCGGTCGGCTCAGCAACCTCGACGATGCTTTCGTCGAATACGGTTACGATCAACGATCCAGATGAGGCAAAAGCAATTCTGAAAATAATGAATGAACTTGACGACAATGACGATGTGCAAGATGTCTATGCAAACTTTGATATTTCCGAGTCATTGATGCAAGAAGTTGGCTGAGATATGGCATCTGCAACTTCCGTTGAAGTAGGCGACATCGCCCCAGACTTCACCCTGCCGGGTACATCCAACAAGAATTATTCGCTCTCGCAATTTCGCGGGCAAACAGTGGTGCTGGTTTTTTATCCAGGCGATGAAACTCTCGTCTGCACAAAACAACTGTGTTCATACAACAATGAACTGCAGCAATTCGCAAAAGTCAACGCCCAAATTCTCGCGATCTCGGCCCAAGACATCGCGAGCCATGAATCGTTTAGCGCCAAACAGGGTTTTAAGTTTCCATTGCTCGCAGACACCCAAAAAACGGTCGCAAACCTCTATTCGGTTATCGGACTTTTGGGCTTGCCTCGCCGCAGCGTGTTCGTTGTCGATGCAAACGGAGTCATTAAATATGCCCATCGGGCAGTTCTCGGCGTAACTTTTCGTCCAGTAAGCGAACTCATCGAGGCAGTCGCCAAAGCCTAGACAGGCATCTACTAAGATGAACATATGTTCGCCCAGCGTGAAAACTATGTTTTGGGCATCGACCCTGGTTTAACAAGGTGCGGTTATGCGGTCTTGCAAGTGGTTAGTGCCAACGAAGTGAAAATGACCGCACTCGGCGTATTGCGAACAAAGCCCGAGAATGACCTGTCGAGTCGGCTGGCCGAGATCGCTGCTGAAATAAACGATCTACTTGATGAGTATCAACCCACTGCAGTTGCGGTTGAGCAGATATTTTTTCAGTCGAATGTGCGCTCTGCGATGAGTGTCGGGCAGGTCAGCGGGCTCGTATTGAGTGCCGCAGCAAACAGGGGTGTCCAGGTCGCACAATATTCACCCAACCAAGTGAAACTTGCGATAACTGGTTGGGGTGGTGCCGACAAAGCTCAAGTCCAAAAGATGGTTAAGCAAAGACTCAAACTTAATTCAATTCCAAAACCTGCAGATGCCGCAGATGCCGCAGCGATTGCATTGTGTCATATTGCGTCAAGTCCGCTCGCGGCAAGAATTGCTGAATCAATGGCGGGCAAAAAATGATTGGCTCATTGCGAGGGGTGGTGCTCGAGCGAACCAGCGAATCAACTGTTCTGCTTGAAGTTGGTGGTGTTGGTTATCTGGTTCATGTCACGCCACGAACACTTGGTGAACTTGAGCCGACATCCAAGGCGTTTCTTTATGTTCATCATCATGTTCGCGAAGATGCTCAGACGCTTTATGCATTTCTTGATCGCGATGAGCGCAAATGTTTCGAAATCTTGATCGGCACGCATGGTGTCGGGCCGACAATGGCCATGGCTGTTCTAGCAACCCACTCTCCACGCGCACTGGTCGACATTGTTGCTGGTGCCGATATTGCGGCACTAACTTTGGTTTCTGGTGTCGGCAAAAAAACGGCCGAACGACTGTTGATTGAACTCAAAAATCGCTTGCACCTGAATATTCTCGAATCTTCAAATCAGTTTGGCGGCACGTCAAGTGTTGGCGATGTGCGCGATGCCCTCGCCGGGCTCGGGTATTCGGCCGAAGAAATTCGCGATGTGTTGCGCGAAATTAGTGTCGGTACTGATTCAGAAATAATGTTGCGTGAGGCATTGAACATGTTGGGGGCGCGCCGTGCGTGAAGAATTCACCGACCCGGCAATCACCACAGATCCAGCCGATTTCGATGACATTGGTCTTCGACCCAAAACGCTTGACGACTTCGTCGGTCAGCGTGAACTCAAAGAACACCTCGGCATCGTTCTTGAAGCTGCGAGAAAACGTGAACAGTCGGCTGACCATATTTTGCTAGCGGGGCCACCTGGTTTGGGTAAAACAACAATGGCGGGCATCGTCGCCAGCGAGATGTCGGCAAAAATACACATAACTTCCGGCCCTGCACTCGAGCGCGCAGGTGATTTGGCGTCAATTCTCACCAAACTCGACACGAACGATGTTTTGTTTATCGACGAGGTGCATCGCTTGTCGCGACAAGTCGAAGAAATTCTTTACCCAGCAATGGAAGATTTTCAGATCGACATAGTCGTTGGCAAAGGCCCATCGGCGTCATCGATTCGTTTGACCCTGCCGAAGTTCACATTGATCGGTGCGACTACACGCACCGGCATGATCACCGGTCCGCTTCGCGACCGCTTCGGGCTCGTGGCACGACTCGACTTTTATGAGGTCGACGAACTTGAGCAAATTGTCTTGCGAACGGCGCGAATTTTGAAAGTGCCGATTGAAAAAAATGGCGCCGTAGAAATCGCCCGCAGGTCTAGAGGCACACCTCGAATCGCAAACAGGTTGTTGCGCCGCGTGCGCGACCACGCCGAAGTTCGTGGTGATGGCAAAGTCAGTCAAGAAAGCGCGCGACAGGCGCTTGCGGTTTTTGGTGTCGATGAACTCGGCCTAGACAAAGTTGACCGCTCAATTTTGTCGGCACTATGCCGACAGTTTGCCGGTGGTCCGGTTGGTCTGTCTACTTTGGCGATTTCGGTCAGTGAGCAAACCGAGACGATCGAAGATGTCTACGAACCTTTTTTGATTCAGCAAGGTTTGCTTGCGCGAACACCTCGGGGCAGGGTTGCGATGCCATTGGCTTGGCAACATATCGGTGAGACACCGCCAAAAACCGCGCCTGAACTATTTTGAGAATCCGGTCTCGTGCATATTGAAGATTTCGACTATGAACTCCCCAGCGCCCTAATCGCCCAGACACCGATTGAGCCGCGCGATTCAGCGCGATTGTTGGTCGACCAGGGTTCAAAGCCTCCACTACATCGCCATGTCAGCGATTTCGTCGAATTTTGTGAGCCAGGTGATGTGGTGGTTGTCAACGATACGAAAGTTATTCCTGCAAGATTGCGTTTGACACGAAAGTCGGGCGGTGCGGCAGAGGTGTTGTTGCTTGAGCAAAATCAATCGTCGCCGTCATCATGGGAGGCACTTATTCGCCCTGCTAAGCGGCTTAAATTTGGCGAAACTTTGATTGCATTCGACAATTCCGAAATTGTTCGAGTTGGTGCGCGAACCGCGGCTGGCGACACATTCGAAGTCGAACTCAAAGGTGACACACAGGCAGAGGTCGAAGCCCTGTTGCAAAAATATGGCGAAATGCCGTTGCCACCTTATATCGGCACGCGTCTTGTGCAAGCAGATCGATATCAGACTGTTTACGCAAATCGACCTGCTTCGGCCGCTGCGCCAACTGCAGGTTTGCATTTCACCTCGCAACTTTTGGCTGAGTTGAAAAATGCTGGCATCAAGATTTTGACTTTAGATCTCACGGTTGGTCTCGACACATTCGCGCCCGTCACCGAACCGAATCCGTTAGATCATCAAATGCACAGCGAGCACTACCGGGTAAGCGAAGAAACTCTCGAAGAATGCATGCGAGCCAAACGAGTAATCAGCGTCGGTACGACCGCCACTCGTGCCCTCGAGTCGGCGGCTACCAGTGGCTTGTTGTCCGGGCGTACCTCTTTGTTTATTTCACGCGGCTATGAGTTCAAGGTTGTCGATTTGTTGTTGACCAACTTTCATATGCCCCGAACAACTCTGCTGATGATGATCGATGCATTTGTCGGCTCAAGGTGGAGAGACATTTACGCAACGGCGATCAACGAGCGCTATCGCATGCTTTCGTTCGGTGACGCGATGCTATTGAATCGACACTTTGATTGACCGATCAATTAACAACGATCAACTAGATACCGTGTAGACGCATGTTCGCAGTTCAATTTCGTGAGGTCGCTCGCGACCAGTCAGCACGCGCAGGTATCGCCACAACACATCGCGGCGAATATGAGACACCATGTTTCATGCCGGTCGGCACCCGCGGCGCCATCCGACATTTGAGTGCGCAAGATTATGAAGAACTCGGTGCGCGAATCGTGCTCGGCAACACATATCACCTGATGTTGCGACCTGGCGCGAAAGTGATCGCCGAATTAGGTGGACTTGGTGCATTTGCCGGTTGGAGTGGCCTGACACTTACCGACTCGGGAGGCTTTCAAGTTTTTTCATTGAACCCAGATGTCGATGACGATGGCGTTTCGTTTCGTTCGACATACGACGGTTCAATGCACAGATTTACTCCAGAATCAGCCGTGTTGACCCAGCAACTTATCGGTGCCGATATTCAGATGGTGCTTGATGTTTGCCCTCCGTTACCTTCATCTGATGATGTCGTCAAATTGGCTCTCAAACGAACATCAGACTGGGCCGTGCGAGCGAAAGCAACTCACACCCGAATTGATCAAAGTTTGTTCGGCATCGTTCAAGGTGGGATCGACCCGCTATTGCGTCGCGAGAGCGCTAAGCGCACTGCAGATTTAGATTTTGACGGCTACGGAATCGGTGGTTTGTCGGTCGGCGAGACTCGAGAAGAAATGTTGGTTGCGCTCGCCGCGGCGATCGAGCACCTTCCACACGATCGTCCCAGATATCTAATGGGTGTCGGTGACCCGGCTTCATTGATTGAGGCCGTGAATCTCGGCGTCGATCAATTCGATTGCGTGATGCAGACGAGAATTGGTCGCCACGGCACTGCGCTTACATCTAATGGCAAACTAAATATAACGCGAGCAGAATTCACTACTAGTCTCGATCCAATCGATGCTCTGTGTAGTTGCCCGGTTTGTCGGCGACATACTCGGGGCTATGTCCGACATCTTTTTCAGGTCAACGAACCAACCGCTGCACGACTTGTTTCGATACATAACATTGCCTTTACTTTGAATCTGATGCAACAAATGCGTGCCGCAATAACAAAAGGCGAGTTCGCGAGTCTGCGAAAGTCGTTGTTGACAATTTGGGCAGATTCTGCGAACGATAAGCCTTAACCCCTAGACTTGAGTGCTATGTCTATGGGTATCGTTTCGCTAAATTCAATTGTTTTTTCATCCCTTGTCGGGGCGGCAACCGACCAACAGGCATCAAATCCAATTCTCGGACTTCTGCCGCTGGTTCTTATTTTCGCGGCGATGTATTTCTTGTTGCTTCGCCCGCAACGCAAGCGCCAAAAAGAAACCGTGAACCTTCAAAAGAGCATCGTCGAGGGCGATGAGGTGGTTTTGAACTCGGGCATTTATGGCTGGGTTTCGGCGGTCGAAGATGAGTGGTTATGGCTTGAAATTGCCGAGAAAGTCGAAATTCGAGTAGGCAAGGGTTCGGTCGCTCGCAAAGTTTCGGTCAGCGCAAAGCCGACAGAGTGATACTCCAATTTTCGACGAAATAGAGACTGTGTGATTTTGGATGAATAAGCGTCGGCACATTATTTCATTATCGGTGTTGATCGTCTTGGTCATAGGGTCTTTAATTGCCAACCTCGTTGCAGGCAACACTCCGGCTCTTGGTCTTGATTTGCAGGGCGGTGCTTCTGTCACTTTGCAACCTGACGGTGAATTCGACCCAGCGGGCCTTGACGTAGCCGTAGAAATTATTCGTGCAAGAGTCGACTCGATCGGCGTTGCCGAGCCAGAAATTATTCTGCAGGGCAGCACGGTCATCGTCAACTTGCCTGGAGTAAAAGACCAACAACAGGCCCTCGACATTATCGGTCGCACCGGTGAACTTTTGCTGCGTCCAGTTTTACAGTCGGGTAGGTTGAACGAAAATCCAGATACAACTGTTCCGGCAGGTGTAACAACTATTCCGACGAGTGTTACCACCGTGCCTGAACCCACTTCAGATTCGGTTGAAGACGGCGCAGGTATCGTTTCGGGTGGCCCCGGGTCGGTGAGATTTTTGTCGAAGGGACGAACCATCTCTTCGGCGACGACCGTCCCTAATTCGCCAACGACTGTTGACCCTGCAACTAGTTCAACTCAAGTCGCAACCTCTGATACCTCGATCGCGGTTTCTACTGATGCAACACAAGTAGCGGCGCCAACGCTCGGCCTTGGTGATGACCCTAACGATCCGACGCAAACTGCATTGCTGCTCGACAAGCAAGGAATTGCATATGTAGTTGGGCCGGCTGGCGCTTCGGGAAAGGTCTTCAAGAATGATGCTCGAGCCGATGTTCAAACAGGACAGTGGGCGGTTGTCGTGGGTTTGCGCAGCGGACCTGACGGAGATCAACTTTGGAACAAACTTGCCGCCGCATGTTTCAACAAGACTGCACAATGCCCAACCGGGCAACTGGCGATGGTGCTCGATGGCACCGTAATTTCGGCGCCGACGGTCAACGAACCCGAGTTCACTGGCGGCACAGTTCAGATTTCTGGCTCGTTCACGCCTCAAGAGGCGCGAGATCTGGCCAAGATTCTTGAGTTCGGCGCGGTGCCAGTCCGTTTTGGTGTCTCGCAAGCACAAACTGTTTCGGCGACACTGGGTTCCGACTCGTTGCGAGCCGCGTTGATATCAGGTCTAGTTGGCATTCTGCTTGTTTCACTGCTGCTGTTTGCGTATTACCGATTGATGGCAATCTTTGTTTTGGTCGGCATGAGCGTTTCGATCGCATTTTTATGGAGCGTAATTTCGTTGTTGTCACGTACGAACGGTTTGGCACTCTCACTTTCTGGCATCGCCGGAATCATCGTGTCGATCGGCATCGCCGTCGATTCTTATATCGTATTTTTTGAGCGAATCAAAGACGAGATTCGATTCGGTAAAACACTTAAAAATTCGGCTTTGCGAAGTTTCGAGTCTGCATGGCGCACGATTGTTGCCGCCGACACGGTGTCGTTCATAGCAGCAATCGTCCTGTGGTATTTAACCGTCGGCTCGGTGCGAGGTTTTGCCTTCTTCCTCGGGATATCTGCACTGACCGATATTCTCATCACCTATTTCTTTACGCGTAGCGCAGTTTTGCTTTTCGCACGCTCGAAGCGCGTGCAGGGTCGCAAGGTCTTGGGCATTCAAACCGTTAAGCCAGAGGTAATGTAATGGGCAAATTGTTTGCAGGTTTTGGTCGTCTGTATCGTGGCGAGACAACATTCGATTTCATCGGTAGGCGAATAATCGGTTTCGTTATTTCGCTCGTGATTCTGGTTGCGGGCGCCGGTTCGCTTTTGATTCAAGGTTTAGAGCTCGGCATTGATTTTCGAGGTGGCGTCGCATGGGAGGTTCCGGCAGGTTCTCTCACTGATCAAGATGCCCGCAATGTGCTCGAGGCAAACAACATCGAGTCTTCGAACGCCAAGATTCAATTTTTGACGGGCAGTGCATTGCAAATCATGCGAGTGCAAGTTGGAGACCAGCCCGAAGAAGTTCGGCTTTCAGTTCAAAAAGCTTTTGCTGATTTGGCAAAAGTTGAGACTCAAGAGGTGAGCGTTGCATCGGTGAGTTCGTCGTGGGGTCGCAGCATCACCGAGAAAGCGATTAGAGCCTTATTTGTCTTCTTCATAGTCGTCTCTCTGTACATTTCGTGGCGTCTCGAATGGAAGATGGCGATAACCGCGATCGTCGCAATGGCACACGACGTTTTGATCAGTGTCGGTCTTTATTCACTATTTGGTTTTGAGGTAACGCCTGCAACCGTCGTGGCGTTTTTGACGATCTTGGGTTACTCTTTGTATGACACTGTGGTCGTTTTCGATCGCGTGCAAGAGAACGCGAAAAAATTTGCGGCATCGCGTCAATCATTTGCCAATATCGCCAACGTTTCAACCAACGAAGTGTTAGCTAGGTCGCTCAATACCACGCTTTCGTCGGCACTACCGGTCGTTTCACTATTAGTCATTGGTTCATTCACGCTCGGCGCAAAAAGCCTCGAAGAATTTGCGGTGGCATTGTTGGTGGGCATGCTGGCTGGTACCTATTCTTCGATTTTTGTTGCCGTGCCACTTTTAGATTTGCTCAAACGAGACGAACAAAAATACAAACCGTTTAGAGGTCAAGTTGCAAAAGGGCAAGCGATGTCTGAGCTGATGGGCCTGGGCGCAAATTCGATTCCTTCATTTGTTGCGTCTGACACAGATGGTGCTGTGACAATTGGCGGTGAGGTCGCAACAAACAATTCCCAAAAGAGGGTCACTTCGGTGTTGACGCATCCACCACGACCTCGAAAAAAACGCCGTTAGCACTACGCTTTAGTCATGGCGACCTCATCGAGGGTGCTGCCGTGGCGGCGCCAAAATACAACGATTGCCGAAGAGCTATCACCGTTGTTGACCGCGTACAAATCGAGGCATCCAAAAGGTTCGGTGTCGTTAATCAATGCCGCATACGAAACGGCACGATCTGCGCATGCGAATCAAAATCGGTCAAGCGGCGAGTTGTATATCAACCATCCGATTGCAGTCGCGCGTATTGTCGCCGACATCGGACTCGACGAAGTTTCGATCGTCGCGGCACTGTTGCATGACGCAGTCGAAGACACCGACCTTACGCTCGCCGATGTTGAGAGCAATTTCGGTGCCGAAGTCTCGGCGATTGTCGACGGTGTGACAAAACTCGAACGCCTTCAATTCGATTCGAAAGAGGCGCAGCAAGCGGCGACCATGCGCAAAATGTTGGTTGCAATGGCCCGCGACTTGCGCGTCCTAATGATCAAACTTGCCGACCGACTACACAATATGCGCACGATCGCCGCGGTGTCGCACGACAAGCAGCAACGCGTGGCCCAAGAGACCCTAGATATTTACGCACCCTTGGCGCACCGACTCGGAATGCAAGAGATCAAACAGCAACTTGAAGACCTTGCGTTTGCTGCGCTGTATCCAAAACGATACGCAGAGCTCGACCACCTCGTTGCGACTCGAGCACCTGAGCGGAATGTTTATCTTGCCAAGACCATCGGCCAAGTTCAACAGTGGCTAGATGAAGTAAAGATTAAAGCCGAACTCACTGCTCGCGGCAAACATTTATGGAGCATCTATGAGAAGATGGTTCAAAAGGGCCGCGAGTTTGATGACATCTACGACCTGCTTGCAATTCGAATTGTCGTGCAGTCAGAAAAAGACTGTTATACGGTGCTTGGCGCCATTCACGGACATTGGAAGCCGATTGTGGGTCGTTTTAAAGATTACATCGCGATGCCAAAATTTAATTTGTATCAATCACTGCACACCACCGTTGTCGGGCCAGGTGGCAAACCTATTGAAGTGCAGATTCGCACCCAAGAAATGCATCAACGTGCCGAGTGGGGTGTGGCGTCGCACTGGGCGTATAAAGACACCGCGGGCGAAGCCGACATTGACTGGCTGAATCGAATCATTGATTGGCAGGGTGAGGTGTCGGACCCGAGTCAATTCTTAGAAATCTTGAAGACCGATCTTGAACAAGATGAACTTTTTGTTTTCACGCCCAAGGGTCGCGTGATCACGCTTCCGGTTTTGTCGACACCCGTTGATTTCGCCTATGCAGTACACACCGAAGTTGGTCATAGTTGCATGGGTGCTCGTGTCAATGGCCGTTTGGTGCCTCTTGACTACAAACTTGCCTCAGGCGACACTTGCGAAATTCTCGTTTCGAAAGGCGAGACCAGCGAGCCGACCCAAGAATGGCTCGAATTCGTCGTCTCACCAAAGGCCCGAAGCAAGATCAAACAGTGGCTGACTCGTGAGCGTCACGAAGATCTCGTCGAAAATGGTCGCGACGAACTCGTCGAGCGTTTACGGCAGGCTGGCTTGCCCGCACAGAAAATTCTTTCATCACAGGTTCTGCAAGACGAAGTTGCGCTGCTCGGTTTTGAGGATGTCAACGAATTCTTTGCTGCGATCGGCGACCAGCGTGTCGACGCCGTCGCAACTGTCGAGCGAATGTCAATGCGAATGCGTGACGGTCAACAATCTGAGCAACTTTCGATGTCGTCTGTTGCCGGCAACACGATGTCTTCAATTCAGAAGAATGGCGTGCACATCGAAGGCATGCCCGATGTGCTTGTGCGGCTTTCGCGTTGCTGTACACCGGTTCCTCCCGATGAGGTGATGGGTTTTGTCACCAAAGGTCGTGGCGTGACCGTGCATCGAGCTGATTGTGCCAATGCTGCGGCACTCGCCGAAGATTCAGCTCGGGTAGTTGATGTCGAGTGGTCGTCAGATGGTTCGAACACGATGTTCATAGCCGCAGTCGAGGTCAAAGCCCTTGACAGGTCTCGATTATTGCGTGACGTAGCAAATGCACTCTCTGACGAACATGTCAATATCGTCGCGTGCACTACGAACACCGGATCTGATCGCGTTGCAAGAATGCGGTTCGAGTTCGAATTTGCCGATCCTGGTCACCTGCAGTCAGTGCTACGGGTGATCAAAAGAATTGACGGTGTTTACGATGCGACTCGCGTCTTGCCTGGGGCTGCATCAGCATCGCTTGACGCAGACGAAGTCGCTCATCCATCGGCGTCCCGATAATGATTCGCTTATGTCGCCAAAGCGTCTAGCCTTCACGCGTGCCTGAATTCAAGACATCGCCCGGAACACGTGACATTCTGGCGCCGCACTCTGCTCGTTGGCGCGCATTTCAGGATGTTTTTGCCAATACGGTCGAGGCCGCTGGCTATACATACATAATTCCACCGATGTTCGAAGATCTAGATGTCTTTTTGCGCCTCGGCGAAGCCACAGAAGTTGTCACCAAAGAAATGTACGACTTTCATGACAAGGGCGGGCGACATGTGGCGTTGCGGCCAGAGCAAACAGCGAGCGTTTGTCGGGCGTTTGTTGAGCATCGACCGACAACGCCGTGGAAGGTGTGGTATGCCGGGCCAAATTTTCGATACGAAAAACCTCAGCAGGGTAGATATCGACAATTTGACCAGGTCGGCGTTGAGGCACTCGGCGCCGACGACCCGCTGCTTGATGCCGAAGTGATCGCCTTGGCATCGAAGTTCTATTCAGATTTAGGACTACGAAAGGTTCATTTGTCGGTCAACACTTTGGGCGATGCTGGCGATCGCGAGCGGTACTCGCAACAACTTCTCGCATATTTCATGGCGAATGAAAAAGATTTGACCGCCGAAAGTCGCTCTACCTTGGCTCGCAATCCGTTGCGAGTGTTGGACTCAAAGCGTGAGCCAGATCAAATAGTTATCGCCGGCGCCCCGGCAATTCGAGACTCGATAAGCACAACGGCTGCGCAGCACTTTGATGCCGTGCTTCAAGCACTTGACGCTTTGAATATTGCTTACGAGCTGAACAATCGTTTGGTGCGTGGTCTTGATTATTATCGTCGCACGACATTTGAATTTACTTCGACCGCGCTTGAAGCTGCTCACACCGCAATTGGTGGCGGTGGGCGTTATGACGGCTTAGTTGAGGCGCTCGGTGGCCCAGCAACACCAGGCATCGGTTTTGCTCTGGGGCTTGATCGAACTTTGCTTGCATGCGATGCCGAAAATGTTTTTAATTCACCAGAAACATCGGTTGATGTATTTGTAGTTGACACGGTTGGTGGTCTGCAAGCCCATGAAATCTGTCATTTGTTGCGAAATAACGGCGTCAGTGCAGATCGTGCATACGACTCTCGCAGTATGAAAGCCCAAATGAAATCGGCCGATAGAAGCGGAGCAAAAATCGCCTTGATAATCGGTTCAGAAGAAGTTGAAAGTTCGACAATAATGTTACGGCCGATGGGTTCAGGCGAGCAATATTCAATCGCTCGCGAAAAATGTGTTGGCGAGATTCGCAAAGCTCTTGAAAATAAATGAAAGTGCATCATCAATGACGACCAACAAAAACAGCACGGCGTTAAGAACTCACCTGTGCGGTGATTTGCGCGTCGAGAACATCGGTCAAAAGGTCACTTTGTGCGGTTGGATCGGTCGTCGTCGAGAACACGGTGAGCATCTCGCATTTCTTGATTTGCGCGACTTCAGCGGCATAGTTCAATGCGTCGTCGACAATTCGGTTGACGTCAGAAGTGAGTGGGTAATCAGGGTTACCGGCACCGTGCAGGCTCGTCCGTCGGGCACTATTAACGAGAATATTCCAACCGGCAAAGTTGAGCTTTCAGATTGTGCAATCGAAATCTTGAATAATGCTGAGCCTCCGCCGTTTCCCATTGATCAACGAGGCGACGATGTCGATGAAAATGTACGCCTAAAGTTTCGCTATCTTGACATTCGCCGCGAGCGCATGCAAAAAAATCTGCGTTTGCGTTCGGCGGTCAATTCAGCAATCAGAAAATCAATGGAGTCGCAAGGTTTCACCGAGATCGAAACTCCGCTGTTGATGCCGAGCACTCCGGAAGGTGCGCGCGAGTTTTTGGTTCCATCGCGCAACGAACCTGGTTCGTTTTATGCATTGCCGCAGTCGCCGCAATTATGGAAGCAGTTGTTGATGGTGGCAGGCATCGACCGCTATTACCAAATCGCCAAGTGTCTGCGCGATGAAGATTTGCGGGCCGATCGACAATATGAGTTCATGCAACTCGATGCTGAGATGAGTTTCGTCGACAAAGACGATGTTATGGCCATGATTTCTACGGCGGTAGTCGCCGCAGCGAAAGCCGCGACAGGTTCAGAACCGCCGCCAATCGAGCGCATGACATGGCACGAGGCGATGAACAATTACGGCATAGATAAACCTGACCTTAGATTCGAAATGAAATTGATCGAACTGACGAGTGTGTTCGCCAAGACTGAATTCAAAGCGTTCGCCTCGGCTGAGTCGATTAAGGCGATTTGTGTTCGCGGTGCTGATTATCCCGAGCAGGCCGCTTTTGGTCGTAACAAACTCGATGCGTTAACAGAGAAAGCGAAGAAGCTCGGCGCCAAGGGTCTGGTTTGGATCAAAGTTGGCGAAGGTTTGGTTCTTGATTCGCCAGTGGCGAAGTTTTTGTCGGTTGATGAGCAGGCCGACCTGGTTAAGTTGACAAATGCTCAAGCTGGTGATTTGATCTTGATCGTCGCCGATATTTGGTCGACTACTTGTTCGGTATTGGGTCAATTGCGCAATGACCTCGGCCGACCGCCGGTGCACGAGGGCCCCTATAGATATGTGTGGGTAGTTGACTTCCCGATGTTTGTCGGCATTAACCCAACAACGAAGATGCCACAGCCTGGGCATCACCCGTTCTGTCATCCGCATCACGAAGACGTTGATCGTCTCGAGAGCGACCCGTTGTCCGTGCGAGCTTTGGCGTATGACCTGGTGTTGAACGGTTGGGAGTTGGGCTCAGGTTCTATTCGAATCCACGAACCTGATTTGCAGCGCAGGGTATTTAGGCAACTCGGCATAAGCGACGAAGATGCAGATAATCGGTTTGGATTCTTTTTGCAACCGTTCAAATATGGTGCGCCACCTCACGGTGGTTTTGCATTCGGGATCGATCGCTTGGTGGCCATTTTGGCTGGCGAGGACAATATTCGTGAAGTGATTGCGTTTCCAAAAACGCAATCAGGCTCTGACCCGATGACCAACGCCCCAACAACAGTCAACTCAACTCAACTCAACGAATTGGGTATAAGGCTCCTGCCACCCGCGGCAAAATGAAAAATGATTTGTTCACTGCTGCAGCTAGCGAACGGTTGAGGGCACAGGCCCCGTTAGCTTTTCGGCTGCGACCGCGATCACTTGATGAAATTGTCGGACAGCGACATCTCGTCGCAAAAAACTCTCCGTTGCGATTGTTGATCGAGGGCGATCGTCTATCGTCGGTTATTTTTTGGGGCCCACCAGGTACTGGAAAGACAACACTCGCAGAGGTTGTCGCGTTGACCACCAATCGGCACTTTGAAAGACTCTCGGCCGTCAGTGCAGGCGTCAAAGATGTACGCGAGGTCATTGAACATGCGGGCGAGCGTCTCGGACAGTTTGGAACGCGAACAATCGTGTTCATCGATGAGATTCATCGTTTTTCGACTTCGCAGCAAGATGCGTTGTTGCCTTCCGTCGAATCGGGTGTCATCACACTGATTGGCGCCACTACCGAGAATCCTTATTTTGAAATTAATGCTCCGCTTCGCAGTAGGTCAACTTTGTTTCGTCTTGAGCCGTTGCTCGTGAGCGATGTCAAAGAGTTGCTGCAGCGAGGCGTAGTAGCCGAGTCTGTGACCGCAGACCAAGACGCTCTTGATGCTTTGGCGCAACGATGTGCTGGTGACGCTCGACAGGCTTTGACGGCGCTCGAAGTTGCATGCGCATTGTCGCATGAAAATGCTCGACATGTAACTCTCGAACAAGTTGATGCGGCGCTTGGTGTAAGTGCCTTGCGTTATGGCAGAGATGACCACTACGACGTCGTCTCTGCGTTCATTAAAAGTATCCGCGGGTCAAACCCACAGGCGGGCTTGTTTTGGTTAGCGCGAATGCTCGAGTCGGGTGATGACGCGCGATTCATTGCCAGGCGATTGATTATTTTGGCGAGTGAAGACATTGGCATGGCTGATTCGAATGCACTGGTCGTCGCAGTAGCGGCCGCGAATGCGCTCGAACATGTCGGTCTCCCCGAGGCGCAACTTAATTTGGCTCAGGCGGTCGTCTACTTGGCAACCGCACCAAAAAGCAATCGAGTCGCACTCGGCATTTGGTCGGCGCGCGAAGACATTGCGCGAGGTGTCTCGACTGAGGTGCCCGCACATCTGCGAGACGGCCATTACGAAGGCGCGCGCGAGTTTGGTCATGGTGTCGGTTATGAATATCCGCACGACGACCCGCGAGGTTGGGTCGAGCAGCAATATTTACCCGACGCGATGCCTGGTTCGCCGGGAGTCAAAGGTGATTATTACATGCCGTCTAATCACGGTGCCGAGCGAGCAGTCGCCGAAAAAATGAATAGCGTGAAGTCAATCGAACAAGCAATCGAACATTCGCAAACCGTGGACAAAAATCGATCATGATCAAAAAGCTGTTTTGGTTAACTCTTGGTATCGGGCTTGCCGTGCTTGGGTTCAATTTTTTTAAAAAAAGAGCTGCTGAGAATTTGAATCAGCGTCCGGGCAGTGAAATCGCCGACATGATTGTCGAAAAGCTGATTGAACTTTTTGACGTCCTCAAACAATTCATCCGAGGTTATTGGCAGGGATACTCGGGTGGCCAGATTGTCAACGACCGTGAACTTGAGAAGATCTTCGCCAACAAAACTCTTTTTGATCCTGATGCAGATTCGACAACAAGGCAATCGGATATTTCGTTGAACTAATCCTGGCGCTTTGCGTCTGATGTCGAATAGTAGGCTTGTCAATTATGGCTGCTGATATTCGCACGGCGAATGAACTCAGAGGTGCTTTCACGGGCTTTTTTGAGCAGCGCGGTCACACCAGGGTTGAGTCAGCCAGCCTGATTCCGCACGATCCGACAATTTTGTTCACGGTCGCGGGTATGGTGCCGTTCAAACCATTTTTTGTAGGCGATGAAGTTGCACCGTATAAGCGGGCAGTGAGCGTTCAAAAGTGTGCGCGAGCCGGAGGCAAGCACAACGATCTCGATGATGTTGGTCGAACCAAGCGTCACTGCGTTTTTTTCGAGATGCTCGGCAACTTTAGTTTTGGTGACTACTTCAAGTCCGACGCAATCCCATGGAGTTGGGAGCTTGTCACAGAGGTCTTTGGATTTGACGGCGACCAACTTTGGATAACGGTTCACGAAAGCGATGATGAAGCCGAGCAGATTTGGCATGATCAAGTCGGTGTGCCGATGAATCGAATTCAGCGTCTCGGCGATGCCGACAATTTTTGGCAGATGGGCGAAACTGGGCCTTGCGGGCCATGCTCTGAAATACATATCGATCGAGGACCGGCATTCGGCCCGGACGGCGGCCCACTAAATGATCCGCAGGGAGATCGATTTTTAGAGTTTTGGAATCTCGTTTTCATGCAGTTCAATCAAGACAAATATGGCAGTCGCACCCCGTTACCAAAACCATCAATTGATACTGGCGCCGGCTTGGAGAGAATTTTGGCCTTGAAGCAAGGCAAAGATTCAATTTGGGAAACAGACGTTTTGTTTCCGATTATTGAACAAGCACAATCGGCGACATCCAAAAAATATATTGTCGGCGATTACGAAGATCGTTCTAGCTTCTCGTTGCGAGTGCTTGCAGAACATGCTCGCTCGGCAACGATGCTTGTAAATGACGGCGTCTTTCCGAGCAACGAAGGACGCGGATACGTATTGCGACGAATTTTTAGGCGCGCGGTGCGTCACGCGTATTTGCTCGGCACGGACAAATTGGTGATGCCAAAACTCGTTGAAACTGCCGTAGAGATAATGCAAGAGGCTCATCCGAGTCTCAAGACAAATCGAGATTTTATTCTCGGGGTGCTGACGAAAGAAGAAGAGAGTTTCAGGCAGACTCTGAAGAACGGGATTAATTTATTGGAGAACGAGTTCACCGCCATCAAGTCGTCCAAAAAGACGGCGACGCTGAGTGGCAAGAGTGCGTTTGTGCTTCACGACACGTACGGGTTTCCACTTGAACTAACTCAAGAGATTGCTGGCGAGCGCAGCATCGCAGTTGATATTGCTGAGTTCGAAACAGAAATGGATGCCCAGCGCACTCGGGCAAAAGCCGCTCGCAAAGGTGCCGCCACTGCCGACGAGACGCTGGCTCATTATCGACATTTGCTTGATTCGTACGGCCAGACCCGATTTGTTGGTTACGAATCTGATTCGAGTGCGGCAAAAGTGCTGTCGATCATCGCCTTGGATGATTCGCAGGTCGAAGTCTTTCTTGATGTGACTCCGTTTTATGCAGAAAGTGGCGGGCAGGTCGGCGATCGAGGTGTGATTCGTTGTTCCACCGGCGAGATCAAGGTGACCGACACCGTGTTTGCCCTGCCGGGACTTCGCAAACATATCGGCACACTCGCTGGTGACTTGCCGGCTGGCGCCGAGGTGACCGCGGCTATTGACATCGACCGACGCAACGCGACCAGAAAAAATCACACCGCCACCCATATATTGCACTACGCATTACGAAAAGTTTTGGGAGAACATGTAAAGCAGGCAGGCTCGCTCGTTTCGGCCGAAAGACTGCGCTTTGACTTCAGCCATTACGCGCCGGTTTCGAACATCGAAATCGAGCAAATTGAGCGCATTGCGAATGCCCAAGTTTTGAGCAACTCCGCCGTCAAAAATTATGAGACTTCTAAAGAAAAAGCCACGCAAGCGGGCGCCATCGCATTTTTCGGTGACAAATACGGCGATGTCGTGCGAGTTCTTGAAGCAGGCGACTCGATTGAATTATGTGGTGGCACCCATGCTCTTGCAACGGGCGATATCGGCTTGATCAAAATTGTAGAAGAGGGCTCGATCGGTTCGAATCTTCGACGCATCGAGGCTGTCACGGGTCAAAATGCAATTGATTATGTGATTTCGACGGCACGAACGATTCAAAAACTCAACGAACTTTTAGACACTAATTCTGCAGCGCTGATCGACGTTGTTTCGCGCAAGGTTGTCGAGGCCAAAGAATTAAACGACGAAATTAAGTCGTTGCGGTTGGCAGCCGCTCGCGGGCGCGCGACTGAATTGATCACAAAAAGTTTGAATGGCGTCGTCGTGCAACGGGTCGATCAATTGATGCCGGCTGATCTCAGAGAGTTGGCATTGGCTATTCGCGCAAACAAAGAGATCAAAGCGGTCGTTCTCGGAGGTGTCACACCGAGTGGTGGCGTGGCGTTGGTGGCGGCGACGGGCGCAGGGGTTACCACTCCTGCAGGAGAGTTAATCAGCCAAGCCGCAAAGTTGGTTGGTGGTGGTGGTGGCGGCAAAGGCGATGTCGCGACCGCGGGCGGCAAAAATGCGAGTGCACTCGATGAAGCTTTGCTCGCAGCCGTACAGGCAACAAGCAAACTTGCCTAATTTCGCAATGCGCAGCCTCGGCATCGATCTTGGTACGCGAAGAATAGGTGTGGCAATGAGTGACAGCAGCGGGACAATTGCATCACCCTTGACCGTTGTGACGAGATCTGCAAGCCATCACCAAGACCACAAAAAAATTCAAGAGTTGATAGACGAATACGAAGTTGAATGTGTAGTCGTCGGAATGCCGTTGAGCATGTCGGGCAAGATCGGGCCGGCGGCGAAGAGTGCGCAAGACGAAATTGAAGAAATGAAGTCTGCGCTCAGCGTTCCCGTTTACTCACATGATGAGAGGCTGACATCGAAAACCGCAAATGAATCGATGATTCAGGCAAACATGAAAGCACAAGCGCGACGTCGAATAGTCGACAAAATCGCCGCTGCCGTGATGCTGCAGGGCTGGCTCGATCATGTCGATCGGAACAAGATATGAAGAATGGCGACGCTAAAGAGTGGAAAGAAGATCCATGGGATGGCCCCGATGCATGGGGAAGCAGCGACTTCGAAGAAATAGGCAATGAACGTCGTCCTGATCCGCGGATTGTATTCATCACTCTTGCAGTGGTGATGACGATTGTCGTATCGCTTGTTGTTGTTGGTCTTTGGTATTTGAGGCAATTAAACCCGCCTGATTCGGTCGACGGAATAGCTCAGGTGGCGACAAATTTTACGGTCAATCAAAATGACTCGGTCGCAAGCGTTAGTCGTCGTTTAGAAGACGAAGGGTTCATTGTGAACTCTAGGGTTTTTCAGTTTTATGTTTCGCGAAATGGGGGCATTGACCTTCAGCCGGGCTATTACTTGTTGACGCCACGAAGTCATGTAGGCGAGATCATGAAGGCGTTGAATACGAGCCCGTCTGCAACTTTTACAAAAGTTACATTTCCTGAAGGTTTCACGGTCGCCAAAATGGCGACTCGCATTGAAGAAAAGACTTCTCGAATAACCGCACAAGAGTTTTTGACAACTGCGAGCAACCCAGACTTTGTTTCAAGTTTTGGTCCGAATGATCCGAGTCGATTAGACGGCGCAGATTTCAGATTAGAAGGTTTGTTGTTTCCTGATACTTATCAGGTGTCGGGTGATGAAGCGGCGTCGGCTGTTATCGATCGGATGTTGCGTCTCATGGAGCGAGTCGGTGTGCAAGAAGGTCTTGACCAAGCAAAAGTTAAAACTGGACGCTCGCCCTACGAAGTTTTGATTATCGCCTCGCTAATTGAACGCGAGGCCAAGCTCGAGATAGATCGCGCAAAAATTGCACGAGTCATTTACAACCGTCTTGATCGAGGTATGCCTCTGCAAATTGATGCAACTCTCTATTACAACGCACCCGAAGGTGCATCATTCAGTGATTTGAAGGCGATTGATAGCGCATACAACACGTATTTATCGACAGGTTTGCCGCCAACTCCAATTGCTAATCCTGGTCGTGCATCGATTCGCGCTGCATTGAATCCGGCACCAAATCCGCCACTTAGCGACCCGATATGCAAAGGCATAAAGCAGGCGTCGAATTGTGCCTACATTTTTTATGTGTTGAGTGATTCCAAGGGTGGACATACGTTTGCCGCAACGATTCAAGATCACGAGAGAAATGTTGAAGCAGCGCGCGCAGGCGGGTTTTTGCCATGACGAACAACCAGTTCAACTCAAGCACCCGATTGGCGGCAATTATCGGAAATCCTGTCGCGCAGAGTTTGTCGCCAGCGATACACAACGCAGTTTTTAGAGCACTAAAAATTGATTGGGTCTACCTGGCTTTTTTGGTCGAGTCCGGAAAAGTCCGAGGTGCACTCGATGCCATGTCGGTGCTTGGTATCGCCGGCTACTCGGTGACGATGCCGCATAAAAACGAAGTAGCAAAAATAGTGAGTGAGATCGGTGAGGTTGATGAGGTCGTTCGTCTAACGAATGCGGCGAATACCGTGATGCTGCAGGGTGACGGCAGGATTTGTGCGACTAATACAGATGGTCAAGGCGCCTGCAACGCAATCGAGGCGATGACCTCACAGAAAATCGCCAAATGTAGAGCATTCGTGGTTGGCGCAGGCGGCACGGCTGCGGCAGTTGTGTATTCGTTGATAAAGAATGGCGCTACTGAAGTGGTCATATCGAATAGAACACCAAAAAATGCCGAACAAATCGCTCAAAACTACGACAACTGTCGTGTTAGCCGAGACATTGAAGCCGATATAGCAAGTGTGAATTTGATAATCAACACGACGCCCGTTGGTTTCAGCCCAGAGGCCGCGACGCGTGGCAGCGAAGCCCAGTCTCCGATTGATGTCGCTCTGATCGGTTCGACTCAAACCGTTCTCGATGCGGTCTATCGTCCTCTAGAAACCAACTTTTTGCGCGCTGCAAAAAAAGCCGGCGCACAAACAGTTGATGGTTTAGAAATGCTTGTGCACCAGGCTGCTTTACAACAGCAATTTTGGTTGGGTCAAAGTGGCGATACGAGTTTGATGCGCAGTGCGGCACTAAATAATCGTTAGTGGCTGAACCTCAGAGGTAGCCTGATATTTATGCTTCGATACCTAACAGCGGGCGAAAGCCATGGTCAAGCTTTAGTGGTTATCGTCGAAGGCTTGCCGGCCGGCCTGCAGGTGACCGCGCAAGATATCAGCAATGAGCTTGCCCGCCGCCGTCTTGGCTACGGTCGCGGGCCGCGACAGAAATTTGAACAAGATGAAATAGTTTTGTTGGGCGGCATTCGTCACGGCCGAACGCTCGGTTCGCCTGTTGCGATCGAAATCAAAAATAGCGAGTGGTTTCGCAGCGATGTCTGGCACGAAGAGATGTCGCCAGAGCCCGGCAAGACAAAAAAACCGTTGACACAGCCGCGACCGGGGCATGCAGATTTGACGGGGATGCAAAAATACGGTTTCGACGACGCTCGCGACGTGCTCGAGCGTGCCAGCGCGCGTGAAACTGCCGCACGAGTTGCAGCTGGGGCGTTGGCAAAACTTTTGTTGAAAGAAATCAATGTCTCGATCTTTTCGCATGTTTTGCAATTGGGTTCGGCACGAAGCGAGAATCTGGTTAGACCTCAAATTTATGATCTAGAACAAATTGACGAGTCGCCGGTGCGATGTTTCAATGCTCAAGCAGAAGCCCAAATGATTGCTGAAATCGAGAGTGCGGCCAAGGAAGGCGACAGTTTGGGCGGCATCGTCGAAGTTTTGGCATATGGCATGCCGATTGGTCTCGGTAGTTATGTTCATTGGGATCGTAAACTCGACGGATTGTTGGCTCAGGCGATCATGAGTATTCAAGCGGTCAAGGGTGTCGAAATCGGTGATGGTTTTGAAGTTGCTGCCCGCCGTGGCAGCAACGCGCACGATGCAATAATCTGGAACGAATCAGCCGGTAAATATTCGCGTGAAACGAGCTTGGCCGGCGGCACCGAAGGTGGCATGTCGACGGGCGAGATGTTGGTTGTTCGGGCGGCAATGAAGCCACTCGCTACTTTGAACCGACCGACACTAAAAACCGTTGACACGGTGACGAAGCAAGAAACCGTTAGTTTCAAAGAACGCACCGATGTGACTGCGGTGCCGGCGATGGGAGTTGTCGCCGAGACAATGGTCGCGCTTGTTTTGGCCCAAGAGGCACAGCGAAATTTTGGTGGTGACAGCGTTGAAGACTTCGTGCGAAACGCAAACGGTTTCGCCAAGCGAATAAATTGAGCCCGGTTTTTGTCGTGTCGTCAGAACCCTCGTCAAAGTCCGAACAAAAGTCGCTTATCGTCTTGGTCGGCTTGATGGGGTCGGGCAAAACTACAGTTGGTCGCGAACTTGCGCAAAAGTTGCAACTTAAGTTTGCCGACTCTGACGAATTGGTAGAAAAAAGCGCAAAATTGTCCGTTCGCGAGATCTTCTCTGACAAGGGTGAAACCGAGTTTCGGCGGCTTGAAACCGAAGCGTTAGTCGTTGCTTGCGCCAGCACCGAGGCGATGGTGCTTGCGGTTGCAGGTGGTGCGGTCGTCTCAGAGTCGAATCGAAATCTCCTTGTTCGGCGTGCTCGGTGCATTATTTGGCTCGATGCACCAACCGCGACATTGGTTGCCCGTACGGGTCGAGCCAAGCATCGTCCGCTTCTTGATGGTGACCCAGTGGGTGCGTTGACAACCATGCGTTCCAGTCGCGAAAGTTTTTATCAACAGATTGCAACACATAAAATTGCAACCCAATCTCTGTCAGTCGCTCAGGTCGTTGAAGCTGTGGTCGGTCTTTGTGGTTTGTCGAATAGTTTGACTGTAAACAAATGACGTCGCACAAGATAAACGTCGCACTCGGCGAGCGTTCTTATTCTGTGATTGTCGGTCACGGCGTGATCAACAATATTGACGATTTCGTGCCGAAAATGGCCAAACGTGCAGTCGTGGTAACTCAGAAAAATATCTCAATTCAACCCACATTGAAAATCGAAAGCACGACTGTATTTATCGGCGACACAGAAGAGCATAAATCTTTGACGACAATTGAGATGCTCGCCCAAAAGTTCGCCGAGTTTGGTTTGACGAGAAACGACGTTGTAGTTGGTGTCGGTGGTGGCATGGTCACCGATGTCGCTGGCTTCGCGGCCGCAAGTTGGCATCGGGGCACGCCGGTTGTGCATGTGGCGACTTCGCTAGTCGGAATGGTCGATGCATCTGTTGGTGGCAAGACCGGTGTGAACATCGAATCAGGCAAAAACTTGGTCGGTGCATTCTGGCAACCACTTGGCGTGATCTGCGATCTTGACGCTCTGAAGACATTGCCACCGCGTGAAATGCGCTGTGGACTCGGTGAAGTCGCCAAATATCACTTCTTGACGGGCGATGACCTTCTTGAACTCGAAATGTCGGCGCGTATTGCGAGGTGTGTCGAGATCAAGGCAAAAATCGTTTCGGAAGACGAGCGCGAAAGTGGCGGTCGTGCGTTACTCAATTATGGACACACACTTGCCCATGCACTGGAGCGTTCGAGCAATTTCTCGATGGCGCATGGCGAGGCTGTGGCTGTCGGCATGATTTTTGCGGCACATCTAGCTCACGCGATGAAACGCATTTCGCAAGATCGCGTCGACGAGCATTATTCGGTGATCGGTGACGCTTACGGGCTGAAAGTCAAGCCAGACGAAACTATTGATCGGCGAAAGTTGATTCAATTGATGCATCTCGACAAGAAGGCGATATCGGGGCTCACATTTGTTCTAGACGGGCCATCGGGCATAGAAGTCGTCAGTGGTGTTAGCGAGGCCCACTTAGAACAAGCCTTCGACGCCATGCAACTTAGCGAGAACTAATCTCTTTATCATGGTCAAATCAAGCGCGCAGACAGTTTTGGTTTTAAGTGGTCCGAACTTGAATTTGCTCGGTCAACGAGAACCAGAAATTTACGGTACAGATTCGCTTGACGATCACATGCGACGGGTCACCCAGACAGCGCAACAGTTGGGCTTGCAAATTGAAGTTGTCAGCGCTCAAGGCGTCGCAGAACTTGTGACTGCGATTCATTCAGCTCGGGGTCGATGTGCGGCCATCATTATCAACCCCGGTGCACTAACTCACTTTGCCTGGAGTTTGCATGACGCTTTGGCAAGTTTTGCCGGGCCAATTGTCGAAGTTCACCTTTCAAACCCAACCACGCGTGAACCTTGGCGTCACGAAAGTGTTGTCGCGCCCGTTGCGTCAGGTTCAATCGCGGGTTTTGGTGCCGACTCATATGTATTTGCGGTTCACGCAATCGCGACACTTTTGGCAAAGAAGAAATAGTCGTCGTGACATCAGGCGCCAAAGAAGCAGCGCACACTTTGTTTTCGCCGCTTGTCGTTGCTGGTCGCGACCAATTGGCTCGAAAAGAGATGCAACTTCTTGCCAACGACGTTGAGTGCAGTTTGCTGGTTGTCGATTTGAACAACATTCGGTGGTTGACAGGCTTCACTGGTTCTGCCGGTACGTTGATCGTCAGACCCGATGACATGGTGCTCGTGGTCGACGGACGCTACGGCGATCAAGCCCGCGAGCAATTAAAAAACTCTCAGGCGAGTTGTACGGTGATCGAGGGCAGAAGCGCTCTTGCGCTCAAGGACGCACTAGCAAGCGCAACCAAATCGTTGAAGCATATTTTTTATGACGCGAACGAACTGACTGTCGGTCAGCTAGAAGCGATGAAAGACCAATTGTCGACAGAACTAAGAAAAATTGCACCAGTAATACCAAAATTACGGCGGTGTAAAACCGAACCGGAAATTGAGCGTATGCAGCTTGCCGCCCTTGCAACAGATAAGGCACTTGCCGAAGTTGTGCCGATGTTGTCACAGGGTCTTACTGAACGCGACATTCGTGATGAACTCGATTATCGAATGCGTCGACATGGGGCAGAGTTCACAAGTTATGACACGATTGTTGCCAGCGGCCCAAATGCTGCACGGCCACACCATCGTCCCGTTGGTCGACGAATTGAAATTGGCGACAGCGTCGTAATCGATGTTGGTGGACTCGTCGACGGTTATCACTCTGACATGACACGCACCTTTTTGATCGGCGATGTTGATCCGATCTTGAGCGAAATGCACGAGGTTGTGAGCCAGTCGCAATTGTTGGGCCTCGCTCGTGTCAAAGCGGGTGTCTTGGCGCAGGACGTTGACAAAACATGTCGTGATTTCATCGCTGCGGCGGGATATGCGACTGAATTTACGCACAGCACTGGTCACGGTGTGGGTCTACAAATTCATGAAATGCCATGGGTGCGAAGCGGCTTTGCCGAACCACTTGAAGTTGGCGAGGTGGTAACCGTCGAGCCTGGCGTCTATCGTGAAGGGCTCGGTGGCGTGCGAATAGAAGACTTGGTCGTCGTTACGCAGACAGGCTGCCGAATTCTTACCTCAAGCAAAAAGGATCGACAGTGCCTGCAATTACAACCAACGACCTAAAGAACGGCATCACCCTCGAGATTGACAACGGGCTTTTCACCGTTGTCGACTTTCAACATGTCAAACCTGGCAAAGGTGGCGCGTTTGTGCGAACCAAGCTTCGCAATTTGCGCACAGGCAATATTCTTGAGCGCACATTCAATGCTGGTGTGAGAGTAGAGCAGGCGATACTCGATCGCGCCGATATGCAATTTTTGTATAAAGAAGGCGACGACTTCGTGTTCATGGACACAGAGTCATATGAACAAATCAATATTGCACCACGCGCTCTTGGTGACGCTTCTGACTATTTGGTCGAGGGAGCCAAGGCGATTATTGCTCAATATAAAGACGAGATAGTCAGTGTTGAAATCGCTGTAACCGTCGAGCTCAATATCGCCGAAACCGAACCTGGCATTCAAGGCGATCGTGTCTCTGGGGCGCGTAAACCGGCGACTCTTGAAACCGGCAAAGTTATTCAGGTGCCCTTGTTTGTAAACATTGGTGACCGAGTCAAGGTTGATACACGCTCTGGCGAGTACATAACGAGAGTTTGATGTCATCGCCCCGCAAGAACACAGTAGGGGATGACAATCGCAGCACTGCTCGCGAAAGAGCGGTGCATTTTTTGTATGAAGCCGAAACTCGCAATATAAAAGTTGGCGAAGTCATCAAGACACAAATCTTGTCGGTGGATGACTTGGTCACGATGTTGGCGAGCGGTACCGAATCAAAGCGTCAAGAAACCGACGAACTGATCACAGAGTTTTCACATACGTGGACGATTGCGCGCATGCCGGCGATCGACCGCAACATCTTGCGACTCGCAATTTTTGAATTGATCGATCGACCCGAAGTGCCGGTTGCCGTTGTGATAAATGAAGCGGTTGAGTTAGCCAAGAGGTTCTCGACCGAAGAATCTGGTAAATATGTGAATGGCATACTTTCGGCGATAGCAAAAAGGGTGCGTGTTTAGAAAATAAAAGGGTGGGCGTACGAAAAAGTTTCTGAACAGCCTTCGGTTTCGACTGACGCAGATCACTGTTTGGCAGACTGCGACTGCGTCGGCGATCGGGCTGCTGTTCACATACTTGGCGGGTCTCAGTATTGAAATGCATAGGGGGTTGAACACCTCGGCATATGATTTCGGTTTATACGACCAGGGCATCTGGTTGTTGTCGAGGTTCAACAATCCGTTCGTCACGCTGATGGGCAGAAACTTATTTGGTGACCACACGAGTTTTATTTTGCTCTTTTTGGTGCCTTTTTATTGGCTGATCAGCTCAAGTTCTTTTTTATTTGTTGCTCAATCGCTGTTTATTGCGGCAGGTGCAATACCTATTTTTTTATATACACGCAGGCGACTTGAGAGCGAAGGTGTGGCATTTGTTTTTGCCGTCGTTTATTTGATTCATCCTGCAACAGTGTGGATTGGTCTTGAAAACTTTCACCCCGATTCATTTCTGGGATTGCTGGTAGGCATCGCAATCTATTCGGCGCTCGAGAAGCGATGGCGATTGTTCTTCGTGTCCGTATTGCTCAGCCTCAGCGTGAAAGAAGATGTTGCGCTCGTAATTATCCCGTTGGGCATTTGGGTTGCATTCAGAAGAAATCTTTTGGTTGGGTTGACCACCGTGGCCCTGTCATTTTGGTACATGATCTTGGCGATCTTCGGTTTTCAGCGGGGCATCAATGGCGTTTCATTCAGAAATAGTTGGCGCATCCCATTCGGGGGCCTGGGCGGCTTGTTCAAGACGACATTTTCTGAACCAACGAAATTGATCTCACATCTGGTGAGCGAATCGCGACCTTTTTATTTGCTGCAGATGTTTCTGCCTTTCGCGTTCATCTTCGCCGTATTTCCAGAAGTTGCCGCTATTTCAATTCTCGTAATAGGGCTGAATATCTTGAGTACGTTTTGGTATCAATTCCACATTGAATATCATTATTCGTTCGTGGCGGTACCAGCGCTCGTTTTCGGCACCGTGTATGCGATTGGGCGAATGCCGCGCAAGACGCATAATTGGCTCGTCGGATTTTGTCTTTTTGCCAGCATCATCACCGCATTTTTGTGGTCGCCGTTGCCGGGGGCACGTACGAATGTCGCCTATAACGGGTCGAGTCACGAGATGGTAGAAGCAGCATCCGAGGCAATCGGCAAGATTCCAAAATCTGCAGTCGTCAGCGCGTATCACCCATTGACCGCTCAAATGGCACGCCGTGAGAGAATTTATGCGTTTCCGGTGCCATTCAAACGCGCACTGTATGGTTTGGATGTTTTTGCTTCTGGCGATGTATTGCCTTTCGCAGACGAAATTGAGTTCGTAATCTTGCCTGTGACTATGGACGATGAGACTGCCAAAGTTTGGTCGATCGTTTCACCGCGCTTTGAGGTCGCCTACGCCAATTCATGGTGGGTCGTCTATCAAAGGTCTTCGAAATAACCGTCCCGAGTTCGGGCGCTGCTATATTGTGGTGCGAAGTCAAAAGTAATTCACCGTCAAATGAGTCCTGTGAGGCTCGAACGGATAGGAAACATGAGTAAATCTGCGAGTTCTAGTACGTCGCGCGAAGCGATGACTGCGGCCGATGTGCGTCGCGCAATTGTTCGAATCGCCCACGAAATAGTCGAGCGCAACCACGGCGTGGTCGGCTTGGCCATCGTCGGATTGCAACGCGGTGGCACGTGGCTTGGTGAAGAAATCGCCGCTCAAATCAACAAAATTGAATCTGAAGTCTCGGTTCCTGTTGGTGCACTTGATGTCAGTCTGCATCGCGACGATATTTCTCTGCGGCCGGTCTCGCTAGGGGCGATCAGCAATATTCCATTCGATTTATCTGGTGCAACGGTTGTTCTCGTTGATGATGTTCTGTATACGGGGCGCACCGTGCGAGCGGCAATGGAGGGTTTAAATAATTATGGAAGACCGCGGGCTGTACAACTCGCAGTTCTGGTTGACCGCGGCCATCGTGAATTGCCGATTCGCCCTGATTTTGTCGGCAAAAATTTGCCAACTCACCGAGGTGATGATGTGTCGGCGACACGTGACGGTGTCTTCGTCACCCCCAATTCAGAGGACAAGTCATGAAACACCTGCGCTCAATCGACGAACTCGGCGTTGATGGTCTTGTCGATCTATTGCAGCTCACAGATCATATGGCCGAGATCAATCAGCGCCCCGTGCCAAAGGTGCCGGCACTTCGCGGGCGAACTGTCGCCAGTTTATTCTTCGAAGATTCAACACGTACACGCTTGAGTTTCGAGACCGCTGCCAAGCGTCTATCTGCCGACACGATGACATTCAATGTCTCTACTTCAAGCGTCAACAAGGGCGAGTCGCTTCGCGACACGGTGGCGACGATCACCGATATGGGAGTCGACGCATTTGTGGTGCGACACAAGTCGGTAGGTATCCCGTGGCAGATAAGTCAGTGGACAACAGCATCGATCATCAACGCAGGCGACGGCGCACATCAGCACCCGACCCAAGCACTTGTAGATTGCTACACAATTCGTGAGGCTACACACGTGCAAAATTTTGCCGGAATGAAAATTGCGATAGTCGGGGACATCAAACACTCGCGTGTCGCTCGAAGCAACATCCAAGCGTTCACACTTCTCGGGGCAAGCGTCGTTCTTGTTGCGCCTCCAACATTGTTGCCTCCAGATGTCTCGCACTGGCCCGTAACTGTGTCGCATCAATTAGATGACATCATCGGCGGTGTCGATGTGCTTTATATGTTGCGCTTGCAAAGCGAGCGTATGGCTCAAGGACATGTGCCAACACTGCGCGAATACAGCGAACAATATGGTCTAACTCAAAAACGAGTGCAAGCACTCAAGTCTGATGCGATAGTTATGCACCCCGGACCGATGAATCGTGGCGTTGAGATGCAAATCGACCCGTCAGATGTCAAGAACTCTTTGATTCATCGACAAGTCGCCAACGGCGTCTCAGTGCGAATGGCAGTGCTGTTCAAATTGCTCGGCAGCGGTTCGAATCTTGGAGGCCAAGCATGAGCAAGTCGCTGGTGATCAAAGGTGGCACGATCGTCAATCGAGATTCGCACGCTGTCGGCGACGTCAAAATCGAAAACGGTCGCATTGTCGAAATCGGCAAAAATCTCAAAGGCGAAATGCAACTCGATGCTTCAGGCTGCATCGTCAGCAGTGGGTTCGTAGATCTGCACGCGCATTTGCGTGAACCAGGCAAAGAAGAAGCTGAAACGATCGAGACCGGCAGTCGCGCGGGCGCCCTTGGAGGCTATACGGCACTTGTTGCCATGCCGAACACCGATCCGCCACAAGATTCTGTAGCGGTAATCGATTTTGTTCGTGAGCAAGGCAAACGCGCCGGTTTGGTCGATGTTGTGCCAAGTGGCTGTATCACCCTCGGTCGACAAGGCGAATCACTTGCACCAATGGCTGAGTTGGCCTCGGCAGGAGTCACGCTTCTTACTGATGACGGCAACGGTGTGCAAGATGCCGCTTTGATGCGTCGTGCGCTTGAATATGCCAGGGGTTTGGGTATCACGCTCGCACAACATTGCGAAGTTGCCGAGCTAACCAAGGGTGCGGTAATGAACGAGTGCAGTTGTTGCACCGATCTAGGTCTGCCAGGCTGGCCATCAATCGCCGAAGAACTGATGGTTTTTCGTGACATCGAGTTGGTGCGCATAACCGGCGCGTCGATGCACTTTCTTCATTTGTCTACCGAGCGCAGCGTCGAACTTGTTCGTGCCGCAAAACGCGACGGGTTGCCGATTACTGCCGAAGTGACCCCGCATCACTTGTCGTTGACACAAGAATTGCTGGCGAGTTACAACCCTGTTTACAAAGTCAACCCACCGTTGCGGTCGATTGCCGACATTCAAGCACTGAAGGCTGGATTACGCGACGGCACGATTGATGCAATCGCAACAGATCACGCCCCGCACCCGCGTCGCGACAAAGAAATGTCGCTAGATATGGCGCCACCCGGCATGTTGGGTCTCGAAACGGCTTTGGGTGTGGTGTTGGCCGAAGGTGCCTGTGAAATTCGTGATGTAGTTGCGTTGATGAGTTGGAACCCCGCGAAAATAGCCCGGATCGACGATGAGCATGGCCGTGATGTTGTCGCGGGAGCAAATGCAAACCTTTGTGTGTTTGATCCTCAACTAACTTGGAGAGTCGACCCCGAGCGACTTGCCAGCAAGAGCATCAACACTCCGTATATCGGCCGAACACTTCGAGGTCGGGTAAGGCACACAATTTTCAAAGGAACCCCTACAGTGATTGACGGTCAAGCACAGCGATGACACGCAATATTCGACCAGCTCTTCTCGTGCTTAAAGACGGTTCAATATTTGAGGGCGAAGCGATCGGCGCAAACAGCTCTGAAATTTCGTTGCCGACCATCGCACGTGGTGAGGTTGTTTTTCATACAGCACTTTCTGGTTATCAAGAAATCTTGACCGACCCTTCATATGCGGGCCAGATAATCACGTTCACTACGCCACATATTGGCAACTATGGCACAACAGCTTTAGACAACGAATCATCCAAGATTTTTGCACGGGGGGTGATCGTGCGTGAACTCGCGCGACGACGCAGCAACTGGCGAAGCGACGATTCACTCGATTCATTTCTAAAGCGCCATGAAATTTCTGGCATAGCGGGCATTGACACGCGAAGACTGACCCGCGTGTTGCGCGAATCGGGCGCCATGGCTGGTGCATTCGGCACGGCGAGCGAATCTGAACTACGCAAAGCCGTTGCCAGCGAAAAGGGCACGGCGGGTCGCAATTTGATTGCGCAGGTGACGACGACGAAGAGTTTTATTCACGGTTCAGGCAAGTTCAAGGTTGTTGCTTTTGATTTTGGAATCAAAAATACGATTTTGAATTGCTTGGCAGAATTTGCCACCGTGCACGTCGTGCCAGCGACGACGACAGCGAGCGATGTGATGGCATTGGCACCAGACGGCATTTTTCTTTCGAATGGTCCCGGTGATCCAGAGATGGTGCATGGCGCCCCGGCGATGATTCGAGAATTGCTCGGCACGGGTGTGCCGATGTTCGGTATCTGTCTCGGACACCAGCTGATGGCCCTTGCTCTTGGCGGCAAGACATTCAAGTTGCCATTCGGACACCATGGGGCAAATCATCCGGTGCGCAACATCGCTACCAAAACGGTTGAGATCACGAGTCAAAATCACAATTTTTGTGTCGACGCAGACTCATTGGCGAAAAAAGCCGAAGTGACTCATATCAATTTGAACGACAATACAAACGAGGGCATGCGCGTGCTCGGAGCAAACGCTTTCAGCGTGCAGTATCACCCCGAGGCGGGGCCAGGGCCCCATGACAGCCGCTATTTGTTCGGCGAATTCGTGGCACGAATGAAGGGCAAGTAATGCCTCGGCGCAACGACATCAAGTCGATTCTTGTTCTAGGTTCCGGACCGATCGTTATCGGTCAAGCATGTGAGTTCGATTATTCGGGCACTCAAGCCTGCCGCGTGTTACGCAGTGAGGGATACCGCGTGATTCTTGCAAACTCAAATCCCGCGACGATTATGACCGATCCAGATTTTGCCGATCGCACTTACGTCGAACCACTCACCGCAGAATTCATCGAAAAGATTATTGAGCGCGAAAAACCCGATGCCGTGTTGCCGACCTTGGGCGGTCAGACCGCTTTGAATCTGGCAATGGAGTTGTTCGCGCGGGGCAAAGTTGGCGTATCAGGAACTCCTGAACTCATCGGTGCAAATGCCGAGGCGATCGCAACGGCTGAAGATCGTGGCAGATTCAAAGAGGCGATGATCGAGATCGGCTTGAGTGTGCCGCGCTCGGGCATCGCCCACACTTTGCCCGAGGCCCAAAAAATTATCAAGGAGATCGGGCTTCCAGTCATAATTCGTCCCGCCTACATTTTGGGTGGGCGAGGAACGGGCATCGCCCACACGCAAGAAGAATTTAAAGCGGTTGTCACAAATGGCTTGGCGGCTAGCCCAATTTCGGAAGTGCTAATTGAAACTTCAATTGTCGGCTGGAAAGAGTACGAACTCGAAGTGATGCGCGATCGCAACGACAACTGCGTGATTATTTGCTCTATCGAAAATGTCGACGCAATGGGTGTTCATACAGGAGATTCGATAACGGTTGCACCAGCAATGACGTTGTCAGATGTCGAATACCAAAAAATGCGTGATGCCGCTTTCGCCTGCATTCGCAGAGTCGGGGTCGAGACCGGCGGTTCCAATGTCCAGTTTGCTGTTAACCCGACGACCGGTGAACAAGTAGTCATCGAAATGAATCCGCGAGTCTCTCGAAGTTCGGCCTTGGCGTCGAAGGCGACTGGTTTTCCGATCGCCAAAATTGCGGCGAAACTTGCGGTCGGCTACACGCTTGACGAGATTTCAAACGACATCACCAAGAAGACACCAGCAAGTTTTGAGCCGACGATCGATTATGTAGTGGTCAAGATTCCGCGTTGGGCCTTCGAAAAGTTTCCAGGCACGTCTGGCGTGCTTGGCACTCAGATGCAAAGTGTCGGTGAAGCAATGGCGATTGGTCGCACGTTCACTGAGAGTCTGCAGAAGGCTCTGCGATCACTCGAGATCGGTCGTTACGGACTCAATTGTGACCCGGGCGAAGAAAATTATCTTCCCCTGACTGATGAGCAATTGCTTGAACAAATCGCGATACCGACTCCCGAGAGGATATTTCAAGTCGGCGAATGTCTGCGCCGCAAGATTTCGGTTGAGATCGTCGCCGGCTACTGCAACTTTGACCCATGGTTTTTGGATCAGATGATGTCAATTATCGAAGAGCGCGAATTCTTGTTATCGCGTGAGATGTCTTCGCTTACCAAGGCCGAATGGTTGCGCGCAAAACGTATGGGCTTCGCTGATTCACAAATGGCATGGATTTGGAAGTCCAGCGAGAGCGATGTGCGTTCGGCACGATTGGTCGCGGGCGTCAGGCCTACATATAAGGCAGTTGATACCTGTAGTGCAGAATTTTCGGCGCAAACTCCGTATCACTATTCAACTTATGAAGATGAGTCAGAGATTCATGCGAGTACGAAAGATTCGGTGATTATTTTGGGTAGCGGTCCCAACCGAATCGGGCAGGGAATCGAGTTTGATTACTGCTGTGTTCATGCAAGTTTTGCATTGCGTGATGCTGGTTTTGAGACGATCATGCTCAACTGCAATCCTGAAACGGTCTCGACCGATTACGACACTTCAGACAAACTATATTTCGAGCCATTGACTCTTGAAGACGTTTTGAATGTGATCGAAGCCGAAACTGTGTCTTCAGGGGTCGCGCCAAAGATTATCGTCGGCCTTGGCGGTCAGACACCGTTAAAACTTGCATCGCGATTACCGGCAGGCCTAATCGCTGGCACCAATAGCGAGAGCATCGATATCGCCGAAGACCGTGAAAAGTGGAGTGCGCTATGCCACGCCAATCAAATTTCTCAACCGCCAGGTGGTACGGCGCGAAATGTTGAACAATCCGTCGAGATCGCCAACACAATCGGCTACCCAGTTCTCGTGAGACCTAGTTATGTTCTCGGCGGGCGAGCAATGCAAATTGTTCATGACGAGGCGCAATTACGCAAGGCGATGCTAGAAATGGACCAAGCAGGTTCGCTCGGTCGCGAAGGTGGATTGTCGGCTGAGCGCCCAGTGCTCGTTGATCGATTCTTGGAAGATGCAATTGAAGTAGATGTTGATGCAATTCGCGACAATGTTGGCGAGATATTGATCGGCGGCGTGATGGAGCACGTCGAACAGGCAGGTGTGCACTCGGGTGACTCAGCTTGCACAATTCCGCCTGTTTCACTTGGCCAAACAACCGTAAATGAAATCGAAGCCACGGTCAAAAAGATCGCACAAGCCCTAAAAGTAGTCGGGTTGATAAATGTTCAATTCGCCGTGGCTGGTTCGACTGTCTACGTGATCGAAGCAAATCCACGAGCAAGTCGCACCGTACCGTTCGTCGCCAAAGCAACCGGAGTGCCACTGGTCAAAGTCGCCAGCCGAGTGATGCTCGGAGCGACGCTTTCGGATTTGCGAAAAGAAGGATTACTTGCCGAGCGAGTTTCAGGAAGTCATGTTTCGGTGAAAGAAGCGGTGTTGCCTTTCAATCGTTTTTCTGAAGTTGATACTGCGCTCGGCCCAGAGATGCGTTCAACAGGAGAGGTAATGGGCATTGATGATTCGTTTGCACGCGCGTTCGCCAAGGCGCAATTCGCCGCGGGCACGACCTTGCCTGAAAATGGACTGGTATTCGTGTCATTAAACGATCGCGACAAGAGTGGTGGCGTCGAAGTAGTCAAAGGTCTGACGTCATTGGGTTTGCAAATTGCGGCGACTTCGGGCACCGCAAAGTTTTTGTCTGATCACGGCTGTCAAGTATCTCGCATTGTCGGCAAATTTTCGGAACGTATTTCATCTGATAAAAACGTCGATGACGCTGTCAAACTCATTGAAGCAGGCGAAATCGTGCTGGTCATCAATACGCCTCGCGGCTATGGCACTCGAAGTGACGGCGAAGCGATTCGTAAAGCAGCCAACAACTGTCGCGTTTCTGTAGTTACAACGTTGAGTGCGGCCAGCGCGGCCGTGCAAGGGATGATTGAGCAACGTAATCGGCCATTTATGGTCAAGTCACTACAAGAATTTCACGCCAAAAAATGATTCGCCAAGCGATTTCGATTGGCGCGGTCGAACTCGCTCAGCCGATATTGACCGCATCTGGCACCGCGGGTTACGGTGCTGAATTCGAAGAATATTTTCCATTGCGTGAAATCGGCGCTGTCGTCACGAAATCGGTTGCCCATTTTGCCTGGCCTGGCAACCCCGCCCCGCGACTGCACCCGACAAAGTCGGGCATGCTCAATGCAGTTGGTCTGCAAGGAGGAGGTGTAGCGAGTTTTATCGAAAATGATTTGCCGATGTTGCGCGAGACACGGGCAAAAGTTGTTGCAAGCATTTGGGGTCACAGCGTCGACGACTATCGACTAGCCGCAAAGATGCTCTCTGAAGTGCGTGAAGATCTAATCGCAATTGAGTTGAATCTCTCGTGCCCGAATTTGAACGGCGACCACGCGATGTTTAGTCACGATTCAGTTCTTAGTGCGCAGGTCGTAGAAGCATGTTCGGGTTTTGAGTTGCCTCTCTGGGCAAAATTGAGCCCGAACACTCCTATTTTGGTCGATGTCGCGCGCGCCGTGCACTCGGCTGGTGCACAGGCGGTGACGCTGGTCAATACTGCAATTGGAATGGCGATCAATACGAACACGGGCCTACCCGTGTTGGGCAATATTCGCGGGGGACTATCAGGATCAGCGTTGCATCCCATTGCTGTCAGATGCATATATGAGGTACGCGCGGCATTGCCGCAGATCAGAATCGTCGGGGCGGGAGGTGTTGTTTGCGGTCGGACTGCAGCCGAATTGATGCTTGCTGGTGCCGACGTTGTTCAGGTGGGCACGGCGACTTTTGCTGATCCAAAAGCGCCGATCAAGATCTTGCGACAACTCAATAAATGGGCCGACAAACACTTGATTTCAGATTGGTCGCAGGTGACTTCGGCATCGCATCGAGGTGGGCTCGAATCAAAGTCTGAATAACAAGATTTTGTGGCTTAGAACTAGAATGAATTAATGGCAACGACGCCTGTTGGCTTTGAAACCCGCGAACGCATTATTGCTGGTGTGCTTGAGTTGCGTCAAAAGATGAACATTGTGCTTGACCAAATCAAAGACGGCTCTAGATCGAAATCTTCGGTGCTGCAGCCCACAGAAGAATTTGCGCTCAGCTATATATATGTAGTCAAAGCTCTTGAGTCTTTTTCAGATGTTGGCAAAATTCGTGCACGACAAGTGCTTGACGAAATGAAAATTTCACACAAACTGAAGTTGGGCGACCTTGCTGATGACGAGCGAATGTCGCTATTGAGGCGAATTCAGTGAACTCAAAAAATTCTGGTTTGGTGATTGTGGTTTCAGGTCCGGGTGGTGTTGGTAAAAGTACGATCGTCGAAAAACTGGTACAAAGAGATGCAAACTTGTGGTTGAGTCGCTCATGGACGACACGCGAACAACGGCCAGGTGAGGCAGCCGACGCCTATAAATTCGTGTCTCGAAGCGAATTCGAAGACAAGATTGCCGCGAACGGGTTTCTTGAATGGACAGATTTTCTCGGCAATTTATACGGCACTCCGACACCTAATCCACCTGCTGGCAAAGACTTGGTGCTCGAAATTGAAGTTGACGGTGCACAACAAGTAAAGCGTCTCAATGAATCTGCGCTTCTGCTGTTCGTGTTGCCACCATCGAGGCAAGAGCAAAAAGCACGACTCAGGGGTCGCGGTGATGCCGACCAAAAAGTTGAGAAGCGATTACGCAAAGCCGAAGAAGAAGAGCCCGTGGGCAAAGCCATTGCCGACTACGTGATTATCAACGATGACCTTGAATCGACCCTCGATGAAATGAGTCGCATCATCGCCTATGAGCGAAACCAGCGCACGCCGAGTTAGATAGAGGGCTATACTCAATAGCCGCAAGCGAGGCGGTTTTACTCGCTTTGTGTCGATCGCCAGGAGGCAATAGTGACAACCGAAGACACGATGATGAACCCAGCAATTGAGTCGTTGATGGGTTATACGGGTTCGAAATTTTCTCTCGTGACACTTTCGGCTCGTCGAGCGCGCGAAATCAACTCATATTTCAACCAACTCGGCGATGGTCTCGGCAACATGGTGCCGCCGCAAGTTAGTTCGACGGCACGCAAGCCACTTTCGATCAGCTTTGAAGAAATTGCCGCTGGCAAAATTCAGCTCGTCGCCAAGACAATCGAAGAAGTCCTGGCAGAAAACGAAGCGGCAATGGCCGCTGAAAAGCAGGCAGAACTCGACGCGATGCAAGACTCAGCAACTGAGCCAGCAGCCGAGTAAGTCGCGAAGTCTGCGTCGATGAAAAAATATTCATTCACTTCAGAGAGCGTGACCGAAGGTCACCCGGACAAGATGGCCGACCAAGTCTCTGATGCGGTGCTTGATGCGATTTTAGAAGAAGATGTCAATGGGCGAGTCGCATGCGAAACATTGCTGACCACCGGTCTGTGTGTCGTTGCAGGTGAAATTACAACCAGTGCATATGTCGATATCCCAAAAATCGCTCGAGAAGTAATCAAGGGCATCGGCTATGACAACGCACTCTATGGTTTTGATGGCAATACGTGTGGTGTGATTGTCAGTATCGATGAACAGAGCCCAAACATCGCCCAAGGCGTAAACGTCAGTGAAGAGATTCGGGCCGGCAAGAGTGGCGAAGACAAGTTGAATAGTCAAGGTGCTGGTGACCAAGGCATGATGTTTGGTTACGCGTGCACAGAAACAGAAGACCTGATGCCGTTGCCGATCTGGTTGGCGCATCGAATGGCAGAAAAACTGACCGATGTTCGCAAGTCGGGCGCGATTCCTTATCTACGTCCTGATGGCAAGACTCAAGTCACTTTTGATTATGAAAACGGAGTGCCGGTTCGTTTGCGAACCGTTTTGATTTCAACGCAACACGCCGATGGTATCAACCGTGACACTGTTATACGACCAGATCTGATTGAACAAGTTATTCGCCCGGTGATTCCTGCGCAGTTTGCAAAAGACGACTATTCGGTCTACATCAACCCAACCGGCGAATTCGTCAAAGGTGGCCCTCACGCCGACACAGGTTTGACAGGTCGCAAAATTATTGTTGATACCTACGGCGGAATGGGTCGTCATGGTGGTGGAGCATTTAGTGGAAAAGATCCTTCAAAGGTTGACCGATCGGCGGCGTATGCGGCACGTTGGGTCGCCAAACATGTTGTCGCGTCGGGTGCGGCGAAGCGATGTGAATTGCAGGTCGCTTACGCGATCGGCATGGCACATCCGATCAGTATTTTTGTCGAGACCTTCGGCACCAACACGGTTGATGAATCGGTAATCGAAGCCGCCGTGCGCGAGATTTTCGACCTTCGACCAGCGGCGATTTTGCGCGACCTTGATTTGAAGCGCCCGATCTATCAAAAAACCGCCGCCTATGGGCACTTCGGTCGCAATGAACCGAACTTCACCTGGGAGAAATTGTCGAAGCTCAAAGAGTTCAAGGCAGCAGTCAAACTCTGATTCAAACTGCGGTGCCCTTGGTTCGGGTAGCGCGAGTCGTGCCCGATGTGACGGGTATCGACAAAATTTTTGATTATTTGGTGCCCGACGCACTTGGTGACCAAGTGCGTATCGGTGTTCGTGTTCGGGTGCCGTTGCACGGTCGAAATGTCGCGGGTTGGGTGGTCGAACTCGGCGAACCGAGTACTGGACTTGAAATCGCAAAAATCAAAAGCGTTATCAAGGTGTTGGGTCTCGGTGCGACAAAAGAGATTATCGACCTCGCTGGTTGGGCGACAAAGCGCTGGGCGGGACGAATGCGTTCGTTTATATCGACGGCCGCACCAGAAACGCTTGTCAAAACGGTGCCCGCTTCGCGCTATATGCCACGGGCGATTAAACACACCTCGGAGTCATTCGAAAAGATCAGAAATTTTGGTGGTGGGTTGCTTAATCTCGCGCCATTGACAAATTTGACACCATTGATATCGGCAATTGCATGCGATGGACCGACGGTCGTCATAATGCCAACTCAGCATCGCGTAAAGCTTTTGGCCGCTGCTCTCAAATCCAACAATTTTTCGGTGGCTCAGTGGCCGAATGACTGGGCAATGGCATACGGCGGGGTGGATGTTGTTATTGGCACCCGAAGCGCGGTCTGGTCACCGGTTCAAAAATTCGCCAACATCGTCGTGGTCGATGAGCATGACGACTTGCTGCAAGAAGAAAGAAGTCCGACATGGCACGCACGAGATGTGGCTATAGAGCGTGCTGAGCGGGCTGGTGCTCGATGTATTTTGCTTTCGCCAATTCCATCTCTGACTGCACGAAGGTGGGCTAGCCATCGCATCGTTTTTGACTCAGAAAATTCGTGGCCTCAAACATTGATTGTTGACCGCAACAAAGACGAACAATGGAGTCGATCTTTGGTTTCATCTGATTTAATCGTCGAGTTGCGCGACAAGTCGCGGCGAGTTGTATGCGTTCTGAACACCAAAGGTCGCGCAAGACTGACCGCTTGCGGTTCGTGTCGCGCTGTGTTGCGATGCGAGAAATGTGATGCCGCATTGAACCAACTAGATGCCAAGATTCTTGATTGCCCTAGGTGTGGAGAAACCAGACCTGTCATCTGCCAAATTTGTGGTTCAAGTAGTTGTGCCGTGCTTAAACCAGGGGTCGCTCGGCTTCGCGAAGAACTTGAAGCGGCAGCGAACCGCTCTGTGGTTGAAGTAACTGCTGCAACTGACTCTGTCAACGAACGCGCCAATGTTTTCGTCGGCACGGAGGCGGTTTTGCATCGAGTGCAAAATGCAGACACTGTCGTATTTCTAGATATTGACTCAGAGTTGCTGGCTCCGAGATATCGTGCCAACGAAATTGTCGCGACACTCATCATCCATGCAATTCGACTTGTCGGTCGCTCGAAAAATAACCCGAAAATTTTATTGCAGACACACACGCCCGATAACGCACTATTGGTGGCTCTAACGACGGGAGACTTCAGTGGATACTTCGCCGATGACGAGGCTCGCCGATCACTGTTGAAGTTTCCTCCGTTTGGTTCAATTGCTCAAGTTTCTGGCAAGGGCGCAAAGTTGTTTTTAGATTCATTGGCCGAGTCATTCGAGTTTTCATCGACCGTTCAGACCATGAATAAAGACACAGATTCTGGTCTGGTTCGTGCAGACAGTTGGCAGCAGTTGACAGATGTGCTGATGAACGCGAAGCGACCCGCAAAATCTCGGCTGTCGATTCACATTGACCCACCACGCGTATAGATCTACGAAGGCCACCACTTAGATAGCCTTGGTTCAGTGAGTTACGACATCAGAACCTTCGGTGATCCAGTGTTAAAAACCTGCGCCGCAGAGATCACGAACATTGATGCAAAATTGATCAAACTCACCGACGAAATGTTTGAAGTCATGTATCAGGCTCCGGGTTTGGGTCTTGCTGCACCACAGATAGGTGTTCAAAAACAACTTTTTGTCTATGATGTCGACGATCAACCGCAGGTTTTGATAAATCCAAAAATTGTCGAGTCGAGCGGTGAATGGGTATACGACGAAGGCTGCCTGTCGATCCCTGGGCTTTATGTCGAGATGCTGCGACCAAAGCTCGTTCTCGTCGAGGCGACGAATCTCGATGGCAACACGATTCAAATTGAAGCCGATGAACTCTTGGCGAGGCTGTTTCAACACGAAATCGATCATCTTCAAGGTGTGTTGATGTTTGAAAGAATGACACCCGATCAACGCAAACAAGCGCTTGCCGAATATCGACGACGTGAAACTATCCCTGGCGAAAGCGAACCGACGCACCTCAAACTTTCGTGAATTCGCTAGCGCCGTTGCCGATTGCCGGAGCCACCAGCGTCGTGTTTTTTGGTACACCTGAAGTTGCCGTGCCACATTTGCAAGCTCTAGTCGCAAACGACATCAATGTCGAACTTGTAGTGACACGACCAGATGTTCGTCGGGGTCGAGGCGGCGAAATTTCGCCGAGCCCAGTAAAAATCGCCGCACAAAAACTCGGCATCCGCGTTTCTCACGAAGTAAACGATGTCATGACGCTCGCCAACGAGACACAAAACCTTCTTGGTGTCGTCGTTGCGTTTGGTGAATTGATTTCAGTTGAAGTTTTGTCTCAGGTTCCGATGATCAACGTACATTTCTCACTCTTGCCACGATGGCGCGGTGCAGCCCCAGTCGAGCGGGCAATTTTGACCGGAGACAGCAAGACTGGTGTTTGTATCATGCGTGTAGTTGAAAAGCTCGACGAAGGCGAAATCTTTGATCGTCAAGAAGTCATTATCAACGCCTCTGACGATCTCAATTCATTGCGTATAAAGTTGAACGAAGTCGCAGTCAAGATGTTGCTAAGAATCGTCAAGATTGGTTTTGATCGCGGTATTGCCCAAACCGGCGAAGTAAGTTATGCCAAGAAAATAAAAACTGCCGATCTATTAATTGATTGGCAGGGGACGTCTAGTCAGATTTTGCGCCAGGTGCGCGTCGGTGGAGCTTTCACCTACGTCAATGGTCGTCGGCTAAAGATCGTGCGGGCGCATTTGATGTCGAAAGACTCTCAAGAATTCAAAAACGGCCAGGTTTGTGAACTCAGTAAGTCGTCGTGTCTCATCGCCTCTGGTGATGGTGCCTTGGCGATAGAAGTCGTGCAACCAGAAGGCAAGTCTGAAATGTCGGTCGAAGAGTGGTTGCGGGGTGCTCGACTCGATGCCAAGACAATTTTTGGTTAGGTAGAACCGAGTTAACTATTTTCGGTCGTCAACTTGACATAAACCAAACGAATATTCGCCAGCGCATCTTTGAAAGTTTCGTGTTCTTCGCCAAGTCGACTGCCGAGCGAGTCGACTATTGCGGCAAGTGCGTCAATTGCCAATCGTGCATCTTCGAATCTTGGTGGGTTCGCACCAAGATGTATTGCTGCCAGTTCGTAGAGGCCGATCACATGGTTGGCAACCACCACTTTGGCGGGTGTTTCGGCGAGGCGAGCGCGAGCCTCGGCCATCGCTTTGTCTTGGTCTGAGGTGGGGTTGTCACTCATTTGCGCTACCATTATGGCTTAGCAAAAGTGGAAACTAGTTTCCCACCTTGCCACAAAGTTTTACAGAGTTCGATTGATCGAACCTCGTTGCTGAGTGCGTCTTGGTCAAGCTGAAAGCCTCGGCGCTGCCGTGGCTGGCTTCGACCCGCGTGCCGTAACGGGTCAATCTTTCGAAGTTTGATTTTATTCAACACGAAAGAGGAGGCACAGCCGCTTGTCAAGCAGTGAACAGTCATAGCACCGCCAAATAATGAGCCACGCTACAACGAGAGAATTCGAGCCAAGCAGGTTCGACTAGTTGATGCCGATGGGTCACAAGTTGGAGTCGTCAGTATCGAAGATGCACTTGAGCGATCACGCAAGGCCGATTTAGACCTTGTTGAAGTTGCTCCGTTAGCAGAGCCACCCGTATGTCGCATTATGGACTACGGCAAGTTTCGCTACGAAGAGGCACAGCGACTGAAAGAGTCCCGCAAAAAAACGGTGCAGATCACAATGAAGGAAGTCAAGTTCAAGCCGAAGATCGCCAAAGGAGACTTTGACACCAAGGTGCGCCATATGCTCGAGTTTCTCGACGAAGGCCACAAGGTCAAAGTCACCCTGCAATTTCGCGGTAGAGAAATGGCTCACCCAGAGTTGGGTTCGAAGATTTTGGATGCAGTGATCGAGCAACTCGGTCCGATCGCCAAAGTTGACACCTCGGCTCGACTTGAAGGTCGAAATATGACGATGGTTCTTTCGCCAGATAAAAAAGCCGCCAAACGCCCTGCAAACCCGAAGCCCGACGCAGCCAAACCGACAGTTATTAAACCCACGACTATCAAACAAGATGATTCAGTAACGACAACCGAAACGGAGACACAAAATGCCAAAGATGAAAACATCCAAGACAGCCAAAAAGCGATTTAAAAAAACAGGCACGGGCAAGCTTCGCCGTCAGCAGTCGATGCGTCAGCACTTGTTCGAACACAAATCGAGCGAGCGCACACGTCGCCTTGACGGCACTGTTGATGTTCATACTGGCGATGTCAAGCGAATCAAGCGCCTGCTTGCCGAGCGGTAAATCAAAATATCCAAAGATCTGAATTCAAACCAATAACGAAAGGAATCGAAGATGGCCAGAGTTAAACGTGGTGTTCATGCCCGCAAAAAGCACAGGGCAATTCTTGAAAAAGCAAAGGGTTATTACGGCGATCGAAGCCGCACTTTTCGTTCGGCAAACGAGCAGGTACTGCACTCGGGTCAGTATGCGTTTCGTGACCGTCGGGCAAAGAAGGGCGAGTTTCGCAGTCTGTGGATTCAACGTATCAACGCTGGTTGTCGCATGCATGAAATGAGCTACAGCCGTTTTATTGCAGGTTTGTCTGCTGCGGGCATCACTGTCGACCGAAAAATTTTGGCCGACCTCGCCGTGCATGACGAAAAAGCCTTCGCCAAATTGGTTGAAACAGCAAAGGGCGCACTCGTCTGAGTCTTTCGCCGCTCGCGTTCACGAGTAATCGAGTTCAGCGACTGCGCCGACTTGTAAACGATAAATCTGAGCGCGCGCAAGAAAAGGCGTTCGTCGTCGAGGGTGCGACGCTGATTGACGAGGCGATTCGTGCGGGCTGGCAGATTGAATCACAATTCGTTGCTCCGGGTGCGTCTGCATGTTCGGGCGCGGGCAGCGCAGTTAATGATTTGGCGCCGGGTGTAATTGAGCGTGTCGCCTCGACAACAAGCCCACAACCGGTGATCGCGATCGCGCTAAAAAAAGAACACGATATTGATGACTTGAAGAGTGCTGGTGAGGCCTGGGTTGTAGTCGCCGACAAAATTTCAGATCCAGGAAATCTAGGCACAATTCTTCGGTCGGCAGAAGCAGCGGGAGCAAGTGCAGTGTTGTTGACCAGCGGAACGGTCGATGCATTCGGCCCAAAGGTCGTGCGGGCATCTGCTGGCGCAATATTCAACATTCCGGTTTTCGAATCGGTGACACTTGAACAAGTCGCAGCCCTTGGGTTTAAAACTTGGGGTTCATCGAGTCATCAACTAGAAAAATCAGTTGACTTCAACGCCGCCGATTTGTCGGGTCGTGTGGCGATCGTGCTTGGCAACGAGGCGCATGGGTTGCCAAGTAGCACCAAACTTGACGGATGGCTGACAATTCAACATGCAGGTCGTTCTGAGAGCCTGAATGTTGCGATGGCTGCCACTCTTTTGTGCTTTGAAGTTAAGCGCCAACACAATAAGTAGCCCAGTCGCGAAGTCGCCGAAGACTAAAGTTAGATAACGATGTCTGAGCAAAACCTTGTTGGGTCAATGACCGCGGCGATCAATGAGGCCAAAAAGTCAGCGATGTTGGCGATTAGAAGTGCGGCAGATCTCGCCGGGCTGCGTGCGCTTTCAGCAGATCTAAATAAAAAAGACAGCCTGTTAAATAGTTTTAAGAGCGAAATGGGAAAACTGCCGTCGGTTGAAGATAAGCGGTCAATCGGTCAGTTGCTTAATGCGGCGGCAACCGAGATTGCTGCAGCACTTGAGTCTCGAACTCGCGAGTTTGTCGACAGCGAGATATCAGCGCGCATCGAAAGCGAGTCGCTCGATCTGACCGAATTGTTGGTGCAGCGTCGACGTGGTCATAGCCATATCGTCACTCAGGCAACCCAGAGACTTGAAGATGTCTTCATTGGTTTGGGTTTTCAGATTGCAGAAGGTCCTGAGGTTGAGACTGATTTTCACAACTTCGAGGCGCTAAATATGCCCAAGTCGCACCCAGCACGCTCAGAATTCGACACGATGTTTCTTGAATACGGCGAACCAAACTCGGTGTTGCTTCGCACGCACACTTCGCCAGTTCAGATTCGGGTGATGAAGTCTTGGAAACCACCCATCTATGCGATCATGCCCGGCCGTGTTTTCAGACGAGACACGCCCGACGCAACTCATATGCCGGTGTTTCACCAAATTGAAGGTCTCGTGATCGACAGGGGTATCACGTTCGCGCATCTGGCGGGAACAATCGAATCTTTTACGAAGGCATTTTTTGGTAGTGAGTTCACTAGTCGACTTCGACCGTCATTCTTTCCATTTACCGAGCCGAGCGCCGAGTTCGACATTCGCCGTGAAGACGGCGAATGGATAGAACTTGGCGGATGCGGCATGGTTCACCCGAATGTTTTGGTTAGTGGAGGCATAGACCCCGAAGAGTTCAGTGGTTTTGCATTTGGATTCGGCATTGATCGCATGGCAAAAGAGCGTCACAAGGTCGAAGACATTCGCGAGATGTATGCGAACGATCTGAGATTTTTGAGGCAGTTCTAATGAAGATTCTGAATTCATGGTTGAACGAATTCGGTGCGTTTGGTGATGACAATGAAAAACTTGCCGAGGCGATGACCAACCTGGGCTTGGCAGTTGAATCGACTTCGAAAGTCGGCACACCCGTAAAAGGCGTCGTAGTAGCCAAAGTTTTGCGCACCGAGCGTCATCCTGACGCCGAAAAAGTTCACCGCGTCTATGTAGATGCAGGTGATGGCAAAGAGTTGCATGTTTGGTGTGGTGCCTTCAACATGAAACCTGGCGATTTGATTCCGTTGGCGACGCTCGGCACCGTGATGCCCGATGGTCGAATCATAACGCCTCGCGGAATTCTTGGCATTGAAAGCCACGGCATGCTCTGCTCTGGCACCGAGTTGGGCCTGACTGCAGATTCAGACGGAATCATGATTTTGCCGAGCGGGCTGAAACTTGGTGCCGACTTGTTTGACGCATTGAAGATTGCAAGCGATTGTGTTTTTGATTTGGACGTGACACGAAATCGACCTGACTGCAACGGCTATCTTGGCGTCGCCCGTGATCTGGGTGCGCATTTGGGTGTCAAAGTTTCACCACCACAAGGCGACAAAGCGAAAAAAGGTCCGGCCCGAAAGCTAAAAGTTACGATCACCGACAAAAAACGCTGTGCCCGTTACAACATGACCGTGATTTCTGGTGTCGTTGTGGGTGATTCACCGAGTTGGGTCGCTCGAAGACTTTCGAACAGCGGAATGCGACCGATCAACAACGTGGTCGACGCTTCGAATTTGGTGATGCTTGAACTTAACCAACCGACGCACGCTTTTGATGCAGACAAAGTGAACAACGGTTTTAAAATTCGCTGTGCTCGCCATGGTGAAACATTGCTGACATTAGACGGTCAAGTTCGAGATCTCGAATCAGGCGATCTCTTGATATGTGATGGCAAAGATACGCCGATCGGTTTGGCTGGCGTGATGGGTGGGGCATCGACAGAAATCGGTGCGAACACGAAAACCGTCGCACTTGAAACCGCATGGTTCGAATCTTCAGGTGTCGCAAGAACGGCGACACGACTTGGTCTCAAGTCTGAAGCGTCGATGCGCTTTGAGCGAGGGGTCGATCCGCACGGCATCGACCTCGCAGTCAGTCGGTTCGCGGCATTGTTGCGCGAATCGTGCCCAAATTTGGTCGTCCACAGCGCCGCGACAGATGTCAAAGAAAAGACTCTGCCACCTAAACAGAAAATCGTCGCGTTGCGAAGTTCGCAGGTCACGCGCATTTTGGGCGTGAAGCTTTCGACAAAAGCTATTTCGGCAATGCTCGCCAAGATCGGCTTCATCACCAAATCGACTTCGTCATCAAAGTTGTCGAACTCGGCAATTCTCAAAATCGCAGTACCGTCCTGGCGCCCTGATTGCGAAACCGAGATCGACATCGTCGAAGAAATCGCTAGGCATTACGGCTATCAGAATTTGGGCAAAGTCGTGCCGCAGTCGACGATGCACGGTCGGCTTTCGTCAATCCAGCAACGTCGTCGTGATATTCGCGAATTGGTCCTGAGCATGGGGCTAAGCGAGGCGATGCCGAATCCATTTTTGGCACCAGGCGACCTCATCAAATCAGGTTTGCCCGAAGACAACGTGATACGACTTGCTAATCCACTCGTTTACGAAGAGAGTGTTTTACGCACATCGCTGCGTCCGGGTCTATTGAAGGCGATCAACTTCAATCTCTCGCATCGCGCAAGCAATATTTTGTTGTTTGAACTGGGCCATGTATACCCGGCTGGCCAACAAGACTCTGTCGAAGGTTTGCCCGCCGAATACGAATCACTTTGCTTAGTGGGTGTGGGCGAGTCGAGTGCGCTCGCTCTCGATTGGTGGAGTCAGATTTCTAGTGTGATGGGTTTTGGCGCGCAGCTCGATCAGGCAGGCGTTGAGCCTGGATATCACCCAAAGCGCAGTGCGATTTTGCGACGAGGTAAGCAAGTCTTGGGGTGTGTTGGTGAAATTGATCCTCGAGTGTTGGCACAACATCAGATCAATACTTCGGTTGCATGTCTTGAGTTGAATCTTTCAATTTTGCTTGCCGAGACTCCGCGAGTAGTGGTGGCAAAACCGGTTAGTCGATTTCCGCGTAGCGACTTTGACTTGGCTTTTTCGGTGCCGAATAGCCAATCGGCGGGCTCGGTAATCAAGGCGTTGCGCCAAGCTGGCGGCGCAGAACTCGTCGACCTCGCATTGTTCGACATTTATCGGGGTGCGGGTTTGCCGAAAGACTCTAGAAGTCTGACCTTTAGATTGTGTTTTCAAGCCGCTGATCGCACTTTGACCGACGCCGAAGTGACTGCGATTCGACAAAAGTGTCTTGACGCCGCAGCCAAACTTGGGGCGAGACTTCGCGACTAATTTCAAACCAAAAGCACCTTGTCCAAGACAATTAACGTGGCATTAGATTCGGCACTAATTGTTGGCGACGACGGGGTGTCGCGATGCGGTTGGTGCGGGCTAGACACTGAGTATCGGCGCTATCACGATCAAGAGTGGGGCATGCCGGTTGTCGATAATGATCGAATTTTCGAAAAAATATGTCTTGAAGGTTTTCAGTCAGGTCTCAGTTGGCTGACGATTTTGCGAAAACGCCCAGCTTTTCGGGTGGCATTTGAAAATTTTGATCCGAACGTTGTTGCGAAGTTTACGGATAGAGATGTTTCGCGCTTGTTGAAAAATGTCGAAATCATCAGACATCAAGGCAAAATTGAAGCGACGATTCACAACGCCAAAATGACGTTGCAGATGCAACATGATGGCGGTTCACTGGCGAAATTTGTCTGGGGGTATTGCCTAGAAAATCAAGGTCAAAAACAAGCAAAGCCGCCACAATTGCCACGGGACATTCGCAGTCAAACCCCCGAATCTGAGGCGATGTCGAATGCCCTACGCAAATTCGGCTTTAAGTTTGTCGGCGCGACAACTATGTATGCGGCGATGCAGTCATTGGGCATCGTCAACGATCATTATTTGGGCTGCCCACAGCGAGAAGTCTGCGAAAGTGCTCGGTCTAAAGCGCTGAAAACAATGCTTGCATAACTATGCATTAGACCGTATAATCATACATCTATGATTTCAGTCGGGATATTGGGCGCTTCTGGTTTTGTCGGTGCAGAACTATTAAGGCTTTGTGCGAGCCACCCCGAGTTCAACGTTGTTTATGCAACGGGAGATTCGCAGGCTGGGGTTTTGGCTTCAACTTTGTATCCGAGTTTGACTACTGCTTATCCAAATTTGGTTTTTGATGAGTATTCGCTAGACAGGGCGTTGAAGTGCGATGTTGTCTTTTTGGCCTTGCCCCATGAAGCCAGTCTTAAAATCGTGCCCGAACTAATTGACAAGGTTCGACTCATAGTCGATTGCAGCGCCGCGTTTAGATTGAAAGATTCTTCGCTCTATCCAACTTGGTATGGCTTCGATCATGATCAACCAAAAGAATTGCAAGCTGCGGTATATGGTTTGCCTGAGTTGTATCGCCAAGAGCTAAAAACTGCGAAATTGATCGCCACGCCGGGTTGTTATGTAACGGCAGCAAGTTTGGCGCTAGCACCGTTGGTGAAAGCCGAAGTGATTTCGACAACTGGCGTCATTGTTGACGCAGCATCCGGTGTCTCGGGTGCTGGGCGAGCGTTGAAAAATAGCAATTCGTTTTGTGTGGTAGACGAAGATTTCACCGCATATGGTTTACTTGACCATCGACATACACCAGAGATCGAACAGGTCACTGGCGCCCAAATTTTGTTTACTCCTCACCTTGCGCCAATGAACAGAGGTATTCTCGCAACTTGTTATGCCAGACCAATTGATAAGGCGGCGACAAGCACGGCCTCACTGCTCGCCGTATTGAGCAGGGCTTATGCGCGCGAACCATTCGTTGCGGTGCGGCCGGCATCTCCATCGACAAAAGCGACTTTGGGCACCAACTCGGTGCACTTGTCGGCAAGGTTCGATCAGCGCACAGGTTATGTAGTCGTGTTGTCGGCGATCGATAATTTGACAAAGGGTGCCGCAGGTGGCTCAGTACAGGCTGCCAATGTCGCATTGGGTTTAGACGAAACATTCGGTCTCAGCAGAGTGGGAATGTATCCATGACGACAAAAGAAAGAACGGCAATAGATCAGTCAGTATCTGACTCGGCGCAAATCGCAAACTTGCTGATCGAAGCATTGCCTTATATACAAAAATTCGCAGGCAAAACTGTCGTCGTCAAATATGGCGGAAACGCTCTGGCTGGCGCCACGAACCAAGACGCTCTCGCTGCGTTTGCAAAAGATATTGCCTTGTTGCACGCCGTTGGTTTCAAACCAGTTGTAGTACATGGTGGTGGACCACAAATCTCGGCGATGATGGAGCGACTGGGTAAGAAGCCAGATTTTCACAATGGACTTCGGGTCACTGATGCCGAAACGATGCAAATCGTCAGCATGGTGCTTCTCGGCACGGTGAATCCGCAATTAGTTTCGGCGATAAACCAACATGGTGCGCCAGCGGTCGGTGTGTCGGGTCAAGATGCGAACATGTTTATGGTTGTGCCTCATGATGAAGCGTTGGGTTTCGTTGGCGAAATCACCAAAGTCGACGCAACGATTGTCAAAAAGATGCTCGCTGAATCGCAGGTGCCAGTCGTGGCGACAATTGGTTCAGATCAGTCTGGTCAGGCCTACAACATCAATGCCGATATTGCGGCTGGTGCTCTGGCCGAAGCTCTTGGTGCGCAAAAACTGATTTATCTGACCGATATTGCCGGGGTGCGAAGCAACAAAGATGAATCAACTTCATTATTGCGCCAGGCGACTACCTCTCAATTGCGTGCCTTGCTCGGATCTGGTGCAATCGATGGTGGGATGATCCCAAAGATTGAGAGTTGTGTCTCGGCGATTGAGCGTGGAGTGTTTCAGGCCCATATTTTGGACGGCCGAATCGCGCATGTGTTGTTGCTCGAACTTTTTACAGACGCGGGTGTCGGCACGATGGTTTCGAAAGGTTGAGAGTTAATGACTAAAACTGATACTCACGCTTTTGCGAAAACCGAAACTGCAACTTCTTTACTGAGTGGGCGACCGTCGTGTCCGTTTATGCCCGTATTTGGCGCACCGCAAGTGATGTTCGAGCGTGGTCAAGGCACGCAGTTATGGGATACAAACGGCAAACGATATTTAGATTTTTTGTGTGGCATTGCGGTGACATCGCTTGGACACAGCAACCCCGTTGTCGCGGCAGCGATCGCTCACCAGGCAAACACTTTGTTGCATGTCAGCAATTTTTTTGCGAACCCAGTTGCGACTCAAACAGCATTGATGGTCGACAAGTTGCTTAGCGAAGCTTGTGGCGAAGGTGCCGGCTACGGGCAAGTGTTTTTTTGCAACTCTGGGGCCGAAGCCAATGAAGCCGGCATCAAATTGGCGCGAAAATTTGGCGGGCGCGGCAAACATGTCGTGGTCAGCGCACTAGGCAGTTTTCATGGCCGAACACTCGCAGCTTTAGCCGCAACTGGACAGCCCGAAAAACACGAGCCATTTGCGCCGATGCCAGAAGGTTTTCGTCATGTCGTATTTAATGACATCGCATCACTCGAGTCGGCACTTGATGAAACAGTCGCTGCAGTTTTGCTTGAGACAATTCAGGGCGAGGGTGGCGTTGTGCCAGCCTCGGTTGAATATCTGCAAGCAGCACGAAAGATGTGCACCGAGCGGGGCATTTTGTTGATGATTGACGAAGTGCAAACAGGTTTTGCGAGAACTGGCAAGTGGTTTGGGTTCGAACATGCAAACATCAAACCAGATGTCGTGATGTTGGCTAAAGCCATGGGCAACGGCATGCCGATCGGCGCGCTGTGGGCGAGTCAACAAGTCGCGAGCGTGTTTAAACCTGGTGATCACGGCAGCACTTATAGCGGAACGGCGCTTGCCACCGCCGCGGCTCGCGCGACCATGCAATTGATGATCGATATGAATGCGCCTGCGGTCGTGCAGCAAAAAAGTGATGAGCTGACGGCGAAACTTCGAACTATTGGTGGCGTGGTCGATGTGCGCGGTCGAGGTTTGTTGTTGGCTGCAGAGTTGAAACGTGAATTTGATGCCAAAAAAGTAGCGTCACAATTGCTTGAACTCGGCTTGGTTGTCAACGGTGTCACAAGCCACGCGTTGCGTTTGGCGCCGCCGTTTAACGTGAGTTCAGAAGAGATTGACGAAGCGGTCGCGATAATGAAGCAGGTTTTATGAGCGTTCGACATTTTCTCGACGTCACAGACCTTACGGCACGCGACTTGAATGCAGTATTGACGCTCGCGCAGGCCGAAATCTCAAAACTTGGGCGGCCACTTGCCGACAAAGGCGTTGCGCTAATTTTTGAAAAGCCATCGAATCGAACCCGTCACAGCATGGAGATGGCCGTCGTGCAACTTGGTGGTCACCCAATTTTCACGCGCGGCGAAGAAGTCGGCTTTGATGAACGCGAGACGGTTGAAGATGTGACGCGAATTATGGCTGGCTATCACCATGTGATCGCCGCCAGAGTGTTCGCCCACTCGGTTTTGCAACGAATGGCGAAAGTTTCGAGTGTGCCGATTATCAATATGCTCAGCGAACAATCACATCCTTTGCAGGCGATTGCCGACGTGTTGACGATGCGACAAGAATTGGGTGACCTAGCCAAAAAAACCGTGGCGTGGATCGGCGACTACAACAATGTGGCCAGATCACTTCTTGAAGCGTGTGCTCTTGAGGGCATGCATGTTCGTATGGGGTGCCCCAAGGGTTATGGTGCCGACGACAACGAACTGAATCGAATCTCAAAATTGGGTGCGGCATCGGTAGAACAGCATTCATCGGCACAGATTGCCGCCATTGGTGCACACGCCGTGCACACCGACGTATTCGTTTCAATGGGTCAAGAAGCCGAAACTGCAAAGCGGATGATCGACTTCGCAAATTTCAGAGTCGACGCCAGTGTGATGGCTGTGGCTGATAGCGGTGCGATCT
>Ga0214917_10000064_pt1 | contig 120371 bp, 108 predicted proteins | sample LL_1208_BB_MetaG_FD_177983 | JGI IMG/M metagenome (GOLD analysis project Ga0214917, IMG submission 177983) | Freshwater microbial communities from Lake Lanier, Atlanta, Georgia, United States - LL_1208_BB | ecosystem: Environmental > Aquatic > Freshwater > Lake | place: USA: Georgia... | reverse complement strand
GTTGTTTCTAACCCATTGGACGAAATGACTGCACTAACCCAGAAAGCTTCAGGCTTTCCAAAGGAACGAGTAATCGGTCAAGCTGGTGTTTTGGATACTGCTCGCTTTACCAACTTTGTAGCAGAGGCAGCCAACGCTAACATCGCCGATGTGAAAACACTAACCTTGGGTTCACACGGTGAAACCATGGTCCCTGTCCCGTCAGTTTCAACTGTTAACGGAAAGCCAATCACCGAAGTTCTTGGTGCAGATAAAGTGAACGAACTAGTTGAGCGAACCAGAAATGGTGGAGCTGAAATTGTTGCTCTGCTAAAGACTGGTTCGGCATACTACGCACCTAGTGCTGCGGTTGCCCGAATGGCTAAAGCTGTTCATGAGGATAGCGGTGAGGTATTCCCAGTCTGCGCTTGGGTAGATGGTGAATTTGGAATCTCCGGTGTTTACCTAGGAGTTGAAGCCAAGCTAGGTAAGGGTGGCATCAAGCAGGTAGTTGAAACTGAATTGGATGCAAATGAACTCGAGGCGCTAAAAGTTGCCGCTGAAGCGGTTAGAACTAAGCAAGCAGATATCGCTAACCTCTAGTGGTAGAAGTGGCGTTCAGCGGTAAAGAACATCGGTAGATTCGCCTGCTTAGCAACTTCTATTACTTCAGCATCGTTTTGTGAACCGCCTGGTTGCACCAGAGCTTTGATACCGGCGTTGATTAGAACCTCAACACCATCTTTGTATGGGAAGAAGGCATCGCTGGCGGCAACTGAACCAGCTGCGCCAATCACTCCTCTAGTAGTTGCTAACTTGCAAGCGTCAACCCTGTTTACTTGACCCATACCGATACCGACCGATGCTCCGTTTTTGGCAAGCAGAATAGCATTGGACTTCACCGATCTAACCGCGCGCCAGGCAAACTCCAAATCCGCCATGGTTTGCTCATCCGGCATCTTGCCGGTAATTAGCTTCCAGTTAGCCGAATTCATGCCATCATAGTTGTCGGACTCTTGAACCAAAAAGCCGCCAGAAATCTGCTTGATCTCGTGTGATTCCCTGGAGAAATTTCTTGGAAGTTCTAAAATTCTGAGGTTCTTCTTCCGGTCAATCAGAAGCCGCAAGGCTTCGAGCTCATAGCTAGGTGCTATCAGAACCTCAGTGAAAACAGTGAGCATGGCTTTAGCCATAGCCAGCGTCACCGTGCGGTTTGCGGCAACTACCCCACCAAAGGCACTCAGGTCATCTGACAAATAAGCCGCCGAGTATGCATCGGCAATAGGGTCTTGAGAACCCTTGGGCCCAATAGCGATACCGCAGGGGTTGGCATGCTTGATGATTGCCACAGCCGGCTCAACAAAGTCATAGGCGGCTCGAACCGCGGCATCGGCATCGACATAGTTATTGAATGACATCTCTTTTCCAGAGTGCTGTTTGGCTTGGGCAATACCGGCCACCGCTGAAGGTGCGGCATTTCGATAGATGGCGGCAGCCTGATGCGAATTCTCGCCATAGCGCAACACCGACAGCAAATTGGCATCCAATTGAATTTCTTGGGGGAAGCCTGGATTTTTGAGTTCCGCCTGCTGCGCTTTCTGACTTAGCGTGCGATCGGCAATTTCATCGACAAACCAGCTGGCAACCGCGGCGTCATATTTTGCGGTGTGTGAAAAAGCAGAAGCCGCTAAATTTCTTCGCTGCTCGAGAGTGGTCCCGCCATCGATCAGAGCCTGCTTAATCTCGGCATATGAACCTGGCTCGACCACAACTGCAACATTGGCAAAGTTCTTTGCCGAACCCCTCACCATCGCTGGGCCACCGATGTCAATCTGTTCAACCACTGCATCCCCCTTAGCGCCGGAGGAAACCGTCTGAACGAACGGATAGAGATTTACCACTACCAGCTCAAAGGGTTCAATTCCCAGTTCGGCCAGCTGCTGCTCGTGAGAGACAAGCCTTAGATCAGCTAGGAGTGCTCCGTGAATCTTGGGGTGCAAAGTCTTGACTCGACCATCAAGAGCCTCGGCAAAACCAGTTACCTCGGCAACCTCGGTAACTTGAATTCCGGCAGCACGGATTGAAGATGCGGTCGAGCCGGTAGAAACGATTGAAATTCCGGCAGCATCTAGCGCTTGGGCAAGTTCGATTAGACCTGTCTTATCGCTGACCGAGATAAGAGCTCGCTTTATTTGAATGCGATCGCGGTGACGATAATCCGAAGGTGAGTACTGATTTGAACCTGCCATTTATTTTTCCTTACCTAAACCAGAACTATTCTTTTGCCAGCGATGTCTTCAACAGTTCTAACTAAGAGATCGCGCTCAACTCGTTTAATCCGCTCGTGCAGGATCTCTTCGCTATCACCAGGTTCAATCAGAACCTCCTGCTGGATAATAATCTCACCGGTATCAACACCCTCATCAACCTTGTGGATGGTAACTCCGGTTTTGGTAGCACCGGCTGCGAGAGCGTCACGAACTGCATGGGCACCTTTGAACTCTGGAAGCAAGCTTGGATGCGTATTTATCAATTTGCCGCTAAGCGCTTGAACAAAGTTGGCGGGGAGAATCTTCATAAAGCCGGCCAAGACAACCAAGTCGGGCTGATGGTGCTGAACGTTTGCTAACAGGGTTGCCGCCCAATCTTCCCTTGAACCAAATAGCTCTGGTTGAACAATAAAGGTGTCTACCTCATAAAGTTCGGCATGAGCCAGCCCAGCGGCATCCGTATCAGAGCCGACTGCAACGATTTTGGCTGGATAAAGCGGGTTTTCGCTGGCTTTCAGTAGGGCTAGGAGATTGGATCCGCTGCCTGAGATAAGTACGACAACAGATAACACCCCTTTATTTTAGCCTTCTGACCTTCTGCAAAAGTTCAGTGTCGACTCCTTCGGGCCGGGCACTGAAGAAGGCGGCCAACGAACTTACTGTGGCAACCTCAATAAAGGTAACCGCAAAGACCAGCCAAGGATTAACCCCTACCTGACTCATTCGCTCTGGACCGATACTGCCACCGGAGATAAGTGCTAACAGCAGCATTTCAGCTGCAGCCACAAAGCCAACCCCAATGCCTAGCCCAATAGCCGCCGAGGTTGCCGAGGCGTAATTAAATCGCAGTTCCTGTGTGAAGGGTTTGACCAAAAGCGTTGCAAAGAAAGCTGCCAGTAGCGGCACTAGAACAAAAACAATCATCAAGCTATCTGTCCCCGTTGGTAACGCGGAGAGCATCGGTATTGCCGGTAGCGGACCTAGCTCAACCGCAAGTGGTGAGACTGTGGAGCCTTCACCCAAGCTAAAGCCGAGACCGGTTAGCCAACTCATTCCATAAACAATCACGTTAGGCAAAAGAGCAAGTTGCCCAAAACTTATAACCAGTGTGCCCAGGAAAGAAAGCTGAAGTCCCTGATATAACTTGATTGCATCAACCCAGTTCACCGCAATCAAAATAGCAACAGCAATGGCTGATACCGCCGCTAGGCATGCCACTACCGCAGTGCCGGCTCGAAGCGCAGGTGCGATCACCGGCTTTATTGCCCATGGCAATCGATCTATCCGGTTTGCAAAAAATTCTCGCAATCTTAGTCGGAGTGGACCTTCAAGATCTGTTTCTGCAAACAAAGAACTAAAAATTACAATCACACTGAAAATCAGCACCGGTAAAAATACTCCGCTGATATCTTGAACCTTGATTGCCTTCGATGAAGCCGTCGAGGTTAAACCAACAGCAACCAATGCATAGGTAGCTATCGAACCTACCCAGCCGTAACCTAAGTTTTCCTGACCGGCAAGACTACGCCCAACTCGATAGATTAGCCAAGCAATCAGAAGCGCAAAACCCAGAGGCACCAAAGTAAACTCATAAGCTGGGACCTTCACACCCGCTACTTTTCCTTCAGCAATCTGGATGCCAACAAAGTGAGCGTTTAACCAGATTCGGGCAGAGGTCTGAATAACTGAGTTGAATGTTGTGCCGGGAGTTTGCTCAACTAGCCAGGTCAGCATGTTCAAGAGGAAGATGCTGACAAAACAGACAGCAATTACCAGAGTGGTCTGAGTGACCCCTTGAATTGCCGCCTTTAATCGCATGAACTAAAGGTTAGCGATAACACCGCGCATTAGGGCTGCAGTCTCGCTAGGTGTCTTACCAACCTTCACGCCAACTGCCTCAAAAGCCTCTTTCTTAGCCTGAGCAGTTCCAGCTGAACCGGAAACAATTGCTCCAGCGTGACCCATGGTCTTACCCTCAGGAGCTGTAAAGCCTGCCACATATGCCACAACCGGCTTGGTTACGTTTTCCTTTATATAGGCAGCAGCCTTCTCTTCGCTGTCACCACCGATTTCACCGATTAGCACGATTGCCTTGGTCTCTGGATCTGCCTGGAAAGCCGCTAGAGCATCGATGTGAGTGGTGCCGATTATTGGATCGCCACCGATACCAATCGCAGTTGAGATACCAATTTCCTTGAGCTCAAACATCATCTGGTAGGTCAAAGTTCCAGACTTACTCACCAAACCGATTGGACCGCTACCTGAAATATTCCAAGGAGTAATTCCAGCATTAGATTTTCCTGGGCTGATGATGCCTGGACAGTTTGGACCGATGATTCTGGTCTTGTTTCCCTTGGAGCAGCTGTATGCCCAGAAGCTAGATGAGTCGTGCACTGGAATACCTTCGGTAATAACAACTGCCAGTGGAATTTCAGCATCAATAGCTTCCATCACTGCCGATTTTGCAAAGGCGGGTGGCACAAATATCACCGAGACATTCGCACCCGTAGCGCTCATTGCTTCGGCAACTGTGCCAAATACTGGAAGCGAAGTGCCATCGACATCGACGGTTTCACCAGCTTTTCTAGGGTTCACTCCACCGACAATCTTTGAGCCACCAGCGAGCATGCGTCTGGTGTGCTTCATGCCTTCAGAACCAGTCATACCCTGGACGATAATCTTGCTGTTTTGATCTAAGAAAATTGACATCTAATTACTTCCTACCTGTTCGCCAATTCAGCAGCCTTGTCAGCTGCCTCGTCCATGGTGTCCACCACTGTTACCAGTGGGTGATTTGCCTCAGCCAATATGGCTCTACCTTCGGCAACGTTATTGCCATCGAGTCGAACTACCAAAGGCTTCGATGCTTGGGAGCCAAGCTTTTCTAGCGCACCAACAATTCCATTGGCCACCGCATCACAGGCAGTGATACCGCCGAATACGTTGACGAACACGCTCTTTACCTGAGGGTCATTCAAGATAACATCCAAACCAGCAGCCATCACTTCGGCCGAAGCGCCACCACCGATGTCAAGGAAGTTTGCTGGCTTAACACCACCGTGACTCTCGCCAGCGTAGGCAACCACATCCAAAGTCGACATCACCAGGCCGGCGCCGTTACCAATGATTCCAACTTCACCGTCCAACTTGACGTAGTTCAAATCTGCAGCTTTGGCTTTTGCCTCGAGCGGATCTAATTCATCGCGTTCCAAGTTTTCGCGTTGGTGGCGGAACTCAGCGTTATCGTCTAGGCTAACTTTCCCATCGAGAGCAATAATCTCTCCGGCTTTACTCAAAATCAGTGGGTTTACTTCCACCAGAGTTGCATCTTCTTTAACGAACACTTCGTAGAGTTTCACGAAGACTGGGGCAACTTTGTCAGCAATTACCTCATCAAAGCCACCAGCTAGTGCGATCTGTCTCGCCTTGGCAAGGTCAATACCGGTGATTGCATCTATCGCAATTTTGGCAAGCGCCTCTGGTCTTTCTTCAGCTAACTGCTCAATCTCCATTCCACCTTCAACGCTGCAGAGTGAAAGAAAAGTTCTATTGCTGCGATCGAGTAGTACTGAGAAGTAATACTCTTTATCAATAGCGGCACCCTGGGCGATCATGACTCGGTTCACCTTATGGCCCTTGATGGTTAATTTCAGGATGGCCTCTGCTGCGGTAGCAGCTTCCTCTGGGGTGTGAGCTAGCTTAACCCCACCAGCTTTACCGCGCCCACCGGCTTTAACCTGGGCCTTGACCACAACCGTTCCGCCAATCTTGGCAGCTGCTGCGGCAGCTTCTTCAGGGGTGTCTGCGATTAGGCCCTGCAAAACAGGGACCCCGTAGCTCTCAAATAAATCGCGTGCTTGATACTCAAATAAATCCACTTGTGATTCCGTTCAACGAAGATGGGCACGAAGACATTGTGCCTAGATAAGTTTAGAGCCTCTCAATAGGGGCAACCCGCACCATCAAGCGCTTGGTGCCAACTGCCTCAAAGCGAATTTCTGCGGTTTGCCTGGCACCTTCGCCAGTAACGGCGATGACGGTTCCAGCTCCAAAATCATCATGACTAATTCGATCGCCCACGGCAAGCACCAGGCCCTCATTGTTTCGGACCGTGGTAATGGCGTTGTTCCAAGTCTTCTTCTCCCGAGGCTTATAGGTAACCCGCTCAGTTGATCGAACCTCTTTTTGAGCACCGCGGTGATCAAGTAGATCGGCTGGGATGTCCAATAAAAACTGTGAAGGCATGGTTGAGTTCATCTGCCCAAAGAGGGTTCGCTGCAGCGCCATGGTCAGATAGAGCCTGGTCATAGCACGGGTAATCCCGACGTAAAACAACCTTCGCTCTTCGGCAACGCCACCGGGCTCTTCAAATGCCCTGATATGTGGCAAGGTTCCCTGCTCTAATCCAGCGATGAATACCACCGGATACTCCAAACCCTTGGCGGTATGCAAAGTCATCAGTGAAACCTGGCCAGAACCATCGTCTATCTCATCGGCAGCCGAGGCCAGGGTTACTTCTGCTAAATAATCAGCCAAGCTGGCATCGGAATTTCTTGACTCATACTCAACAACCTGGCCCACCAAGGCGTCAAGGTTTTCAACCCTTGCCTCATCCTGCGGATCACGACTGATTTCTAGGTTGTATTTATAACCCGACCGAACAAGAATCTCAGTCAATACGGTGGAAACCTTTTCAGTCTGCGATACGAGTTCAACCGAGTCGAGCAAATCGGCAAACTTTTTGATTGACTCGGTAAGTTTCGGGCCAAGACCTAATTGTGAAACATCGGCTAATGCATCGCGAAAACTCAAATTGTTTCGCCTAGCATACTCAGCAATTTTCAACTCGGTCTTCTCACCGATGCCACGACCCGGCTCATTTAGGATGCGCCGCAGAGCTTCGTCATTCCTACTATTTGAAATAGCAGTCAGGTATGCCAAGGCATCTTTAATTTCTTTTCGTTCATAGAATTTCAAACCACCGATGACTGTGTATGGAACGCGCTGGGATTTCAATTCCGCTTCAAGGCTTGGTGAAAGCGCGTTGGTGCGATAGAGAATGGCCATTTGCGAATAGTAAACACCCTCGCGGTGATGCTCGACAATCTGGTCAACAATGAAACCCGCCTCATGCCTTTCATCAACTCCGGTGAACTGAACAATCTTGTCTCCAGCACCAGCATCCGTCCAGAGATTTTTTTCCGGCCGATCAAAATTCTTAGAAATTACCGCATTAGCTGCCGAAAGAATGTTCTGTGTTGACCGATAGTTCTGCTCTAGAAGAATTGTGTGAGCCCCGCGGAAGTCCTTACTAAACTCTGCAATATTCCTAATGTCGGCACCACGGAAGGCATAAATAGACTGGTCGCTGTCACCAACAACGGTCAACGATGCTGGTTTCACCATTTCCCCGGTTTTTGGATCTGGGCTAGTTACCGGCTTGGTAAGTTCTCTGATCAGAGCATATTGAGCATGGTTGGTGTCTTGGTATTCATCGACCAGGACATGCCTAAACTTTCGGCGATACTGGTCGGCCACTTCGGGATAGGCACGGAACAGATAAACCGTCTCGGCAATTAGGTCATCAAAATCAAAGGCATTATTCCGACGTTTTTCTGACTCATAGGCTTCAAACAGTTCTGCAATTGCATTTGCCTTTGGATCCTTAGAATTCACATTGCCGGCAAAGTCATCAGCAGTTTGAAGTTCATTTTTGGATTTACTGATTACCGCAGCAACCACCTGAGGCTTTAACTTATCGATGTCGTGACCGCTGGCCTTAATCAACCTCTTCAGCAAAGCTCGGGTATCCCCGGTGTCATAAACCGTGAAATTAGAGTTATGGCCTAGCTTTTCCGCTTCTCGTCGAAGTATCTGTAAGCAGGCCGAGTGGAATGTTCGAATCCACATTCCCTCCGGGTCACCAACCAGCAATTTGATGCGCTCGCGCATCTCGTTGGCCGCTTTGTTGGTGAAGGTGATTGCCAAAATCTGCGAAGGCCAGGCTTCTCGATTAGCTAACAGGTGGGCAATTCGATGGGTAAGCACCCTGGTTTTACCGGATCCAGCACCAGCAACTATTAAAAGAGCTGGTCCGCGATAGATCACAGCAGCACGCTGTTCTGGGTTCAACCCATCTAGTAATGCTGCCTCGTTAGCGTTCATAACCTAGTAATCATAAGCAGAACCACTGCGATTGGCTAAAACACGCCGCAATAGGTCCGGTTGATCGGCAAAAATAGCATCCACCCCAGTATCAATAATCTTCTCGTAATACTCTTCAATCGATGTTTCTGCCTGTTCAGCCCTAGCCGTGTATGCCCAAACTTCCAATCCTAGACCGTGACAGTCAGCCACCCAGTTTTCATCTGCAAAAAGCATTTCTAGGGAGATAGTTAGACCATCAACCACCTCGGCTAGTTTTACCAAATCGAGTTCCCCTCTAGCTTTGCCCTCCAAAGCAAATAGATAACTGGCATAAAGCTTTTTGCTCTCCATTTGGTGCTTTGCTTGAACTAGAAGTTCGAAATCAAAAGATTCTAGATAAACTTCAACTTTTCGATTTGCTAAATCAGCTTTAGCAATATCAGCAACAACTAACTCAGGCATAGAAGTAGTTAGAGTCGAGATGTGTGTCCCCTGTTTGAGTTCAACTACTAGCTTCTTTTCATCGATAAACCTTGATTCAAGTAATTCGCTAAATGTTGGAATTGTGAACTCGCCATCAAATTTGGCGCTGCCCGGTCTAATATCTGGCAAACGCTCAATAGCGCGCAGAGTGCTAATCTCTGCGAAAGTCAGATCTTCAGTAAACCAATCAAAGACTTCTTGACCGTCTACAACTCCATATCTCTTTCTGTCGGCAAATTCTGGATGAGCCTCAATGTCAGTTGTCCCAGACAAGGTATTCTCATGCCTTATTATCAGTTCCTGATCAGAGGTAGTAACCAGATCAAACTCAATGCCATCTGCCTGTTGCTCGATCCCAAGATGAAAAGCTTCCAAAGTGTTCTCTGGACGATACCCGCTGGCACCCCTGTGGGCAATCACAAGAGGAAGTTTCAACTTGATTGCCTTTCTGTAACTGTTCAGGAACAACTGGAATTAGCCGTTGGCGGATATTCGTTTTTACGAAACTTCATAAATGGCTTCCAGCCTATTTTCGTAAAATTTCCTATAACTACGGGAATTCTACGCTAGCAATCACAAGGGAATAACTTCAATGAAGCAGTCAAAAGTAACGGCACTACTAAGCTCACTTCTTCTCGGGTTGGGCCTAATAACCTTTATCCCTCATGTAGATCGGGCTGAGGCTGCATCTGGGGTTTCCTGTTCAGGGACCACCTGTACTGCAACTTTTGAATACACTGGGGCCGTCCAGACCTTCACTCCATCTTCCGTAGGCCAACAGCTCACCATCACTGTAAGCGGAGCAGCCGGAGGTAAAGGTGGCTCGGACAATGGAGGTCCAGGCGGGGCTGGCTCAAACGGTGCTGTATTCACCTTTAATTACACGGCGACCTCAACTAATCCAATTTATCTATACGTCGGCTCGGCAGGCACAGGAGCTGGCGGTTGTGACCGAGGAAATGGTGCTGCCGGCGGAATTTCAGTATGGTCTGGCCAATACGCAGGTGGCAAAGGTGGCGGTGCTGGATTCCAGGGGTGTTCAGGACCAGGCGGTGGTGGTGGAGCGGCCACAGCAGTAGCTCTAGCCGATAAGGCACAGGTGCTTGCAGTTGCCGCCGGTGGCGCTGGTGGAACTGGTGCAAACATCTCAAGTAATGGTGCAGCCGGAGCGGGGCCAGGCGCAACAGTTGCCGGTACTAATGGAGGAAATGGAAGCGACTTTCAAGGTGATGGCGGTGGCGGTGGCGGCGGTGGCGGTGGAGTCGCCGGTGGGCAAGGTTCGAGTGGTGGCGGTGACGGTTCCGGGGGTGGAAGCCCCGCAAGAGCTGGAACCTCACTTAATCCAGCTCAAAACCAGACAATTGCATACACAAACACCGGCAATGGATCAGTGGCAATTCAATATGTTCGTGGCCCTGAAGCAACAAGCGCTCCAAGCTTCACGGACTCAAGCAAAGCATTCGTAGGGCAGACTTGGGTTCCAAATTCAGGAACTTGGTCTTCTCCGTCTAACACCGCTATAACCTTGATCAAAAAAGTTTGGCAGGTTTCTAATGATGGAATTGCATTCACTGATGTAAATCCAGCGGTTAGCGAAAACTACACAACAACAGCCGCCGATGTCGGTAAGTACTTCCGCTACGCGGTGACCCAATCTGATGCCAATGGAACGACAACTGCGACATCTGGAAATTCGCTTCAGGTGACTGCGGCTCCCGTTTTCACAGCCGAGAATCCAACTGGCTCATCAGCTGGAACCCTAGTCAACACCGCTCTAACGGCTTACACTTTTGCCGCAAGCGGATATCGAAATGTTTACAGCATCTCCTCAGGAGCACTTCCAGCTGGAATTTCACTGAATTCTTCGAGCGGTATCCTGTCTGGAACACCAACTGCCAGTGGAACTTTCACCTACAAAGTTAAGGTGACCAATGATGCTGGATCCGACGAAACAGTTGATCTGACCATGACGATTGGTCGTGCTCCGGTTTTCACAAGCGACGACTCCGTAATTCAATCTGTCAATCGAGTAACAAACCCGATTCGTGTTGGCTCTAGCTTTCCAAATTTCGTTTTCGTAGCTGATGCCTTCCCAAGTGTTACCTATGAGCTGAAGACGGATTCGGTGAGCATTCCAGACTGTGGAACGCTGCCTAACTGTGCCTATCCGTTTGAGACCCGCGGTCTTCCGGATGGCCTTGCCTTTAATCCTGCAACCGCTACCCTTAGCGGAACACCTACTAAAGCTGGCGCCTATGTCTTTGCAATAAGGGCAGCCAACTCTCTGGGTTCTGCCCTTGACGTGATTCACATGACAATCGCCGCCAAGGCCCCTGCTGGATTTGCGCTCTCTTCAGACAAGAACTCCGTGACAATCGTGCAGAACTCAACTGTTACTGCAACAATCACTGCTTCCGGTGGATCTGGTAACGGTGCTTACAGCATGACTGTCGACCCAGCTTCAACTTCAATTTGTTCGATCACATCAACTTCAGCAACAACAGCAGTGATGACTGTAATTGCGGCAGGTAACTGTGTCATCAATGGCACAAAGGCTGCCGATGGCGGGTTCGGGGCTGCCAGGTCTTCCATCACAATCCCAGTTAACAAGGCTCCACAAACAGCAGCACTGATTGCTACTTCTACAACTAGCCCAGTTATATATGGAGTCTCATACATCTGGGTAAATGGCTCTGGTGGTAACGGTACCGGCGCATTTAGTTGGACAGTTAATCCAACATCGGCAGCTTTTTGTTCTGTAACTACGACTAGTGGAAACAGCCTCTACTTGGCTATCACCGGTTCTGGAAGTTGTTCGCTGACTGCAACTAAAGCAGGAGATGCATTCTTCCAGCCTCAGTCAACCCAAGTGCTAGTTCTAATTGAGAAAGCAGCTCAAAGTGGCTTCTACCTCAATACCCCAGGAGCAGTGTATTGGAACGCCTCTTCTGCGCCTAAAGTGACTCTGACTACTGGCGGCGGACAAAGTTCAGGTGCAGTTAGCTATGCGATTGATTCTTCTAGCAATGATATCTGCAGCCTGTCTGGAAATATTTTGACTGCTAAGAGCGCAGGTAACTGTATTGTTACGGCAACTAAAGATGGTGACTCAAACTATAAATCGATAACATCTGCGCCAGTTACATGGACGATTTATCAGATCTCCCAACCCGCTCTTGCGGTGACTGCAGTTTCTTCTGTAGGTGCACCCATTAATAATGGAAGCTCACAGAACCCGTATATCGCACAGCCGACCGCTATCGCTACCCTCTCCGTAACTGGAGGTGCAGGCACCGGAAGTTTCGGCTACACGACAACGAATGGAAGTACCTGTCTCGTAGCGGGAGCTGGAGCAACAGCCTATGTTTACATGGCCGCAACTGGCTCAGGACTCGGCTGGTGCTACATCGCGGTAACGAAGGCTGCGGATGTTAATTATCTAGAACAGACAACCACGTTCTACTTCCATGTAGGCTACGGAACTCAAGATGCACTTGTGGCAACAGTTGACAAGCCAACGCAAAACTATGTTGCAACCACAATTTCTGACCCGAATACTGCTGCCAAATCCAAAATCACTCTCAGTGGAGGGCTTGGCACCGGAGCCATTAGTTACACAACATCTACTTCCAGCGTATGTTCGGTTGATAACACGGGTCTGGTTACAAGCAAGACTGCTGGTAGCTGCGTTGTGTCCATCACAAAGGCTGGCGATGCAAACTACAATTCGCAAACTATCTCAACCACGATTGTCTTCAACAAACTTAACCAATCTGAACTAGTTTCTGAGCCTGCCGTTTCGAACAAAGACTTCACCTGGTCTCCTCGTGCAACGATTGCCATCAACACCACCGGCGGGGCTGGCACTGGAGCCGTAACCTACGCTGTTGACCCTCAGAGCACAAGCGTATGTTCAGTCAATACTCTCGGCTTAATCACAAGCATCACTGCGGGGATCTGTTCTGTCACCGTAACAAAGGCAGCCGACACAAACTACAACGTGACCACAGATAAGGTTTCCGTAACCTTTAATAAGGTGAACGCGCCGAGCATAAGCCTGAGCGCTTCGCCAAGCTCAATCACCTATACCGCAGCCGCAAACAAGAACACCAGCTGGGTGACAGTAGCTGGCGGTGGAAACTCGACAGGTGCTTTCACTTTCTATATTGATCCACTAACGGAAGAGTACTGCAGCATCAGCTCGGTGCGATCTAACCAGATTTTGGTTAGTGGTAACCTCGCTGGACTTTGCATAATTACAGTGGTTCAAGCAGCCGACGTGAATTACTTTGAACAGCGCACCCAAATTGGCGTTACCATCAACAAGATGGCTCAGAATATCTCGGCCACTTCACAACTTGGCACTTCGGTTAGCTACAAGGATGCACCAAATACAATTACGACAATCAACGTCACTGGACAGGTTGGAACTGGCTCAACAAAGTTTGTGGTTGATCCAGCAAACACCACCAGCAATTGCTCTGTTGACCAGTCGACTGGAAATGTCACGGCGACAACCGTCGGCACTTGTCGCATATCTGTGAGCCGAGATGGTGATGACAACGTGCTTGCCTCTAATACCGTTGTGATCAACCTAACAATCTCAAAGGTCAGCCAGGCAACTATAACCTTGTCTGCCAATTCTGATTTCAGAGCCGCAGCACCTGGAGCAAACCAGACTACCTCCGCCCTAACCATAGGTATCGCAAATACTGGAACTGGAAACTTTACAAAGATTGTGAGCGCAACTCCGAGCATCTGCACCATCACCGGAGGTGGTGATAGCACTCTAGCTACTCCAACATTTACCCCAACACTGAATCCATCAATTACTGTGACTGCAGTAAAAGATGGAACCTGTACGCTCACTTACAGCAAACTCGGTGACAACAACTACAACGCCGCTATTAACAACCAGGCTAGCTTCAACATCAACAAAGCTAGCCAAGCGGACATCTCCACAAGTATTACTGCTGGATCGGCGACTATGCCGTTTGTCGCCTCACCAAAAGCAACAGCAACCATAACTGGAGCTGGCGGAACAGGGACTGGGGCATTTAACTTCACCATCGATCCGACCTCCTCGGCCGTATGTTCGGTGAACGCCACTACTGGCGTCGTGACCAACATAAATGCTGGAACTTGCTTGGTTATCGTAAAGCGGCTTGGCGACACAAACTTCGCTGAGTCCGTTTCGAAAACAGTTACGATCAACTTCACCAAAATTGACCAAGTAGCGTTCAACTTGACTCCAGCTAAGTCGGCGTTGAAAGCAACAACAAGTAGCCTAGACACAACAACTCTTAGCACCTCTGGCGGTTCCGGAACCGGAGCAGTAACCTACGCAATAGATCCTGCTAGCGCAACAATCTGCTCCCTCTCAGGGATTACTGTTACTGGGCTAACTGCTGGCGAGTGCACTGTTATTGCAACCAAGGCGGCGGATACCAACTACAACCTCGCCACAGCTACAACCAAACTAACCATCACCAAGGGCACCCAAGCAACTCTCTCGGGCTATTGGGTTTCCTCCCCAATGAACTTTGATCCAAGCTTGAACGGATTGAACTACTTGCAAACCAGCGGAGGCGCAGGTTCGGGCGATCTTGTCCCAACTATCGACGCTAGTTCCTCGGCTGTTTGTGTTGATGCTGCAATCCGAAACGGAGTTCCATCCCAAATAACAGTCCGAGTCATAGGCGATGGTGTCTGTACGGTGCGAGTTTATAAACTAGGCGGTGCTGCCTGGGATAACAGCAACACCATCACCCAGAGTTTTACAGTGAACAAAATCTCACAAAATGGACTTTCAGCCACAGCATCCAGAACTTCGCTTCCATTTTTTGATGCCCCAGCAGCAACATTTACCGTTACTGCCACTGGCGGCAATGGAACTGGAGCTCTTTCAATAACCATCAACCCTGCTTCGGTAAATATATGCGCTGATTCAACTTCAGCCGGAGGGCAACTAACAATTCGGACAATCGGTGTCGGAGTTTGCTACTTTACCGTCACCAAAGCAACCAGCACGGGATACAACGCAGTAACTTCTAACCAAGTAGCGGTAACCATCACTAAAGGAACTCAGGCTCCAATTGTGGTTTCGGCTAGCCCGAGCACATTGACATATGCCGTTAGCCCTCGCGCAACCTCGACCATCACGATTTCTGGTGGTTCTGGAAACGGCGCACAGACGGTCACCGTAGATTCCGGCTCCTCAGCTGTGTGTAGTTATGACGCTGCTACCAAGGTTGTTACTGCAATAAGAGCTGGTAAGTGTGATCTAACCGTAAGCAAGGCAGCAGGAGCTGACGGCTTGTTTAACGCTGCTACTGGAAAGTTAAGCATCACGGTAAATAAGATTCCTCAAGCTAGGTTGAACCTCACGGCAGTCTCTCCGAACCTGCTGTTCAATGAGTCTCCAAAAGCTACGACCGTGCTAAACGTAAGCGGTGGAACTGGTAATGGTGCAGTTAGCTATTCAATTGAGCCAGGTAGCTCCAGTGTTTGTTCACTGTCAGTAGAGAACCAGATTGCAACCGTAACTGCAAACTATTTCGGTTACTGTGTGGTGAATGCAACTAAGGCTGGAGATGCTAACTATGCCGAAGCGACTGCTACAGTGACCGTTCGAATAGCCCAGCCTGGTACATCCATTTTTGCCACAGTGCCAAGTACTACTGTTCCGTTCGTTGCGGCTCCAAATACCGTTTCCACTGTCACGGTAACTGGATCGAAGGCAGATGACCTGCTCTCCTATTCGGTCGATAACGCCAGCAAAACTATATGTAGCGTTGCTGGAAATGGACCTACTGCATCTATTACTTCACTTGCGGTTGGTCTATGTAACGTACTGGTAATCAACGTATCTAAAGCTGCGGATGGAACTTTAATTGCATCCAGCGCTACTGTCGCCTTGACTATCACCAAGGGAGTGCAAACTGGAGTTACAGTAACCCCAGCTGAACCTTCGGTTTACTTTGCCACACCAGCGGCCACAAATGTGATTACTGTAGCTGGCGGTTTAGCCACTGGCGTTGTATCTGCATCTGTTGATTCAGGCAGTGCTACAAACTGTTCTATTTCTGTAGCTGGCAACAAGATAACCATGACTGCTCTCAAGGTAGGCGACTGTGTAATAAATGTAACCAAGGCTGGTAACAGCACGCTTTCTGATTACACAACGAGCTTGACTGTTCCGATTCTAAAGACCAAACAAGCTAACTTGATTGCTACGAGCAACCCTAGTTCGCTGGTTTACACTGCCAATCCTTTAGCAACCGCCACGATCTCAACCACTGGTGGGTCTGGTAACGGAGAGGTTACCTACAAGGTCGATGACGTTTCAACAAGTGTCTGCGAGGTCACAGGAAACAAGGTGACTGCACTGACCGGTGGTGACTGTGTAATTACGGTCACAAAATCAGGTGGAGAAAACTATTCAGACGCCTCAGTGAAACTAACCATCAACATTGCTAAAGGGACACAGGCAGCCCTGAGCGTTACTGCTGAGCAAAATAACCTGACCTACGATGCAGCCACCACAGTCTCCACCTCAGTTCTGGCAAGTGGCGGATCTGGATCAGGTGAAATTACCTACCAAGTTTCGGCACAAAGTTCAGCGATTTGCTCGGTCAATGGATCAACCGTGACAGTTATTCGACCAGGAAACTGCATAGTTGTTGCAACTAAGGCAGCCGACGCATTTTTCAATGCCGCCTCGGCTAGCACAACAATTGCGATCGCAAAGGCAAATCAGGCTAACTTGATCGCTCGAACTGCCAATGGTGAGCTAGTTGAGCCATTGTGGAATGCAAAGAACACCACACAAATTGTAATCACAGGCGGAAACGGATATGGATCGCTTCAGCTAACCAATCTCACAGCCTCTATCTGTAACGTCGCTTTGGTAGGGCAAAGAGTTAATGTCACCGGCCTTACTCCAGGTGAATGTAAATTCACCGTCACTAAAGACACCGACTACGCTTTCCTAGCTTCAGCGCCATTGACTCACACTGTAACTGTTAGCAGCGCCAAAACCGATCTCACGGTAAAAGTCTCAACTTTAGGCGATGCAACAGCGGGCAAGAATGCTGCAATTGAAATCTCAGTGCTAAACAATGGTCAGGCAAAAGCTGCTGGTGCCACTGTCAAGTACAGTCTGCCTACTGGAATTACCGTAGTATCTCCACTTCCTAGTGGCTGCACACTTTCTAGTAGCACCGAAATAAGCTGCAGTACTACTCGCCTAATCGAACCAGGCGCTAAGGTGACCTTCACAGTTCTAATAACCTTGGCTGGCAACTTAGTTGGTGGACAATATACGCAAAATGGAAAGGTTGAGCTTTCGTCTGTAACACCAGATGACAAGTTGGAGAACAATACTCTTACCGGTCAGGACGCAAACTTCATCGTGAACAGGGCCCCTACAGCTTTCAGTAGAACCACCCTGATAAACATGCAGACTGGAAAGGTCTTCACCGATCAAATTTCGGCAGTCGGTTTCCCAACAGTGCGCTACACAATAGTCGAGGGTGACCTACCGGCTGGACTGACCCTGAACGAAGCAACTGGTGAAATAACTGGTATCCCAACCGGCGTAGGAAACTATAGCTTCACAGTAAGTGCATACAACCCAGCGGGTTCAGTAAGTCAGCTGTTCTCTGGCTCAATCGCCCCCGCACCTTTTGTAACCACTCCTGGTGTTGGTTTTGCTCCAAACACGGTGCCTGCTGGAACTAAGGTTGCCATCGGCGGTATAAACCTGAACCTAATTACTAGCGCAATCCTGGGCGGCAAGACGGTGACGATCTTGACCAAGACAGCTACTCAGATTGTGATTCAAGTGCCAAATGCTACTCAGGCAGGTGAAGTGCCAATCAGTCTGGTCTACGCACAGGGAACATTGGAGGCGGGAAGTTTCACCTACACAGGCGTAGCCAAGAAGACCCCCGTTCTCGTTCTAAATGCCGGTGCTGCGACCGCTGGAGCTGGAGAAGCAGCTAGAACCCTAACCACCTCAGCAACAGCCGAAGGTATCGAGGGTGAGCTAGAGATACCGTTGACCTACATTTCTAGAACCCCGGCGGTGTGCTCAGTGTCAGCCAACAAGCTGAGCTTTGTGACGGCTGGAACTTGTACTCTTGCAGTTTCTTCAGCGGCTGGCGCTTCATTCAATGCGGCCACCAGTGCCAACGTGAGCCTAACGGTGACCAAGTCAAGCCAATCGCTGGTGATTGTTCAGCCAAAGGACACTGTTCCGCCAACTGCCACCACAGATTCAGCAGATGGTTTCGATCTAGAAGTGACTGCAACCTCCGGGCTAACTCCACAATTTGTGAGTGCAACACCAACAATCTGTGATGTTACCGACGATGGTCACGTTACCGGTCTTGCGCTAGGTAAGTGTGTAGTGACAATCACACAGGCAGGGGACGCAAGATTTGCTCCAATTGCTGCAACGCAGACGGAATTCACCATAACTGCTGATCCTGGCACACCGGCAATTGATAACGGTGATCCACTGAGACCAACATCACTGGCAGGCGGCGCACTAACCAAGATGGGTGACGTAGGGTTCACCTGGAATAAGAAACTTGGTGCGCTCTCTGTTGAAACTTACGGTATCTGGATCGGAAAGATTAATGCCGTCAGCGAATTCACAATTGCGGGTAAGAACTACAAATGTAGCGTTGACTTTGGAATCCTTAAGGCCATGCCATCAAAGACCGCCGCTCAATTGAAAGCTGCTATGGCGAAGAAGGTATTCAAAGCCAGCGCTCCATTCTGCAACATCAAGACTGAGGCTGCTGCCTTCGCCGCTTTGAAGAAAGGCTTTGCCGGACTGCAAGTGAAAGTCACCATTACCCGTTTCAGAATGTATCCAACCACATACAAACCAATAAACGCTAAGACCAAGAAGCCGATCACCACACAAATCAGGACCGTCTACTTGACCTTAGGTTAGAAGATAAAAGCAAAAGGCCACCTATTTAGGTGGCCTTTTGCTTTACTCCCACTCAATAGTTCCTGGCGGTTTGCTAGTAACATCCAAAACCACTCGGTTGACACCGGCAACCTCGTTTGTGATTCGATTAGAAATTTTTGCCAACAGGTCATAAGGCAATCTCGACCAGTCTGCAGTCATAGCGTCTTCGCTTGAAACCGGTCTCAAGACAATAGGATGGCCGTAGCTTCTGCCGTCTCCTTGTACGCCTACCGACCTGACATCGGCTAATAGAACTACTGGGCATTGCCAGATTTCACCGTCAAGACCCGCGGCTGTGAGTTCGGTTCGCACTATCGCATCAGCCTGACGCAGGAGATCTAGTCTTTCCTTGGTTACTTCCCCGACGATTCTTATGCCAAGTCCAGGACCTGGAAATGGCTGTCGCGCAACAATTTCTTTTGGAAGTCCCAACTCATATCCGATAGCTCGAACCTCGTCTTTAAACAGTGTCCTAAGCGGCTCAACCAGCTCGAACTGCATGTCCTCTGGTAATCCACCAACATTGTGGTGGCTCTTGATTCCCGCGGTCACGCCGCCACCAGACTCAACGACATCTGGATAAAGCGTTCCCTGAACCAAAAACCTAATTGGTTGGTTATCTGCTTTTGATTCTGCGACCAGTTTTGCCTGGGCGTCTTCGAAAACCCGGATAAATTCCCTACCGATTATTTTGCGCTTTGTTTCCGGATCACTAACTCCCTCTAAAGCATCGAGGAATCGTTGTTCCGCATCTACGGTTACCAGCCGAATACCAGTTGCAGCAACATAATCCTTTTCAACCTGCTCAACTTCGCCCTCACGCAGTAATCCGTGATTCACGAAAATGCAAACTAGTTGATCGCCTACCGCTTTATGCACCAGTGCCGCAGCAACAGCAGAATCGACGCCACCGGATAACCCACAGATAACTCGAGAAGTGCCTACCTGCGCCTTAATTCGTTCCACCTGATCGGCTATGACGTTTCCGGAATTCCAATCTGCCGGAATCTTGGCAATCTGGTGTAGAAAGTTTTCTAAAACCTTCTGGCCATATTCAGAGTGCTTTACCTCTGGGTGCCATTGCACTCCATAAATTGCCTTCTCGGCAGAACCAAAGGCTGCCACTGGAGTGGTTGCGGTGCTAGCTAGAACCTTAAAGCCTTCAGGGGCCTGCATAACCTGATCACCATGACTCATCCAGCAAACTTGCTTTACCGGCTGCCCCTGCAGAATCGCTTCATCAGCAGTTACCTCAAGTTCTGTTGCTCCATACTCTCTAAGCCCAGTCTTATCGACCCGTCCGCCTAGGCTCTGCGCAAGAATTTGAAAACCGTAACAGATACCTAAAACAGGAATTCCCAGATTTAGGATTCTGGAATCTAATTTCGGTGAGTTTTCTTCATATACGCTCGAAGGTCCACCAGAGAGAATAATGGCCAGTGGGTTTTTAGCCGTCACCTCGTCAACTGTCACATTGTGGTGCACTATTTCGCTATAGACGCCTGCTTCACGAACACGTCTAGCGATTAGCTGCGCATACTGGGCGCCAAAGTCAACTACTAGGACAGGTCTTGGGCTGCTAATGACTAAGCACCCGCCTTGATAAGTTCAGCTAACTTCTTGTGATACCTGCGCTCGATAAAGAAGGAAGTTAGCGGGATTACCCCGCCAGAAGCAATAATTAGGAAATCTTGGAACTTGAGCTTGGCTAAGCGCCATACCTGGAAATCAGCAAACAAATACACCACATACAAAATTCCATGAATCTGTAGCAGGAGCTTAGAAATGTCCACGCCTTCGCTTGGTAACCCTGAAACATCTTCCGAGCTTGGCACCAGGCCGATCAACCCAACGTCCCCACCAGACCAAATAATCAAATTGAATGCATACTTGAGGACCATCTCGAAGACTACAAGGAGCAGAAATACTCCGGTAGTAACTGAGCAGGCGCGATAAAAACTGAGTGCTGATTTAAGAGAGGCCATTACCTAAGTTTAGCCGAGGGCCTAGCCCAGAGCGGCTCGGGCCAAGGACTTAGCCTCTTGCGGGTCAGTCCCGCTAAGGGCTGCTTGCGCCACTTCCCTAGCCTTGTCGATGGTTACCGAAGATAAATACTCGATAGCCTTTGCCACCGCGGGAGAAGCCATGCTCACCGAGTCAACACCGAAGCCGGCAAGGACAATGCCCAAAAGCGGGTCAGCTCCTGCCTCGCCACATACCCCAACTTTGATGCCCACTGCCTTCGCTTGAATGCAAACACTAGCGATGGTGCTCAATAGGGCCGGCTGCCAAGGGTTAAGGAGCTCGGCTACTGCGGAGTTCTGTCTATCCGCCGCAAACAGATACTGCGAGAGGTCGTTTGTTCCAATGCTGACGAAATCAACGACTCCCTGCAACTGGCCGATAACTGCGCAGATTGACGGAGTCTCAACCATGATACCGACGGTGGCTATGCCTATTGAGCGGGCAAGATCAGCAAACTCTCTGGCTTCGCTGATGGTTGCAATCATCGGAGCCATCACTGAAACCTTTCGGTTGGATAATTTCTCTGCTTCAACAAGGGCTTCGAGTTGAGTGCGAATGATGCTTGGATCATTTGCATTTATGCGCCAGCCTCTAACCCCCAAGGATGGATTCTCCTCATTACCAAGCCCTAGATAAGGTAAAGGTTTATCGCTACCGGCATCTAGTGTTCTAAAAATAACCTCACCAGCAGGAGCGAAATTTAGGACCTCGGAATAGAGTTTGCTCTGCTCTTCGAAACTTGGTGGCGTTGACCTGCTAAGAAAAAGCAGTTCTGTTCGCATCAGCCCGATACCGCTAGCTTTGGTCAGTGCCAAATCCTTAGCGTCTGCTACCGACCCGACATTACCTTTAACTTCAGCAATTGGTTCGCCAACTTTCGGGCGAACAGAAATTGCTGAACTGTTTATCGGAACTTCACTCAAAAATACTTGCCCCATTGAAGCATCAACCACAAGCGAAACACCGCTTTGGATCTTTGCGAGCGCTCCTTTAGCGGCAACCAGTGCCGGGATGTTTCGTTGCCTGCAGATGATTGCGGTATGTGATGTTGGGCCGCCTTTTTCGGTAATCACGGCGACAACCGCATCTGTGAACTGAGCCGTTTCAGCCGGCGATAAATCTTCGGCGACCACAACAATCAGACCTTGTTTTGGAAGTTTCAAACCGTATTCAGCTCCGGTTAGCTTGGCCACTACCTGGAGAGCTAGATCCTCCAGATCGGCCACCCGCTCTCCAAAAAGATCATCACCAGCGAGTAATTCAGTGAAACTGCGCATCGCCCGAATGATACTTGTCTCAGCATTCCAGCCATCGGCTAGGTAAACCAGGGCTTCTTCGACAAGAGCCGGATCTTCAAGCATCGCTACCAGAGCATTGAGTATTTCACCTGTTGTCTGATCTGCAGTTGCGGCCGTCTTGGCTAAAGATTCAACGACCTCCCCAATGGCCGTTTTTAGTCGAACCAACTCTTGGTCGGTAGAGCTAGTTGATTTTGCCTCAGCTGGGGCTTTGAATTTAGGGCCCAGGACAAAACTCTTTCCCCAAGCGCTGGCATCGCCAACGCCAATACCGCTGAGCATCTGTTCCATTATTTCCGTTCCGACTACTTTAAGGTTAGTCGGCGGCTAGGGCTTCTGCCACCTGCTGAAAAATCTGCTCTGCCCTAGCCTGATCGGTAGTACCAAGTTCAACCAGGACTTTCTCACCGGAAGCAATCTTCAGGGTAAGCATACGAAGGCTTGAGTTGGCGGCAACAAGTTTGTCGGCCTCTCTGCCAATCCGAACAGTAATGCCATCAGCGTTCAATTCGCTAGCCAATTTGGCTAAGAGCGCTACCGGTCTAGCGTGCAAGCCAACTTTAGCTGTGACGGTTAGTTCTCTGGTAATCACCTAGTTTGCTCCATTTGGTAATACGACAACTTTTATTGACTCACCGCTGGTGACATAGTCAATAGCCTTAGCTACATCATCCAAACTGACCTGATGGGTTACTAGGTCATCCACCCGAACACTACCCGATGCAATCAGCTCAAGTGCCTGACGGTTCTGCGCGGGAGAAGATCCATTCGCTCCCAAGATGGTTAGTTCTTTGTAGTGAATCAGATTGCTATCAGCTTGAATAATCGGTTTATCTTTTGGTAGCCCACCAAAGAAACTTATTCTTCCGCCTGGGGCAGCCATGGCAATGGCCTGCTCCTGAGCCTGGCCGCTAGGCGCAGCCGTAATAATCACGGTAGGACCCTTACCAAAAGTGAGTTCTTTGATTTGCTCGGCTAAATCAACTTTTGACATGTCAATAACCGCATCCGGCTTTACTACATCAGCTGAAATCTTAAGGCGATCGCCATTTATGTCGGCTAGAAAAACCCGAGCTGCCCCTAGCGATCTTGCCAATCTCACATGCAAACAGCCAATTGGGCCAGCTCCCATAACCAGCACCGTGTCACCTTCGCCTACTTTAGCCAACTGCTGAGCATTGAGCACACAGGCTAGGGGTTCGACCACGGCAGCTTCGATGTAGCTGACACCAGAAGGAATGTGATTAACTCCATCAACTTTGATTACCTCTTCGGGCACAATCATATATTCGGCAAAACCACCGGGGAACTGATAGCCCATGGACAATTGGTTGGGGCAAACCGTCATGCGACCTTCTAAACAGGCCCAGCAATCACCGCATGGTATCGCGGCGATGACCTGCACTCGATCACCAACAGTAAAACCAGTAACGCCTGAACCGATTTCCACTACCTCACCGGCAATTTCGTGCCCGATAATCTGCGGTGGTGTTAGACGTGGATGTCCGACATGAAAAATTTTGGCATCTGTTCCACAGGTCGCACAGGCATGGATTCTAAGTTTTAGTTGTCCAGCCTGAACTGTGGGTTCATCAACAGTTTCAACCTTGAGGTCCCCCGGTCCTCGATAGATAGCCGCTTTCACTTCTTATTCCCCTTCGGATGTTTCTAGTAATTCAAGTATTCGCTCAACGCTTTGAGTTGAGAATAATTCGAGCCGCTTATCGTCATCAATAAGCACCTCGGCTAAGTTACCTAGTATTTGACCGTGCTGATCACCATTTGCGGCTATTCCGATGCAGGCTCTAACTGGAACTCCGTCCCAGTCGATCTCATCAACAAACCGCAGGAAAACCAACTGGTCAAACTTTACGTACTTACGAGCCTCATCGGTTCCATGCGGCATGGCTACGCCTTCGCCCATGTAACTGGAGATGATTTGCTCGCGTTCCCACATAGCTGGGAGATACTCCTCTGAAACCGCACCGAGTTCCAGAAGTGTTTGACCGCATAGTGCTACGGCCTCCTCTCTCGAGGAGGCCGCAGCAGCAATACGTATTCCGGAGGCCTGAATTAGTTGATTACTCATCGCTAATTTCTGTTCCGTTGATCACAGCGTCAATGACTCGAGTGATCGCAGGATCACCCAAGAACATATCAAATGCAATCACAGGAACATCAGGCACAGCTTGTTTCGCTCGTCCAGCCAATCCCCGCTGACAGAGCACCACATCAGGGTTCTCACTCTTCAGCAGGTTTACCGGTGAGTGGCTGACATGAACGTTGGTCTTTTTCAGAGCACGCTTAACTTGCCCCGCAACCATCACGCTCGATCCCATTCCTGCCTCACAGGCAATGATTAGGCGAGTAACATCGCTTCCGGAAATTTTTGCCATTACCCTATTAGCCCTTCTTGAGCTGTTGAGAAGCAGCAGTTGCTTCCTCTAGGTTGTCGTATCCAGCCTTGCCAAGACGCAGCAAGAGCATACCTACCACGAACGAAACTGCAGCCGACAGCAAGACACCGGCGAACATGCTTACGTAGCCGTCCTTTGGAGTCATTGCGATGTAGGCGAAGATCGAGCCTGGTGACGGTGTTGCTACTAGACCCGCACCCAAAAGCATGAAGGTAGCAACACCAGTTGCACCACCAGCGATAGCGGCCACGATCATAACTGGACGCATCAGGATGTATGGGAAGTAGATTTCGTGGATACCACCGAGGAAGTGGATGATGATCGCACCTGGAGCAGAACCGCGAAGAACGCGAGGACCGAATAGCCAGAAAGCAACCAAGATACCAAGACCTGGGCCAGGGTTAGATTCAAGCATGAACAAGATTGACTTGCCGTCAACTGCAGCCTGCTGAACACCTAGAGGAGCTAGCACACCGTGGTTGATTGCGTTGTTCAAGAATAGAACCTTAGCTGGTTCGATGATGATAGAAGCCAGTGGAAGAATTTGTGACTCAACCAAAGTTGAAACAAATTCACCGAGGCGATCTGAAACCCAGGTAACTAGTGGACCAACGCCAGCGAATGAACCCATGGCAGTTAGTAGACCGAGAATACCTAGTGAGAAGTTACCAATCAACATCTCAAAGCCCGGAGGGGTGATTGGGTCTAGAACCTTGTCAACCTGCTTTAGAAGCCAAGCTGCCAAAGGACCAACAATCATGGCACCTAGGAACATTGGGATAGAAGTACCAACGATGACACCGACAGCGGTAACGGCACCAATAACAGCACCACGCTGACCGTGCACCATGCGACCACCTGTGTATGCAATCAGGATTGGAAGCAGGTTGACAATCATTGGTCCAACCATCTTTGATAGTTCCTCGTTAGGTAACCATCCGGTTGGGATAAACAAGGCGGTCAACAAACCCCAGGCAATGAATGCACCGATGTTTGGGATCACCATGCCGGCGAGGAATCCGCCGAATTTTTGCATTGCGGAGCGCCAGCCAGTTGCGTTGGCGTCTCCTGCGATTATGTTACTCATTTTGTATGAACTACCTCTCTGTAGCAGTCATGTTAGGGATAGGGTTACTACCGTTCTGCGACCGAGTCTCGAAAGGAATTGCAGTCCTCTCGGTAACAGAACTCTTGCTCAACTTAGGATTCCTAGTTGAAATTTTCATGCCAGCACCGCCTCTGTTTCAGCAGCCTGGAAAGCGTCAAGGTATTCAGCCGGAGCTTGAATATCAGTGACAATTCGATCAATCTCGTTGAACCGGGCAAATACGGCTGGGTAGGTAACGCCGAACTTGCTGGTATCAGCTAGCAATATGGTCTCGGTTGAATTTGCAATCATCATGCGCTTGACCAAGGCCTCATCCTGATCAGCAGTGGTGAATCCTGCCTCTAGGCTCACTCCGTTAGCCCCAAGAAATGCGACTTGAGCGTGATAGTTGCCCAGCTCTTTGGCTGCGGTCTGCCCTACCGATGAAAGCGATGTTCCCCTAACCCGTCCACCGAGCATGCTCACCGGGGTCCCAGTTCTGGCAATCTGGGCAGCTAGAGTCAGGCTTGCCGTTACGACCAATAGATCAGGCTTATCTTGAAGGGCTTCAGCCAAATACTCAGTTGTGCTTCCGCCATCGACAAATATGCAACCAGCTGCTGGAATGAACTTGGCCGCCACGGATGCAATCTGCTGCTTTGATGAGGGATTGCTCTGCTTACGCTCAGTGAAGTTGAACTCTTTGGGAATACGCTCGGTGGAGATCGCCCCTCCGTGGACACGACGCAAAATACCCCGTCTTTGCAGGACTTCCAAGTCTCTACGGACCGTCTCTACCGCTACATCTAGCCGTTTTGCTGCGGCAATGGCATCGATTCGCCCCTCAATGCGTGACCACTCGGCCAACTGCATTCGGCGTTCTTCAGCCAACATTCGCGGTAAATCTCCTTATTTATTAGTGGTTTTCTGCCTGCATGACAAGAAAAACCCCTTTCGTTTGGAAATTTACCAGAGCAAAACTGCTAATTCAGGCAGAAACAGGCAAAAACAGGCAATTATCCCAATATCGTTATTTTTCGAAAAGTGTCGAAATTTACCTAAAGAAATCCAATTAATGGACTAGAGAGATTGCTCTAAAAGAGCTTCTTGCTGTTTGCGATAGGCATCAGCCAAAAGTCTCCACCACATGAAGATCGCGAACAGGGCAAAAGCGGTCCACTCCAAGGCATAGAACAGGCTCAACCAGTTAACGCCGGAGTCGGTCTTAGCCAGACCAATCGTTAAAGGTTCAACAGATTTCAAACTGGTGAAGGTGTTTGCTTTAGTAAGGGCCAGAAAACCTGGATACACCGAGTCGCTAGCTTTTTCCCAATTCACATAATTCACAAGCTGAGCAATAGACATCGACTCAAAAGTGCTTGCATTTATCTGCTGCAGCGGTGCCTCAGTCGGGAGGTAACGACCATCCATCGGCTTGAAAGTTAAACTGTTAGGCAGCTGTCTAACCTCATCAAGAACCTGTAATGCGATTGCAGGATCTGCAACAAAACCAACCGCGATAAACAGTCTTCCATTTTCAGTAGTAGCAGGAACAACAATCCACGAGCCTTGAGTGCCATCTAATTGCACTCGCTTGTTTACCAACACCGCATCTTGAGGAAATAATTTTGCTCTAACAATTACATTGTTTAGCACAACATGCTTGCCTTGCTTTGTTGTCTCCTGGAAGATGAATGGTTCTCCAGGTTGGCTGACCTCTTCTAATGGAAGGTATGCGACCTTCGAATAATAATTTGAACCTGAGTTAGGAAGAATGGATCTAGATATTTGCCATTGAGCTAATAGTGCAAATGCTGCCGCCATTAGCAAACATAGAAATAGTGCAACAATCCACTTTGTGGTGAGAGCAAGTTTTAGCATGCTTATACGTCGTATGGGGCAACAACGGTGTCGACTTTTTGGAATTCCTTTAGATCGCTGTAACCAGTTGTTGCCATGGCTTTGCGAAGTGAACCAATTAGGTTTGTTCTACCATCGGCGGCAAGCGAAGGACCCTGCAGAATTTGCTCCAGTGATCCAGCCTTGCCAACTTGGACTCGTTCACCTCTTGGTAACTGGTTATAGCTTTCTGGGCCCCAGTGCCAACCAAGACCTGGTGCCTCATCCGCTCTGGCTAAAACTGATCCGAGCATCACGGCATCCGCACCGCAGGCTATTGCCTTTACGATATCTCCCGAAGTGCCAAGTCCACCGTCTGCAATAACGTGAACATAGCGACCACCTGACTCGTCAAGATAATCTCTTCTAGCCCCAGCGACATCGGCCACAGCAGTGGCCATCGGTGCGTGAATGCCCAGCACCTTACGAGTTGTTGAGGCAGCTCCACCGCCGAAGCCAACTAATACTCCGGCAGCGCCTGTGCGCATCAGGTGCAAAGCGGCGGTGTATGTGGCGGCTCCACCAACAATCACTGGAACATCTAGTTCATAAATGAACTCTTTGAGGTTTAGCGCCTGCTTAGTTTTTGAAACGTGTTCTGCAGAAACGGTGGTTCCGCGGATCACAAAAATGTCCACACCGGCGGCAATAACAGCCTTAGCGAATGTCTGGGTATTTTGTGGGGATAGCGCACCAGCAACTGTAACGCCTGACTTACGGATATAAGAAAGTCTTTCTTTGATCAGTTCAGGCTTAATCGGCTCAGCGTAAATTTGCTGCATCCGAATGGTTGACTCGGCTGGTGTTAGCGATGCTATTTCCTCAAGCTGCTTACTGGGATTCTCATACCTGGCCCAGAGTCCCTCAAGATCTAGAACACCTAAACCACCGAGTTTTCCAATTGCGATGGCAGTATCTGGCGACACCACCGAATCCATTGGCGCAGCTAGTACTGGAAGTCCGAACGAATATGCATCGATGTTCCATGTAGTCGAGACGTCTTGCGGATCCCTAGTTCTTCTTGAAGGCACAATAGCAACATCGTCGAAAGCCCAGCTGCGGTTACCGCGTTTACCGCGACCAATCTCGATTTCGCTCAATCTAATCTCCTAGCGGTTGTTGTAGTTCGGGGCTTCGACAGTCATCTGAATATCGTGCGGGTGGCTTTCTCTCAATCCGGCTGGAGTGATGCGAACAAACTTACCCTTGGCCTGGAGCTGCTCAATAGAGTTCGCACCAACGTAACCCATCGCGGCACGAAGGCCACCGATTAGTTGATGCGCCACTGTTGCAACAGTGCCACGGTAAGGAACTCGTCCCTCGATGCCTTCGGGAACCAGTTTGTCTTCGCGCAGAACATCGTCTTGGAAGTAGCGGTCTTTGGAGTAGCTCTTTGCCTCACCGCGGGATTGCATCGCTCCCAGCGAGCCCATACCGCGATAGGTCTTATATTGCTTACCGCCAACAAAGGTGATATCTCCCGGTGCTTCATCGGTGCCAGCCAGTAGCGAGCCAAGCATAACTGCGTTAGCTCCAGCCACTAGGGCCTTAGGAATATCTCCTGAGAACTGCAAACCACCATCGGCGATAACTGGAACTCCGGCCTTCTTGCAAGCCAAACTTGCCTCATAGACAGCGGTGATTTGTGGAACACCGACACCAGCAATTACGCGCGTGGTGCAGATAGATCCCGGCCCAACTCCTACCTTGACACCGTCAACTCCAGCATCGACCAGAGCCTGGGCTCCCTCGCGGGTTGCCACGTTGCCACCGATAACATCTACATTCTTGGCAAACGGTTCTGCCTTTAGCTTGGCTACCATTTCCAAAACAGCGGTGTTGTGTCCGTGCGCGGTATCAACAACCAAGATATCCACACCGGCTTCAACCAGGGCCATCGCTCTTTCCCAACCCTGATCGCCAACTCCAATAGCAGCTGCTACCAACAGGCGTCCAGACTGATCCTTACTTGCCAGCGGATATTTCTCGCTCTTATCAAAGTCTTTGATGGTTATTAAGCCACGCAGTTTGTTTGCCTCATCGACAAGTGGAAGCTTCTCGATTCGATGCTGAGCAAAAATTGCAATCGCTTCTTCTGGACTAACTCCAACTTGAGCGGTTACCAGCGGGGTTGGCGTCATCACATCTTTTACTAAAGTTATGGTCTTTTGAACCTCATTGACAAATCTCATGTCACGGTTGGTTACTATTCCGACAAGTGTGCCGTCCTCGTCGATAACTGGAAGTCCAGAAACACGATAACGACCGCAGATCTCATCAACTTCTTGCAAAGTGGCTAGCGGATGGGTGGTTACCGGATGGCTAATCATTCCAGCTTCGGAACGCTTGACGAGATCTACCTGGGTGGCCTGCTGCTCAATAGATAGGTTGCGGTGTAAGACTCCGAGACCGCCTTGTCGGGCAATTGCGATAGCCAGCCTTGCCTCGGTTACGGTGTCCATGGCTGAGGACAGAAGCGGAATATTGATGCTTAGCCGCTTGGTTACCTTGGTCTTGGTAGATACCTGGGACGGTAGAACATCAGACTGGCCAGGCAGAAGTAAGACGTCATCGTAGGTAAGCCCGGTGAAGCCAAAAGGGTCATTTTCAGTCATTTTAAGCCCTGTCAAAAAGTCGCTATTAGGTAATTCTACCTTGCCAAATAGCCCTTATCTCAAGGGTTTTTTGGGTCAAAGACCCCAATCACGCTGTAAACACCGGCAGCTGAATAGCGCACGACGCTGTAGCGCTGGTTTTGGTAGAAGCCGTCAGCCGTGAAAAAGGCGGTTTCGGACAGATTCGCTATCGAACCATTTTTACGAAGCTGATCCGCAACAAGATATATCGCTTGGTAAGTCCTTCTTGCCAGACCGAACATCGGCGAAGAAGGCGCAGAGAGAATGTTCTGCCGATTCATTTGGTTCGCCAACCTCACTCGGAAAGCCTGGTTCACATCATCAAAGGCTAGTAGTCCAGTAGCGCCATCGAGTTCTTTGGCAAAGCCAAACATGGAGTAATTGGCCAGATTGCCCGGCACCAAATAAACCTTTCTAAAACCAGCTAACCAGCCTGGCATTTTCGAGAGTAGTTCTGCCGACTGCTCCATGCTTACCAAGATTAGTGATTCCGCTTTTAGCTTTTTCAATGAGGCCAAATCAGTAAAGCTAACGCTCTTCACTTCAATCCCCCGCATGGTTAGCCCAAATGCGACGCTCTTAGAAACCACTTTTGAATACTCATCTTGAGACGAAACCACAGCAACGGACTTAGGCTTCTGGTTAGTCACAAACTCAGCCAAGGCATAACTATCTTGGCTAACAGTGCTAGCCAGACGAAAAAAGTTTGCCTTTTCGGCAAACCCTTCTGCAAGTGATGAGGTAGCTATGACCGGAACATCCGGGTCATCCCATAATCGCAAAACGCGTTTAGCCGATTCAGATTCGATTGGGGCTAGTAGTAAATCAATCTTGCGATTAGCAAATCTTGCCAGTGCACTCTTTGCTTCTGCCTCGGTATCGCCAGCATCCTCAAAAAACAAGGATACGGCAACACTCTTGGCTAGATCTGAAACTGCCAGTTCAGCGGCCGCTTTTTGAAATGCACCAGCAAAATAGAGTGGACCAGAGCTTGAAATCAACACCCCGACTTTTAAAGCAGGAGCCATGGGGCGAGCCTGACTGGTCCCGTATACCAGCGCGAGCATCAGCACTATGCCGAGAGAGATAAAGGAAACTTTTCTTTTCATTCTGGAACTGTAATTGGAATTACAAAAAGTTCAGAAAGTTTTCAACAGCACAGGCTTAAAGTTTTAGACCCCGACAGCAGCCGGGGTCTAAAAAGAGAACTAATTTATCTCTCTACGATCGCAAGAACATCGCGAGCTGACAATACAAGGTATTCCTTGCCATTCATCTTTAGCTCGGTTCCACCATACTTAGAGAAAATTACGCGGTCCCCGACAGCGATGTCCAACGGAATACGATTACCGTTGTCATCAACACGGCCAGGACCAACAGCAATAACCTCAGCCTCCTGAGGCTTCTCCTTAGCGGTGTCTGGAATAACCAGACCGGAAGCAGTGACTTGCTCTGCCTCTACCGGCAAAACGACAATGCGATCTTCAAGCGGCTTAATTGAAACCGACACTTGGAACCTCTTCTTTTGTCTTGGAAATGGGAATGGCGTCTTAGCAACGCCTTGCCTATATTAGCACTCTATGGCCATGAGTGCTAACTGAGGGCTGTTAGCGTTGACTGGTGGACCGCTCAGGATTTCTAAAACTGGTTAGCCCGGAAGGCTCTCGCCTTCTGGCTGAGCTAGAACCGATGGACAGTAAGACTGATGTGGTCAAGCTGGTTAGCCGGTTGCGCAAAGACGGTCACGACCCCGAGCTGATAGCCACGGTACTGAGCCAGGTGAAACTACGCCGCAAAGCCAGGGAAAAGTTTGGCGAATTTGCCGACCAAATGCTCTTTAGCCAAGCCGGCTTGGAGCAGGCATCAAGACTAAGCGTTGCGGCAATACATGCCGGAAGGTTCCGCAAGGCCGGTATTTCAGCCGTTGCCGACCTAGGTTGCGGTATTGGAGCAGAAGCTATGGCAATGGCCAGCCTCGATATCAACGTTTCGGCTTTTGACAGCGATGAACTCACCGCTGCACTTGCAACCTATAACCTTGCCCACTTCAGCAATGTCACCGTCGAACAGGCGGATGTCACCAAACTGGATCTTTCTATTTTCGGTGGCCTCTTTTTCGATCCGGCTAGACGAGATAGTAAGAACAGAAAATTCAACCCTGAAGATTTCAGCCCTAGCTTTAGTTTTGTTTTAGAAAAGGCAAAAACTAAGCCAACGATTATCAAACTCGGGCCAGGTCACCCGCACGACCAGATTCCCGAAGCTGCAGAAGCAGTATGGGTATCAATAAATGGCGATTTAGTCGAACTATCGCTTTACTTCAACGAGGTGAAGCGGGCAGATGTTTCTCGATCAGCACTACTAATTTCATCTAATGGAACATTTGAGATTTCTGCTAAGAAGCCAACTACTCAGCAAGCTGAAGTTGGAGAAATACAGAGTTACTTATACGAGCCGGATAACGCGCTTATCCGATCTCACCTCATTGCAAATTTGGCAGAGGAGTTAAACCTTAAGCTACTAAGTAGCGACATCGCCTACCTGACTGGGAATATAGCAATCGATAATCCGTGGATTAGTAGATATCGAATTCTGGATAATCTTCCATTTGATCGAAAGAAACTCAAGGCTTACCTCAAAGATAAAAACACAGGACCGTTAGAAATTAAAAAACGCGGAGCAGATATAACCCCGGAGGCCTTACGTAAGGAACTGAACCTGAAGGGTAGTAATCCAGCGACAATAGTTGTCACTAGAATTCAGGATCAGCATCGAGTGCTGATCGTTGAGCCCGAATAGAGATAAACCCCTCCGAAGAGGGGTTTATCTCTTAAGCTAGTAACTAGTTCTGGCCAGGCATGCGCCAATCATCTTGACCGTAAGGACCATCGTTCCAAAAACGATCATCATTCATGTGGCCATCGCCATACTTAGACCTCAACCAGACGCTAGCGATGCTTAGCAAGACGCCTAGAGCTACTGCTAGACCAGCTAGGACGATGCCGGTGATTGCCATCCAGCGACCTTTTTCTTGGCTCTGCTTGATTTGAGCAAGTGCAAGGAACCCGGTAACGAAAGCTGCTGGGGCACCGAAGAGTGTTATTGCGCTTGCAAGGGAGACTACAGCCAAGGTATTTAGCTTGGTGAAGTCGTATTTTGTGGCTTCTGCCATTTGTTACTCCTTATAGAAATTGTTTTTGCAGAGTCAGTAAAGTCTTCGAGTCTGGGAAAGGGCTGGACTGTGGCTGGGAGTCAACGCCAAATCTAAGACTGGACTACCCGAACATCAAGGGTCGATTCCGCTGAGAAATCCAAGGTACTTGGGATAGCGCCGGCTGCAATCAATTGGGAAGCTAGGACCGCAATCATGGCACCGTTGTCGGTGCACAAAGACAGTGGTGGAATTCTAAGTTCAATCCCCTCGGCTTCACAGTGCTCGGTGGCATACTCACGCAATCTGGCATTCGCTACCACACCGCCGCCCAGCAGTAAGCGATTGATGCCATACTCTTTGCAAGCAGAAACGGCCTTGTTCACCAAGACATCAACTACAGCTTCTCGGAAACTTGCCGCAACATCAGCTAGCTCGAGTTTCTCGCCTTTGCTTTCTCCTAATTCGACATGTCTGGCAACGGCAGTCTTGAGACCAGAGAAACTAAAGTCATAGCGATGATCCTGCATATCTTTCGGCAGAGTCAAACCACGAGGAAAACGAATCGCGTTGGCTGATCCATCTTTAGCCGCACGATCAATTTCAGGGCCACCCGGATAACTTAGCCCCAGCACTCTAGCAACCTTGTCAAAAGCTTCGCCAGCTGCATCGTCAATTGTTTCACCGAGTAAAACAACATCCTTCAGCAAGTCTCTGACTAAAAGTAGCGAAGTGTGACCACCGCTTACCAATAGTGCAATAGTTGGAGTTTCCACTTTGCCATTAGCGAGGATGTCGGCGGCAACGTGACCGACTAGGTGGTTAACTGCATAAATTGGCTTTCCAGTTGCCACCGATAACGCTTTTGCCGCCCCGATACCAACCATCAGAGCACCGGCAAGACCAGGCCCGTTGGTAACGGCAATCGCATCTATTTCATCTAAGTCAACTCCGGCTTTATCTAAAGCTTCATTGAGCACAGGATTCAAAGCTTCAAGATGTGCTCGAGCAGCAATCTCAGGAACCACTCCACCAAAGATGGCGTGCTTGTCCATGCTCGATGAGATCACATTGGCAAGCAGTTGGTTGCCTCTAACAATGCCGATACCCGTTTCATCACATGAGCTTTCAATGCCGAGGACCAACGGTTGCCGAACCAAACTGGTTTGCATGACAAAGGCATCCACCCCGTCGGGTTGGTAATACTTCTTTCTAACCCCGATACGCTTGAATCCAAAAACCTCGTAGAGCTTTTGGGCAACCTTGTTATCTGCTCTAACCTCAAGAAAAATCTCTTCGGCTCCTAATTTGATTGCCTGAGCAGTAAGCGCCTGCATGATGGCGCGGCCATAACCCTTGCCGCGCTCAGCTGGTGCTGTTGCGATGGTTTGGATGTCAGCCTGGTGGCTACCGGGCAACTTACTCAAACCTCCATAGCCGACAAGGTTATCCCCAACGAAACCGACAACATAAAAGGTGTGCTCGGCCTCAAGTTCAGAGAGCATTACCTCTTCAGACCAGGCATCATTGACAAAGCAGGTCTTCTCTAGCGCCATGATCTGATCGATGTCGTGCTCGTTAGCCTCACGGATAAGCATCAGCCGCTCACCTTCTTCCCCTTGCCGGGTGTGGCATCGGGCTCTCTGAGGTAGATGGGGGTGATCTCCGTTTGTGCTTTAGCACCTAGATTGTAGGCAATCTGCCCTAGAGCTGCGGCAGAGACAACTAAATCGGTTGTCAATAAACCACTTGTTGGAATATCCTCAGGCTTATTAACTGCAGGACCGAAATCTCGGATTGGAATCCCGTTAGTGACTCCGGTATAGGTTGCCCAGAAAAGTTCTTTGCGCCTAGCATCAGTGGTCACCAGCAAGTTAGCAGCTGCGTTCTGCTTGAAGAAGTCAAAAGCTATTGCATCTAGTGAACACACTCCAACAATTTCGGCTCCTGAGCCAATGGCAAAAAACTTAGCCGCAGCAATTCCAACCCGCAAACCGGTAAAGGGACCCGGCCCTAAACCAACAACCACGCGATCAATGCCAACTGGTTTCAAATCAGCCTTAGCCAAAACTTCCTTTATGGCAGCACCGATGCGTTCAGCATGGGTCATGTTTTCAAGGTAATTCACTTCCGCTAGAACCAAATCGCGATCTAATACTGCGATGCTGGTTCCGGCTGAGGTATCAATAGCTAATGTCTTCAAAACATAACCTCAGCCCAACGTTCACCATATCCGGTTATGGTAATTTTTCGTTCCTCAGTAGCCCCAGAGCGATCACGTTCAATCTCTATTTCTAACCAGCTATCGGTAATCTCTTCAGTAAGGCCTTTACCCCACTCAACTAAAACTATTGAATCCTTGAACGGGATATCCAAATCATCGAGTTCATGCGCCGTTTTCAATCGATAAGCATCGACATGCACTAACGGTGCTTTTTCTCCTCGCTTATGAGTTCTAGCGATAACAAAAGTTGGGCTCGACACATTACCTTCAACTTCAAGCCCCACTCCAACTCCTCGAGCCAAAGTCGTTTTTCCGGCACCGAGCGGGCCGATTAGTAGTGCGAGATCTCCTGCGCGCAACTGTTTGGCCAAACGTAAGCCCAGTTCAAACATTTCTTCAGGCGTGGCTATTACAGCGCTGTAAAGCACTTTGCTTGAGATCACGAGCTATCCCTCGATTGCCCCAAGGTACTCACGCTTGAATCGACCACCCATGCGGGTAACTATTTCGTAGTTGATTGTTCCAGCGGCATCAGCTAAATCGTCCGCAGTCGGAGAAGAGGGCCCAAACACAATCACCTCGTCGCCTGGTGAGACACTGGCGTTACCAACGTCAATCACGAACTGGTCCATCGCAATCCGAGAAAGTATTTTGTAGTTTTTGCCATTGACAGAAACTGATGCTTGGCCTGAAGCATTTCTAGGCAACCCCTCGGCATAGCCGAGCGGCACTAGAGCCAAGGTAGTTTCAACCGGAGTTTTATAGAGATAGCCGTAGGAGACTCCAGATCCAGCTGGAACACGCTTGGTCTGCACCACAGTCGCCTTACAGGTCATTGCTGGAGTCAGCCCAAACTCTGCCGCTCGGTTATCGCTGAAAGGCGATAACCCATACAAAGCAACACCGATGCGAACCATGTCGTATCTAGCCTGCGGGTAGGTGAGGGTTCCATCGCTTGCCGTTAGGTGCCTAACCTCAAACTCCAAACCCGCCTGCTTGGCAGAATCTAGTGCAATTTCAAATTTCTCAATCTGAGCCAGATCCTCTTTAACTCCAGTTGAAGACAGATGACTAAAAATACCAGCTGTGGTGGTTGTCCCTACTTTGACTTCCTGGGACACAGCCTCGAGCAAATCACCTAACTCTTCCATAGTCACACCGTTACGGCCAAGTCCGGTATCAACTTTGATGTGAATCCTGGCCACCTTGCCAAGCTGGGTTGCCGCCTTAACGATGCGCAGTAATTGGTCTCTCGAAGACACGGCAAGGTCAATCTCTTTATCTATTGCCGAAACAAAATTATCGGTTGGATCATGTAACCATGCCAAAATCCGAGTTGTGATGCCAGCTGCTCTTAGCGTCAGCGCTTCCTCTAAGTCAGCAACACCGAGATAATCAATCCCCTCAGCTTCAAGTTTTCTAGCAACCGGAATCATGCCATGACCATAGGCGTCTGCTTTAACCACACCAAGAACTTTTACCGGTGAATCTGAATTAACGAGCTTGCGCATGGCCGAATAGTTATTGGCAATCGCGTTGAGGTCAATGATCATCTTGCGCATCAGTTACCACTTTCCGCAATCACCATGGCAACAGCCATGCCACCGTCATGGCTTATCGAAAGATGCCAATTGCGAATCCCCATTTCATCGGCACGTTTCTTAGTTTCACCGGCAACTACCAATGCTGGTTTACCCAAAGAGTCCTTGGTAACTGAAACATCCTGAAAAGAGAAACCGGTTGGATTGCCGATTGCCTTAATTAGCGCTTCCTTAGCTGCCCAATAGCCGGCCAGAGATTCTGGTCTTGCTCCAATTTCATCTGCTGTGAAGATGCGCTCAGCCAAACCTTTGGTTTGCTCAAGCTTAAGTTCAAAACGGGTCAGATCGACCAGGTCTACTCCGACTCCAACAATCATGATTACTCGACAGTCACCGATTTAGCCAGGTTACGTGGCTGATCAACATCCAACCCCTTGGCGCTAGAAAGCTCCATGGCAAAGATCTGCAGTGGGATTACCGAGAGCACTGGAATCAGTAGCTGCTGGGCAACTGGAACATAGAAGACCTCGGCCGCATACTTCTGCGCTTCCGTATCGCCTTCTTCAGCAATTGCGATAACCATCGCTCCACGGGCTTTTACCTCTTGGATGTTGCTGATTACCTTGGCGTTTAGCGAATCTGGGTCATTCGGACTTGGCACAATAACAATCACTGGCTGGCCAGCCTCAATTAGTGCGATCGGCCCGTGCTTTAGTTCCCCTGCGGCAAATCCTTCCGAGTGGATATATGCCAGCTCCTTGAGCTTTAGGGCACCTTCTAGAGCAATTGGGAAACCGACATTTCTACCGAGGAACAATACGGTCTTGGCATCTTTGAAACTCTTGGCGAGTTCTCGAATGCCAGCCGAATCTTCTAAAACCTGGGCAATTTGGGCTGGTAGGCGTAGTAAATCTCTACCAATTTCCTGCAGGTCACTTAGCGACCTAGTATTTCTACCTTTGGCTAGGTGTAGTGCTAGCAAATACATTGAAACGATCTGAGCGGTAAATGCTTTTGTTGAAGCAACCGCTACCTCAGGACCGGCATGGGTATACAAAACCGCATCAGCCTCACGAGCAAGTGTTGCACCCTGAGTGTTGCAAATGGTTAGCACCATAGCGCCAGACTCTTTTGCGTAGCGGGTGGCCATTAACGTATCCATGGTTTCACCAGATTGGCTAACCGCAACTACCAAGGTGTTCGGAGTGAGGATTGGATCCCGATATCTAAATTCATGAGAGAGTTCAACACTGACTGGGATTCTCGCCCAGCTCTCAATCGCATATTTGCCCACTTCGGCAGCATAGGCTGCCGTTCCGCAGGCAACCATAATAATTCTGTCAATCTGGCCAAGCTTCTGACTAAGCGGGGCTAATTCTTCTAGATGGACGGTACCGTCACTTGAAAGTCGACCCATCATCGTATCGCCAACCGACTGCGGTTGATCGGCAATTTCCTTGGCCATGAATGAAGACCAGCCACCCTTACTGGCAGCAGAGGCATCCCAGTCGATTGTGAATTCTTCGCGCTCTACTTTTTCCCCCGCAAAACTTTCAATCTCCACGCTATCTTTGCGCAAGATAACAATTTCATCCTGGCCAACTGCAATTGCTCGCTTGGTGTGTTCAACAAAAGCAGCAACATCGCTACCGAGGAAGTTTTCACCATCGCCCAAGCCAATCACCAACGGTGCATTTCTCCTAGCCGCTAAAACTAGATCTGGAACATCCTGGTGCATCACCAAAATAGTGAAAGCCCCGTGCAGTCTTCTGACTACCTTGCGGAAAGATTCGATTAGATCGCCGGTTGCATCAAACTCTCTGGCGATTAGGTGCGCGGCTACCTCGGTGTCGGTTTCACTGGCAAAACTGACCCCAGCTTCTAAAAGCTCACTCTTGAGCTCCGAGAAGTTCTCGATGATGCCGTTGTGAATCAGGCTCAGTTTCTTGTGTTCCCCGCCAAGATGAGGGTGGGCGTTTCCATCGGTAGGAGCCCCGTGGGTTGCCCAGCGGGTATGACCGATACCGATGTGTGCTTCACCCAATGGCGCACTCTGGATGTCATCGACCAGAATCGATAGTTTTCCAGCACGTTTCCTGGTGGCTAGATTGCCCTGTCCGTCGATCACCGAAACCCCGGCGCTATCGTAACCGCGATACTCCAGACGCTTTAGACCGCCCAAAAGGACATCAACGGTTGATTTTGGCCCGACGTAGCCAACGATTCCACACATACACCTAGTTTAAGGCAGAATTGCAGTGTGACTGGAGCTCCCCTCGATAATAGCGATGCAGCTCTATCCCCATTTGTTGAGATTCTGCGTGCCGATTGGGCGGAACTAGCCCGAAGCGGTGAATCACCACTTACCGAAGCCGAAATAGAAAAGATCCGCGGTTTAGGTGACTTTTTGGATTTAGCCGAAGTTAGCGATATCTACCTACCGCTTAGCCAGCTGCTCAATATTTATGTGAGCGAATCACAGGAACTGCACCAGGTGACTGGAGACTTCCTGCAGAAAACCAATAAGCGAACTCCATTCATTATTGGTGTTGCTGGTTCGGTAGCAGTTGGTAAATCAACCGTTTCTCGTTTGCTCAAAGAATTGCTTAGCCGCTGGCCATCAACACCTCGAGTCGCCTTGGTAACCACCGATGGGTTCTTGTATCCAAACAAGGTGCTCGAAGAACGTGGACTGATGCAACGTAAAGGGTTTCCCGAATCCTACGATCGACTAGCCCTACTGAAATTTGTCGCAGACATCAAATCCGGAAAAGAAAGGGTGTCCGCACCACTTTACTCACACCTAACCTATGACATCGTGCCTAATGAAGAAGTCGTCGTGGATTCACCGGATGTGGTAATCGTCGAAGGTCTCAATGTCTTGCAACCACCAGCTCTGGGTCAAGAGGTAGCGCTTAGCGATTATTTTGATTTCAAGATTTATGTTCATGCTCCAACCAAAGAAATTGAAAGCTGGTACCTGAACCGCTTTGAACAACTCAGAGAGTCAGCTTTTAGAGACCCAGTTTCTTATTTCCACCGCTATGCCGAAATGCCAGCCGATCAGGCACTGACTAGGGCAAAAGAAATCTGGCGAGAAATAAACCTGCCGAACCTAATGGAAAACATAATCTCAACCCGATCCAGAGCAACCCTCGTCCTTCAAAAAGGGCAAGGTCACCGTGTGGAATCAGTTCTGCTGAGAAAAATCTAAATAGCTAGGTTCTTTTCAACCACACGAGCAATGCGGTCTGCCCAGGAGTGTGCAGTCCCCTCATCATTGGCTTCAACCATGACTCTGACTAAGTTTTCTGTGCCAGATGCTCGGAGTAAGACACGACCAGATGCACCTAGTTCAGCGGTTGCCTCGGCAACTATCTGCTGCAACCCGCTGTCGCTATCGACCCTGGTTCGATCAACATTCTTGACGTTTACCAGAACCTGCGGGTAGCTAACCATCTGGCTGGCTAACTGCTGAAGTGTCTTACCGGAAGCTTTCACCTCGGCGGCAACCATCAGTGCGGTAAGGATTCCATCACCGGTAGTGGCGTAGCGACTAAAGATAATGTGTCCCGACTGCTCGCCACCTAAGGTATATCCACCCTCACGAATTTGCTCAAGCACATAGCGGTCGCCAACTTTAGTTTCGATTAGTTCAATCTTGGCTTCAGCCATAGCCAACCTGAGCCCAAGATTACTCATCACAGTAGCCACCAATGTGTTTCGAGCCAGCTCTCCCCTTGCCTTTAAGGCAAGGGCCAGGATGACCATCAGCTGATCCCCATCAACGATAGCTCCGGTGTGGTCAACTGCAAGGCAACGATCAGCATCCCCGTCGTGGGCAAAGCCCATGTCCGCCTCATGCTCAAGAACTGCTGATTGAAGCGCACTCAAATTAGTTGAGCCATAACCGGAGTTGATGTTAAAGCCATCTGGATCATTACCAATAACAATTACTTTTGCACCAGAGTCAGCAAAGACTTGCGGTGAGATACCGGATGCTGCACCATGAGCACAGTCAATGACGATCTTTAGTCCATCGAGGGTATTTGGTAGCGCACCTAGTAGATGGACCAGGTAACGATCCTCAGCATCGGCAAAACGCTGGACTCTGCCAACAGCAGCACCGATTGGTGAAAGCGGGGTTTGCGTCATCGCCAGCTCAATCTGGTCTTCAACCTCATCAGGAAGCTTATGACCACCAGAAGCAAAGAACTTAATTCCGTTATCTGGGGCTGGGTTATGTGAAGCAGATATCATCACACCAAAATCAGCTTTGATGTCTCCCGTTAGAAAAGCGGTTGCTGGAGTTGGAATTACACCCGCATCAAAGACGTCAACACCAGATGATGCCAAGCCTGAAGCAACCGCGGCTGCTAAATACTCACCGGAAATTCTTGGATCACGGCCGATTACCGCAACTGGTCGACGCCCTTCGGCTCTTGCCGATTCGCCTAAAACTATTGCAGCGGCTTGAGCGAGATTAGTGGCGAGATTTACTGTGAGGTCGCGGTTAGCAACCCCTCGAACACCATCGGTACCAAATAGGCGAGCCATGGATTTAGATTAGCCGAGCAAGGCTCGAAGCGTGATTAACGCTTAGAGAACTGCGAAGCCTTACGGGCCTTCTTAAGACCGGCCTTCTTGCGCTCGATGACACGTGCGTCACGAGATAGGAAGCCTGCCTTCTTCAGGGCTGGACGGTTGTTGTCGCGGTCGATCTCGTTAAGTGCACGAGAGATACCAAGGCGAAGCGCACCGGCTTGACCAGCAACTCCACCACCTTGGATACGTGCTACGACATCGTAAGAATCCTGAAGACCGAGAACCTTGAACGGATCGGTGATTAGCTGCTGGTGCAACTTGTTCGGGAAGTATTCTGCAAGCTCACGACCGTTAACCTTGATCACACCGGTGCCAGGCTTGATGCGAACACGAGCGATAGCTTCTTTACGGCGACCTAGTCCTGCACCAGGAACAGTTAGAGTCCCCTTAGCTTTTGCAGGAGCTTTACTCTCGGTTGAGTACTCGGTAGCTTCGACAGTTTTCTTAGTTGGCATGTTTTTCTTTCTGCGCTATTGCGCTACCTGTCCAATAACATATGGCTTTGGTGACTGAGCAGCGTGTGGGTGCTCGGCACCGCGGTAAACCTTAAGCTTGGCTAGTTGATCGCGACCAAGTGTGTTCTTCGGAAGCATTCCACGAATGGCTTTCTCAACAGCCTTCTCCGGAGACTTCTCCAAAAGTTCTGCATAAGTAGTCGCGGTTAGACCACCTGGGTAACCAGAGTGACGGTATGCGTTCTTCTTCTGCAACTTAGCGCCGGTTAGGGCAACCTTGTCAGCGTTGATGATAACTACGTAGTCGCCGTTGTCCATGTGTGGAGCAAAGGTTGGCTTGTGCTTGCCGCGCAAAAGCGCTGCTGCAGTTGAAGCCAAACGACCTAAAACTACATCAGTGGCGTCGATGACGAGCCAGTCATTCTGAAGCTCGTGAGCCTTCGGTGTATATGTACGCACGCTAAAATGCTTTCTGTTTCTTTACGATTGACGATGGATAAATCCACCAGGATGGCCCGTTAGTTTTAGGCACCAAGGGTCAAGTTTAGCCCGAAAGGGTAAGCCTGTGCAAGTGCGAATATCCCTACTCCTGGTCTAGAGAGCGCATATTTCGGGCCTTTTCGGCCTGTTTAGCCAGATCCCTTTTAGCCGGGTAGCCCACCTCAATTAGGCTCAAGCCCTCTGGGCCAACCACCTTGAATCCATGGGTCCTAGACCTAGATTTCAGAGCTCTCACAACATCTTCAGGCTCCGCCCTGCCGGCACCGACTTTTATCAAGGCCCCAACAATAGATCTGACCATGTTGTGGGCAAAGGCATCGGCCATCAACTCAATTTCAATGACATTACCCATGCTCTTGTTTCGGCTAATCTTTAGGCTCTTCAGTTCTCTTATCGCCGTAGCCTTCTCCTTTGGCTTACTGAAGGCAGCAAAGTCATGCAAACCAACAAAAGCCTCCCCTGCATCTGCCATCTTCTCCATGTCCAGCGGGTAGGTAAGCCAAAGCTGTGTTCTAGAAAAAAGTGGATTATGGCCGCTAACCGAATCCGCAATTCGATAGCGATAGCGTCTGAAGCTAGCCGAGAATCTAGCATCAAACCCTGCAGGGGCTGGCTCAAACTTGGAAACTCTGATTTGCCTTGGCAAGAGGGAATTCAACTTCGCCACCGCATCGGGGCTTCTTCCTAGTCGCTTGAGTTGAGCTTGGCTGAGATCTATGTGAACTACTTGAGCCTCAGCGTGGACCCCGGCATCAGTGCGACCGGCAACTCGCATTCCGAAATCATCTTCAGTCTCACCGAAGACAAGTTCCAGGGCTTCTAGGAAAGTTGACTGAACAGTTTTTAGTCCAGGCTGTTTAGCCCAGCCGGCAAAATCGGTTCCCTCGTAGGCAAGATCGATTCGGAAACGAAGAAAGCCGTCAACCTTTAGGCCAACGGCTTGCTTCATGATCTAACCTTTAGAAAACTCTAAGCCTCTTCGGACTTAGTCTCTTCAGCGGCTGGTGCTTCTTCGGCAACTGGTGCTTCCTCAGCAACCGGTGCTTCCTCAGCAACCGGCGAGCCTTCAGAAACTTCTTCAGCAGCAGCTACTTCCTCGGCAACTTGAGCTTCAGCTTCTTCAACTACAGCTTCAGCAGCAGCTTCGTCAGCGACGCTCTGCTCAGAAAGCGCTTGCTCACCTAGTGCCTCGGCAACAACTGCATCTTCTTCAACTACTGTTTCAGAAGCGGTTGGCTCGGCAACCTCTTCAACAACTGCAGCAGCAGGAGCAGCCTTTACAGCTTCGGCTACCTTAGCCTTCGCCTTAGCTGGCTTAGCAACAACTGGTTCAAGCACTAATTCGATAAGTGCCATCGGAGCATTGTCTCCCTTGCGGAAACCAAGCTTGGTAATTCTGGTGTAGCCACCGTTACGCTCTTGAACTAGCGGAGCGATAGCAGTGAACAGTTCGTGGACAACACTCTTGTCAGAGATGTCAGCCATTACTTGACGACGGGCGTGCAGATCTCCGCGCTTAGCCAATGTGACTAGCTTCTCGGCAACCGGCTGAACGCGCTTAGCCTTGGTCTCGGTAGTGGTCACAGCCTTGTGAGTGAATAGCGATGCTGCCAAGTTGTTTAGCATTAGTCGCTCGTGGGCTGGACCGCCTCCTAGGCGAGGACCCTTAGTTGGGCGTGGCATTTGTTTCTCCTCTTACTTTCTTGACTTAGGGCCTAAGCCTTGTCGTCCTGGTCAAAACTTGAGCTGAAGTATGCTGCGTCAAAACCTGGTACGGCATCGCGGAAACGCAATCCCATTGAGGTTAGCTTGTCGCGCACTTCATCAACCGACTTGCTTCCGAAGTTGCGGATGTTCATCAACTGCTCTTCAGTTAGGTTGATTAGTTCGCTTACGGTGTTGATACCCTCGCGCTTTAGGCAGTTGTATGAACGAACGGTTAGGTCCAATTCCTCAATCGGCTTAGCTAGCGCTGGTGGAAGGTCAACCACTGCGTCGGTAGCTGGAAGGTCAATACCCTCAGCGTTCTCATCCAAAGCAGCGGCAAGACCGAATAGGTTAACCAGAGTCTTTCCGGCAGAAGCAATTGCCTCGCGTGGAGAGATAGATGGCTTGGTCTCAACATCAACAATCAACTTGTCGAAGTTGGTGAACTCACCGGCACGAGTTGCCTCAACGCGGTAAGAGACCTTCAGCACTGGAGAGTAGATTGAGTCAACTGGAATGATCGCGTTGTTAGCCATGTCTGGTAGACGGTTCTGTGATGCCTGAACGTAACCACGACCGGCTTCAATGGTCAACCACATTTCCAAGGTTCCCTTGTTCACAGTTGCTAGAACCAACTCAGGGTTGTGAACGGTAACTCTTGCGTCTCCGGTGATGTCTCCGGCTTTGACCTCGCCAACGCCAGCCTTTAGGTGGACCATTACTGGCTCATCTGCATCTAGCGAAACGACGATGTCCTTCACGTTCAAAATAAGTTCGGTAACGTCTTCCTTTACTCCAGAAATCGGTCCGAATTCGTGGCTTATGCCCTCGATCTTGATGCTGGTGACAGCTGCACCTGGGATTGAAGAAAGCAGGGTGCGACGAAGTGAGTTTCCTAGGGTGTAACCGAAACCTGGCTCTAGCGGATCTAGAGTGAATCGTGCGCGGGTTTTGCTCTCTTCTTCTTCTTTTAGAACTGGTGTCTGTGCAATTAGCACTGTGTTTCCTTTCATTGAGACATCCGCTATTTGATGCCTCATTTGTTGAGGTTTGCTATTCAGTGGCCACTAAACAGCTGTATTAAGTTGTCTAAGTTGTTACAAAATTAGAGGCGGCGACGCTTAGGTGGGCGACATCCGTTGTGAGCCTGTGGGGTCACATCAGAGATAGAACCAACCTCAAGACCTGCAGCCTGAAGCGAACGGATAGCAGTTTCACGACCAGAGCCTGGGCCCTTTACGAAAACATCTACCTTCTTCAAACCGTGTTCCTGAGCCTTGCGGGCTGCTGCTTCAGCAGCCATCTGAGCTGCGAATGGGGTTGACTTACGTGAACCCTTGAAGCCAACGTCACCTGAAGAGGACCATGAAATAACCGCACCCGTTGAATCGGTAATCGAAACAATGGTGTTGTTAAAGGTGCTCTTGATGTGTGCTTGACCGTGGGTAACGTTCTTCTTTTCTTTACGACGAGGCTTACGAACTGAAGTCGTTGCCTTTGCCTTTGGTGCTGCCATGAGTTTTCTCCTAAGTCGTTTCTAGTCAGACGCAAGTACTACTTGCGTGCCGCCTTCTTCTTACCGGCCACAGTGCGCTTCGGACCCTTACGAGTACGAGCATTAGTCTTGGTGCGCTGACCACGAACAGGTAGTCCCTTGCGGTGACGAATACCTTCGTATGAACCGATCTCAACCTTGCGGCGAATATCAGCTGCAACATCACGACGAAGATCACCTTCGACCTTGAAGCTGCCTTCGATGTAATCACGAATAGCAACCAACTGGTCGTCGGATAGATCCTTCACGCGGATGTTCTTGTCGATGTTGGTGTCGGTCAGAACTTTCATGCTTCTGGTGCGACCGATTCCATAGATATAAGTTAGGGCGATTTCAACTCGCTTATCGCGAGGAATATCGACTCCGGCAATACGTGCCATTGGGATTTCTCCTGATGTTTAGAAGGTCTGCAACAGTGTTACCTCAGATATTGATCTGAGCTCTCGCCTTCTCGAGAGGTGCCAGGAATATTTCCTTGAACACTGCCTTGGTTTTTTATTTAGTTATAGGTGTTGCGAGATCTTTGTTAACCCTGACGCTGCTTGTGACGAGGGTTCTCACAAATAACCATCACGCGACCGTGACGACGAATGACTTTGCACTTGTCGCAAATCTTTTTGACGCTTGGGTTAACCTTCATGTCTAAACTTTTTCTACTAGATGTTTATTTGTAGCGGTAAATGATGCGCCCACGATTTAGGTCGTAGGTGCTGAGCTCAACAATCACGCGGTCACCTGGCAAAATGCGAATGTAGTGCTGTCGCATCTTCCCAGAGATGTGCGCTAAGACTTTGTGCCCGTTGGTCAACTCAACTCGGAACATCGCGTTCGGTAGAGCTTCATCAACTGTGCCCTCGATCTCGATGACGCCGTCTTTGTTGGCCATAAACTCACTTATCTTTTTTTACTTTGTTTGGGATTCGGCACGCGAAAAATTACCTAGATTTAAAGGGATTTTTCCGTGCCTAGACACCAAGACTCAATCTTAGGACAATTTGGCCTTAAATGGTAGTTAAAGTTTGGGCTCAACCGGGGTAACGCCATACTTGGCAAGTCCAGCTTTTCCACCATCTTCAGCGGTAAGCACCCAAATGCCCCCAGAATGCCTGGCTACGGTGTGTTCCCAGTGGCTGGCATCAGATCCGTCCACCGAGGCTACCGTCCACTGGTCAGCTAAGACCTTCACCCGCTGGGAACCAGCGGTAATCATGGGCTCTATGGCAATAACTAGGCCATTTTCAATAACCGGACCCAAATCCCGGGTTTGATAGTTGAAAACGGCAGGATCTTCGTGCATTGACCTACCCACCCCGTGGCCGATGTAATCCTGCAAAATCCCGTATCTGCCACTCTGGCGAATGCTGGCTTCAATTGCCCTGCCGACCTCATTTAGCCTCACCGCCGAAGCAAATTTCGCTATGCCAGCCCAAAGTGAGGCTTCACAGGCATCACTGACTTTTTGCCTCAGCGCAGAAACCTCGGGGTCACCGCCTGGCACCACATAACTGAATGCGGCATCGCCATTCCAGCCAGCTGGAGTCTGGGCACCGCAATCGATTGAGATAATGTCCCCCGCTTGGATAATACGGTCTCTAGAAGGAATGCCGTGGACGACTTCATTGTTAATGCTCGCGCAAATGGTGTGTGAGTAACCGGGCACTAACTTGAAGTTACTCTTAGCCCCTAAGTCGGTAATTGTCTTTTCGGCAATGGCATCTAATTCGAATGTGCTTATCCCGGGTTTGATTGCTACTCGAACAGCAGCTAGCGCTTTTGCCGTGATTAGCCCCGCTTCACGCATCAGCATGATTTCAGAGTCTGTTTTTAGCGAAATTCGCTCGCGAGCCATAACTGCCTAGTTAATTGGTGAAAGACCACGCTCGGTTAGCGCATTCAAAATACGATGAGTAACCTCATCGACTTGGCCGAGACCATCAATTGGAACAACAATTCCTCGCTCGGTATAGATATCAATAATTGGTCTGGTCTGCTCACGGTAGACATCTTGGCGATGACGAATGATCTCTTCGGTGTCATCGGATCTACCCTGCATCTCAGCTCTTAGCTTCAAACGTTTTACCAGTTCGTCGATGTCTGCAGTAAGCAAGATAACGGCATCAAGTCTTTGATCGTTTTCAGCAAGGATGTTATCGAGTTCCAAGACCTGATCCCTGGTACGTGGATAACCGTCTAGGAGAAAACCTTTTTCAACTCCATCGCCAGCAAATCTTGCCCGCACCATTTGGTTTGTGACATCATCTGGAACATATTCACCACGGTCCATGAAACCTTTAGCAAGAACGCCTAGCTCAGTTTCGTTCTTCACGTTTTCGCGAAAGATATCCCCAGTTGAAATTGCAGGGATTGAGTAGGCCTTAGACAGCAACAGCGCCTGCGTTCCCTTGCCGGCCCCTGGTGGGCCGATCAAGAGAAACCGGCTCACTTCAGTAGACCTTCGTAGTTTCGCTGCTGCATCTGAGCGCTAATCTGCTTCACAGTCTCAAGACCGACACCGACGATAATCAGGATCGATGTTCCACCGAATGGGAAGTCTTGGTTAGCGTTCAGCAGGGTTAGCGCGAACAACGGAATCAAAGCCACGATACCTAGGTAAAGCGAACCAGGCAGAGTGATTCTGGAGAGAACATACTCTAGATACTCAGTGGTTGGTCTACCGGCACGAATACCAGGAATGAAGCCACCATACTGCTTCATGTTGTCTGACACTTCTTCTGGGTTGAAGGTGATTGAGACGTAGAAGTAGGTGAAGGCAACAATCAAAAGGAAATACATCAGCATGTATAGCGGGTGATCACCCTTGGTTAGGTTGTTGTTGATCCAAATAACCCAGTCAGCAATCTTTCCGTTTGCATCTGGGCCATTGAACTGAGCAATCAAACCAGGTAGGTATAGCAAGCTCGAAGCGAAGATAACTGGAACCACACCGGCCATGTTTACCTTGATTGGTAGATAGGTGGCCTGACCTCCGTAGGTACGCTTACCGACCATACGCTTGGCATACTGAACCGGAATACGACGCTGAGATTGCTCAACCAAAATAACAAGCAAAACGATTACAACACCAACACCGATTACACCGAGCAGAACTTCAACGCTCTTTGACCGAGCAATGCTTACTAGGCTGGCTGGGAAACGAGCGGCGATAGAGGTGAAAATCAAAAGCGACATACCGTTACCGATACCGCGCTCGGTGACAAGTTCAGCTAGCCACATGATCAGACCGGTACCAGCGGTCATGGTGATGATCATCAATGAGATTGCCCACCAAGAGCTGTCGCTGAATAGGCTTCCAGAACAGTTGGTACCAAACAGTGCGCCACCGCCCTGACGAGCAACAGCAATCAAAGTTGTTGACTGCAATAGACCCAAACCGATAGTTAGGTAGCGGGTGTATTGAGTAATCTTGGCCTGGCCAGCCTGACCCTCTTTATAAAGAGTTTCAAAGCGTGGGATAACCACACGAAGTAGCTGGGTGATGATGGAGGCGGTGATGTAGGGCATGATACCCAGCGCAAAGATCGATAGCTGAAGCAAAGCTCCACCGGAGAACAGGTTTACCAGTTCATAGATTCCATTGGTGCTAGCTGTTCCAGCCTTCAAACACTGCTGAACGTTTGCGTAATTCACAAACGGGGCAGGAATGAATGATCCCAGACGATAAATGGCAACAATTGCCAAAGTGAACATCAGTTTGTTGCGCAGGTCTGGCGTAGTAAATACGCGCTGAATTGCACTAAACATTTTTAGCCTCCTGTTGGCTAACTACTACTCAGTAACGCTTCCGCCGGCAGCAAGAATCTTTGCCTTGGCAGACTCGGAGACTTTGTCAACCTTGACGTCTAGTTTAACGGTTGCCTCGCCTTGACCTAGGACCTTTACCTTCTCGTTCTTACGAACAGCGCCCTTGGCCACCAATGAAGCCACGGTAACCTCGCCACCTTGAGGGAAAAGCTCAACTAGAGTCTCGATGTTGACCACCTGATACTCAACCTTGAACGGGTTCTTGAAGCCGCGAAGCTTAGGGGTGCGCATCACTAGGCGAACACCACCACCTTCGAAACCTGGGCGAACCTGATAACGGGCCTTAGTACCCTTGGTACCACGACCGGCAGTCTTACCCTTGGAACCCTCACCACGACCAAAACGGGTGCGGTCCTTCTTAGCTCCTGGAGCTGGACGCAGGTGGTGAAGCTTGAGCAGGTTGCTCTTCTCCTGAGGTGCAGCCGGCTTCTTAGCCGCTGCAGTCTTCTTTTCTTCTGCCATTAGTTGATCTCCTCGACCTTGACCAGGTGAGCTACCGCGCGGACTAGACCGCGGGTGACCTGGCTGTCATCTTTGACGACGATATCGCCAATTCTTTTTAGACCCAGGGTTCTCAATGAGTCACGCTGACGCTGGCTGTTGCCAACACCGCTTTTAACCTGAGTGACCTTTAGACGTGCTGCCATTTAGGCACCTGCCTTTGCATCTGCTTGAGCCTTCAAGAGTACCTTCGGGGCAACTTCTTCAAGGGTCAATCCACGACGAGCTGCAACGCTAGCTGGTTCTTCCAACTGCTTTAGTGCAGCCACGGTGGCGTGAACAATGTTGATTGTGTTAGATGATCCGAGTGATTTACTCAAAACATCGTTAACTCCAGCACACTCCAATACAGCACGAACTGGACCACCGGCGATAACACCGGTACCAGCGGCTGCTGGACGAAGCAAAACAACACCTGCTGCTGCTTCACCTTGAACTGGGTGAGGGATGGTTCCACCGATTCTAGGAACGCGGAAGAAGCTCTTCTTTGCCTCTTCAACACCCTTAGCGATAGCGGCTGGAACTTCTCTAGCCTTACCGTAACCGACACCGACCATACCGTTACCGTCACCGACAACAACTAGTGCGGTGAAGGAGAAACGACGACCACCCTGAACTACTTTGGAAACGCGGTTGATTGTTACCACACGCTCCAAGAATGGGCTCTTGGTGTCTTCGCGATCGCGACGCTCACCGCGTGGTGCGCGCTCACGTGAACCACGACGAGCATCGCGCTCGCTGGTGTCCGCAGCTACAGTTTCCACGACAGCATTCTCGGTTGACTCAGTTGACAACTCTTGCTCCTTGTTTTCGTTACTCACAGAACCAACCCACCTTCACGTGCGCCATCGGCAATAGCCGCGACACGACCGGCATACTTGTTTCCTCCGCGGTCAAAGACGACCTCGGTAATTCCTGCAGCCTTAGCGCGCTCTGCTAGCAAAAGGCCAACAGCCTTCGACTTAGCCGACTTGTCATCGCTTGACTTACGAAGATCTGCTTCCATGGTTGAAGCAGAGACCAGGGTGTGACCCTTAGCATCGTCGACGATCTGAACAAAGACGTGACGAGCTGAACGGGTAACTACCAGTCTTGGACGTGAGGCAGTGCCCTCAATCTTCTTGCGAAGACGTAGGTGACGGCGGTCTCTAGCGGCTGACTTACTCTTGCCGCGAGTTTTTGGTGTAAGACCCATGTTTACTTACCTGCCTTTCCGGCCTTGCGGCGAACAACTTCGCCAGCGTAACGAACACCCTTGCCCTTATAAGGCTCAGGCTTACGAAGCTTGCGGATGTTTGCGGCAACTTCACCAACAGCCTGCTTGTCGATACCGACAACGGTGACCTTGTTGTTTCCTTCTACCTGGAAAGTAATTCCCTGTGGAGGCTCAACCAAGATTGGGTGAGAGTAACCGAGAGCAAACTCGATTGATGAACCCTTAGCGGTAACACGGTAACCGGTACCAACGATTTCCAGAGCCTTAGAAAAGCCCTTGGTAACACCCTCGATGGTGTTGGCAATCAGGGTTCTGGTTAGACCGTGCAGTGAACGAGAGTTTCTCTCATCATCTGGACGGGCAACCACAATGCTGTTTTCTTCAACAACAACGCTGATCGGAGCTGGAACAGTGTGGCTAAGAGTTCCCTTAGGGCCCTTCACACTAACCAGCTGACCTTCAATCTTTACTTCGACTCCAGCAGGAATCGCGATAGGCATCTTTCCAATACGTGACATGTCTTTTACCAGATGTAGGCGATGACTTCTCCGCCTACTCCTTTCTTGGCTGCTTGACGGTCAGTAAGAACACCTGAAGAGGTGGAAAGAATTGCAATACCCAAACCACCGAGAACGCGAGGGATCTCGTTTGACTTTGCGTAAACACGAAGTCCCGGCTTAGACACACGCTTGATACCAGAGATGGAGCGCTCACGGTTAGGGCCGTACTTTAGTTCAACCTGCAAGGTCTTGCCCACTTCACCGTCAACCACCTTAACCGCCTGGATGTAACCTTCGGTCTTTAGGATCTCTGCGATGTTTGCTTTTAGCTTGCTGTAAGGCAGGCTAATCTCCTCGTGGAACGCGGAGTTCGCATTGCGCAGCCGGGTCAGGAAGTCTGCTACCGGATCTGTCATTGTCATTGTTTTTGTTTTCCTTACTTTGTCGGTTTCTGAAAGCAGTTCAAGCAGTCAGACCTATCCAATTGTTTAGTTGTTATCTTTTGACTTGAAAGGGAAACCAAGAGCAACAAGTAGTGCTCTTCCTTCATCATCATTAGAAGCTGTAGTTACCAGGGTGATGTCCATACCGCGTGGGCGGTCGATGCCATCCTGATTGATTTCGTGGAACATGGTCTGCTCGTTTAGACCGAAGGTGTAGTTACCCTTGCCGTCAAACTGCTTGTCCGATAGTCCACGGAAGTCACGGATACGAGGAAGTGCTAGTGACAATAGTCGGTCTAGGAATTCCCACATTCTGTCGCCACGCAAAGTTACGTGTGCACCGATTGGCTGACCCTCACGAAGCTTGAACTGTGCGATCGACTTACGAGCAAGGTTCACCTGAGGCTTCTGACCGGTGATTGCAGTTAGGTCCTTGATTGCAAACTCAATTAGCTTGCCGTCCTTAGCTGCATCGCCAACACCCATATTGACCACGATCTTGGTTAGCCCTGGCACCTGGTGGACGTTCTTGAAGCCAAACTGGCTCTGCAGTTCGCTCTTGATCTCGCTCTTGTATTTAGCCTTTAGACGAGGCTCAATTTTCACGGTAGTCATTAGATTTCCTTACCTGACTTGCGAGCAACACGAACGCGCTTGGCCTTCTGCTTGCTCTTGGTCTTACCCTCGGTCTTGACCATTTCGATCTTGACGCCCAAACGGGTTGGCTTCTTAGTCTCTGGGTCAACTAGAGAAACGTTAGAGATGTGAATTGGAGCTGGCTCAGTAACAAGACCGCCATCTTTCACACCCTTAGAGTTCTCGGTCACCTTGACGTGCTTGGTAACCATGTTGATTCCATCAACGATTACGCGATTGGTCTTCTTGTCAACTGACAAAACAGTTCCAGTCTTACCGCGCTCACCGCCGCGAGATTCCTTGGCTCCGGCAATTAGCATGACGGTGTCGCCTTTTTTGATTGTGGCCATGATTAGATAACCTCCGGTGCTAACGAGATGATCTTCATGAACTTCTTGTCACGAAGCTCACGACCAACTGGACCGAAGATGCGGGTACCCTGAGGCTCGCCATCCTTCTTGATGATCACAGCGGCGTTCTCGTCGAACTTGATGTATGAACCGTCTGGACGACGGACTTCCTTCTTGGTGCGAACGATGACAGCCTTAACAACATCACCCTTCTTCACGCTTCCACCTGGGATTGCATCCTTGACGGTTGCAACAATTACGTCACCGAGACTTGCGTAACGACGACCAGAACCACCGAGAATACGGATAGCTAGAAGCTCCTTGGCGCCGGTGTTGTCGGCAACCTTCATTCTTGACTCTGACTGAATCATTTAGATATCTCCTATTACTTAGCCTTCTCGACTATCTCAACTAAGCGCCAGCGCTTGGTTGCGGATAGTGGTCTGGTCTCGTGAATGACCACTAGGTCACCGATTCCAGCACTGTTGGTCTCATCGTGAGCCTTGATCTTGGTGCTGCGGCGAATAACCTTGCCGTAAAGCGGGTGCTTCACACGGTCCTCAACCTCAACCACGATGGTCTTGTTCATTTTGTCGCTGACTACATAGCCACGACGAATCTTGCGATAACCGCGCTCTTCGTTAGTTACTTCAGCCATGGTTATGCCTCCTCAGTTTCTTTAGTCGACTCGGTCGACTTAGCCTTGGTTGCCTTCTTCTCAGCCTTAGCTGGAGCTGCAGCAACCACAGCACGGATACCTAGTTCACGCTCGCGCAGAACGGTATAGATACGTGCAATGTCACGCTTTACCGCCTTGATACGACCGTGGCTCTCAAGCTGGCCGGTTGCCGACTGGAAGCGAAGGTTGAATAGTTCTTCCTTCGCGCGCTTTAGTTCTTCAACCAAAACTGCATCTTCCTTGGCATCCAGATCTGCTGGAGTTAAGTTCTTTGAACCGATCACTATGCGTCACCCTCTTCACGCTTGATAATGCGAGCTTTTAGTGGAAGCTTGTGGATTGCACGAGTCATTGCTTCACGAGCAACTTCCTCGGTAACACCAGAAAGCTCAAACATGACGCGGCCCGGCTTGATGTTTACTACCCACCACTCAGGAGAACCCTTACCGGAACCCATACGGGTTTCAGCAGGCTTCTTGGTTAGTGGACGGTCAGGGAACACGTTGATCCAAACCTTTCCACCACGCTTGATGTGACGAGTCATAGCAATACGAGCAGACTCGATCTGACGGTTGGTAACGTATGCAGGAGTTAGCGCCTGGATACCCCACTCACCGAAAGAGACCTTAGTTCCACCGGTAGCTGCTCCACCACGCTTTGGGTGGTGCTGCTTACGGTGCTTGACTTTACGAGGAATCAACATTTTTATGCCTCAACCTTTTCTGCTGCAGCTGCAGCGTCAGCCTTAGGACGACGACCGCGACCTTCAGGACGCACCGGCTTTGCAGTTGCCTGCTGCTGGGCTAGTTCCTTGTTGGTCATGTCACCCTTGTAGATCCAAACCTTGACTCCGAGGCGACCGAAAGTGGTGTGTGCCTCATAGAAGCCGTAGTCGATGTTTGCACGAAGAGTGTGTAGCGGGACTCGGCCCTGACGGTAGAACTCTGAACGTGACATTTCAGCTCCACCTAGACGACCGGAACACTGAACACGGATACCCTTAGCACCCTGACGCTCAGCACCCTGCATTCCCTTACGCATCGCGCGACGGAAAGCAACACGGGCAACTAGCTGCTCGGCAATTCCCTGCGCTACCAGCTGAGCATCCATCTCTGGGTTTTTAACCTCAAGGATGTTTAGCTGAATCTGCTTCTTGGTTAGCTTCTCCAAGTCACCGCGAATTGACTCTGCTTCAGTTCCGCGACGACCGATGACAAGACCTGGACGAGCGGTGTGAATGTCAACACGGACGCGGTCACGGGTTCTCTCGATCTCGATGTGTGAAACACCAGCGCGGTCCAAACGCTCAGTCAACAGTTGACGGATACGAATGTCCTCGGTGATGTAGTCCTTGTAGCGCTGACCGAGCTTGGTCGAATCAGCGAACCAACGTGAACGGTGGTCGGTGGTGATACCGAGTCTGAAACCGTATGGGTTTACTTTCTGACCCATTAGTTGCTCCTCTTTTCTAGGTTCGCCTTAGCCACTAGCTCATCAGGTGTTGAAACAACAACGGTGATGTGGCTGGTGCGCTTTAGGATCTGGGCTGCTCTACCCTGAGCACGTGGCATGAATCTCTTCATGGTTGCACCTTCGTCAACGAAGGCTGCCGAAATAATCAGGTCCTCTTCATCGAAACGAAGGTTAGCTGCGTCAGCTTTTACTCTGGCGTTTGCCACTGCAGAAGCAACCAGCTTGTATACCGGCTCTGAAGCACCTTGTGGGGCAAACTTCAAGATAGCTAGGGCTTCGGCTGCGTTCTTGCCGCGGATAAGGTCAACAACACGACGAGCCTTCTGCGGGGTGATGCGCACACTGCGCAATTTTGCGATAGCTTGCATGATTACTTTCTGCGTCCCTTCTTGTCGTCCTTGACGTGACCACGGAAGGTACGGGTCGGGGCAAATTCACCAAGCTTGTGACCAACCATGGTCTCAGTGATGAAAACCGGAATGTGCTTACGACCGTCGTGAACCGCGATGGTGTGACCGAGCATGGCTGGGACAATCATCGAACGGCGTGACCAGGTCTTGATCACATTCTTGCTGTTGGCCTCGTTCTGCTTAGCAACCTTTTGGAATAGGTGCTCATCAACGAATGGGCCCTTCTTTAGACTTCTTGGCATATTCTCTTAGCTCCTACTTGTGGCTTCCACGTGGACGACGGCGAACAATCATCTTGTCGCTTGGCAAATTAGGCTTACGGCTGCGGCCTTCGGCTTGACCCCAAGGAGTCACTGGGTGACGTCCACCAGAAGTCTTACCTTCACCACCACCGTGCGGGTGGTCAACCGGGTTCATGGCAACACCGCGGACGGTTGGGCGAACACCCTTCCAACGCTTACGGCCTGCTTTACCCCAGTTAATGTTTGACTGCTCGGCGTTACCAACTTCACCGATGGTTGCGCGGCAACGAGCATCGACGTTACGGATTTCACCTGAAGGCAAACGAAGCTGTGCTAGCCCACCATCTTTAGCAACTAGACGGATAGCAGCACCAGCTGATCTACCCATCTTTGCGCCGCCGCCTGGCTTTAGCTCGATGCAGTGCACAACGGTACCAACCGGAATGTTCTTCAATGGAAGAGCGTTACCTGGTTTGATGTCGGCGTTTGGACCCTGCTCAATCTTGTCACCCTGCTTCAGCTTGTTCGGGGCAATGATGTAGCGCTTGGTGCCGTCGATGTAGTGCAAAAGAGCAATACGGGCGGTACGGTTCGGGTCATACTCGATGTGTGCAACAGTTGCTGGAACGCCATCTTTATCGTTACGACGGAAGTCGATCACGCGATACTGACGCTTGTGTCCACCACCGATATGACGAGTAGTGATACGACCTGAAGCGTTACGACCACCAGTTTTTGGTAGCGGACGCAACAGAGACTTCTCTGGTGTCGAGCGGGTTACCTCAGCAAAATCTGCTACCGATGCACCGCGACGACCAGGAGTCGTTGGCTTATATTTACGAATACCCATTATCTATCTCTGCCTTATCCGATGTTGCTAAACAGGTCGATGGAACCACTCTTTAGAGTGACGATGGCGCGCTTGGTGTCCTTGCGCTTACCCATTCCGAAACGAGTTCTCTTGGTCTTACCGATACGGTTCAAAGTGTTTACTGAAGCAACCTTGACGTTGAAGATAACTTCAACAGCCTGCTTGATTTCAGTCTTGTTTGAACCAGGTGCAACCTCGAAAGTGTACTTACCCTGATCGATCAGGTTGTATGACTTCTCGGAAACGATTGGACGGATGATCACGTCGCGTGGGTTCTTAGCCAGTGCGGTCATGATTTACGCCTCCTTCTTTGAGTTAGCGGTGAACTCTTCAATAGCTGCCTTAGTGAAAACCAAGTCATCAGAGTTCAAGATGTCGTAAGCGTTTAGCTGGTCAACCGGGATAACGTGAACGTTCTGCAGGTTGCGCAGGCTCAGGTAGCTCGCCTCATCGGTTCTATCCAAGACAACCAAGACGTTTTTCTGCTTGGTGAACTTAGCTAGGTACGCCTGAGCCGACTTGGTTGAAGGCTTGTCTCCCAGCGAGAATGACTCAACCACGTGCAAACGGTTGTTGCGAACGCGGTCGGTTAGCGCCTGCAATACGGCAGCCTTGATCATCTTCTTCGGGGTTCTCTGGTCGTAGTCGCGAGGCTTAGGACCGTGGGTAATGTAACCACCGCGCATCTGAGGGGCGCGTAGTGATCCCTGACGGGCACGACCGGTTCCCTTCTGCTTGAAAGGCTTCTTACCGGTACCGGAAACTTCACCGTGACGCTTGGTTGACTGAGTACCCTGGCGAGCGGCAGCTAGCTGGGCAACAACAACCTGGTGTACCAGTGGAATTGAAATGTTGACGTCAAACAGGTTCTTGTCAAGCTCGAAAGAGCCAGCCTTGTTTCCCTGTACGTCTAGTACGTCTACGTTAGCCATGAGGATTACTCGCCCTTCTTAACTGCATTGCGAACGAAAACTAGTGATCCCTTTGAGCCAGGAACTGCACCTTTGATAAGTAGCAGACCCTTCTCAGCATCGATACCGTGAATGGTTAGGTTCAAAGTGGTTACTCGGTCCTGACCCATACGTCCAGCCATACGTGTTCCTTTAAAAACACGGCCCGGTGTCGTGGTAGCACCAATCGACCCAGGCTTACGGTGGTTACGGTGAGCACCGTGCGATGCAGCAACACCGGAGAATCCGTGACGCTTCATGTGACCGGCAAAACCTTTACCCTTGCTTGTTCCAACAACGTCAACGACCTGACCAACTTCAAACAGATCAACGCCGAGTTCTTGACCTACGGTGTATGAGTCTGCATCAGCAGTTCTAATCTCAGCTAGGTAGCGACGAGGTGTAACGCCTGCTTTAGCAAACTTGCCAGTATCTGGTTTGTTTACTCTGCGAGGATCAACTGAACCATAAGCAACCTGGATAGCGGTGTAGCCATCGGTGTCCATGTTCTTGATTTGTGTGATTACGTTTGAGCCTGCTTCAACAACAGTGATAGGAATCATCTTGTTGTTGGCATCCCATGCCTGAGTCATACCGAGCTTCTTGCCCAGTACTCCCTTTACATTTCGAGTGATAGTCATCTTCGTATTCCTTAGAGCTTGATCTCGATGTTTACATCTGCTGGAAGGTCGAGACGCATCAACGAGTCAACTGCCTTAGGAGTTGGGTTGATGATATCGATCAAGCGCTTGTGGGTGCGCATTTCGAAGTGCTCGCGACTGTCCTTGTATTTGTGTGGTGATCGAATGACCACGACAACGTTCTTCTCGGTAGGTAGTGGCACTGGACCAACAACCTTTGCACCAGCTCGGGTAACGGTGTCAACGATCTTGCGCGCCGATGAATCGATGACCTCGTGGTCGTACGACTTCAGTCGAATGCGGATCTTTTGATCTGCCATTATGACTCGCTTTCTTGACGTCTAGGACGTCAATAATTAGCAGCACTTTTCTTTGCACCACTATTTATCTGTCAAACCCAGTTACCTGGGGCACCGACCCACGCATTCGGGCGTGTCGTAAGCTTTCACCCACGACAAACCAAAGCAGGTTTCGGTAAAGTTTTCGGTTCTGCTGCGGCCGGACCCGTTTTAGCGGTTCACTCTGCCTGCAGTGGTTCGCCCAAGAACGGGCGACATCACATGAACCTCTCTATCTTGGCAGAAACCTACGTGTCAATGCAAGTCCCAGCAGGAAAAAACCTTATTATTTGTCCCCCAAAGTAGGGACAAATAAGCTCCCTCGGCCAAACCCCCAAATCCCTAGACTTTTAGGCATAAGGGGAATCAAGATTTACCCGCCAGCATCAGGAGTGTGAGTTTTCCAGCTCAGGCGACTGCATCCAAAGTTTCACACTGCTGGGGGTGAAACAAAAAGACCTCCGGGAAACCGGAGGTCTTTTTGTGTTTAGAACTAATTACTTGGTGATCTTGGTAACAGTACCGGCACCAACAGTGCGTCCACCTTCACGGATAGCGAAGCGAAGACCCTCTTCCATAGCGATTGGCTGGATTAGCTCAACTGCCATTTCGGTGGTGTCGCCAGGCATAACCATTTCAGTACCTGACGGAAGGGTGATAACACCGGTTACGTCTGTGGTACGGAAGTAGAACTGTGGACGGTAGTTTGAGTAGAACGGGTTGTGACGGCCACCCTCATCCTTTGAAAGGATGTAGACGTTTGCGTCAAAACCAGTGTGTGGAGTGATCGAAGCAGGCTTACAAACAACCTGGCCACGCTCAACATCTTCACGCTTGGTTCCACGAAGTAGTAGACCTACGTTCTCACCAGCTTCTGCATAGTCGAGTAGCTTACGGAACATTTCGATTCCGGTAACGGTGGTCTTCTGCTTGTCACGGATACCAACGATCTCGACTTCGTCGTTCACGTTGATCTTTCCACGCTCAATCTTTCCAGTGATAACAGTTCCACGACCGGTGATGGTGAAGACGTCTTCAACTGGCATTAGGAATGGCTTGTCTAGGTCGCGGACAGGCTCAGGAATGAACTCGTCAACTGCGTCCATAAGCTTTAGAACGCTCTCGCCCCACTTGGCGTCGCCTTCGAGAGCCTTTAGAGCTGAAACCTGGATAACAGGAGCAGTGTCGCCTGGGAACTCGTACTGAGATAGTAGGTCGCGGACCTCAACCTCAACAAGCTCTAGGATTTCTGCATCGTCAACCATGTCTGACTTGTTTAGTGCAACAACGATGTATGGAACACCAACCTGGCGAGCAAGAAGCACGTGCTCCTTGGTCTGAGGCATAGGGCCGTCAGTTGCTGCTACTACAAGAATCGCACCATCCATCTGAGCTGCACCAGTAATCATGTTCTTGATGTAGTCAGCGTGACCTGGAGCGTCTACGTGAGCGTAGTGGCGCTTCTCGGTCTGGTACTCAACGTGGGAGATGTTGATCGTAATACCACGCTGCTTTTCTTCAGGTGAGTTATCGATCTGGTCGAACGCATATGATGCGTTCAAGTCTGGGTACTTGTCGTGTAGCACCTTGGTAATGGCCGCTGTCAGAGTCGTCTTACCGTGGTCAACGTGACCGATGGTACCGATGTTGACGTGCGGCTTGGTGCGCTCGAATTTCGCCTTAGCCATTTATAGGTCCTCCTCAGGACTCGTCGTATCCCTTTGGGCATGATTTATGCCCATAAAGATTTGGGGTTTACAGAATTACTATCTTACTCACAAAACCGAGGGTTTAGGTAGCCCTATTCCCTACTCGCCTTTGCTCTTTTGTACGATCTCGTCAGAGACAGCCTTTGGCACCTCAGCGTAGGTTTCAAAGGTCATCGAGTAGACCGCACGACCCGAAGTCTTCGAGCGTAGGTCACCGACGTAACCGAACATTTCAGACAGCGGCACTAGGGCGCGAACGACCTTGACGCCGGAGGCGTCGTCCATTGCCTGAATCTGACCACGGCGAGAGTTTAGGTCACCGATAACGTCTCCCATGTATTCCTCTGGGGTACGCACTTCGACGGCCATCAACGGCTCGAGCAGTACAGGTTGTGCCATTCTCGATGCCTCTTTATAAGCCATCGATCCGGCAATCTTGAAGGCCATTTCAGACGAGTCAACGTCGTGATACTGACCATCAAGAAGAGTAGCTTTGACACCCACCACTGGGTATCCGGCTAGTGTTCCCACTAGCATGGCGTCCTTAATACCTGCGTCAACTGATGGGATGTATTCACGAGGAACACGACCACCGGTCACGGCATTAACGAACTCATAGGTCTTTTCACCCTCAACATCCATCGGTTCAAGCTTGATTTGAACCTTAGCGAACTGACCGGAACCACCGGTTTGCTTCTTGTGGGTGTAGTCGTGCTTTTCAACAACACGGCGAATGGTCTCACGGTAGGCAACCTGTGGCTTACCTACGTTAGCTTCAACCTTGAATTCACGACGCATACGGTCAACCAGAATGTCTAGGTGCAACTCACCCATACCCGAGATAACGGTCTGGCCAGTTTCCTGATCCTGCTCAACGCGGAAGGTTGGGTCTTCTTCAGCAAGTTTCTGAATAGCCAAACCTAGCTTTTCCTGGTCACCCTTGGTCTTTGGCTCAATAGCAACCGAGATAACTGGCTCTGGGAAAGTCATTGACTCCAAAACAACAGGGTTTGAGGCATCGCAGAGAGTGTCACCGGTTGTGGTGTCCTTTAGACCGATTGCAGCATAGATGTGACCTGCAGTTACGGAGTCAACCGGGTTTTCCTTGTTGGCGTGCATCTGGAATAGCTTTCCGATGCGCTCCTTACGGTCCTTGGTTGAGTTCAAAACCTGGTCACCCTGGTTAGCTTGACCGGAGTAAACACGGATGTAGGTCAAACGACCGAAGAATGGGTGAGTCATCACCTTGAATGCAAGAGCAGCGAATGGCTCAGAAGCTTTTGGCTCACGAGCAATCATCTTCTCTTCATCGCGAACATCGTGACCTTCAACCGCTGGAACATCTAGCGGAGAAGGCAGGTAGTCGACCACTGCATCTAGCATCGGCTGAACACCCTTGTTCTTGAAAGCAGAACCACAAAGGATTGGGTAAAGCTGAGATGAAACGGTTAGCTTTCTAATTGCACCCTTGATCTCAGCAACGGTTAGCTCTTCACCAGCAAAGTACTTCTCCATTAGAGCGTCATCTGCTTCAGCGACAGTTTCCAAAAGCTTGGCACGATACTCGTCAGCCTTAGCCTTCATGTCTGCTGGAATCTCTTCAACGTTGTATTTAGCACCCATCTCAACGTCACCGCGCCAAGTTAGAGCGCGCATTTCAACTAGGTCAATTACACCCTCGAAAGTTGACTCTGCACCGATAGGAAGCTGGATAACTAGTGGGCGAGCGCCTAGACGGCTAATGATGGTGTCTACGGTGAAGTAGAAGTCGGCTCCCAGCTTGTCCATCTTGTTCACAAAACAGATGCGAGGAACGTCATACTTATCGGCCTGACGCCAAACAGTCTCAGACTGAGGCTCAACACCTTCTTTACCGTCGAATACGGCAACCGCACCATCTAGAACACGAAGCGATCTTTCCACCTCAACGGTGAAGTCAACGTGTCCAGGGGTGTCAATGATGTTGATCTGGTTCTTGTTCCAGAAACAGGTAGTTGCAGCCGAGGTAATGGTGATACCGCGCTCCTGCTCCTGCTCCATCCAGTCCATAGTTGCAGCACCGTCGTGCACCTCACCGATCTTGTGGGTGATACCGGTGTAGAACAAAATACGCTCGGTGGTTGTAGTCTTACCGGCGTCAATGTGCGCCATGATACCGATGTTGCGAACCTTGTTTAGGTCGGTCAATACTTCCTGGGCCACGATGGTCCTTCTCTTCTAGTTATTTGTTCTTACTAAATAGAACAACCGCTTGCTAAACAAAAAGTTAACAAGCGGAAGCTCCAAATTCTTACCAGCGGTAATGTGCGAAAGCCTTGTTGGACTCGGCCATCTTGTGGGTGTCTTCGCGACGCTTAACTGCAGCACCTAGGCCGTTAGAAGCATCGAGAATCTCGTTCATTAGTCGCTCAGTCATGGTCTTCTCACGACGAGCCTTAGCGTAACCAACCAACCAGCGCAGAGCTAGTGTGTTAGCGCGGTGTGACTTAACCTCAACTGGAACCTGATAGGTTGAACCACCAACACGACGTGAACGAACCTCAACGGTTGGACGAATGTTGTCTAGCGCTTTCTTCAAAAGCACAACTGCATCCTGACCGCTCTTGGTTGCTGCACCCTCAAGTGCGCCATAGACGATTGATTCAGCGACGCTCTTCTTACCGTCAAGCAAAATCTTGTTAACCAGCGTTGTTACAACAGGTGAACCGTAAACCGGATCAATAACAACTGGCTTTTTAGTAACTGGACCTTTACGAGGCATTACTTACCCTTCTTCGCACCGTATTGGCTTCTTGCCTGCTTACGGTTCTTAACTGCTTGGGTGTCTAGAGCACCACGAACGATCTTGTAACGAACACCAGGAAGATCCTTCACACGTCCACCACGGACAAGCACCATCGAGTGCTCCTGTAGGTTGTGACCTTCGCCTGGAATGTAGGCGGTAACTTCAATGCCGTTAGACAACTTCACACGAGCAACCTTACGCAGAGCTGAGTTTGGCTTCTTCGGTGTGGTGGTGTAAACACGGGTGCAAACGCCACGACGCTGCGGGCTAGACTTTAGCGCTGGCGCCTTGGTCTTTGAAACTTTCGCGCTGCGACCCTTACGGACCAACTGCTGAATTGTTGGCACTACTTCTCCTTGTGTTATCGGTTACCTAGATAACCGAGCTTCGTTTTTACTTGGTTTGGACAGAACAAAAACTGCATCCTTTTCACTGTTTTATCCCACCAGAGTCCTAAGTGGCTCTGCGGCTTGGTCGATAAACAAACCTTGCCTAGCCTACCTGAAAGAACTCGGGTGGGTCAAACAGTATTTTTAGCTATTCCTTGTCTTCTGGCCAGCTGTCAAAGTCGGCAGAAAACAGGTTGGCTGGGGCGAACTCTTCGCTCTCGTTTGCCATTGGGGCATCCCAGATACGGTTCGGGTAACGCTCAGCCTTGGCTTCCTCGGTGGCCTCGACCTCAATGGCACGGTAGTCCTTTAGACCAGTACCGGCTGGGATCAACTTACCGATGATGACGTTCTCCTTCAGACCCTCAAGCTTGTCTTCTCTACGGTCTAGGGCCGCCTGGGTTAGCACCCTGGTGGTCTCCTGGAACGAAGCAGCTGACAGCCATGACTGGGCAGCCAGAGAAGCTCGGGTCATACCCATTACTTCCTGACGAGCTGAAGCAGGCTTTTGACCAGACTTTTGAGCCTCACGGTTCTTGGCCTGGAATCTGGTGCGGTCAATGATCTCACCAGGCAGCATGTCGGTCTCACCAGATTCGATAACAGTTACCTTACCTAGCATCTGACGGACAATAACCTCAAGGTGCTTGTCGTGCAATGGCACACCCTGTGAGCCATAGATCGCCTGAACACCCTTGATGATTTCGTAGGCTGCCCACTTTGGACCAAGCACCGAGAGCACTGCGTGTGGGTTTGGAGTTCCGTCAATGACGTATTCTCCTTGACCAACCCAGTCGCCCGGCTGAACCAAAAGCTCAGATTCAACTTCACCAGCTGGGATAGTTGCAATCTTGTCCTTAGGTGAGAGCTTCGCGAAGGTCTTCGAAGTTGAACGGCTGAACGCGTAGTTCTGTGCAATCTTCTCTGCTTCTTCGTATGCTTCATCGCTAGGAGTGATGAAGACATCAACTTCCTTAACGATTCCGAATTTGCTAATCAACTCAGCGGCATTGAGAACCTTGCCTGCTTCTACCTTGGCTTTCTTCAACTTAGGCAGAGCCTCAGCATCAGCAACCGGGTATGAAAGTAGACCGTCGGCAATCACGTCACCGTTAGCAACTTTGTCGCCAACTTTAACAAACACACGCTGCTTGGAACGGTTACCATCATTGGTGAACGCCTTCAACTCGTAGCGAACCTTAGCCATCTGGCTCTTCGCTCTCTTGTTTTCGGCCTGGATCTCGTTCAACTTAGCATCAGAGAGGTTAATACCTGGCTCCAGTCTTGGAGTAACAGTGCGGTCAACCTGAACCTCGATGTATTCGTCAGTGATCTTGGTAACTTCACCAGCTTCTGAAACTACAACTGCCTTACCGGCCTTTGTCGATTCAGCAACCTTGGCACCATCCTTGTCATCGACAGCGACGATTACCTGAGCAAAAATTTTGTTCTTAGTGCTCTTGTCATCCTTAGCTTCGATTTCAGCAATCTCACGAACAGTTACGTCACGGTTTAGTGCGACCCATTCTCTACCAGTTGCCTTCAGTTCGATACGTCCTGGCCAGAAGGCTAGAACACCGACCTTACCCTGACGCCAACCTGGTCTTGCTTCCAATAGATCGGTAACACCGGTAAGACCCTGAGTGATGTCGTAGGAAATCAGACGCTCAACACGAACCTTCTGACCACCGATTGACTTCAGAATCGTACGCTTGGTAGTTGCCGCTGCGGCACCACCGGTGTGGAAGGTACGCATAGTTAGCTGGGTACCAGGCTCACCAATTGACTGAGCAGCGATAATACCGATAGCTTCACCGAGCTCAACTGGCTCGTTGGTAGCTAGCGAAACACCGTAACAGGCAGCACAAACACCGCTGATGGCATCACAGGTGAAGACCGAGCGGACCTTCACGGTCTCAACATCGGCTGACTTCAAGAGGTTTACCAACTGGATGTTGATTGCATCGTTGCGCTTAGCAATAACCTTGCCATCAACCTTCACATCTTCAGCCAAGTTACGCTGCATGATGGACAGTTCGATGTTCTGGTCATCCCAGTTACCGTCAACGTCTTTCAGTGACTTCTCGAGGAAACGAGTTGTGTCACAGTCTGGGTCACGAACGATTACGTCCTGAGCCACGTCAACTAGACGACGGGTTAGATAACCGGCAGCTGAGGTCTTCATCGCGGTATCCGCGTTACCCTTACGGGCACCGGTTGCGTTGATGAAATATTCAGATGCGGTTAGACCAACCAGGTAGTTACCCTTGACCGGCATCGGTGCAAAGTCACCCGAAGATGTTGCAACCGGACCACGCATACCGAGAACCGAACGAACCTGAATCCAGTTACCACGAGCGCCTGATTCAACCATCATACGGATCGCGTTACCTTGAGGGATCTCAGACTGAAGCAGTGCCTGAATCTCGTTGGTGCGCTTGAACCACAAAGCTCCAAGTTCGTCACGACGCTCTAGGTCGGTAATACCACCGAGGTCGAAGTCTTCCTGGATCTTGGTGTGTTCTTTTTCACCTTCGCGAATCATCTTTGCACGCTCTTTATCGAACTTGCCTTCAGAGTCGAAGTTGGCATCAGAGATAGCCATCGAAACACCGGAACGAGTAGCCCAGTAGAAACCAGCATCCTTGATGCGGTCTAGAGCCTGAGCAACTTCAACGCGCTCACACTTTTCAACCATGAGTTCAAGAATTCTTGAGATTTCCTTCTTGCCAACACGCTCTTCAGTCCACTCGAAACCAGCTGGAAGAGTCTGAGCAAACAGAGTTCTACCAAGGGTGGTTTCCTTGATCTTGCCGTCGATACGAATCTTGATGGCAGCCTGCAGATCTAGTCCGTGGATGTCATATGCAAGCTGTGCTTCAGCAACAGAACCGAATACTCGACCCTCGCCTTGAGCACCTTCTTTAACAGTGGTCATGAAGTAAAGACCAATGATCATATCCTGCGAAGGTGTCGCTACCGGCTTACCATCGGATGGCTTCAAAATGTTGTTTGAAGCTAGCATCAATAGTCTTGCCTCAGCCTGAGCCTCAGCAGATAGCGGTAGGTGAACAGCCATTTGGTCACCATCGAAGTCAGCGTTGAACGCAGCACAAACTAGCGGGTGCAGCTGGATAGCTTTACCCTCAACCAGTAGTGGCTCAAACGCCTGGATACCTAGACGGTGCAGTGTCGGTGCACGGTTTAGTAGCACTGGACGCTCACGAATAACTTCTTCCAGAACATCCCAAACCTGTGGACGGCTACGCTCAACCATGCGCTTAGCGCTCTTGATGTTTAGGGCAATACCCTGATCAACTAGACGCTTCATCACAAACGGCTTGAACAGTTCAAGAGCCATCAGCTTAGGCAAACCACACTGATGCATCTTCAGCTGTGGACCAACCACGATAACTGAACGACCGGAGTAGTCAACGCGCTTACCCAAAAGGTTCTGACGGAAACGTCCCTGCTTACCCTTAAGTAGGTCAGACAGTGACTTCAGTGGACGGTTACCGGTACCGGTAACTGGGCGACCACGACGTCCGTTATCGAATAGTGCATCGACAGCTTCCTGAAGCATGCGCTTTTCGTTGTTCAGAATGGTCTTTGGAACTGCACCTAGGTCAATGAAGCGCTTTAGACGGTTGTTACGGTTGATCACTCTGCGGTAAAGATCGTTTAGATCTGAGGTAGCAAAGCGGCCACCGTCGAGCTGAACCATTGGGCGAATCTCAGGTGGCAATACCGGCAACACATCGAGCACCATTGAAGTAGCTGGAGTGTTTGACTGGAGGAATGAGGAGACAACCTTTAGACGCTTAATAGCCTGGGTCTGCTTTGAACCCTTGTTATCAGCGATCTCTTTCTTAAGCTTCTCTGCCTCACCAGGTAGATCGAAATCAGCAAGCACCTGCTGGATAGCAAGAGCACCGATTTCGGTGATTACGTAGTCACCGTAGTAGTAGTCGAAGTAGTCAAACAGAACGTCGTTCTGAATTAGCTGACCCTCTTCGGCCATTAGGAACTGACGCCATGACAGGTGTTCCTTCTGCAGTGAGTCAGGACGCTCTAGACGGGCATACTCGCGAACAATCTTCTCGGTCTTCTTACGGAACTCGTTGATCTTCTGGTTGATAACCTTCTGCGCAGCGGCATCGCGGTTAATGGTCTCCTTACCCTCTGCAATAGCAGCGGTGAAAGGCTTGTCCAGGTAGTTCTTCGGGTCATCGACTTCCATCTTGACCATCTGCTCGATACCCTTGACGAACTGGTGGTCAACCCAAGTTGGCGCCTCCCAGATCTTCACGGCAATCTGCAGATCAAGTCCCTGCTCGATCAAGAAGTCATACTCTTCCTGAGCTACTTCCATCATCTCTTCGAAACGGTCGTGCAGGGTCTGCTTAATGCGGGTGATGTAGTCATCCTTGATTAGGACCCAGTCCATCTTCTTAGCTGCTTCATCAACTTCCATAACGCGGTAGGCAGCAAAGTAGATGATCTTTTCTAGATCCTTAGGTGCCATGTTCAATAGGTAACCTAGACGGCTAGGCACACCCTTGAAGTACCAGATGTGGGTAACTGGAGCTGCCAGTTCGATGTGACCCATGCGCTCACGACGAACCGAAGACTTAGTTACCTGAACACCACAGCGCTCACAAACGATGTCCTTGAAGCGAACTCTCTTGTACTTACCACAAGAACATTCCCAGTCCTTAGTAGGACCAAAGATCTTCTCACAGAACAGACCGTCCTTCTCAGGCTTGAGGGTGCGGTAGTTGATGGTCTCCGGCTTCTTTACTTCACCGTTGGACCATGAGCGAATGTCATCTGAGGTGGCTAGACCAATTCTCAGGGAGCTAAAAGTTTCAATATCCATAGTCATCTTCTCTTCTTTTCTCTATTCGCTTAGGACCAGGTAGGTTCGTTGTCACCGGACAGGGACTCGTTACGTGAAAGGTTGATACCTTCCATGTTCTCGGCGGCCATCTCACGCTCGAAGTCTTCATCCTTCAAGGTCACAACACCACCTTCGGAGTTGAGCACTTCAACGTTCAGGGCAAGTGACTGCATTTCTTTAGCCAACACTCTGAAGGATTCTGGAATACCAGGAGCCTGAATGTTCTCACCCTTAACAATTGCTTCGTAGGTCTTCACACGACCAGTAATGTCGTCCGACTTGATGGTAAGCAGCTCTTGCAGGGTGTGTGCAGCACCATATGCCTGTAGTGCCCAAACTTCCATCTCACCGAATCGTTGACCACCGAACTGAGCCTTACCACCTAGCGGTTGCTGGGTAATCATTGAGTAAGGACCGGTGGAACGGGCGTGGATCTTGTCATCGACCAAGTGGTGCAACTTCAAGACATACATGTAACCGACTGAAATCGGGGTTGGGAATGGCTCACCGGAGCGTCCATCGAACAACTTTGCCTTACCAGTCTTGTCAACCAGCTTCTTACCGTCGCGGTTAGGCAAAGTTGAGTCCAGCAGGCCAATGATGTCGTCCTTGCTAGCACCATCAAAGATCGGGGTAGCAACCTTAGTGCCAGGTTCTGCAGAGTGCAGCTCCTCGGCTAGGTGCTCGGCCCACTTCGCGCCTTCCTTGATCTGCCAACCCTGCTTGGCAATCCAACCAAGGTGGGTTTCTAGAACCTGACCGAAGTTCATACGACCTGGAATACCCAGTGGGTTCAGGATGATGTCAACCGGAGTTCCATCTTCTAGGAAAGGCATGTCCTCGACCGGAAGGATCTTAGAAATAACACCCTTGTTTCCGTGACGACCAGCAAGCTTGTCACCTTCGGTGATCTTACGCTTCTGGGCAATGTGAACCACAACGCGCTGGTTTACGCCAGCACCTAGTTCGTCATCTCCTGCCTCGACGTCAAATACCTTGACATCAATAACAGTTCCAGCTTCACCGTGTGGCACCTTCAAGGAAGTGTCGCGAACTTCGCGGCTCTTCTCGTTGAAGATAGCGCGCAGTAGACGCTCTTCGGCAGAAAGTTCGGTCTCACCCTTAGGGGTAACCTTACCGACCAAGATATCTCCCGGTCTAACCTCAGCACCGATGCGGATAATTCCGCGCTCGTCTAGCTGAGCCAGAGCTTCCTGTGAGACGTTAGGTAGGTCAGCGGTAATCTCTTCCTTACCCAACTTGGTGTCACGAGCTTCAACCTCATGTGCTTCGATGTGAATCGAAGAAAGAGTGTCATCTTTAACCAAAGCCTGGCTGATGATGATCGCGTCTTCGAAGTTGTGACCTTCCCAAGGCATGAAAGCAACCAATAGGTTCTTACCCAAAGCAAGTTCACCCTGATCGGTTGCTGGACCATCGGCAAGAGCCTCCCCGGCAACAACCTTCTGACCAACTGAAACAATTGCGGTCTGGTTGATTGCGGTTCCCTGGTTTGATCTTTCAAACTTTCTTAGGAAGTACTTGTCCAACTTGTTCTCGTCGTTGCGTACCCAAATGTGATCAGCGTCAACTTCTTCAACCACACCAGAGTTTCTAGCAATCACAACAGCGTGTGAATCCATTGCTGCAGCGCGCTCCATACCGGTACCTACCAGTGGGGCCTCGCTACGAAGCAGTGGAACAGCTTGACGCTGCATGTTTGCACCCATCAGTGCACGGCTCGAGTCGTCGTGCTCTAGGAATGGAATCAATGATGTTGAAACCGATGCCAGCTGACGAGGTGAGATATCGATGTAGTTAACCTGATCGTTGTCGACCTCAACTACATCTCCCTTGAAACGTGCGAACACCTTCTTGTTAGCGAAAGATCCATCTGCGTTTAGTGGGACATCAGCGCCACCGATGACGTTGCCGTCTTCAGCTGCTGCATCTAGATACTCGATCTTGCCTGAGACCTTGCCGTTGACCACCTTGTTGTATGGGGTCTCGATAAAACCGAAGGTGTTGATTCTGGCATAAGCAGTAAGCGAACCAATTAGACCAATGTTTGGACCTTCTGGGGTTTCAACCGGACACATTCTTCCGTAGTGGGAAGGGTGAACGTCACGAACCTCCATCTGGGCACGCTCACGAGCGATACCACCAGGGCCAAGCGCCGATAGGCGGCGCTTGTGAGCAAGGCCGGCCAATGGGTTGTTCTGGTCCATGAACTGGGATAGCTGGCTAGCACCAAAGAATTCCTTGATTGCCGAAACAACTGGACGCAGGTTGATCAGGGTTTGCGGGGTAATCGCCTCAACATCCTGTGTTGACATACGCTCGCGAACCACGCGCTCCATACGAGATAGTCCAATACGAACCTGGTTCTGAATCAGTTCACCAACCGAACGAATACGACGGTTTTGGAAGTCGTCGATGTCATCGGAAGCAATCTTCACATCAGTCTTAGCCGACTGCATCTTCAACTTGAAACTCAAGTTACCGGTGATGTCCGCCTTGTTCTTTAGTGCAAGATCGAATACCAAAAGATACTTCATGGTAGCGACGATGTCGTCCTTGGTTAGCACCGTAGTGTTCTCATCAACAGAGATACCTAGCTTGCGGTTTAGCTTGTGACGACCAACGCGAGCGAGGTTGTAACGCTTCTTGTCAAAGTAAACACTCTTCAACCAAGCTTCGGCTGCATCAGCGTTACCAGATTCGGCACGAACCTTGCGATACATTTCCTTCAGTGCATCTTCTTTAGTAATCACTGGAGTGGTGAATGCACGTGACTCATCGTAATCAAGAGTGTTGTTGATCAGGTTAATGTCAATCCAGCTTGCATCGTAGTTCTGGATAGATTCATAAACATCTTCGAAGGCAGCTTGAATCTCTTCGCGAGACATTCCAAGTGCCTTTAGGAAAATAGTTGCCGAGACCTTAGTCTTACGGTCAACCTGCACCTGAAGAATTGGCTTACCAAATCTAGAAACTGATTTACGGTCATCCTTAACCCACTCGGTTAGAAACTCTAGGTAAGAACCGCGGCTTGGAATGATCTGAGCCTTGTTGTTACGTACGTCGAGGTTACCGGTGGTGTTGGTTGATACCGAGAAGTAAACACCTGGGGAGCGAACCAGCTGTGAAACAACCACACGCTCGGTTCCGTTAACCACGAAGGTGCCTTCTGGAGTCATGATTGGGAATTCACCCATGTAAACAGTCTGTGATTTAATTTCACCGGTCTTGTAGTTAGTGAACTCAGCCTTGATATACAGAGGTCTGGCGTAAGTCTTTCCCTTAACCTTGCACTCGTCTGGAGTGTGCTCAGGGTTATCCAAAGTTGGCTCCTTGAATTCAAGGCCCATCTTTGCTTCAGCAGGGTTGTTTGGGTTGTCTTCGATCGGCGATAGCTCTTCGAAAACTTCTTCCAAACCAGTCTTAGCTTCCTTGCCGACCTTATCGCGCCATGGATCGGCACCAATGAGCCAGTTGAAGCTCTCGGTTTGCAGGGTTAGTAAGTTAGGAAGCTCAATTGGTTCGCGAGTTTTCGCAAAAGATAGACGTTGAGCGGAACGAATGTTTTTGTTGTTCTTCTTGGCGGCCAAGATTACCCCTTCAAAGGATTACTGGTTGAGAACGGTCTTTTGGATTTCTCCCCCAACGATGCCGCCGAAATATGCGTGCAAAAATAGCGCAGCCGAAATATGCTTACGTGGGTTTTGGGGTCGAACACCTATCTTATACAGGTGTTCGGACAAAATGCAACCAATTTAGCCCGTTAAAACAAGTTCGGGCCCCCTTGCAGGGGCCCGAAGCTTGGTTTTAGCCAGTTATTACTGAGCGTTCAGGGCTTCAACACCCTCAGACTCAACTCTAACTACCTTGTAGCCAGGGATCTTGGCAATCACCTTGACGGTAATTGTGGTTCCGGCATCCCTAGCGGTTAGCGTGTAGCTGGACTCGTTAGCCTTAGAAATTACGCGGCCGTTACGCTTCCAGACGTAGGTGAACTCAGCACCATCTGGGTACTCGCCTGGATCGACCTCTAGGGTCTCGCCGACAAGTGCACCACCGGAGATGGTAGGTACTGGAGGCTCAGCGAGGGTTCCCAGCTTGATGCTGCGGCTCTTCATCTTGAATAGCGCATCCTTGTAACCTTCTGCAGTTACCACGATGTTCACACTCAAGCGAGTTCCGTAGTCTTCGCTAGTTAGAACATAGCTGTTCTCTTCAGCGCTGGTGGTTTGGAATTCCTCACCGTTTCTCATCCAGACGATGCTGATTTCAGCACCCTCTAGCCAAGTTCCAGCACCGACGGTTACGGTTCCACCAGTAACGAAGTCACCAGAGATTGAAGGCTTGTCGGTGTACTTCAAAGTACCGGCAGCTACAGTAACTGCAGCGCTTACCTTCTCTAGTGGCTCGTAGGCCTCAATGGTTCCAGTGATTCCGATGCTAATTGGAGATTCGAAGTCCTCAGCAGTTAGCTCGTAGGTCTCAGAGGTTGCACCATCGATTGCAGAACCATCGCGGTACCACTGGTAAGTAAGTTCTGCACCATCTGGCCAGTCCTTAGTAGTTGCAGTCAAGGTGTTACCAACTGCAGCCTTACCCTTGATCGCTGGGGTCGGAGCCTTAGCAATAATTCCAGGAGCAGCTTCAATCTTGCGGCTGATTACCCATAGGTCAGGCTGACCGACTCTCTGGATACCAACAACTGCACGTAGGTTTGCTCCGAAATCTTCAACGGTCAACTTGTACTTAGCAGTTCCAGTTAGGAATGGCTCATCCTCCCAGTTACGGAACCACATGTAGGTCAACTTAGCGTTCTTGTCGAACTGGTCGCGAGGTAGCTTGATCCAAGTACCAACACGAAGTTCTCCATCACCAAGTGATGAACCAGGAACTACTAGAACATCTGAAGTTGCAACAACAGTCATGTTGTAGACCTCACGAGTCTCGCCATCCTGAGCTGTAACTTCAACGGTAATGGTCTGAACACCTGAGAAGTCACTCAAGTCACCGTTCGTAATTGCATAGGTTGCAAATTCGTTGTTTGTTACAACATCAACGGTAATGTCACCGGCGTCAACTTCGATAACCTCTTCTTGGTTCTCTAGGTTGAATGCGTTTCCATTAACCTCGATGCTTGCGGCAGTTGCATCAGATGATGGAAGAACATTTAGAGTCACGTAGATCTCTTCAGTGGCTTCACCATCTGGAGCAGTGATCCTAATTGTCATAGTGTTTTCGCCAAGCTCTAGTCCTTCAGTACCAGAAACCTCGTAGGTAGCTTCGCCGTCAGTAGTCTCAACAACTACAGACACAGACTCGGTTCCAGCTGGAAGGTCAACCTGGTCACCGTCAGAAACCTGAACAGTCTCTTCACCATCAGCAGTAGCGTAGGTTACGTTGATTGCCGAGGCTGAAGCGTCGTTGCTTAGAGCAACAACTAGGGTCACGGTGTATTCCTGGCTGGTCTCTTCATCAGCCGCAACAACGATGATGGTTAGTGTGTTGTCACCAACAACAAGGTTGTCATTTCCGCTAATCAAGTAGGTTGCATCTGGATCAGTTGTAGTGATCTCAACGTCAACTTCCTCGGTAAATGGAGGTAGGTAGACGGTGCCACCATCGTCGGTCTCTTCACCGTTTACGACCAAAGTCTCAATACTTGTGTCGGTGTTAGGTGCAACAACGATAGTTACGAAGTAGGTAGTAACTGTCTCGCCATCAGCAGCGGTAACAGTAACTACTAGGTCGTTCTCACCAGGAACCAAGTCAGTTCCACCGACAACATCGAAGCTAGCTTCTGGGTCTGTGGTCTCGACGAGGATCTCTACTTCAGTAGTCAATGGGTCAACTGTTACGTAGTCTGCGTCAGCAACATCGACACCTGCAACTTGGAAGATTGAAAGTGATGTGTCGGTGTTAGGAAGGACGTTCAGGATGATCGTGTATTCCCGAACAGTCTCTCCGTCAGCAGCCGTTACATAAACAGTTAGAGTGTTTTCTCCAACAACTAGATCAGTTCCACCGACTACCTCAACCGTTGCATCGGTGTCAACTGTGTCAACATCAACGCCAACGTCAGTTGTTAGTGGATCTAGGTCTACGGTGTCACCGTCGTTAACAGCAGAACCGTTGACGGTAATTGCGTTAACAGAAGTGTTGGTGTTTAGCAGCACCAGAACATTGAATGTGTAAGTCTGAGTAGTAACACCATCAGCAGCGGTAACCAAAACTGAAAGTTCATTGTCACCGGTCTCAAGGTCTAGTTCTCCATCAACAAAGTAAGTGGCGTTTGAGTCACCGGTAACAACGGAAACATTTACTGAACTGGTTCCCCAAGGAACTAGATAGTTATCTCCGTCAGCTAACTCTTCACCATTTACTGTTACGACTGCAGATGTGTCATTGCTTGCTAACACATTCAGGTTCACTGTGTATACAGTGCTTAGCCCTGCGCCATCAGAAACAGTAACAATCAAATCATTTGATCCAGTAGACAAATCAGTTCCACCGGAAATTACCCTGGTGGCACCTGCTACTGGAGTAGCAACAACATCAACTGATGTTGTGTACGGGTCAAGGTTCACAGTGTCGCCATCGGCAACGGTTGTTCCATTGACAGTGAATACTGCTAGGTCAGTCGAGCTAGCAGCATAGGCAGCGGTGCTGCCGATGGTTGCAATTCCAGCTGACGGTAGCAGCAATGCAAAAATTGTAAGTAGCGTAATGCGCTTTGATTTAATCACGATCAAATCTTCCTCGGTCGATTTCTAGCGGACTTTGCCCGCGTGTACTTAACATTAGGGCTTAATTATCAAATAATAAAACTTCTTTACCAATTTGAAACCTGTTGTTTTAGAACGTTTCGGCGAGCTGTTTTGGGTGGTTTTTGGCATATTTAGCCAGAAGGTCCAAGATTTGCTCTGGTCTGCGAGTTTGTAGGTAGATTTCGTCAAAAGCAGGGTTCAGCATCAAAATACGGATTGTTTTTGAGCCAGCCCCACCAACCCACAGCAATCTTTTGACACCTCTCAGGTACTCGCCAGTTTTGAACAAGAATAAGAAGTTGTTGCTCTTTCTTAGCCCTAAAGATCGCCTGGTAGGGGTATTTTCACTAGAAACACTAATAATTCGGCTAAGTTCAAATGCAATATAAGGTCTGCCAAGCAGACATTTTTGGACCAAAGACAGTTTTATTAGTCCAATTCCATCTGAAACCATTAGCTTAGCCACGAAACCAAGCCTATTCGCTAATACGAATTAGCAGAGGCTATTGTTGGTTTTTATGAATTATTTAGCCAATTTCTCAGTTAGCTCATCAAACAACTGCTTGGCATTCGGCCCAGCGTACCACAATTTATCAGTTGTCGGGTGACTAACAACTAGTAGCAGAGCTTGGGTACCCGTACGTCCCCCAAAAACAAATATTCTTGAAGAGCCGCTTCGCCATTCTCCAGTGAGGCCCCCAAGGATCGGCTTTCTGCTGATACGAATGCCTAACTCATCCTTATCAGGCAATAACTCAAGATTTACTTTCTTAATGCGATTTAGTTCTAGAGAGAGAGCTGGCCGATCAAAGATTACTCGCTCCCAAGCGTTCAGAACGATTTCCAGCTTGTCACGTTGAACTGTGCCTCTAGCCATGCCTATCCCCAATATCATCAATTCGGTTACTTGTGAAAGGAATAATGCGGTCAGCAGATTGATCTGCTGACCGCATTATGCCTCTTTATTGTTTGGTTCTAGTTGTCTACTTGGAAGTTGTCATCACCGGTTGTGACGGTGTTGGTTGACAAGTATCCGAGGTAGCTGGCAACAACTCTGACAGAGATTGTTGTTCCGGCATCCGCGCTGGAGAGCAAGTAGCTAGCACCCTTGGCACGAACAATGATCTTGCCGTTTCGGTACCAGGTGTATTTCACAGAGCTAGTCCCTGCCACCAAGTCGTAACCACCAATCGCAACCAAAGACTTACCGTCCTGGCTTAGAGAGATTGTTGCGGCGTCTGGGGCATCCAGAGTGGCTAGTTTTATGATAGGCAACTTGAGGGTGATTGACACCGGAAGGAAGCCATAACCGCTGTAAGTTACTCGCACAGCTAGCCTCTTACCAACGTCTAGAAGCGACGAATCGTAGCTCGAAGATTGCTCTGTCGGAATTAGAACACCGTTTCGGTACCAAGCAAAGTCAACATCGGCGTCAGCGTAGTTGACTGAACCGTTAGTTACAGTAATCTTGGTGCCAGTGAAGTAACCCGACTCGGCCGTAGCTTCTGGCTTTTCAGTAATCTTGAGAACTCCAGCCAAAACTGTTACCGAATTGCTTTGCTTGGTCAAGGTCTCATAACCATCCAGAGTTCCAGTAACCGATACAGAGACTAGGTCTCCTGCAGCAAAGTCTCCAGCTTCAAGCACCAATGTTTCGCTTGTTGCGCCATCGATGTTCAAGCCGTTTCGCTTCCACTGATAGGCCAGTTCTACATCCTTAGACCAGACACCTGACTTGGCAGTAATGCTCTGCGTTACCCGGGCAGTACCGCTAATCTTTGGCACGCTGGACAAAGCAATAATGCCTTTGTAGACGGTCAACGGCTGACCAACGTAGAACACGCGAACTCCTGAGACGACACCAGAAACTACTGGGCGAATTTCTCTTTCGAGATCTTCTGCAGTCAGCAGATACCTGCTTCCAGTCGACTCGCCCAGTGTCTCCCCGTCTGCAAGCCAGCTGTAAGTGATGTTGGTGCCGCTAGGGTAAAGTGCAGCAACTGTGCTCCGGGTAGCTCTAACGAGAGTTCCAACTCGGAGGATTTCACTTTCTGGGTTTGAGCCGGAAACTACATCCAGGTCCTTAGAAGCAAGAATGTTGTAGGTTACCTCATTCTTAGTGACACCATCTTCAGCGGTGACCTCGACCTTGATGGTGAGATAACCAGAACCTGTGGTAATTCCACCAACATTTCTGGTCCATCCACCAAAGGTACCTGAAGTCGATGAGATGCTGATAGTTGCGGTTGCAGCTTCGTCAGCAGTATCAACCTGAACATCGAGCGTCCCAGCGTTCACTTCAATTAGGTCCTCATCGGGAAGGGCGGCTCCGTTTAGAGTTACCGCATCGATGTCCGCGTTTTCAGAGGCCGCAACTATTACGTTTATGCTGTATGTTGCGCTCTTGCCATCTGCACCGGTTACTACCACGGTTACTGAATTGTTTCCGGTAATCAAATTAGTTCCACCAGAAACAACAACTGTTGACCTCTCATCCTTAGCAGTAGCAACGATGTCTGCTGATAAGGTGTGTGGGTCTAGAGTTACCGTACCGTTCAGTCCATTCAGTGTCACGTCGTTGTCATTGATAGTCAGCTCATCGAATGAGAGATCGGCGTCACCGATAAATACGGTGAAGGTGACCTGGATTTCATTGCTAGGCCCTTCGAAAGTCACGGTAACTGTGTTCGCGCCAAAGGCTAGACCAGTTGTACCTTCGACAACGCCAGTCCAACCAGCTAGAGGAGCAGTTGCTGTAACTTGGATCTCATTAACCGATCCTGGAACGATGGATACTGTGCTGGACTGTACTACACTGACTGGGTCTGAGAGTCCTTCCCACTCAACGTCGATAGCCCAAACGCCTACAGTAATTGTGTAGTCACGGGTGGTTGCGTTGTCTTGACCGGTAACTGTGATGGTCAGATCATTTGAGCCAGGCTCAAGAGTAATCTTTCCGGTCAGCGGGTTGTAGGCTCCACCGTCCACAGCAACTTTTGCCAATGGGTCTGTGGTCTCTATTACCAAAGTGTTCTCTAAAGTACCGGAGATAATCGAACCGTTGTCCGCTACCGAGGTTCCGTTTACCTTTAGGGTTTTTAGAGTTACATCAGGATCGATCACCGTCAGAGTCAATGCATACTGAATCGTAGTAACGTTGTCAGGCGCATAAACGGTGATGATCAAGTCATTGTCACCTTGAAGCAAGTTGGTTCCACCGGTTATCTCATAGGAAGCATCTGGATCATTGGTAACTACAGAAACGGTGACACGTGATGTGCCATATGGTAGTTCGATGGTGTCGCCATCATCGCGAACAGATCCGTTCACAGTAATCGTTGCAGTGGCGTCATCATCGGCTAGAACAACAAGCACAAATGTGTATTTCTGGTAAGTTACACCGTCCTCAGCTGTAACGTAAATCTCAACTGGGTTCTCTCCAACGATTAGGTCTGTGCCACCAACAATTTCCACCACTGCATTCTCATCTGCAGTTTGTACCAAGATCTCCGGGTCAGTGGTACCGAAATCTAGTGGGACAGTGTCACCATCTTCAACACGAATACCATCAACTGTAAAGGTTGCTGAGGTATCGGTGTTCTGATTCACGTAAACAGTTAGCTGCGACTCGTCGATTTCGCCATTTTCTGCGGTTACGAAAATGTCAATCAGGTTGTCACCTGTTTGTAAACCAGTCACTGTGGTAGACGCGACACCAGCTACAACAGCGATGTCGGTACCGTTCACTTTAACAGTTGCACTTGAACTAAATGGTGTGACACGTACTGGAACGCTAGTTGTTCCCCAGTCAACTTCAATCATTTCACCGTTGACTAGTTCTTCCTGATTTACCAGAATCGTAGACCGGTTATCATTACTCAACACTTTCAAAGTTCTGGTATAGACCGTCTTTGAGGTTGGATCAGCTGTTTCTTCTACTGTAACTGTCAAAGTGTTGTCACCAACGACCAGGTTAGTGGCACCTGCCACGGTTACTGTCGTGTCAGCACTTTCTGCAACTGCTAATACATCAACAGAGAGATTCCCATTTGAGTCAGCGATAGCAGAAACATCTAAATTAATCTGATTTTGGTTGAGAGCATTTTGACCATCGACCGTAAAGGTGGTCAAGCTCGTTGAAAGGCCCGCTGCTTGAGCTGGTGAAGCGGCAGCAAAGCTAAAAGCAATTGGTAGGAATAGCGCAAGGACTGCTATCCATGCACTTTTTTTCTTGGCGATCATCTTTCCTCATTCTGTGAAGTTTGTGAAAACTGTGACATCACCAACTTAGAGGTAATCACCGCCTCGGCACACTCAGTTATTGAAATGTACGGCAAATGCTCACCCACAATTACACCTTTGGTAACCGAAGTTAACTTGCCGTTAATAAAAATTTAACCCGGCTCTGAAAGGAGTATCTAAAGGGCATCAGTTACGTCGATTGGGAAAACTCTCGAAGTATTCAACCAGCCTGATCATCAGAAACACCAGTAACCACATCGATACTGACTCTCAGTCAATTAGCCCCAAGCAACTTGCATAGCAAAAGCGATTATTGAGCCGGTTTATTATGAAACAACTCCAACACCTCAGCCGCATCCTTGCCGAAATACCAGATTTCATCGATTGTTGGATGAGACAGCTTTATTTTCAAGAATTGCCCCCCCCCCGCGCGGGGTTCCAAGTACCAGTAGCTTTCGCGACCCATAACGATATTCACCAAAAGCTTTTCCAAACAAGGGGCGCTTACTTGTCCTGACCCCAAAATCAGGGCGGGCTGGATTCGGCTCCAATGTGGCGGTATCAACTCTTACTAAATCCAGAGCCAGGTTTGGCCGGCCGAGCAAATAGCGTTCACGCGTGCTCAGGTTGATTTGCAACTTCTTGCTCGTAATCGAGATGGTGGCCAAAGGATTCCCCTAACAAATGTTCCCTAATGTGAACATTCTAGAGTGTCTCTCCCTTCCGAAGAAATTTTTTTCTTAACTTTAAGGAAATAATGCGGCAGCCTCAGAAGCTGCCGCATTACTCCTCCCAGCATGGGCGGTGACGGTGGGATTTGAACCCACGGTGGGCTTTCACCCACACAACTTTTCGAGAGTTGCACCTTCGGCCGCTCGGACACGTCACCGCCAAATAGGTTATCCCATAAATAAGCTGGCTGAAAGTCAGGATTTCAGCTTTCCAGCAGCTTCACTAATTGGTGATTCACGAAGAACTTCTCCCTACCGGACTGAAAACACTTCAAAGCGCCTTGTTGTTCCAGAGAGCTAAGCCAATTGCTGGCCGTGAGCCTGGTCACCCCGCACCGCTCCACTACTTGCCTGATCTGCACGTAGGGTTTCTCAAATATCAAGTCTGCTAGATCAGGCCTAACGGCAAACTTTTCGCCGAATCGCAATTGTAGTTCGGTAATACTTTTCAACTTATTAGCCGAGTCCACCGCTGAAAACCTAACTGCTTCTAACATGAATAGGACCCATTCCACCCAAGCACCATTTTGATCCACCGCTCTAAGGTGCTTGTAGTAGTCATCGCGATGATCGTTTAAATACTTCGATAGGTGAAGTATTGGGTACTGCAGTAAACCAGCCGATACCAATTGCAAAACATTCAAAACCCTACCTGTCCGGCCATTACCATCGCTAAACGGATGGATTGCCTCGAACTGATAGTGACTAAGAGCCATCACCACAGTTGGGTGAAGCAAATCATCTCGGTTGGCAAACTTCTCCCAACTGGACATCAATCGCTCTAATTGATTAGGAGCTGGTGGAGTGTAAATAGTTTTACCACTGGATCGAATGACAGTTCCAGGCTGCGTTCTAAGTGACATCTGCCTTCCCATCAGGTCAGTGCAAATCTTCGTTGCCAACTTAGTTGTGATACCTCTTTGTTTGGCAACTTTAGTGCCGGCAAGCAAGGCTCTTCTAAGTCTTATCGCTGAGATTGTATTCTGATCAACGTTGGTGCTAGATACATCAGCACTAAAAATTGCATCATGTGTTGTGACCACATTTTCAATGTCACAGCTTGCCCTTGCTTCCAAAGCCGGAATTGCATTTATAAACACATCGGCATTCTCAAGAAGTTCAGCTATCTCATCTAGTCTCGCCAGCGCATTGGAGGCGGCGATAACCGCTTTAAATACCTCGGGGACGGCAAACTCTCCGGCAGGGGGTATCGGTCTGATTTGGCTCACAAAACGAAACTAACACATATGTATAGATTTGCCTAAAAACTATACATATCCCCAAAACATGTATAGTGCTATCTCTGTTTAGCGAAAAACTCTTTCAGTTGCGCGCTGGCTTCAACCTCAAGGACCCCGGTTATTACTTCAATCTCGGAGCCCAATCGCTTATCCCTAACTAAGTCATAAAGTGATCCAGAAGCTCCGACCTTTTCATCCCAAGCACCAAATACCACCTTTGATAATCTTGCGGCCTGAATAGCCCCAGCACACATAACACAAGGCTCCAGGGTAACCACCAACGTATACCCGTTTAGCCGCCAGTCCCCTAAAAGCTTTGCTGCCTCTTGAATAGCCAGAACCTCAGCGTGGGCAAGGGGGTCTGCTCGAAGCTCTTTTTCGTTTCTCCCCCGAGCAACAATCTCACCTGATTCAGAAACAATTACTGCGCCTACCGGCACATCACCAGAGGTGTCCATAGCGATCTGCGCCTCGGCAAGAGCCGCGCGCATGTATGGTTCCCAGTGCTTGTTCATCTCCAACTCCAAAATGTGTTGTTAGATTAAGCCTATGCGCATACATGTTGCTGACCACCCTCTGATTACCCATAAGCTCACTGTTCTTAGGGATAAAAACACCCCTTCTCCTGTATTTAGACAGTTGGTAGAGGAGCTTGTAACCCTCCTTGCCTATGAGGCAACCAGAGAAGTGAAAACCGAAAAGGTCAATATTGAAACTCCAGTTGGTCCAACCCACGGCCTAAAACTATCTAGACCTAGACCAATCATTGTTCCAATACTTAGAGCAGGACTTGGAATGCTAGAAGGCATAGTGAAACTTCTGCCTACGGCAGAAGTTGGCTTCTTGGGAATCAAACGTGATGAAAAAACTCTGCAGCCCTACACCTATGCGAACCGTCTACCGGATGATCTAACCGGTAGACAGGTCTACATCATTGATCCAATGCTGGCTACCGGTGGCACACTAATGGACTCAATAGATTACGTGTTTGAAAAAGGCGCAACCGATGTCACCTGTATTTGTCTAATTGGATCTCCAGAAGGACTAGCCGCAGTTGAACAACACGTTAGAGACAAAGACGTAAAAGTTGTTCTAGGCGCACTTGATGAAAAGCTCAACGATAAAGGCTACATAGTTCCAGGTCTAGGAGATGCTGGAGATAGATTGTATGGGTTGGCGGATTAGTGAAAGCCCTCGCCAGGGGAATGCTAATCACAATCAGACATCTAAGAAAGATATGACAGTGGATGGTGACATAAGGTTTGCAACTGGCAGACGAGTATTGATCCTAGTGCAGAACCTGCCCGTTCCTTTTGATAGGAGGGTCTGGCAGGAAGCAGTCAGCCTCCGGAGAATAGGCTGGGACGTAAGCGTTATTTGCCCCAGTAATGACAAACATCCACAAGGGCAATTCCAAATTGACGGTGTCAGCGTTTACAGGTTTGCTCCAGTCCCAGAGGCGCGCAATCCGCTTGGATACTTGAGAGAATATACTCTGTCGCTTCTTCTAATGCGAAAGGCGATTCGAATCCTGAGCAGAGACGGGCGCTTCGATGTGATCCACTTTTGTAATCCCCCGGATCTTCTTGCTTTGCTAGCGCTAGAACAAAAATTAGTGGCCAAATCTAGAATTATCTTTGATCAACACGACTTAGGTCCAGAGCTAGTTTTGGCTAAGGCTATGCCTGCGTCGTGGGTGCTCACACGAGTAGCGAGATTATTTGAACGAATTGCCTACGCCTCAGCAAACAAAGTTATTGCAACGAATGAAAGTTACAGGGAGATCGCCATTCGAAGAGGTAAGAAATCCCCAGAAGATGTGGTTATCGTACGATCGGCGCCTTCTAGAAGCTGGGCGGAATCCATCCCAAGGAATCTTAAGTGGCGAGAAAACCATGAATACCAAATCGGATATCTCGGTGTAATTGGCCAGCAGGAAGGGCTTCATTTCGCAATTGAGGCTCTGAAGATTCTGCGTGAGAAATATTCCAAAGATGTATTTTTCACAGTAGTAGGCTCTGGGACAGATGTCGAGAAAATCAAATCTCTAACCAAAAAATTGGGCCTTGAAGACGTGGTTCGTTTTCACGGTAGGTTACCAGACTCAGAAATGAAAAGTGCGCTTGGCAGTGCAGATGTGTGCATCAATCCTGATGTGTTTTCCGATCTCAACAATCTTTCAACGATGAACAAAATCGTGGAATACATGGCTCTTGGAGTCCCAATTGTGCAGTTTGATTTAAAAGAAGGTAAATTTTCTGCGCAAGAGTCTTCCCTTTATGCCGAACCAGACAGCTCCTTTTCTCTTGCAGAGAAAGTAAATTTTCTTCTTGATAATCACGAAGTTAGAAAGAGAATGGGCGTCTTAGGAAGGACAAGGTTCCAAACTGAACTTTGCTGGGAAATCCAGGAGTCTAAACTCTATGAGGTGTACGAATCCAAATGAACCTCAAAAATGTTTGGATAGTGCTGGGCTCATCCCGTAACCTGATGGGGACAAATTCAAGTTATTTTTTAGCGACACAGACATAGTTACGGGGTGAAAACATGTGTGGATTGTTTGGGCTCATCGCTGAGTCAACCCTGTCTATAACTCAACAGAATCAACTAATTAACGCCATCTCATTTAGAGGGCCTGATGAGCAAGCACTTTTGGACTTAACACCTGCCGGGGGTCCATTGCTGGGGCATACAAGGCTTTCAATTATTGGCGATGATTCCGCCGCGCAGCCCATGTGGTCCAGGAATGGGAGGTTCTGCTTAACATTCAATGGTGAAATCTATAATTTTGAAAAGCTCTCAGAAGAATTTGGAATTGACAGTGCGGGTAGCGATACGAGGCTACTTGTGGAGCTTTGGTCTCAAATAGGAGCACATGCAATTGCACTTTTGCGAGGCCAGTGGGCATTCGCTGTCTGGGATACAGAAGTGAAGGAATGTTATCTTGTCACTGACGAGTTTGGGATTCTTCCGCTGTACCTACACATTCAAGCTGATTCGGTGTGTTGGGCATCCTCCGCTCGAGTGTTTAAGGCTGCCAAACTAAATCTCGCTCCAGATAGAGATTCAATCAATGAATATTTACGCCTGAGATATGCCGTCTCCCCCAACACGTTTTTCGAAAACGTAACCAAACTAAAGCCTGGGTCGCTAGTTACAATCTCAACTGATCGCCAAGTATCCATACATAATTGGAACCAGCCTGGACTGGTGTTCCCGTCGGCAAGGCCACCAAAGTCGCTTGATCTAGCAAGAGAAATCCAAAAAAGTGTTGAATCATCGTTACGGTCTGACCAGGAAGTTGGAATTTTTCTGAGTGGCGGTGTTGATAGTGCACTTATCGCTTCAATTGCCTCTTCAAAATCTGTCAAGCCAGTGAAGGCATACACGGCGTTTTGGTTAAGAGAGGATTTGGATTCGGAGCTAGAAAACGCTAGGGAAACTTGCCGCGCGTTAAATGTGGAAATTACTCCTGTGGTTGTAACCGCTGAAAGTTGGTGGAAAGCTTTAATTGCTGGGGCAGAGTTCAGAGAATCCCCTGCAGCTGAAATTGCGGATCCAGTAGTTTATCTACTGTCCGAGAGAGCGAGAAAGGACGTCAAAGTTGTGCTCTCTGGGGAGGGTGCGGACGAGCTGTTTTTTGGATACCCTAAATATGCAGTTGAAGCTCTGATTGCCAAACCAACAACCAAGGCAATCGTCACGCTTGCCTTACAGGTGATTTCTAAGGTCAAACCACAGAGCACTCGACTAGCTCGGCTTCGTTTTGCTATTCAGGACAAATCCAAGCTACAACGTTGGGATGACTATTTTTCTAATCTCCCCACAATTGGAAGTACACAGAGTCAGAGCCCACTGAATTCCGAGGTTTCTGATGTCCGCGGGATGCAATTGCACGACCTAGAAGGTTATTTACCCAACGCCTTGTTGGAGCGAGCAGATAGAAATGGTATGGCCCATGCCTTAGAAGTTCGGCCTTCTATGCTGAGCGCTGAGCTCAAAAAGCAGTCTTTATCATTGAATCCAAAGGCGCAGACTAGATTGCTGAGCACAAAAATTGGATATCGAAAGGCAGCAAAACTTCTAGTAGGCCGAAAAATCGCATTTCGAAAAAGCCGTGGATTCCCAATTCCTCTAAGTTCCTGGATAAAAACAGAACTTGCAGAAAAATTTAGATCTACACTAAGTTCGAGAAGTGTACTTCTCGATGAGATAGTCCCGATTGACAACCGCTCGCTCGTGTTAGACGAACATATAAGTGGGAAACGCGATCACAGTCTTCTACTCTTTACCTGGGTGAGCCTCATTATTTGGGAGACTGAGTGGACCTAAAAAAAATAAGTTGGCTAGTTGCCCGATTTCGAGCCATGCCAAGTGCAGAAATCCCCCATAGATTTCTGGAATTGTTGAGAAAAAAATATCTAGAATTCCGACCAGAGTCTAAATCAAAAATTAACCCGACGGAAATCGGCCAACATTATTCTTTCGAGGCATTGTGGGAATACGACTTGGAGTATCTGAGGTCGAGCAGTGAGTCCGTCATGCAATCGGGGCCATCAATATTTGGGCGACTTTGGGAAAAGAACGGGAGTTTTCCTATTAGATGGCATACGAATCTGATTGGCGAGGACTTCGGCGGGATGAAAGCTTTTGAAGTTCCATATCGCGCTACAGAAGAAATCGGGCAAGATGCACGGCTAACTTGGGAGCTAAACCGATTGGTCTGGCTTATACCTCTTGCAGGGTATTACTCCTTGTCTCATAATTCGGAAACTGGGAAATACTTAAGACGAACACTCGATTCGTTCATTCAAAGCGACAAAGTGGGGAATTCACTCCGCTGGAATTCCTCTATAGAGCTGGCAGTGCAAGCGCTTTCCTTGATGGTAATTGAGAAACTGCTTGGAAATCATGCAGCAAAAATTATGCCCAACGAGTATTTACGCGCACTTGAAAACAGGTTGAGATGGCTTAGCTGTTTACCTTCTAAACATTCCTCAGAGAATAACCACCGTATTGCTGAGGTTGTAGCGAGTATTTGCATAATAGAAAGATTGAATATTGGTCGCGCTAAGGGAACAAATCTGCAAACAGAATTGAAACAATTAATACAGAGCCAGTTTGGTGCCGACGGTTTTAACAGAGAGCAAAGCTTCGACTACCATATTTTTACCCTCGACCTTATCGCCACAGCGGAAATTCTGTGTACTGATTTAGCCATCGATGCAAACGAGGCTGCCGTCCTGAAGTTAGGCGCTAGCCTGGCCTTTGAGGTTTACGGATACTGCGGGTTTTGGCCATCTGCCAACGATTCTGATGAAGCACGAATTTTAGGAGTTCTGGAACGCAAGGGCAGTCCACCGCTCAAACTCTTTGAGAGGGCATTCGGCGAACCCCATCCGCAGAACAAGAGACTCGATTCGATCCACCTAGAAAGCGCTGGTTATTTCTTCTGGAAATGGAAGAGCGGCGAGTTGGAGATTGTGCTAATGGTGGACCACGGAAAAATGGGTCTAGCTCCGCTCTACGCACATGCCCACGCTGATCTTCAAGCGGTGTGGCTATGGGTCGATAAAACCCCTATTTTGATAGAAGCAGGGACATACTCGTATCACTCCTCTCCTGAGCAGAGGAAATACTTGCAAGGGTCTCTGTCTCACAACAGTATTTCCATAAACGAGTTGTCCATAGTTGAGCCGGCCGGCCCATTTGTGTGGCATGAAGAAGATTTGCCGACAAGTTCTACATTTAGCTACAAAGTTGAGGACGACTCTTTATCCATACACATGTCTTGCTCTCTTCCATTGAAACACCAATCGTTTGGGGCGGCCACGTGGAGTCGAAACATAGTAGCGGCAAGTAACTGCCTCACCATCAGGGATAAACTTACCGGTAATTCAAATCTGTCATTAGCTGCACACTGGATTATTGCCCCAGACCTCTCGCCGTTACCATCTGGGTTGGGTGACCTTAGACTTAGGTCTGAGGCGGTCATGATCAGAATTAGCTCAGACGAGAATATATCAATCTCAAAAACAAGAGTTTCACCTAGATACAGCCAAATCTCTGAAACGTTGGCCGTAGCGATAAAACCGAAAAGTAATCCGATTCAAAGAGTAGACACGAGTTTTGAATTTTGGAGGCAAAAGTGAAAATTGTAGTTATAGGGGCTGGTTATGTCGGCTCTGTAACCGGCGCATGTCTTGCATCCATGGGCCACAAAGTTGTTGTCTTAGACAAAGATATTGATAAAGTGTCAAAACTCAAGTCTGGAAAATCACCAATTTCAGAACCTGGGCTCAATGAACTGCTGAAAGAAGTGTCCATTTCTGGAAGATTCAGCGCCTCAAGCGATTTGGCAGAGACTGCCTTGGATGCAGATCTGGTTCTCGTGAGCGTTGGAACACCAACAAACAAAGTCGATGGATCAGCAGACTTACAGGCTATAACTCGAGTCTTCACTGAACTGCGAGATCTCCTAATTCGGCGCGAATCTTCCTTAGCTATAGGTATTACCTCTACGGTTCCACCCGGTACTACCAATCAGGTTGCGAGAAAAATTCTCTGCAACGAACCTCAAACTTCTGGGAAATTTACTCTCTCGTTCATACCCGAATTTTTGCGTGAAGGAACCGCCATTTCAGACTTCAAAAATCCAAGTCGATTCATAGTCGGTGTTGATGAAAAGCAGGACGCCGATCCATTTCTTCTATTGAGACCAGATCTTTCAGATCGTACTCATATCGTTGGTATAAGTGAAGCTGAGATGCTAAAAAGCGTAGAAAACGCCTGGCACGCGACAAAAGTTGTATTTGCAAATGAAATTGGAAGAATTTCTGAAGCTCTGGATGTAGATGCTGGTAATGTGATGGATTTGCTTGTGCTTGATACCCGTCAAAACATCTCAAAAACCTACCTACGTCCTGGATTCTCTTTCGGGGGATCGTGCTTGCCAAAAGACGTTAGATCCTTGGTTAGGTTGTCAGAACTAAAGGCTGTACCTTCTCCCTTGCTAAAGTCGCTCATACCGAGTAATCATCAACACATCGATAGCGCTTTTACGAAAATTCTCCAAACTGGGAAATCTAAAATCGGCATTTTGGGTCTGGCATTCAAAGCAGACACGGACGATATAAGAGAAAGCCCTGCTCTAGAGCTAATTCAAAAATTACTTGGATATGGTTTTGAACTTAGAATTCATGATTTTGAAGCTCTACGTCATGACTTGTATGGCGCTAATCTCGCTACTTTACAAAACCACGCTCACATTCGAAGGCTCATGCATGAAAGCGTTGATCAAGTGATTTCGGATAGCGAAGTAATTGTCATCACTCAGCACAATAAAAAGTACCTGAGTTATGTCCGCGGCGAGTTAGGCGAACGAACTCTAATTGATTTGACCGGTTTGACGAGAAAAAATGTCTAAAGGACTAAATGTAGTTATTTTCGGTCCGCCTTTGGACAGAAGTGGCGGAGTTGGCACCCTGTTCACCTATTTCAGGAATGAGGTAGGAGACGACGTGAATCTTCGTTTCGTTGATACACGAGGAAAATACCGATTTCCCATATTTTCGTTCATTAATCTATTTTGGGCTTTAGTAGTTGCAACCTTCCTAAAGTTTTCTAAACGTATTGAGCTTGCTCACCTTAACATGGGTTCTCGAGGTTCCACCTATCGCAAACTACTCCTACTTCTTTGGTTAAAAATCGTGCTTCGAACTCCAACTGTTCTCCATTTACACGCATCCGGATTTGACACTTGGATTGAAGGCGTAAGCCGGCTTAAGAAATCGGTCATTATCTCCCTGATAAACAAAGCCGATAGGTTGCTAGTCTTAGGAAAAATCTGGAAGCAAAAAATGGTTGAGCTTGGAGTGAATTCTGATGCAGTAACAGTTTTAGTGATGGGGGTTCCTAACCTTAGTGAGGCCCAAAAAATAAGAAAACAATCTTCTGGTCCAATCGAGGTTCTCTTTGCAGGAGAAATGAGCGAGAGGAAGGGCCTTCCTTACCTGCTTAATGCGATGTCAGATGACCGACTATTTAATTTTCACCTCACCGTAGCTGGATCAGGCTCAACTGCAGATTGGCAAACTTATATCCACAATAAACCTTCCTCGCAACGAGTTACTTTTCTGGGGCTTACGCCAGTAGCCGATATTCATGAAAGGCTGCGAACGACAGACATTTTCATCTTGCCTTCCAGAGCGGAGGGCCTCCCAGTTTCTGTGATGGAGGCATTTTCATCCCGCACAGCTGTAATTTGCAGCTCGGTCGGCGCGCTCGGGGAATACCTTAATGATGGAGTCAATTCCTATGTTGTTGAACCAAAAAACACAGACTCGATAGCTTTTAGCTTGTATGAACTGCGATCTGAAGCTGCCCGGGATAGGCTAAGCAAATCTGGGCACGATACTTGGTTAAGTTCGTTTAACTCCAGAGACACCTCAGCTCGGCTTATCGAAATTTGGCGCGCAACTATAACCCAGCACGAATGAATCCTGAAATAAGCGGTCAGACTCTTTTGGCCCCGCAAGTAGTGTTGCCTTCGCTTGTTACCGGTCTGAGGTGCTATCTAGAAAACCTATAGATGGCAAAAATTGTGATCTAATAATTCGCGACCACTCTGCATTCGAAGCGCTAACGTTTATTTCACTGGCAAGGAACTTTCTTCCTGGGCTAATTAGTTCCTCAAGTGCAGACACGAATCCTTCTGGTGAGGGGTCATATAGAATGCCGGCACCATGGGTGACTATGTTTTTAGTCATTTGGTAATCAGTGGCGAGAACTGGTAACCCACGCCCCCAATACTCAAAAAGTTTAGTACTTGGTTGACATGAGAAATATGGTTTTTTTGGAATGTGAACTAGACCAACATCAGAGTTTTGGAACTCGGAATCCAATTTTGGGCCACTGAGGTATCCCAAGAAACTTACCCGATTTGATAGGCCTAAATTTTCCACTAAGCGTTGCAGCTCCTCCAGCTCATTCTGGTAACCGTTTCCAACTAAGCGAAGGATAAACGGATTGTGGGGATGCTGACTCTGGAAAAGGCTTAGGCCTATTATCAAATCTTCAAGATTCCTATTATGGAAAGTTCCGACGTAAAGCAGGATTACTTGATTAGAATTGCGAAACTCCATATCTTGTTGCGCTCTACGAACTATTTCTGTTCCAAGAGAAACTACTCTAGGTTTTGACAAGATTAACTTTCTAGCAAGTTCGTCAGAAACTATATTTATTCGCTTGAAAGCTAGTGCTTCTAATTTCAGCAAGGTATCTGATAGAAATCTCTTTGCGCCTGATATGTCCACTGAGAATGTGCGAATATCCAGAACGAGATTTTTTCTCGGCAGAAAGATCGCAATAACAGAACAACCCATGAAGTACTTGACAAGCACAGTATCATGTTTTTGACTTTTTTTTCGCGCCTCACGTATGAGGTTCCACCAACGAGAGACACGGTTTCGGCCGGTTACGTATTGGATGTCTACTGCCGGCAGGGTAATTTTCTCTAGATTTTTATCAAGGCACACAACTTTTACTTTGAGGTACGTTGAAACATATTTTGCGTACATTCGAAAATCGGTGTGATAACCAAATTGATCTCTTGTAAGTAGCATCAAGCTTGAAATAGCTGAACCTTTCGAGGGGACCTCACGCTTTCGCATTTTGCCCAGCCTGCCTCAGAATTAGTGAACCTGCAATGCAAATTGCCACTAGATACGTGATCAAGCTGGCCAAGAATGGGCCAGAGGCACCAAACAAGAAAGAAAACAAAAAAGTCATACAAAAGCTCATAGGAAGCACAAGGAAGACGATTGCTCGGCCTGTCTCTAGCCGGACTTTCTCAGATACCATTCCTGTTGCAGACATGCCGATCCAAAACGGTAAAACAAGGGATACCAGAAACACCGCAAAGATAGAGCCGTAGCTTGCCTCCACTTTATTCGCAGACAAGAAAGCGACTAAGTATGGAGCAAAAAACAAGAAAAGTACTGAGAAGGGTAGGCTCAATATCAACAACCTCAAGGAATCTCTTAAGGCATTTGACAGGCTGATGGTTGCCCGTCTTACGGCCACATTATTCAGCTGAACGAACAATGCGCTAGCGATAATGGTTGTGAGTAGCCCAACCCTAGACACGAGCCCGTACTCTGGGATTTCCGAAGATTTGCCAACTGTCGATAAGGCTAAAGCATCAAATCCAGTGATAAATGCTGGGGGCAAGACAGCCCCGAGCTCGTAAATAGCTTTTGATGAAAAGATATATTTCCAGGATGTTTTTACCCACGTTCCGCCGGCGCGTTTTCCGACAACCCATGCATAGACATAAGGGACGCATGCGCCTATTACAGAAATGGACGTCAGCACTAAAACTTGAAAGTTTGCACCTATGCCTGCCCAATTTGGCATCAAGATGGAAAAAAGAGTCAAAACAAAGCTAAGAAGTGAACCAAAGGCAGTCCAATTGAAATACTTCGCCATAAGACCCTGGCCTTGAATGATGCCCACACTTCGAGAGAATGTTGCGGCTGCCACTAGGCCGACTAGTGTAGGGCCCGCTCCCGCCTCGAACACTCTATTTGGATCCATAAAAGACCAAGTAATCAGGATGACAGCTATTGTCAAAAAAAACAGTCTAATGCTTACGGCCAAAGCGCTGGGGCCAAATTTGACCTGATTAGAATGCTGAGCAATCCTGACTTGATTTATTTGCCCTGCACTCAACACAGGAGCCCAAGTCAAAATGTTCATCCATAAAAATACTGCACCTAGAACTTCCACACCAGTAGAAGTCGCGATTAACGGAAGTCTTAGAGTAGAAAAAGCTAGTTGCATAGCTTGGGAAGAACCAAATGATGCGAGCAAAACGCCAGCATTCAGTTCCCTAAGATTCAGAGATCTAAGGGCTTTCTGCCAAGAGAAACTAGGCACTCTCAGACACAACTTCCTTTACGCTCTGTTAGGTTGATACAGTGGTCAAAACGCAGACTAATGTGCCGTTGATATCGGTTTTTCCTCAGGTTCTATTCTGGGTGTATTTCTCGACGCTAGGCACTCTAACTGTCAATATAGACACTAACATCTCCCTTGTCGTAATTGTGATTCTGATTAGCCTTGTGCTTTTTGCACGTAGAAGCGGCGAATCGGGAGATTCGTCTTTTTTAAGAATAAAAAGTAAATCTCTAATCCCAATTTTCATACTTATTGGTTCACAAATACTTTCGGCCCTTGCGGCAGGGTATGACTTCTCTGGTCGCCTCTTGTTTTTCGCCCTGACGTTAGGCTCGTTTTTGGTGTTCATACTTGTGGACAGTGAGAAAGCGGTTAGAGGATTCTATCTTTCCGCCATTACTCTTGGCGTAATTGGCTGGCCTATAGAGCTACTTGGGTTGAATTCCTACCATTTTGCATCTGGCTATGGTGTAAACCCCCTCGATTGGAGGTGGATGGGTCTGCAAAGTCACCCAAATATTGCAGGAGTAACAATGAGCCTCCTATTTGGATTGGCTCTGATTAAGTACCGCAGTTACGCAGTTGCAGGCTTAGCCTTAATGAATATTGCAGTCGCTGAACACAGAGGTGGGCTGATTGGTGCGATTCTGATTCTGGCATATTTTTCATTTGTTAACTTCAACCGATGGTCGGGGTTGAAAAAGTCAATTGCCTTTATCGGTTGGATTAGTGTTCTAGTCACTGCCCCGGCAGCTCTAGTAGCCAGAAATGGCACCGATGATTTGTCCACAGGAAGGGTGACTATTTGGAATCTCTGCCTCGCAGAGTACGATAAATCTCCGCTGTTCGGTTCAGGGCCGAACACGATAACCAGGCTATTTGGACAGGATAAGTTCTCGGCCTTTACCCCATTCCATTGCCACAATCAGTTTTTAGATGATCTAGTGAATTTTGGTTGGATAGGAGCTCTATTCCCAACTGCACTGCTAATTACATGCCTGATTCTGTCCGTAAGGCGTAAAGAGCATTATCTAGTAGCCTGCATTCTAGTAATAATGTCATGTTGGTTTGTAGAGACCCCCTTTCGTTTATTTGCCACCCAACCAAGCGCTTTCTTAAATTTATTTATATTGCTCGCTTTCGTTTGGGCCATCAGCAGTCCAAAAAAAGATCCTAAAGGCTCTTTAGCCCTTAATTATCAAAGGACAGTGAAATGAATATTCTCAAATTAGGAGGACGATACCTGCATCTTGATCTTATGAGGGCTGTTGCCGTTTTACTTGTTGTAATTGCTCACGCTGGTCTTGGGGATCTAGTTCCTGGAGGCAGTGGGGTAACTATTTTCTTCACCATTTCAGGTTTTGTAATCACACTTCTCGTGCTTCAAGAAAAAAAGCGCTCATCAGGATTCGCCGTAGGTTGGTTTTACATCAGACGGGCTTTGAAAATAGTACCCCCGTTAATTGCAATTGTTATAGTACCAACTTTGTTGACAGGTGCGTCCCACGATTACAAGTGGGATCAGGTATACAGCCAAATATTTTTCTATTTCAATTGGATTTACATGTCAGGGGATGTCCACGTCTTGCCAGGAAGTGGAGTTGTTTGGAGTCTTTCAATAGAAGAGCAGTTTTATATAATTTTTGCCTTTATCTGGGCGCTGCTAGTTAAGAAGAAGAATTCTGACCTGTACCTAGGGGCAATTTCAATACTTTTCATTTTGTACGCTAACTTTGCACGGTTAGTGTTTGCAGGGCAAGAAAACCCGCACAACAGAATCTACTACGGATCTGACACCAGAATAGATGCAATAGCTATCGGGGTGCTAGCAGCGATTTACTTTTTAAGAAATAAAGAACATTTTTCTTCCAAAGTCAGAAACAAATTTTCAGGTTGGGACATAACGGCTTTTGCTGCCTTAGGCCTGTTCGCACTTAGCCTAATAATCCGAGACGAATGGTTTAGAAATACCCTGAGGTACGCAATTCAAAGCTTGTCGGCGGCGGTAATTATCTTGTATGGTTTTACCCGGTCTGAGAATCTTTTTGCTAAGAGTGTACGTTTGATTTCTAACTGGTCAATCGTGAAAACAGTCGGTCTTGCAAGCTACAGTATCTACCTTGTTCACCTTACAATTTCAGTTAGCATCGAACCATTTGTCTCAAGTTTTCCCTTAGTTGCTCAAGTAGTTGTAAAGGCTATCCTTGGAATTGGGGTTGGAATTATTTGTTATTTGGTAGTGGAAGTTCCCGCACTAAGGTTGAAGACTTATCTTCAAACAAAACGACCTAAAGAGTAGTGAAACAGCCCTAGTTACCTACCTCGTGCTCGCATATGGGAACTTGTTACATGCCTTCTGCTCTGAAAATGTGTATTACCGTTCTTAGCATGATTGTTAAGTCTCCCAGCACGGTCCAGTTCTCAACATAACTTAGATCTATTGCAACTGTTTCTTCCCAGGTTAGGAGGGATCTACCGCCTATTTGCCATGGACCAGTAACACCTGGCTTCACTAGAAGTCTTCTAACTTCGTGCTGCTTCCACTGTTCAACTTCACTCAGAAGTGGTGGTCTTGGCCCAACTAGGCTCATGTCTCCTTTTAAGACATTTAGAAACTGTGGTAGTTCATCAATGGAATACTTTCTGATGATTCTTCCAACCCTGGTAACTCTAGGATCCTGAGGATCCTTGAACATGTTGCTGTTCACAGACTCCTGCTTAGCTTGTAGTTCAGCATGCTGAAGCTCTGCACCAACTTTCATACTGCGAAGCTTGTAAATAGTGAACTGCTTCCCATTTAGGCCAACCCTAGTTTGGGTAAAGAAAGCTGGTCCTCTATCTTCTAGTTTTACAAAGAGAGCTGTAATCAAAATAATCGGAAGCGAGACTAGAAAAGCGACTAGACCAAGAGTTAAATCCATGGCTGTCTTGACCACATACTGAGGTCCCGAAAACTTAGTTGAGGTAATCTCCATAAGCGGTGTGCCGGCAATAACCCTGGTGGTTAGTTTGCTGCTGGAAACACCGGTTATTGCTGGAGATACAACAAAACTGATGTCCCAACCGTCTAGGGCCCAGTAGAGTTTCCGGTGCATCTGGGCAGAGCTAGGTCCAGTACCAACCACCTGAAGTATTTCAATACCGTCTTCGTTTAATACTTCAGGTAGGTGCTCTAGTTCAACAGTTGCTGTTTTAGATCCATCTAAATACTTCAGTGACAATACTTTGTTATCTTCAATGCTTAGCACTGGTTCAAACTCGGCTTCTTTGTTTGATCTGTATTTCTCTAGTTCTAGAGCGATTTCACTAGCTGGGCCATAGATAGCAACTCGTCTACGCATATTGCCTAAACGTCTTTGCTTTCTAAGCCAGTTCCTCCCTAACCTTCTAGCTACTAGAAGAACTACTAGCCCAATAACAATTACCTCTGTCACATATACTCTCGATACGTCTACCTTGAAAAACAATGCCAAGAAGGCAAGTGTGCCAAGCACAGTTAGCGAAGAGTTGAAAACTCTTCGGTATTCAGAAAAATCAGAGCCGACTATTTTCACGTCTCTAGTTTTGAAAATAACTAGTGAGATCAGCCAGCCAACATACAATCCCAAACCAATAAACTGCGGTGAAATATCTACTCTCAACACTCCATCGGAGTTGATGTTGTCAACATTTTGGAATGAGCCGTAGTTGATCAGATATGTGAGCAGTGAAACAGCTGCGAGCAGGACGGTATCTACCACTAGGACTCCCCTAGCGTAGCTTCGCATCGTTAGTCGCTTACTCATCGTGAGAACCACTCCACTACAACTTTTAGCATTTCATCTATCTGCTCAGCAACCTGGGTGTATATCTCAATGCTTTCACCGTAAGGATCCATGACATCCTTAGGCTCTTCGCCGGTTGGGACCATACCGCGCAGCAATACCGCTTCTTGGATTGCTCGGGAAAGGTATTGCTGCCTGGTTTCCTTAGGCTTTTTTCTAAACTCTTCAGAGAACTCCGGATCGGTCATTAGAAATGAAGCTAGCCTGGCAAACTCATCCAAGGTAAAGGAATACTTGCTTGCTTTAGGAAGCATCCTGGCTATCTCTGAACGGTGATCTAGGGTCATGGTGATGACTAGATCCGAATCAGCAAGTATCTCTGGGGTTAGATCTCTGGCTCGGTGAGAAGTCGGCTTGTAGTTACGCTGGACCATAGAGTCAGCTGAGTAGCTGGTCATAGGTTCTCCGGTCATAGCTGCCACACCGGCTGAGGAGACTTTCAAGGGAAGTTTGTGTTTAGCAGCTAACTGCTCAAGGATTTGCTCGGCTAAAGGTGAGCGGCATATATTGCCCGTGCAAACAAACAAGACATCGGTGTTTGTCTTGGCGGTGGCCATGGTTTAGGCCTTTTTAGTAGATTTGCGCGTCGTCTTTGGCGCTGGTTTGCTTTCGGCTTTCTCTGTGGCCTCTTCGCCATAAGCCTGGGTGTATGCACCGTATGCACCGTATGCTCCATAGGCTCCATACTTGCCGTAGCCATACTTGCCGTATGCTCCATAGGCTCCGTATGAACCGTACTTATAGCTGTAGCGGTAGCGGTAAGCATCGACACCCTTGGTTGGGATCTTGTTCATCACAAAACCGAGGACCTTACCGCCAATGGCATCAACGTGACCTAGAGCTGCGGATAGCTGCGGCTTAGTCGTCTTGCCAACGGCAACCACTAGGGCAACACCGCCGGTTAGCTTAGACAAGATTGCAGCATCTGTTACTGGTAATAGCGGTGCAGTATCAATTAGGACTACGTCGTAGTCTTTCTCGGCTTTAGCCAAGAATTTCTTCATGGCTTCGCTACCAAGTAGTTCTGATGGGTTAGGTGGTACCTGACCAGCTGGAAGAAGGTCTAGATGCTTTCTTCCCCAGCGCTGAATAACATCTGCTGGCTTCACCTGACCAATCAGGAGATTGGTTAGACCAACTGCACCTTCAACTGAGAAGTATTTGTGCATTTTTGGTTTGCGAAGGTCGCAGTCAACCAATAGCACTTTTGCGCCGGTGTCAGCCATAGCGATAGCTAGGTTGGCAATTGTTGATGACTTACCTTCAGAAGGGATAGATGAGGTCATCACAATTGATTTTCTACCTTCGGCAACTTCAACGAATTGCATGTTAGTTCTGAGTTGTCTAAAGGCTTCTGCTCTGGTGCTCTTCGGGCTGGTGTGAACAATAAGTGGGTTTGAATCGGCAGTTGGATCAAAGACGATTCCACCAAGAACGTTAACACTGCCTTCTTCTTTTTCTGGAACATCTTCGACACTACGAATACGAAGGTCAAGGCTTTCTCTCAAAAGGGATGCTCCAAAACCAAGTGCTAAACCGATTAGGGCACCCAGTGCAAGGTTTAGAAGTGGCCTAGGTGAAGCTGGTTGTTTTGCCGCCTCGCCTGGCTGAATAACACTGAGCTTTACTGGAGAGGCAAGCGTTGGGTCAACTGTTTCAAGGTTGGTGACCACGTTTTCAAGTGAATGGGCAACCGAGTTGGCGATGCTAGCTGCTTTATAAGGTGACGGATCGCTGACTGTGATTTCCAGGATTACCGTGTTTAACGGAACGCTGGTGGTAATTGCATCAGGTAGCTTGTCGGCAATGTCCTGAAGGCTAAGTTCAGCAACTACTGAATCCAACACCGCTGGGCTGGTGACGATATCCGCATAGGACTTGACTCGCTGCTGGGTAAAGGAGTTACCGGTAAGTAGATCTGCCGCTGACTCGGTACCGCTAGTGGATACGAAAAGCCTGGTGGTTGACTCATATGTGGGGGTGGTAAGCGAGGTTACGGCAAATGCAGCCATTACAGAAGCTATAAAAATAGCCCCAAATAGGACAAAACGCTTGCGGACGACAAGCAAGTACTCACTGAGCCTCAATGGCTACCCCTAAATCTTGGTTAGAACTCTAAACTAGCCGAAAAATGGGCATTCTGGGTGAAAAGTTCCTTTTCCCGCCTAGATAAACGAAAGGTAACGATGGATAAACTTTGTTGATGTTCCTGCCAAAACCCCAGTTTCCTGCTATAAACTAACACAGTCGACATGGAATAACACGAGGGAACATGAAAAAGACACTTCTAGCTATTTCTGCAATTGCAGTTCTTGCCGTATCTTCGGCCGCACCTGCCTTGGCATATCCAGCAGGACAGGCACCAGTGCTAGGTCTATCAACCGCTAGCCGCATCATTCCTGGTGACACCGTAAGCGTTCAGGTTTCCCGAGTAAAGCCAGGCTGTTCAGTAACTGTTTACTGGGATGGCGAAGACGGTTCTGTAACCAAGACCGTTAAGGCAAACGGTAAGACCGGTGTAATCAGCATTGCAACTCCAAGCACTGCCGGTACGTATACTCTTTCAACCAACCAGATCAGCTCAAACTGTTCAGGTGGTTCTGCAGTAACCCTAACCAAGTCAGTAACAGTTGGTCGTCTAGCCAGCATCGTTGCAAAGGTTAGCTCAACAAGTGGTTTCGCTTCAAAGAACCCAACTTTCTCAGCCTCTGGAACAATCAAGTCAGGTTCTGTTGCAGTAGCAAACCAGACAGTAACACTGTCACTTAGAAAGAACGGTGTTGAAGTTAAGTCCACTAAAGCAACTACTAACGGTTCAGGTGTATTCAGCAAGTCATTCACTGGAACCAGTTACGATGCTGGTGACTACACCGTCAAGGTAACTCTTTCATCTGGTGCCGTCTATGGCTTATCAGAGCGCGTCACTGCAAAACTAACTCTTCGCTAAAGGTTGGATTTGCAACTAGCAAAAAACAAACGTAATGCCATCGCTGTTGCAGTGATGGCATTAGTTTTAACAATCATTTATCTGATCATCCGAGTTGTATTAATGGTTGTCTCATTGCAGAACACGGTTACTGAAGTTGATAACCTCCAAAAGATTGCCGCAACAAAAGACCTAGCTGCGATAAGTAGCAGTTTGGGGAAAGCCGTTGATGCAATCGGTATGGCAGATTCTTCGGCTAAAGATCCGATTGTTCAGTTAGCCACCTACCTACCGGTTATCGGCAATGACATCAAAGCGGCAAGTATTGTCGCATCCGATGGAAAGCTGGTGCTGCAGGGTGCTCAAGATGTGAGCAACATTGCTAACCAGCTAATCAAAGCAGGTATCGGTAAGAAAGCTCTCACCGATAGCACACTGGTTGCCTCGATGCGCGAGAGCATGAGTGTGATGAACACTGCGGTCCAAAAACTAAACACTGATCTGTCGGAGATTGATGCAACTAGTCTCCACTTCGGATTAGACAGCAAGGTTGGTTCTGCAAAGGTCACCGTTGCTGCTCTAGCTAATGCCAGCGCAAGGATTACGCCTATTGTCCAAGTCGGCACCATCATTCTTGAGCAACCGGATACCAAGCGCTGGTTTGTTGCTATTCAAAATCTCTCCGAGCTTCGAGCTACCGGTGGTATCACCGGCGCCTACGCCATACTCACCTCCAAAAATGGCAAGGTAAAACTTGAAGAGTATGGCTCAGATAAGACTTTGCTCAAAATGGGGGCAATTAGATACGACAGCTATCCTGAAGAGCTAAGAGATATCTGGGGTGTTGATTTAGGCGACTGGCGCGACATTAACGCATCGGCCCACGCTCCTTACGCTGCCAGGCTAATGGCCGATGGCTGGCAGCAAAAGCGCGGGCAAAAAGTTGATGGCGTTCTGTTTGTTGGTCAAGGTGTGGTCAGCGAGCTCTCTGGAGCAGTTGGTGCAATAACTGTTCGCGGCGTCACAGTTGACCCAAGCAATGTAATTGATTTTCTGGCTAAAGACATCTACGCCAAATTCACCAAGGTGGAAGTCAAAGACGCCGTGGTTGGAGAGCTAGCCAAGGAGATGTTCTCTCGCCTGGTAGCCGGCAAAGTTAGCGCTGGTGGCTTTTTGAAATCTGCCGCTGAAGATCCAACCGGTGATCGCATTATTGCTTGGGCTGAAGACAAAGACATTCAAAAGCAGTTTGCTAACTACCTGGTAAGCGGTGAAGTTAGTGAAAAGTTCGGACCAAATGTTTTGGTCACTGTTAACAACGCTGGTGGAAACAAGCTCGACGCCTACACAACAGTCAAAATTGATTATTTGTTAGGTGTCTGCAACGTAGATACCTTCACCGGCTATCAGGGTCGTAAGAGCAGAGTGACGGTTGAGATAACCAATAATGCACCATCTAGTGGTTTGCCTTGGTATGTAGACGTTCGTCTAGATGACTCGTTTGGTGAGTCACGACCTAAGGGATCCAACCGAGAGCTGGTAACCATATACGGCCCAGTTGGCTCTGAAGCGGAGACCATCACTGTTAACGGTGAGGAAGACTTTGTCTCTATCGGTACGGACCGCAATAGACCTATTTGGGTATTTGACATCGGATTGCTATCTGGTGAAAAGAAGGTTTTAGTAATTGACCTTGTTGAACCAATCAGTGATGACAATCAGGAGCAGGTAACTGGTGCGCCAACTGTGACAGCACCGGTGATGCTAAACGCACCAGTTATTTCGACTTCATCAACCGGTGAATGCCGGCTGCAATAAGCACCCCAAGTGCTCCGCCGATCCCATTGTGAATTACATCGTCAATAGTCGAGTATCTGGCTGGAAGCAATAAACCCTGAAGGCTTTCGGCTAGATGAGAAATAAACGCTGGGGTTAGCAGTAAGACCCAAAACGGTGCCTTGGGTAGGAAAACATACAGAAATACTCCAAGCGGGATATAGAGCAGCACATTCGCTATCGCTTCGAGCTGATTGTATTCAACCCACTTTAGCCAATCGATGGATTGGCAAAAGTACATGACTTGAATGATGATCTGCCAGACTGCGCTGTTGCCATCAATCGGAGTCGGCCAAAGCGAGGTCACTAAAAGTATCAGCAGGTATGCCACCAGGGCGATACGGAGAATGGTTTTACTCAACTGCGACTTACCTTCGTTTTCAACTTGACTATGCTCGGCCAATCACCTAAAGTTTAGGTCATGATTAACACTGCGCCAGCAAGACTAATGACTGAGGCTATGAGCCCAGCCATGCTGATGCGCCATGTGATGCATATGCGAATGTGCCGCTAAATCTAAATCCCTTTAGTTAGCCACATTTCCCCCAGAAGCCCAAATATCGCTTCCCCCTACTCGCATAATCACATAAGGACTTATCAAAATGACAATCATCAACAACACCCCATTCGTAAGAGAAACCACCGAAGCTAGAGGCTTCGCCCTATACGTCGGTATCGACGAACAGACCGCGAAAGCGCTAGGGATTAGCCTTGCCGAGATAGTTATCCAGCTACGTAGCACCTTGGATCAGATAGCCCCAGGTCTAGCCGCCGAATCATTTGCTGCTGTGGCGCTCGCTAAAACTGGCTGCGGTGGACGCAATGTGGACGTGGTGCGGGCAGCCCTTGCCGACCCACGAGCGCTGGCTAAGTTAGCTGAGAAAGACCAGGCAGCCAAGGGGGTAGTTATTGACCTTTCACGCAGGAAGGTGTTTGTCGATGGATCGAATGCTGAACTTACCGAAAAGGAATTTGCCCTGATCGAGTACCTAGTTGATAACTCGGGAGACACTATCCTGCGAGATGAACTAGTAGATGCGCTCTGGGACTGCCAGGAGATTATCGCCGGTAGAACAGTAGATGTGCACGTTAGAAGGCTCAGAGCCAAACTCGGCAGGTATGAGGACATTGTTAGAACTATTCGCGGTCAAGGTTACCGATTCGACAAGCACCCAGATGTGCTAATTGAAGGCATATAAAAGTTAGGCTTACACCATGAAGCCTAAAGTCCGAATTCGGCAAATAGTTCTCCCCCTACTTATCAGTTACGCTGCTGGTCTTAGCCTGCTAGCGCTGATTGCTTGGTTTGGATTCAATCGTGGTGAGCAATTTACAGTTAGAAAACCAACCGGTGATGGCTGGACCAACATTACCTATCCAGAGTTCATCGGTTTAGGTATCTACGTCGTGGTAGCGGCCTTCATTGTCAGCTGTATTTCACTAGTAGTAAATAAGTATGTGTTGTATGGGGTTCTAGCCTGTGGTTTAGCAGTGATGGCTACCTTCTACCTAAACCTAGGCCCCTCGGTTGCCTTCCTCTTACTTTCATACATAATCGGCAACATCGCCCTGTTTAGAGGTAGATCGAGAATGTATGTCCTCTCACTTGGCTATGCCACATTAATCGCCGCATTCTATATCGTTCTAGTTAGAACTAATCAGGACTCACCAGCAACAGCGGGCTGGCTAATTGCGATTGATATTGTCTTTGCAGCGCCAATCTTCTATGCAATCTATAAATACATTCCAAAACAAAACCATCTAAAAGTTGAAAACTAATCTTGGTTATGACCAGCTTCTAGCCGAGGTCACTGAAATTGTTCTAGAGTCTGGAAAAAACACACCTATTGTTTTGATCGACGGTAGGGCTGGATCCGGTAAATCCACCTTTGCCGAGAAATTACAGAATCTGCTGTTCCAAGAAGGCGATTCGCTGCCGCGAATTATTCACATGGATGATCTCTACCCAGGCTGGGAAGGCTTAGCCCAAGGGGCTGAGTATCTGCAGCGAATGATACTCACGCCACTAATAAAAACCGGCTCAGCGAGTTGGCAGGAGTATGACTGGAACTTAGCCAAAAGAAACACTTGGCGAGAATTCTCTGGTGGAACGCCGTTGATTATTGAGGGCTGTGGGGCACTAAATAGTTTCACCAAAGATATTTCACTGGTGAGTCTGTGGCTTGATGCGGATGAGTCGATTCGTAAGCAGCGTTGGCAGGAGCGCGATGGAGATCGCTTCAACGATTACTTTGATATGTGGAGTGCTCAAGAACTTGATTTCATCGCCAGAGAGAAATCCGACCAGTTGGCCGACTACCTACTTAACACGTCGGTTTCTTAGCCAGACTCTAATCCCGGCAACAATACTGGCAGTAATAAATAGTCCAGCAATTAGGTAGGAAGCGTTCTTCACCGCTGGAATTGAAGCCGAGTAGTAACCCGCAAGGGTTAGACCGGTTCCCCAAGCTAAAGCGCCAACTAGGTTTGCACTAAAAAACTTGTAGTAATTCATTCTGGCTATACCGGCAATAGCTGGAACAAATACCCTGGCCCATGGGACAAACCTGGCAATGACAATTGCCCACCAACCCCAAGCTTGGAAAAGCTTTTCGCTTTTTTCAATTCCGGTTCTAATCCAAGTGCCCTTGCGTTTATCAAGGTATGGTCTGCCATAGTGGCGACCTAAGGTGTAGCCGACCTGATCACCTAACCAGGCGGCAACACCGACACCTCCGGCCATCACCCAGATGTTTATCTCTGAACTAGCCGAGACGAGACCAGCTGCAAATACAAGTGAGTCTCCAGTTATAAATGGGATAAAGGCTCCGATAAACAATCCGGTTCCGGCAAAAACCAAACCCCAAACCACTAGGCAAAATAAAACTGCCCCTAGGGAAGGGAACCAACCGGCTATCTGTTCGCTTAGCGAAGCCTGCAAAATCATTTACGGTTTACCGTAAAGCATGATTTCGTCGAGCTCGAGTCTGACTCTGGGTGCAATCTCGCGCTCATAGGCGGGTCCTTCAAGCTGCTCAGCAGGAGCCTTCTTACCAACCGCAATCAACACCAAGAGATCTAGATTCTCATCTAGCTTGAGGATGCCCTGAATCTCCTCACGAACGATCCCGGCAAGGTGGTGAGTCCAAAGTCCAAGCTCTTGAGCCTGAACCAGCATCATCGAAGCGGCTAGACCGGCATCGTAAGCAGCCTTAGGTAGCTCCTTGCCATCGGCAGTCTTTTTCAAAACCGCAACGGCAATCAACGCTGATGCATCTGGAGCCCATGCTTGGTTGAAACCGGTAAGACCTCTTTGACATATCTCTCCGTGCAACTTGTCATCGCGGCTGATGTAGGCAAAACGCCAAGGTTGCAGGTTATTCGCTGAAGGAGCCCAGCGTCCTGCTTCGAGAATCGAAAGTGCCTCATCCTGGGTCAAAAGATACTCTCTGTCGAAAGCTCTTGGACTCCACCGTTCGGCTAATACTGGTGCGATAGGCGCGGCAGTAACCGCTATTTTGTTTGGTTGCATAGTAATAGTTTAAACCCCTAGCGCCTTGGCCAATGACGCTAATAAACCTTCGACATCTTCCGGTTTAGTATCCCAAGCACACATCCAGCGAACTTGACCAGTGCGGTAGTCCCAAACATAGAAGCGATACTCTTTTTGCAGTTGTTCGATCAAATCCATCGGCAGAATAGGGAAAACCGCGTTGGCTTGGGTAGGGTTTGGGACACTTATGCGGCCATTGGAACGCTCGGCTAGCTCTCTAACACCCTCATCTAGGCGCTTGGCCATGGCATTGGCGTGCTTGGCATTATTGATGGCTAGGTCGTTTTCAAGCAATCCAATTAACTGAGCACTGACAAAGCGCATCTTGCTAGGCAGCTGCATCGAGGTTTTTCTCAAAAACGGAATCGCCTCTGCTAGCAGTTTGTTGTTGATTACCACTACTGCCTCGGCCGCCAGCGCACCAATTTTGGTACCGCCAAAGCTAACTAGGTCAACACCAACATCAGTGGTGAACTGTCTAAAACTGAGCCCTAGCGCAGCTGCTGCGTTGGATAACCTGGCCCCGTCAACATGCAGATAGAGATTATTCTCGTGGGCAAAATCGGCTAGAGCCTCAATCTCGGCAGCACTGTAGACAGTTCCGAGTTCGGTTGTTTGGGTAATGCTAATAACTGAGATTTGTGCTCGGTGCACGCTACCGATGTCAAACAGGTAGGGCTTGACTAGTTCTGGAGTTAGTTTTCCATCGGTGGTCGGGATGGTCCAGAGCTTGATGCCGGCCATCTTCTCTGGCGCACCACCCTCATCAGAATTTATATGTGCTGTCTCAGCGCAAATCACCGCTTCCCAGCGACGAACCACGGATGACAGGGCTATAACGTTGGATCCGGTGCCATTAAATACTGGAAAGACTTCGGCATTCTCACCGAAGGCAATTTTGAACTGCTTTGAAAGTTCCGCGGTTACGCTGTCATCACCGTAGGCAATCTCATGGCCATCATTTACCTGCTGCATGAGTTCAAAAAGTCTCGGGTGAACACCAGCGTAGTTGTCGCTGGCAAAACCACGCCAGACTTTTCTATCTTCTAGGGACATATTGGCTCCATCAATTCTTTATAACTAATCTACTTGACTCTTACCAAGGTTCAGAAAGGCGAATAAAATTGCCCTGTCGTTACAGTGGCTTGGTATGAATGTATTAGGCAAACCTAGGGAGTAATACAGGGATGTACCAGCGTTCAGTGCTTGTAGTAGAAGACGAACCCTTTGTTCGGGGTTTAGTTGCTGACAAGCTAAAAGGTGATGGCTTCACCGTTGAATTGGCCTCTAGCGCTGCCGAAGCTAGAAAAATCACTGCCAATAAAGACATCGATATCGTTGTGCTGGATATCGACCTAGGCTCAGGGCCTTCCGGCCTTGATTTGGGGCTAGCTCTTCACAAGATGCACCCGGAAATAGCCCTCGTCTTTCTTACCCACGTTCCAGAGCCTAGAATCTTCGGCGTTGATGTGAAGTCAATGCCTAAAAATGCCGCCTACCTACTCAAGCAACGGCTAGCTGATCCTAATCTGTTGAAGGATGCCATCGAGGCGGCCCTTAGGGATAAGGTGGGTCCAGAATTTAGAGATGATTTGAGACCTACCCACCCGTTGATGAACGTCTCGAAGACGCAGCTGGATGTTTTGCGAATGATTGCTAAGGGCTATTCAAATCAGCAAATAGCCGAGGCCAGAGGAACCACGCTTAGGGCAGTTGAAAACCTAGTAAACCGAGCAATCGCTGCAGCTGGGATTGATGTGAAGTCTAAAACCAGCGCCAGAGTAATAGCAGTGCGTGAGTTTATTCGTGTTGCTGGCTTACCAGAATAACGAGTCTGGGTCTTGCGCAGCACCTTTTAGTTTCTCGTAGTCCAAAACCAAGCACTCTATGCCTCGGTCTTCAGCTAGCGTTCTAGCTTGAGGTTTTATCTCTTGGGCAGCAAAGATACCCCTGACTGGGCTAAGGGCGGGATCACGATTTAGTAGTTCTAGGTATCTGCTTAGCTGTTCAACACCATCAATTTCACCACGACGTTTAATCTCAATGGCAACCGTTTGGCCCGATGCATCTTTAGCCAGTATGTCTACCGGACCGATTGTGGTTTGATACTCTCTGCGGACAAGTTTGCTACCAGCACCGATAGTTTCAATCTGGGCTGCCAATAATTCCTGAAGATGAGCTTCAACACCATCCTTGATCAGCCCCGGATCTTTACCTAGTTCATGGTTTATCTCTTCATGGATTTCATAAATCTGGATCCAGAGAATGTCTGCGGTCTTAGTCTGGCTTACCCGCCAAATCTCTCTAACCCCTTTGCTAACCTGCTCTTCATCCGGCTCATGCTTGGAAAAGTTGCAAGGTGGATTCATCCAGTTCAACGGTTTATAGGAACCAGTTTCACTGTGAATCAGAATGCTGCCATCGCCTTTTAGCATCAGCAGCCTTCGAGCCAATGGTAAATGGGCTGATAGCCTGCCCGCGTAATCAACCGAACAGTCGGCTATAACTAAACGCATTATTTCTTTTTTTGTTTAGCTTCGAAAGCGGCTAATCGGTCCATCAGATCCTGTAAGACCTTATCTTGGTGATCAAGGTGCTTCTGAATCTGATTAGCCTCTTCGAGAACCGCTGCGGCATCCTCATAGGTGAGGATGGCTCTTTTTTCTGAAGCTGCCGCTTGGATATTTTGTCCAACAATTATGATTGGTAGTAAAACTAGTTGGAGGCAGGTCTGGGCTATCCAAGAAACAATGAGTATCGGGTCACCCTGCATTATTACCGAAGGTAGGCTCACCAGGGAAAGTAGGAAGAAGGCATAGGCTGCCCACATCGTGCCGACGCCTTTGGTAATAAAAAGCCCTAGTTTTTGGTTGAAAGTCTTCGGAACCGCAGGGTCTAGCACCTGTTCGGCGTGCTCAGGTCTTAGCTTCTTGCGTGCCTCAATGTGAGGGTGCCTCACATATTTGAACTTGTCAGCCATACTATGACTCGATTTCTAACTTCATCGAAGCTGGAGTGGTACTCACCGACCGCACCTTGATTCTTTGGACACTGTGACCCAGTTGGGCTTCAACCTTCTGCTTCAAAGCCTCTGGTTCAAGCTCGATGTAATCGGTGGTTAGGGCAAATTGCTGAGTGACACGCTTTGGCAGGACCCTAGGGTGATCAGCGACATAGACTGCACCAACTAGCAAAACCGCATAGACAGTCTGCACTGGCAGGTCGTATGCCGGGATACCTAGGCTAAGGCCCATGGCTAAAGCAACCAGAAGATAGACAATCTCTACCCAACCGAGGGTCACCGAGCGCAACCTAAAGATTGAAATCACGCTAAATAGGGCAAAGCCAACACCTATCGAGATCGTGAAGGTCCCCAGCGCTCCGCCTAGAACATAGAGGGTGATGTTGATCAGGCAGATTGCAACAAAGACATCACGGCGCTGGTGGCGGCGGTAGAAGAATACGTAGGCTAGCAGAAATAGCAGTACTAAATCGATGGCCAGAGTGGCTAGAAGTATCGGGTAATCAATTGGAGTCACAAGGTTAGACTAGTCCAAATGAACAAATTTGCTCGGTTTCAAAGGCTCGGTTACTCAGTTGCAGTAATTGCGGGATTGCTCCTTCTGGGGCTAAGCCCAGCCAAGGCAGCCACACCGCTAAAGATCGAAGATCTCTATAACCCGCTCAAGATCGTTCGAGCAGACCTAACTATTCCAGACGAATCAATTGCTGCTCTGCGAAAAGAGCCTAAAACCTATACGCCAGGCTCACTGAGCCTCTCGCTCGAAGGTCGAGAAAGTGGTCAATTAGCTATCACAGTTCGCCTAAAGGGAAACACCTCGTTGCAGTTTGACGGAGGGGACATAGATGGCACACCTTCATTCAAAATCAAGTTCCCTAAGGCAACTACTCCTTACGGCTACCTGGGCCTACGTCGCATGACCTTCAATGCCATGATTCAAGACAATAGCAAGATTCACGAGTTTGGAGCCTATGCCTTATTCAACGCCATGGGCGTGCCAGCTTCAAAAACCGGTTGGCTAAGAATCTACATGAACGGTAAAGATCTCGGTCTATATCTAAACCTTGAGCAACCTGACTCGGTCTTTATGCAAAAACGCTTCAAAGATGTCACCCAACACATCTATGAGGGTAAAGCTAACGAGGATTGGAATATTGGCAACGACGATGGAACTGCCGATAATGGCTCCTTCGTGGTTGACTACGGTTGGAAGGTAACACCAAATAAGAACGACCTAACCAACCTCTTTGATTACATGAGTGACTTTATTCCAGCCGATTGGTATAAAGGCATGACCAACGTGACCAACCGCACGCTTCTGATCAGAGCGTTTGCCGTGGAAAACTTCCTTGGCCACTGGGACTCCTATTCAGGCCCGCTAAAAAATAACTACTTCCTCAGAAGCAACACCAAAGGTGTTTTCACATACATCCCTTGGGGAACTGACCAAACCTTTGGTGAAAATCGTCAAACCGAAAAACTTGGTGACACTTTTTACTTGCCGATGCTCTCTGAAACTAGCACTCACCCGTGGGATCAACGAAAGAACTATCGAGGTAAAGCCTTTGTTAATTGCATTAACTACACTCCCTGCAAAAGACAATATCTAACCGAACTGAAGGCAGTTTCAGCGAAAGCTACTTCGATGAAGCTTGGGGCTCAGATGCAGGCTGTGACTAAGGTTATAAACCCGGTGTTGGCAATTCAGTTCAAGAATTCACCTAGCAAAATGACTCTGGCCCGTGACGAACAAGCCAGATCTATTGGCTTTATCGCTAAACGTCAAGCTCAGGTTGCAACCTTGCTCAAAGCCAACAACATTAAGTAAACCTCTAAAATTTGACCAAGACCAAGGGGATTGTTACCCAGCGGCAAATTCCGAACACACAACCGCAACGGTATCTTTAGCTTGAACAACATTCTGCTGGAGTGCGGCTAAAGATGCATCATCGATTTCACTATCTAGGGCAGCGTAATACTGGCGAGAGATCATAGCGAAGGAAACGAAAGCATCCTGAACGCCTTTACTTCCAGCGGACTGACCATAGAGCATGACATCAGAGAGGAAGGTGTTTACCTCTTCGTCGGTCTGCGGTAGGGCTCGTCTTTCATAGTTTTGGCAAGATTGACGATCTAGTGACCTAACCGATGCTGCATATAGATTAACTGCGCTAAACGCCCCTGCAATCACGACGATTACGGCGGTGTAGATAAGGTATCGGTTTCTAAACTTTGCAGATACTTTGTCCACTTCCCCGGCACGGCGAACAATCATGGCAGCCCAGATGTTCAGACCAACAGCAATCAAGCTAAAGATAAGTGCCCAGGCAAAGGTGTCCGGCTTAGTAAATCTAAATAACCGATACAGCGCCTGAAATACTTCGAAGTAGTTTCGATCTGGAAACTTTGCTGAAATCGGAATGGTAAGTAGGAATGGGGTTAGCAGTAATACGGCAGCTGGACCGATTGCCAGCCAAAACTTTAGCGTAGAGCTTACTTTGCTGGCAAACAGTCCAGCGATACCAATATTTAGCAAGAAGAAGGTCAGATAAACAACTACGAATGTCTTTATGGTGAACTCGTAGTCTTTGTATTGTTCACCAGAAATCACGGCCAAATAGTCATTGAATGGGAACCAATAGCTGATTACCCAAAATACTGAAGCCGAGCTGATTACAAGTAGGAACGCAGCGCGATAGTGACGCAAACGACTAATCATGGACATCTCCTAAACAACCTAAATCAAGCCTAATCTCGCTTAGCGGATGCAGCCCGAAACAGTGGCAGAATTACATTGATGGATAACTTCTTAGGAAAAACGGCTCTTATTACTGGGGCAAGCTCAGGACTCGGTGAGGGCTACGCCTTGGCTTTGGCTGAGCGCGGAGCGAAGGTAATTCTGGTTGCCCGACGCGCTGACCGTCTTAGGGATCTAGCCGACCGGATAAGCGCTAAACACGGCATTTTGGCTGCAACAGTGCTACCGATGGACCTAAGCCGCAAGGATGCCGCTTCTAGCCTGGCAAAGATACTAAAAGGTCGTGGCTACCAAATAGACATTCTGGTCAATAATGCTGGTTTCGGCCAAACCATCACCTTCGTCGACGAAGATCCCCAATCCGTGGTTGACGAACTCACCGTTAACGTAAGTACTCTAGTTGAGCTAACCCACGCTTTCCTGCCAGGGATGGTTGAGCGGAAAGACGGAATCGTAATCAACATCGCTTCAACCGCCGCGTTCCAGTCACTTCCGTTCATGGCTGTTTACGGCGCCACTAAAGCTTTTGTGCTCTCCTTTACCGAAGCACTCTGGGGAGAGAATCGAAAGAATGGCGTGAAGATTCTTGCTGTTTGCCCAGGCCCTACCGAAACTGAGTTCTTCGATGCCAATGGCAATAGTCCAGCACTAGGCAGGTTTATTAGAAAACGTGATCATGTAATCGAAACCACGCTTAGGGCTTTAGCAAAACCTAATTCGCCAGCAACTGTTATTGATGGCGGGCTGAATAAGCTAACAGCGCTATCGAGCCGATTCTTTACTAGAAGATTCGCTGTGAAGCTCTCCGCTGTAGTGATGAATCCAAATAGGAAGAACTAGTATCTGCTTTGCAATGCAAAGGCATTTGCCAATGCGCGATACCAAGCACCCTCAGGCAAATCTAATCTTCGCCAACCATCTTCAGGGTCATTCATCTCTAGCGTTGTCGAACCACCACCGTCAAGTAGGACAGCATCGGTAGCCCCAAGCTGCATAAGCCACTGCCCCATTTGGTCGGTGGTAGAACCGCCCATACGCATACCGTTATCGTTTGCGTTATCACCGCGGCTAGAGGTCATTAGCCAAATCTGACCATCCTGATTCCAACCGATAGCGCTTCGCGGACGATACTCATTCGAGTGCGTGCTGCAACTCCAAACATATCTACCATTCTGCAGAATTCTTGGTCCACGACCAGCCGCATTTATAAACTGTGACTTTCCAGTTGCACGATAGCTTCTTGAGATAGTAACAACATCGCCAACTTTGAACCTAAGTGCCGTACTGGCTAGTGTCGAACTAACCTGAACGATAAAGCCACCGGTATCAACACGGGTGAAATATCCCTGACGATAGACGTTCTTGACAATCAGACGTCCCTGATCATCGGGCTGAATACGCAGGGTTATCTTTCCTGATTTGGTGACCTCTGAATAGTTCTCATCAAATAAGGTGGCCCCATAAGGCGTGAGATAGCCGTAATTGATGGCATCAAAATTTAGTGTCGTGTTGGTGCTGGACATACTTCCAAAAGCTGAAACCGAATCAGCGGCCATCCTGTTTTCTGTAGTACGAGCTGTCGCAAGACTGATTCTGACTGTTGAATTGAGCACTAGGCTTCTGACCCAGGCGGCTTGTGGTCCACGCAGCTGGATCACTATTCCATAGCGTTTAGATACAGCCACACCTTTGGGATACATTCGGTAGAGCTTGCCATTTCGGACAACTATGGTCGCTTCCCCTTTGGGTGGAACATCGTTTATGTAGTTTGACTTATAAATCACAACTGACGAGTTACCAGGCATAGGTTGGTTCACTCCGGTAACTCTAAAGGTTCGTTTACCAATGGAAATCGTGCCAACAGTCCGGTAGCCCTTAGCTGGATTTACTCGGACAGTTGCAACACCGACAACACCGGTATGACCGGCTGGGGCATAAAACATGCTGCCGTCTTCAATCATTGCGCTCCACGGCCCGTTGCCGTCCATGTAATCACCATTGATGGACCCAAGCGCAGAGTAGGAAGTGAAATTAAGCATGCGCAGATCTTGAGATTGTGGAATAGGTGCATGCAAAATACCAAAGTCAATATTTCTAAGATTGCCGGTGACCACCGAGACTTGGGTGCCAAGCGGAGATAGGTCTACCCGCGCCGCATCATTACCTGGATACCAGCGCCATGAGGAAGCCGTAACCCCATCAGCTAGGTTTCTAAGTTCTGTTCTCCTTGAATTGGTTAGCTGTGGTGCTGGAACGCAGTCTGAGTCGATAGCTTCAGCTGGCGAAGTAAGTGAAAACAACAGCGCAAAGGAGGCCAACATGGCGGCCAGCCTGATTTGAATTCTGCGCTTCTGTAGCATTTTCACTCGTTCAGCCTATAAGAGGGTCAAGGTAGGCTCTAGATATGAAACTTCTAAGGCTGGCAAAGCAGGTCTCTATCCCTGTTGTCATCGCCTTAGCCCTAAGTTTTTTGAGCCCAACAGCAGCTGAAGCCAAGTTGGTTCTCCGAGAAGGCACCGATCCGGCGGCTATCCTGTTCGATCCACTTATCGTGAACGACATCTCGCTGCACATGTCCAGCACTGACTTTGAGTCACTAAAGTATCCAAATGTTGACTGGAATCGCGAAGGTGATTGGCGTAAAACCACCATGCGGATCACCGTAGCCGGTAAAAAGTATGGCCCATACACCGTAGGGGTCCACCTAAAAGGTGCCTGGGGTTCCTGGCGGGATGTCACAGGTAAGGCAGCTTTCAAGATTAAGATGAACGCCTTTGTTAAGGGCCAAACCCTGTTTGGTCTAACAAAACTTACCTTGAACAACATGGTCCAGGACAGAAGCTACATCCACGAGTTCATGACCTACCAGTTAATGCGCTCTAGCGGGCTACCAGCCCCTAGAACCGGTTATAGCAATGTGAGCCTCAACGGCATAAATTACGGCCTCCATCTGAACGTGGAGACTGTAGACAAGCGGATGCTGGCCCGTTGGGGAATTACCTCGGAAAAGATATACAAAGGTAGCCTGCCTTACTTTCCAGATTTTTACCCTGGAAACGAGTATGCATACACCATCGAATCTGGCACAGATACCGACCGGAGCGATCTAGCTAACTTCTTGAACATCAACCAGCTTGATGGAGAGGCTTGGTGGCAAGAAATTAGCCAGGCCACGGACATGGAACTAGTGACGAGGCAATGGGCAGCGGAGTTGTATGCCGGTCACTGGGATGGTTATCTCCTCAACCGGAACAACTACTACATAAACTTCGACGAAAATGGCAAAGTTCTACTGATGTCCTGGGGTGTCGACCAAACCTGGGGTGGCTCCCCCAACTACTTTGGTTTCGGCACACTATTGCCAACAAAATGCATGGGTTCACAGTCCTGCAAAACCGTTTACTACCAGGCACTTGCCAAAGTTGCTGATACTACCCAAAGGCTAAACCTAGGTTATCTGGCTCAGAGCGTGGTGAATGCGATTGCACCAGCTATCCTCGCTGATCCGATGGGGCCTGGCGAAGCAGCCTTTGGCGATCAGGCAGCAGCTATTAATCAAGAGTCTTGGCGCAAAGGTGAATTAAACCAATTTGTCATTCCTTGGGATGCGACAATCAAGGCAGTTAAAGTGAACAAACTGCTTTTCCAGGTTGCGGATGTTGTTTACTTGCCTTCTTCAAACAGTAAGGCAACAATTAGCGCTGTTACCAGACAATCTGATGCGACAACTGATGTGCTAAAGATGAGATTGATTCCTGGTGAAAACAAAATTGTGCTGACTGTCATCTCGCCAAATGGTGAAGTATCAGTAGATCACGAAATAAATTTCTATCTGCTAACCCAGCACTCAGAAAAGCTAGCTACAGATTTCCCCAAATCAAGCAGTTTCCCAGCAAAAACTTCCAGTTATGCTCCGCTAATTCAAAAACTAACAAAAGCCAAGATTATTGAACTGACCATAACTAGACCGACAGATTCGAGTAATACTCTTTTTGAAAAGCGCTTAGCCGCATTCAAATCAGCACTAAAGGTAAAAGGCGCAACCGCCTACAGACTAAACCTGAAGACAGCTAAATTGCCGATTGATCAACTGCTAATTGAAGCCAAATACCAAAACTAAGTTAATAAACTAAACCCCCTGAAGTATCAGGGGGTTTAGTTACTTAGGGTTTACCAGTAAATAACTGTTATTGTGGTTCCCTTTTGTGTCTTCAAACCTGGTAGCAACTGATACTTAGCGGTCTTCACGCCGTTCACCTTTGCTGCCTGAAGGAACTTCTGAACTGCGGTTGCACGAGCGGTACCAGCAGCTGGCTTGTCCTTAGCAATCAAGAAGTTGTTGGTAATGGTTACCGAAACAACATTAGCCTTCAAAGTAGTTAGTTTCTTTACCAATGCTGTCAATGCTGTGTTACCAGGCTTGTTGGTCTTTGCATCAATGGTTACGACCCCAACCTTAGGGAATCCAACTACTGCCACTTCTTTGCCTCTAGGGACAATCGCTGTGACCTTGTAGTCAGCAGTGTTACCCTTTTCTGCAGTAACAGTGATGGTAAGTGTGTTCAAACCAGGAACTAGTGCATCTCCACCGGAAACCTCGAAGGTCGCAACATCGCTGTTGGTCTCACCGTCAATTTCTACCTCTGTAGTTCCAAGTTCTAGAACCTGGGTGGAACCGACTGGGTAGACAACGCCGTTGATCTTGAATGTCTTCAAGCCTGCGTCGCTTGATAGATCCACAGGGATGTTTACAGTGTAAGTAACCTGTTCAGCGTTAGCGTCACCAGGAGTCACGGTAATTGTAATTGGGTTATCACCAGTGACAAGCCCCGAGACATTCCAAGTGTTTGCAGCGGCAGCCTTAGTCACAGTTGCATCCCCGCCATCAAAGTCAAGCTTGGTACCTACTCCGGCACCAACAGCTAGGGCAACGGTTGGATCAACGAACAGAGTCGCTGTCTTTGTGCCATTAGCAAGTGGGCTAGAAAGACCACCCTCGTTTGAATTGTTGAAAGCGATGTTCGAAGTGTTTACTCTTACTGTCTTCAAGGTTGCATCAGCGCCGCCGACGTAAACCTTTAGAACATAAGTCTTGGCAAAAGCCTCACCTGCTTGAGGAACTACCTTGATTGAAAGGTTGTTTACCCCTTGGTCGACACTGAAGTTTCTGGCAACACCAGGCAAAACTGTCTTTGTGTTTACAAATACATCAGATGTGTAGTCTTCGGCTTGAACCTTTACATTCACAGTAGTTGTGCTTAGTGGCACGTTGAAGTATCCTGCAGAATTCAACAGCTCAAAGTCCACCGACTCGCCGTTTACAACCAAACCAGCGTCAGCGTCTAAGTTAGCGTTTTCACTCAACGGCAAGACAGTCAAGGTAACAGTGTAATCAGTGCTGTCTCCATTTGCTGCAGTGACAGTAACTACTAGGTCTTGATCACCTACAACAAGAGCCTTGCTCTTTCCGTCGCCTGTGATGGCAAATGAAGCGTTGGCATCACTTGTTTCAACTTTTACATTTACTGACTTGGTGCCGTATGGCAGTTCAATTTGAGCCCCGTCCTCGACGTCAGCGCCATTGACTTGGAAAAGCGCCAAACTAGCGTCATCGGAGAGTTCTGGGATCACAACTGCAACAGTGTATTCAGCTGTTGTCTCGCCATCCTGCGCAGTAACAGTGATTGTGATTGTGTTTTCACCAGGAACAAGCTCGGTGTTTCCGTCTACTTCATAAGTCGCGTATGGATCGGCTGTTATCACAACAACTGAGACGGCTCTAGTGCCAAGCGGGGCGTCTACGGAAGAACCAGCGGCCACTACCTTACCTGCAACAGAAACACTTTCTAGACCGGCGTTCTGGCTCAGCTCCTTTTCCTTCACCACAACGGTCACTTCAACGTCCTCTGTGGTCTCACCATCAGCAGCAGTCACGGTAACAGTCACGGTGTTCTCACCAGTCTGCAGATCGGTGTTTCCATTTACCTCATATGAAGCGAAAGGATCAGTTGTAACAACTGCAACCGTCACGGCGCGAGTGCCAAACGGAACTTCCAGGCTTCCGCCAGCTACGACATTGACTCCTGCAACTGACAATGACTCTAATGAAGTGTCAGTACCAAGTGTCTGCTCTTTCACCACAACGGTCACTTCGACGTCCCCTGTGGTCTCGCCATCAGCAGCAGTAACAGTAACAGTCACGGTGTTCTCACCAGGCTGTAGATCGGTGTTGTCTTTCACTTCGTATGTTGCAAAAGGATCAGTAGTAACAGCTGTCACCACGACACCGCGCGTACCAAATGGGACCTCAACCGAACCACCAGCTGAAACTTCCTGTCCAGAAACAGTCAAGGACTCTAGAGAAGTGTCAGTGCCCGGCACAAACTCAAGAACAGTGACGGTAATCTCAACGTCTGCCGAGGTCTCGCCATCAGCCGCGGTCACAGTAATAGTTACTGTGTTTTCGCCAGTCTGTAGCTCGTCATTGCCCTTTACCTCGTAATAGGCATAAGGATCAGTAGTAACAGCGCTAACAAATACTGCTCGTGTACCAAATGGCACCTCAACGGAACCGCCAGTGGCGTCCTTACCAGCAACTGTGACACTCTCTAGAGATGTATCCGTGTTTCTAGCGACATTGAAAATTAGTCGGTAGGTTCTCACTGACTCATCTTGAGCAGTTACGTTCACTCGCACTAGGTTCCTACCAGAAACCAGACCGGTTGCTCCAAGGACTTCAACTGTAGAAGTTGCAGAAGTTGCCTCAGCGACAATTTCAACTGATTCGGTGCCGTACTCAAGATCGAATGAGTCACCATCGGCAACATCGCTTCCGTCATACTGGAACACAGCCAAGCTGGTGTCGTCATCCTTTAGAACGCGAAGAGTAACTGCGTATGTGCTGGTCGAGCCATCCTCGGCAGTAACAACAACACTTAGGTTGTTGTCTCCAACAACCAAGCCTGAGCTACCCGTGATGCTTACCGACGCAGTGGCATCCGATGGGATAGCAGTAACTGCAACGGCCTCGGTTCCAGCAGGTAGCAAGACAGTGCTTCCATCAACTACTCTGGCTCCAGAAACCTTGAAAACCACCAAGCTGCTGATGCTAGAAGGTACCTGAACAATTAACTTCACTGTGTATGTAGCTGTAGCACCAGACTGGCTGGTAACAGTTGCAGTTAGAGTGTTTTCGCCAGCCTGTAGACCGGTTGAACCGGTTACCTGAACTGAGGAAGTCGGGTCAACTGGACTTGCCACAGCGGTCACAGCTGTAGTACCAGGCTCTAGGAAGATCCTTCCACCGTTACGTACCGCTTGACCATTCACGCTGAAGGTTTCCAGGGAGACGTTGCTTGATAGGGCCAGAACCAGCACCTTGAATGTGTAAGAGCGGGTTGTCACACCATCTTCAGCGGTGATTACCACGCTTACGGTATTCATACCAGTTGAAAGGTTTCTCGCACCGGAGACCACACTTGTTGCAGCTACGTCATTAGGAGTGACCGCAACTGTTACAGCTGAGGTTAACGGGGCAACCTCAACCACATCACCTGGATTGATGGTTGCACCGTTTACTCTAAGTGATCCCAGTGTCGCATCGGTTGAGAAGCCTGGAGCTTTGTCAGTTACGTAAACATTTACCGTGTAGGTCTGCTTCGTTATGCCATCCGATCCAGTTACCTCGACAACAACGTCATTGTCAAAGGTCTGCAAGGGATTCGGCTTAGTCACAACAACTGAAGCCGCGGGATCAGTTGGAGTAGCCACGACAGTTACGTTGGTGGTACCAGCCGGAACGATTATGACATCGCCGTCTTCGACATCGCTGCCTTCAATCGTAAAGGTTGCAAGTGAGGTGTCGACACCGTTCGCATTCGCAGCAGTTAGGCCATGAATTGGCAAAACTGCCAGAAGTAGCGCGGTGAATACCGTTAGCAACTTTTTGGTTGTCATTTTCATCGTTCCCTTGTTTGTCTCTGGGTTCCTCATTATGCCTTCACCCTCACTGTGTAAGTGGCAACCGTTCCATCAGCTGCTGTCACAGTTACAACCACGAAGTTAGCTCCCGGCTGAATGTCACGGCCACTGATTGAAACCGAAGCTCCACTGTCAGTTGCCTGAGCAGTGATACGAAGCTTGGTGGTTCCAGCAGGTACTGAAAGTTTGGTCTTATTTAGAACACTGAATCCTTCAATCAAGAAGGTCTTCAGGCTTACATCGCTAGATAGGGCTGGGGAAACAAGCGTTACTGTGTAGTTCGCAGTGGTTCCATCGGCGGCGCGTACCGTGATGGTCGCTGTGTTGTTTCCAGCTAGCAAGTTCTTAGTTCCGCTGTATGAAATTGTGGCGGCTGCGTCCTCCGCAACTGCTACAACTTCTGCAGACTTAGCACCAGCAACCAAGGTGAAGCTACCACCAGCAACTACTGTGCTGCCATTTACCTTGATCGAGCTCAGCTTGGTGTTGCTCGATAGAGCAAGCACATTCACCTTCACTTTGTATTCGCGAACAGTCTTACCGTCGGCAGCCTTGACTCTAACGGTTAGAACATTTTCACCGGTTACCAAGTTGGTATTGCCAGCAACAGTAATTGACGCAGCCTCGTCTTCAGCAGATGGGATAACCGATACGTTTCTAACTCCGGCGGCAACTGTAACAGTTGGGCTCTCCTGGGTTAGGTCGATAGCGGTTCCGGCAACAATCAGGCTCTTCAGCTTCGCGTTTCCAGGTAGGCCACCGAGTCTAAATGTTACGGTGTAGTCTCTCACGTCTCCACTTGGCGCAGTAACTGTGATGGTAATTAGGTTGTCGCCCTTCACCAGCTCAGTGTTACCAACAATTTCAACGGTTGAGTTCTCATCAACTGTGGTTACTTCAACCTCAACTTCGGTAAGTTCTAGATCGGTGGAAAGTACCACGTCTCCATCCAGAGCCGAAACACCATTGACTAGAATTTCGCTAACTCTGGTGTCGGTAGAAAGCAACACGGTTACGAATACTGTGTAAACCTGAACAGTTTCGCCATCGGCAGCGGTAACAGTAACTTCGACTCGGTTCTCACCGGGCTGTAGAGAATCAGCTCCAGATACTTCGACCTGAGCATCCGCGTTGGTCGCTACAGCTACAACTTCAACCTCAGTGGTGTAAGCAGGAAGCTCTAAGTCAGAACCATCCTCAACGTCCACGCCATTGATCTTGAATGTAGATAGTGAAGTGTCATCGCTTAGCAGAACGAACAGGGTAACTACGTACTCCTGAGTGGTTTCGCCATCAGCAGCAGTAACAGTAACAGTCAAGGTGTTCTCACCAGGCTGAAGATCAGCGCCACCTTCGATTTCGTAGGTTGCGCCTTCGTCTGTAGTAACTACGACAACTTCAACTGAAGTGGTGCCAAGTTCAAGTTCGACGTAGTCTCCAGAATCAACTGGGTTTCCGTTTACTGTGAACTCCGACAAAGTAGTGTCGCTACTTGGCTTGACCACAACAGTAACTGTGTATTCAGCAACTGTTTCACCGTCTTCAGCTGTAACCGTAACAACAATCGTGTTCTCACCAGGCTGAAGATCAGTTCCACCAACAACCACAACTGTCGCATTCGCGTCAGTCGGAGTAGCAACAACATCAACTTCAGTAGTTCCATACTCAACTTCAACAGTTGCACCATCTTC
>Ga0214917_10000063_pt1 | contig 120906 bp, 101 predicted proteins | sample LL_1208_BB_MetaG_FD_177983 | JGI IMG/M metagenome (GOLD analysis project Ga0214917, IMG submission 177983) | Freshwater microbial communities from Lake Lanier, Atlanta, Georgia, United States - LL_1208_BB | ecosystem: Environmental > Aquatic > Freshwater > Lake | place: USA: Georgia... | reverse complement strand
CCGGTTCTGCGTAAGTGGGAACATTCAATAGCCCCACTAAAAGTCCGGTCATCAAAAATCGACTTCGGGTTTTCTTAAAAATGTGCGTGAGTGAGCTCATGTCTTGAGTAACTTTTCGGAAACCCGAAGCTTTCTCTTAATGACAAGGTGCCTCCCTCACAGACTGAATTTGTGCTACGCTCCAAAAATGGACGGTCACGACACAAATTGGGCTATATTTCATTTTTCATCCTTCTCAGATGAAGCCTTGAAGCGCGCTTATCTAAAAACAACAGAGGATACTGCCCTTCCCCAGCCTCAACGCATACGAAGTGCTGCTAGGAGCCATTGGGCGGGTCGCATCGTCCTGAAGCATTTGCTTGAATCCCAAAAGATTAAAGACAGCATTCAAGTAAATGCCGAGTTTGGCTATCCGTTCACACATCAATGTCATGTCTCCATCGCGCACACGGAAAAAGTTGCAGTTGCAGCAATCAGTAACGCACCCGTGGGGATTGATTTGGAGAAAAAAACTCGTCCGGTTCGCGCAGTCCTTGAAAAGCTGGTGACCACTGAAGAATTGGATCGATTTCATTCAGGGCGTTGGGTAGATACCCATGGAATTGTAGAACCTGAGTTGTACCTTTGGGTGGGAAAAGAAGCGGTAATGAAAGCTTCTGGACTGGGCTTATCGGGAGGTTTGAAACGCGTTCACATTCAGTGGAACCAAGGCGCTCCCTTTCCCATCGTTCAGGATCTCTCCGGTCCGCTGCCCTTGAAAAATCCCCAGCTTCATTTTTTTTCAGTCGGTGATTGTGTGATTGCGATTTGCTACCAGACCACGGAACTCAATGCCCAACCCATACGCGTAGCGATTGAAGATTAAACCCCTTCGACTTTTGGAACGGTCTTACTTCGAGAGGATTTTGGCGCTTCAGTAATGGGAATCACTGGAGCTACTGGCCCCTGAGCAGTTCGAAGCGATTTGGAAAATTCGAAACAAGAAAAGAGTGCCAAGGAAAGTCCTAACACTGTACTGAATCCCAAAACAATCAGCCCCCACTGAGTTACTTCAGGATGGGCTATGGGCGCTTTCAGCATGACAAAGGCTGAGAGCGCACTGAACCATAATCCCCAAAGCATTTTGAGGCTTCTGAAAAGAAAGCTTTTGCTGAAACTCACCACGAGCAAACAGAACGGAATGGCGGACAATAAAGTACACTCTTGCCAGAATTTCAAAGCGCCGTGAGCATTCTCTCCGTACAAACCCAAGGGGCTTGGCACCCAAGCTTGAGCACCCACTAACAGAGTCATTTGAAGTAAAAGTAAAAGTGCTGTTTTCACAAGCTTTATGCTGCCCTTGGTTAAAGTTGAACCGGCTGTCTCTCTCTATATCGGGGTTTTTGAATCGGATATTTACTCGGGGTCCGGTCAGTGATAAACCTCCAAGCTTAAATCCTGCAAACCCTCCGGGAGTAAGCCCGGGTAATGGGCGTGATTCAGGTGAGTGAAAAGGGTCTCAGCAGCGGAATCAACAGATGTCTGAACCCCTCGTAACTATATAATTTTATTATTTATTTATCATGAGCAAGCAAATCCTGGTCAACTCGAACCATTACGAAACTCGAGTCGCTCTGTTGGAAGACGGAGAAATCAAACAACTTCACATTGAGCGGGAAGAAGACAAGAACGTTGTTGGGAACGTTTATTTGGGCGTTGTGAAACGTGTTCTCCCTGGGATGCAGGCGGCCTTTCTAGAATTAGGCCTCGAGCGCACTGCTTTTTTATATGTCGATGACATCATCGATGAGCCCTTTGGCAGTGATGTCGACGTGCTAGAAGAAGAGGAAGAAGGAGAAAGCGATACTCGCTACGAAGATGAACCCCGCGAAGAAGCTGCGATTGGCTCCGATGAAACCACTCCAAAAACAGAAGGCGAAGAAGAATCTGAAGTTTTAGTGATTGAAGAGGATAATTCCTCAGCGCCCATCTTTGTGGCCCCTTCTTTAGAGGAAGAAGAACCTGAAGCTCGAGAAGAGGACGGAGAAGAAGAAGAAGAAGAGGACACTGATGAGGATTTTGAAGAGTCCGTCAGTTATTCAGAAAATGAGCCCGACTTTGAATTGACTGATACTGAAGCAGAGGAAGAAGCGGCCCCTGCCGAAGAGACGCGTGCAGAAACTGAAGCTAAAACTGCGACTCCACTTCCTGAATTCGAACCGATGCCAGAAGAAATTCGGCAAACTGATCTCATTGAGGAAGAAGACGGTCCGCAGCCAGGCAATGAAAAGCCCGCAACGGAACGAAGCAATTATTCGGCTCGAGAACGTCAACCCAGTGAAGGACGCAGAGATTATCGAGAACCTCGACGCGGACGTGGTGGGTATCGCGGTCATCGCGGGGGTGGCAGAAGAAATGATCGCAATGACCGAGGCGATAGAAATGCCCGACCTGACCGCTATGAAAGCCGAGATCGGGATCGGGGCCAGGATCGAGACCGAAACCGCGAGGGCTATCGGGATAGAAATGACCGGCAAGATCGCTATCAAAACAGAAATGACAGAAATGATCGCAACGAACGCTCTGACAGAAATGACCGAGGTGATTCGCGATCTGGAGGCCGAGGGCCTCGCCGAGATGGCAGACGCTATGAGGCTCGAGAAGGCCGTTCGTCGCGCCAAAGACCCCGCTATGGCAATCGAAACAATCGCCGGCGTGGATTCAGTCGTCGTCGACGTGGCACTGCCAACATTCAGGACTTACTGAAAGAAGGTCAGGAAATATTAGTTCAAGTGGCTAAAGCGCCGATTGGGACTAAAGGCGCTCGTCTCACAACCCATATTTCTTTGCCGGGCCGAAACCTTGTGTTGATGCCCACTGTAAAACACTTAGGGATTTCTCGCCGCATTGAAAGCGACCGAGAACGCCGCCGTCTGCGTGATATTTTCACCAAACGTTTGCAAGTTAAAGGGGTTGGCTTCATTATTCGCACGGTTGCTGAAGGAAAAAGCTTCCGAGAACTAAAAGCCGATGCAGATTACTTAGTAAAAACTTGGCAGCACATTAAAAAGGATTCTTCTTCGAAACGAGCTCCAGCGCTCATTCACGAAGACTTATCCCTCACTTACAGAACCGTAAGAGATTATTTCACAGAAGATGTGGATTCGCTCGTGATTGATAACGGGTTTGATCACGATGGGGTGCAGGATTTCATTGGGCAATTCATGCCGCAACTGAAAAGTCGCGTGAAACTCTTCAAAGGGCCTTCACAGCTCTTTGAACATTACGGTATTGAAGCTGAAATTTCTCGAGCACTCAGCAAGAAAGTCTGGTTGAAATCGGGCGGATACTTGCTCATCGATCAATCTGAAGCGCTGACTGCTATCGACGTCAATACTGGCCGTTATGTGGGTTCAAAAAGTTTGGAAGAAACCATTCTGCGAACGAACTTAGAAGCAGTCCGGGAAATTGCGTATCAGCTCCGCGTGCGCAATGTGGGAGGGATTATCATCATCGACTTGATCGATATGGAATCTGCTCAGAACCGAGAAAAAGTTTTCAACGCGCTTCAAGACGCGCTTTCGGGGGATAAATCTAAGACCAACATTCTGAAAATTTCGGAATTGGGTCTTGTAGAAATGACCCGCAAGAGAACCCACGAGGACTTGATCCGTTATTTAACGGAAGCATGTCCGCATTGCGATGGCCGTGGATACACCAAAAGCCGAAGGACTGTGGCGTTTGAAATTTTCCGAGAAATTGAGAAAGAAGCTGTTTCTCAAACGCAAAACATCGTGGTGTTTGCTGCTCCTGGAGTGGTCAGTTTGCTTTCAAAAGAAGAAGCAAGACACGTGGGCCTCTTAGAAAAACGGTTTGGAAAAACCATTTTGATCAAGCAGGATCCTGCGTTCCACACCGAGCAATTTGAGGTTTTTGGCAAACACTAACCGCTCAATTGTGAAGATTTCTTCACAATCAACACGCCCACGTCCAAATGTGTCATAATTGGACTCTACGGTGGGACGTTTTTTATGCTTGGGTGGCAGTGTATCTATAAGTTAGTTCTCGGGGGACTCTGCGTTCTTCTTTTGGAAAGTTGCAAGCCACGGATACTTACGCCAGTGAGTGTAGAACCAGGCGCTGGTTCCACCAGCATTATATCGAATTTGCCGGGAGCACCTACTCTTTTAACTACAACCGATCACCTGACCGGAGAGGTGACTTTAAGTTGGCAACCCCCTATCGAGACAGGAACTCATCCCGTTATTGATTATCTAATTCGCTATTCCACCGATGGTGGAACAAACTGGACCAGTTACTCCAAAGCGGTCAGCACAGATTCAGTGATTTTGCTGATAGGGCTGAATCTCGGCTTTCCCCATCGGTTTCAAGTAGCAGCAGTGACTGAAGTTGGAACTGGAGGCTACAGTGAGAGCAGTGCTGCTATCATCCCGCGAGGTGCTTTCATCTCGACGTGGAATACGAATAATTCTGGGGTGTCTAGCTCAACTCAAATCAAACTCCCTCTTGAAAGCAGCGGTACTTATAATTTCACGGTCTTCTGGGGAGACGGAACACAAAACACCATCACTGCTTGGGATGATGCGAACGCCACCCACACCTATGCTAACCCCGGCATTTACACTCTCACAATCCAAGGCACGATCACTGGATTTAGATTTAATAACACGGGCGATAGGGGAAAAATCACAAACATCTCTCAGTTTGGAAGATTAAGATTGGGAAATAACGGGAGTTACTTCCTTGGCGCAAGTAATCTCACCATTACCGCAACCGATGCTCTAGACCTAACAGGAACAACGAATTTATCGATGGCGTTTAGAGGTTGCGCCTCACTCACCACAGCTCCCAGCATGGAAAATTGGGACACTTCGAATGTGACGAGTATGGTCTGGATGTTTCGTTCTTCCGCTTTCAACCAAAACATCTCTACTTGGAACACTTCGAATGTGACGAGTATGAGCTACATGTTCGCTTCTGCTACCGCCTTCAATCAAGACATTGGCAGTTGGAACACTTCTAACGTAACGAATATGAGCGGGATGTTCTCTTACGCTTCCGCTTTCAACCAAGACATTGGAAACTGGAATACTTCTAACGTAACGAATATGAGCCAAATGTTCGTTTATGCTTCAGCTTTTAACCAAGGCATTGGAAACTGGAATACTTCTAACGTAACGAATATGACCGGGATGTTCGAGAACGCTTCCGCTTTCAACCAAGACATTGGAGATTGGAATACCGCCCAGGTGACGAACATGAGCTGGCTATTCTATTACGCTTCCGCCTTCAATCAAGACATCTCTTCGTGGAACACTTCAAATGCGACGAATATGAGCCGGATGTTCTTTTCCGCATCCGCCTTTAACCAAAACTTAAGTCTTTGGAATGTGACCAACGTAACCAACATGAGTTCCATGTTCGAATTTTCTGGCCTTACCCGCACCAATTACGACTCGATTCTTTTAGGTTGGAGTGCTCAGAACGTGAAAACGGGTGTTTCACTCCATGCAGGAAGCGCAAAATACTCTCAAAGCGCTGCGGTCCTAGCAGCGAGGTCTGCTCTCACCACCGCTGTCGCTTCTGGCGGCAAAGGCTGGACGATTACGGATGGTGGAGGAGAAGCAGTCGCTCCCGGTGCTCCCACATCAGTTAGTGGTACCGCTGGCAATGCACAAGTTTCGCTCTCGTGGACCGCTCCCACAGATACGGGTGGAAGCGACATTACAGATTACCTCGTCCAGTACTCCTCAGATGGCGGAGGTTCTTGGTCGCCTTTCAATGATGGCACTTCCACAAACCTAACTGCTACTGTAGATGGTCTTACCAATGGCACTGCTTACATTTTCAAAGTAGCAGCCGTGAATGCTGCGGGTACGAGTGATTATAGTACGAGTTCGTCCAGTCTCGTTCCCACGGCTCCGGCTTCTTGCACAGATAGTTGCTACACAGACGCTCAAAGTCTTGCCATCGGCACTGAACGCCAAGGGCCAGATGGAAGCACGTTGACTCTCCAATACGCCAATGGCAGCAGCGGATTCAAAATTTGGAAAGAGAAAGATGGAAATAAAATTTTGAATGCTTCTGGTCTTGTTGCGAATGGCTGGCAGAAGAATCTCACCAGAGCGGGTACTGCATTTGATAGTGATTTGACGAGCTCAACCATCATTGCACAAATTGAAGGCCGCGTTTGTCCCACGCATGTTTTTTTAAGTCACAGTAACATGACCGCTACAGGCAGATGCGTCTACTATGATGCCGGGGGAGATAATCCACAAGGACTCGATGCTGCCCATCCCGATAATGGCGGCGCTTCGGAGAGTGTGGAAGCGGAAGACTGGTTACGGGATTGGACTTCCGCCAATACGGGTCGAGGAGCCGGTAGTTCGTATTACGAGGGAAATATCAAAACCTGTGCAGATAAGGGGATGAGGTTGCCTGTAATTTATGAGACAACCACAACGCCTCCAACTTCATCCTACCTTCCCACGGATGACGGAATCACACCAACTTGGGCCACAACTTCTGGTGTGCCGAGACTTTGGAATTACATTATGAGAACAGCCTCTGCTTACACCTCGACCAGCACTCATCATTGGACCTGGTACGGGCCTAGTAGTCCCTACATTCCCTACAGTAGCTTTGATAACTATAATTTTGTCCGCTGCGTCCTCCCCAATAGCACACCATAAACAACTGTTTTCATTATCATTTTTATCAACCCCCTTCCCTTTGCAGCGGGAATGTGTTAGACACGGCGCATAATTATCGGGGGTTTTGTATGCGTTTATTAGCACTTCTTGCAGGGTTAGTTTTATTAGCAGGCGCTCTCCAAGCGGAAACAGAAAAACACCACGTGGAAGAATTTCTCCACGTGCGATTTGAAGGGCGCGAAGCTGAAAAAGTCATTCGCTCTTTAGATCTTCCTTACGAACAAGAAAGCGAAGGCAAAGGAAAAGTATTCAGCACAGCCGACCGCGCAGTCCACTTGTACTGCTTCAATCGCCATTACAATGTAGAACCCTATGCTTGCCACTTCACTTTTGATTTACGGGGCCTTTCAAAGCTCGTCACTGTGAAGCCCGAAGCTCAAGGAATTCGTTTAGTGCTTACGAGCGAAAAAGAATCTCTCGCACTCTACAACGCGCTCTTGGTGCCTGAAGGGGTTTTCAATCAACAAATCACCAAAATTTTGGAAATTGAAAATGGCGATGTCATCATCGATTGTCGGAAAGATGCCCGTCGTTCTTCAGCAGCTCCCCAATGCAGTATCTTTACAACACTGTAAGAGCAGGGGAAGATCGTCTTCTCAATGAAAGACCGACCCGAAATTTCAGTCGTCATCCTCGTGCATCGGAACACGCCTCTTTTGGAGCGTGTATTCGAATCCATTGCCTGGGCACCGGAAATCATCGTCGTCGTCTCGGAACATCTCCCCGAAGTGGAAGCACTTGCAGCTCGCTTTTCGGCGAAAGTGTTCCAGCGCACTCTGGACGGCTTTGGAGCACAAAAACAATTCGGCATCGATCACACCACTCATGAGTGGGTCTTCATTGTAGATTCGGATGAAATCGTCAGCCCGGAATGTCGCGACCATCTCTTCACGGTCCTAAATCAATCCTCAAGCGCTGAATTCGCCGCTTACCGAGTGAATCAGCAGCTGGTGTTCCAAGGCAAAGTGATGCGCTACGGAGGAACGTTAGGAAAACCCATCCGTCTCTTTCACAAATCACGGGCTCACATGAACTTGAATCCAGTGCACGAAAAAATTGAAACCACTGGAAAAGTGGGTCATTTAGAAGGTGCTTTACTCCATTTCAGTTATCAAAACTGGGAAGACTATTTTGATAAAGTGAATCGCTACACTTCTTTAGGGGCACGGGAGCTCCTCTCTCGGGGCAAATCAGCAAATCCGGTCTTTTTATGGTTTCGTTTTCCAGTGCTTTTTCTCAGACGCTACATTTTTCAGTTGGGTTTTCTAGATGGATATAATGGCTTTGTTTGGGCCATGTTCAGTGCCTGGTATCCAATTATCAAGTACTTAAAGCTGCGTGAGCTTGAACGGTAGGATACTCGCCCGAAAAACATGCATGACAAAAACCTTCTTCGGATTTTCTAGAGCATACCTCTAACAGTCCCTTCAAACTCAAATACCCTAAACTATCTGCACCAATATAGTTTCTGATTTGATCAATCGTTTGATGAGAAGCCAGGAGTTCTTTTTGTGTGGGCGTATCAATCCCATAGAAGCACGGATGCTTTGTGGGAGGAGCAGAAATCCGCAAGTGAACTTCAGCAACACCTGCATCTCGCAAGTGGCGGATAAGCTTTTTAGATGTGGTCCCCCGCACTAAACTGTCATCAACCACAACTACTTTTTTCCCATGGAGAAATCCACTCACTGGGTTCAGTTTGAGCTTCACACCAAAATCACGAATGGTTTGACTGGGTTCAATGAATGTTCTTCCCATGTAGTGACTGCGAATGATTCCCATTTCAAAAGGAATTCGGGCCGCTTCACTGTACCCAATCGCTGCATACACTCCAGAATCTGGCACCGGTATCACCATATCGGCTCCTGGGGCGGGCTGTTCCTGGGCCAATTGTTTTCCTAGAGCTTTCCGAGTCTCATAAACTCCCGCACCAAACACATGACTGTCGGGCCTGGCAAAATAGATGTGTTCAAACACACACTTTCTAGGAGCAATGGCATGAAATGGAAAAAAAGAACGCAGCGGTTCTTGTTCCTTCAAGTCCACAATCACCATTTCTCCAGGAGCAATTTCTCGTTCGTATTTTGCTCCCATGAGATCAAACGCGGTTGTTTCGCTGGCAAAGACAGGTTTCCCTTGGAGCCTGCCCATCACTAAAGGCCGGAATCCGTGCGGATCTCTCACGGCAATGAGTTTATTTTGATCCATCACAAGCAAGGAGTAAGCCCCCTCCACTTGAGCAAGTGCTGCTGTGAGCGCTTTTTCTAATTGGGGCTCGCCCGTTCGTGCCATTAAATGGATGATCACTTCGGTATCCGCAGTAGATTGAAAAATAGAACCCATTTGTTCAAGCCGCCGCATGAGGACTGAAGCATTGGTCAAATTTCCATTATGGGCCACTGCAATCCACCCTTGAGCCGTTCGTAAAAGAAAGGGCTGCAAATTACAGGCAGCATCCCCACCCGCCGTAGAGTAGCGCGTATGTCCAATAGCGTGATGGCCCGGCAGCTCCGCTAACTCTGCAGAAGAAAACACATCGCCGACTAAACCCCTTTTCTTCAGTGCATACGGGCGCTGCTGGTGAGTGGATACAATTCCCGCGCCCTCTTGACCCCGGTGCTGGAGCGCATGGAGTCCTAAATACGTGAGCTTGGAAGCTTCAGGATTTCCGACAAGTCCAAAAATCGCACACATTAGAAAAATCCTTTCCAACGAGCATCCCAGTCTTTTTTGAGCCGTTCCATTTCCTTTTCCAAAACACGTGCTCCACCTTGCCGGACAACAAGTTTTCCCTGATCGGTCACTTGCCCAACGGGGGTGAAAGGAACTCCAGCCCGATTGGCAATGACTTCAACTTCTGTACTTTCGTTCGCATCAAAAGCAACCAGGATTCTTGGAACGGTTTCACCAAATAAGAAAGCATCGCTCTCGGCCTCTCGGGGGATAGCGATTTCCAAGCCTAAGCCATTGAGCGGTGAGTGAAACGCCATCTCTAATGCCGCAAGTAAAAGTCCGCCATCGGTGATGTCGTGGGCGGCCACCTCGAAGCGTTTATTTTTCAATTGCTGGAGGAAGTTGAGGATGCGTTGGACCAGTTTCAAATCCGTTTCTTCGGGTTGACCACATTCTCTGCCAAACCACTGACTGGCCAGCACGCTGCCGCCAATGCCCGCGTTGGGGGAACCCACCAGAGCCAAGTCCAGTTGGGAGCTTTGAAAATAAGAAGGCCGGACTTTCACTGTGCCTTCTGATACTCCCACCATCCCAATCATGGGAGAGGGATAAATGGGTTTGCCATCGGTTTCGTTGTAGAGACTTACATTTCCAGAAATGACTGGCACTTGAAGAGCTTCACAGGCTAACGAAATGCCCTCGATGGTTTCAGCGAGTTGCCACATCACTTCTGGATTTTCAGGACTTGCAAAATTCAAACAGTCCGTAAGCCCAATGGGCTCTGTCCCTTTGAGTGCTAAGTGAATAGCACTTTCAGCCACCATCCTCCGCCCCCCCTCAAGTGGCCACAACCAAGATATTCGGGGATTTCCATCGAGAGTCATCGCGAGTCGTACCTTTTTATGAGTGATCTCTCTGAGTCTCAAAGTGGCAGCATCTTCAAGCGGCATGCCCTCCGTACGATTCCCCACCATGGAATCGTATTGCTGGATGAGCGGTTCGGGATTTGCAAAACTAAAATAACTGAATAGTTTTTCAAACTTCGCTTCTAGGCTTCCAGAAAAGAGTTTATTTCTATCGATGAACCAGCGTTGCTTGAGGTCACTGGGAGCTACGAGGGGGCGATCCACTTGAGGAGGCTCCGTGACGAGCTCCACCGGTAAATCTACCACCACTTCCCCATTTTTCGTCATCGTAACTTTCTGTTCCTCGACCACAGTGCCGATCACTTCCGCATGCAAGTCCCACTTCTCATACACTGCCTTGAGCGCTTCAATCGCTGAAGGTTCACACACGAGCAGCATGCGTTCCTGAGATTCTGAAAGTAAGAGCTCATAAGCTGACATCCCCTTTTCTCGGGTGGGCACTTGATCTAAATTGAGTGACAGTCCAGTGCCTGCTCGATGGGCCATCTCGAAACTTGAAGATGTCAGCCCTGCAGCTCCCATGTCTTGAATACCTACAATGAGTTTTTTTTCCATAGCTTCTAGAGAAGCTTCTAGCAGGAGCTTTTCTGTGAAGGGATCCCCGACTTGCACTGCAGGTCTATCAGGCTCAGCATCCGAAGAAAACTCCTTTGAGGACATTGTAGCTCCGTGCACGCCATCGCGCCCTGTCTTTGCTCCGACATACACGACTGCGTTCCCAACTCCTGAAGCGAAACCTCGGTGGATGTTTTCTGTCCGCAAAATTCCCAATGCAAACGCATTGACGAGTGGGTTCCATCGATAACATGGGTGAAATAGCGTCTGTCCAGCCACTGTTGGAACGCCTACGGCATTTCCATAATCGCCAATGCCTCGAACGATTCCTTTGACTAAACTCGCCGTTTTTTCATGTTGAGGATCCCCAAAACACAAGCTGTCCATCAGAGCAATCGGGCGGGCCCCCATCGTAAAGATATCACGCAAGATACCCCCAACTCCCGTGGCTGCTCCTTGATAGGGCTCAATAAACGAAGGATGATTGTGGCTTTCCATCTTGAAAGCAATAGCCCAGCCATCGCCTAAATCTAAAACCCCTGCATTTTCTCCTGGGCCCTGAAGCACTCGTTTTCCTCGGGTGGGGAATCGCTTCAGGTACTTACGGCTCGATTTATAACTGCAATGCTCACTGAACATCGCTGAAAAAATCCCCAGCTCCGCAAAATTCGGCTTTCTATCAAGGCGCTGACAAACGCTCTCAAATTCTTCTCGGCTCAAACCTAACTGCCGAGCCATTTCGAGCGTTGCTGCTTGGGTATCACTTCCCGCTTTCATGAGACCCCCTTCAGCTGTTCAGAAAGCGCTTGCCAAATTTTTAAGCCATCCCGTGTTTTGAGATCCGTTGCTCGCTCAGGATGCGGCATCATGCCGCATACATTTTTTTCCTGGTTCGTAATCCCGGCAATATTTTCATAGCTTCCATTCACCGCTTCTGTATAACGGAACACGATTTGATTGTGCTTCAGCATTTCCGAGTACGTGGTGGGATCCGTCACGTAGCGCCCTTCCCCATGGGCAATGGGGAGTTGTAATCGACTCCCTTGAGTGAGGGGGCTCGTCCAAGGATTTGATCCAGACACTTCGAGAGAAACGTCTCTACAAATAAAGTTGAGCTTTTCATTGCGAACCAGAGCTCCCGGAAGCAGCCCCGCTTCGCACAAGATTTGAAATCCGTTACAAATCCCTAATACTTTTCCTCCTGCAGCTGCAAATGCTTTCACTTGTTCCATGATGGGGGAAACCGCCGCCATCGCACCGGTGCGCAAGTAATCGCCATACGAAAAGCCCCCGGGCAAAACCACTGCACCGAACTCCCCGAGGGAATCGGTACTTTTGTGCCAGAGGCGCGCAACTTGAAAGAGCCCTGTTCCAGCAAGAGCAAAGAGACAATCCTCATCACAGTTAGAACCTGGAAACGTAATGACTCCTACTTTCACGATTTCAGCATCTCCATGCGATAGGATTCAATCACTGCATTGACTAAAAGCTTTTCGCACATTTTTTTGGCTTCTCGTTTGGCTTCATCTTCCAGTTGAGTGTCGATTTCGACATCAATCACTTTCCCCATGCGGACATCTTTCACTTTCGAAAATCCTAAACGGTTGAGTGAGCCCGCAACGGTATTGCCTTGCGGATCAAACACGGAATCTTTCAAAAACACATGGATGCGCACTCTCACAGGGACCTCGCAAAATATTGGGTTAAACGCGAAGCTACTTCTTGATAAGTTTCTTCGACTTTTCCTAAATCATGGCGGAACCGGTCTTTATCCATAGATTCTCCGCTGTGGCGATCCCACAAACGGCAACCATCTAAAGTAAACTCATCTCCCAAAAGGAGTTTGCCTTCCGCGGTTTTTCCGAACTCTAATTTGAAGTCGATGAGATCCAATTCAATACTTTTAAAAACAGGAATCAATGCTTGATTCACGCGCAAAGCAGTCTCGTTCATAGTTTGGAGTTCATCCTGATTGGCCCAACCGAATTGGAAAATATGGCTTTCCCCTATGAGCGGATCTCCCAAACTATCGTTTTTGAAAAAATATTCTACGAGGGGCGGGGTGAGGTCTGTGCCCGAAGCCAGCCCTAATCGCTTACAGAGACTTCCAGCAGCTTTGTTTCTCACCACGATTTCTACAGGGATGATAGTCAACTTTCGCACAAGCATTTCTCGATCTGAAAGTTTTTGAATGAAGTGAGAAGGAATTTGGTGTTTGGAGAGATATTCAAAAATGGCAGTGCTCACTGCATTGTTGATTAGGCCTTTGTCTCGTATCAGGCCTTTTTTCTGGGCATTGAAGGCCGTGGCATCGTCTTTGAAGTATTGTATGACTAAACTGGGATCGCTGGTTTCAAAAAGGGTCTTAGATTTTCCGTCGTAGAGTGGGGATTTGCGTTCAATGTTCATTCCCTAGCACTTTCCCGTACAAGTAGTCTAAATGCCGGGTGATATTTTTAACATCAAAAAGGGCATTCAGTTCTTCTTGTGGGAGCACTTTAACGACTTTAGGATCAGCTTTCAACAGATCTTGAAATGAAACTTTATCATCGAGAGCTCGTAACGCATTGCCCTGCACCAGAGCATAAGCTTCATCTCGGCTCAGCCCTTTTTCAATGAGCTTCAACAACACATTTTGGGAATAAGTCACGCCGGAGAGTAAGCCTAAGTTTTCTAACATTTTTTGTGGAAACACTTCGAGATCCGTGAGCAAGGCATTCAAACGCCACAGGAGGTAATCAGCGAGAATATTTGCATCGGGTCCCATCACCCGTTCCACTGAAGAATGGCTGATGTCTCGCTCGTGCCACAAGGCAACATTTTCCATGGCGGGTATCACCATACTTCTGAGCAGCCGACTCAATCCGGTTAAATTCTCGGCACTGATAGGATTGCGTTTATGGGGCATAGCTGAAGAACCTTTTTGACCTTTGCTAAACCCTTCCCGAACTTCCCCCACTTCTGTGCGTTGGAGATGGCGCAACTCCACCGCAATTGCTTCTACCGATGAAGCTAGTAAGCCCAAAGCTGAGAAGTAACTGGCGAATCGGTCCCGAGAAATCACTTGAGTGGAAAGGGAATCCGGCACAAGGCCCAATCGCTGGCACACAAACTGTTCCACTTCAGGGGGGACATGCGCATAATTTCCAACCGCTCCAGAGAGTTTGCCCACAGCGACTTCTTTTCTAGCCGCTTCAATCCGTGCATACGCTCGTTTCAAACTGTCATGCCACAAGAGCCACTTCATCCCCAGCGTCATGGGCTCTGCATGAACCCCGTGGGTCCGCCCCATGATCAGTATTTCTTTATCCGCCAATGCCCTCTTTTTCGTGGTGGCTAAAACCTCTTTCAGCCCTTTCAGGATGAGATCCGCCGAACGCGTGATCCGATAAGCAAATCCCGTATCCACAATATCGCTGGAAGTGAGCCCCAGATGCACAAACCGGCCAGACTCCCCAATAGTCGTTTGCATATCGGAGACAAAAGCAGCGACATCATGCTTGGTGATTTTTTCAGTCTGTTTGACTCGGGCTAAGTCGAATCCTGCGCGCTCTCGTATGTTTTTTAGATCCGCGGGCGGTATTTTACCCAACTGCGCCCACCCCTCACAGGCGAGCACTTCAATGTCTAACCACGTTCGATATTGGGTTTCTTCAGACCACAGATGGGTCATCTCTGGTCGACTATACCGTTCGATCACCGAGCCTCCTCGATACTGTCATCCGTGACAGAAAAAAGAGCTTCCAACAGCGTCTTTCGTGCAAAACTATCTGCCAAGCTCAACGAAATACCAAAATCTGCTGCTGTATAGTACCTGAAATAACCCTCACTATTGAAGTACCAAAGTCCTTGGACATCAGAAATGTTCCGCACAAAGGCAGAAGTCTTTTTGCCTCCGGCTGTGGTGTCATAGATTTTCGCAGGCGGCTGATAGCCTTCTGGCATTTTTTCTTGGTTGAATCGAATGAGGGTTTCTTCCACGCCGTTTTGATTCCTTTTTTCTACTTCATTTTTAATGAAATAGTTGAAGGCGGCTACTAAGCCTGCAAAGGAGGGCCCTTTCACGCTGAGGGAAATCAAGAAAGGCGAATTTTCTACCGGACCTGCAGGAAGGACTTGTCCTGTTTTTTCATCGACTCGGTCAAATAACAAAATCGAAGGAATGCCTGAATCTTGTTTTGTGTATCTTTTATTATTAAGCATGCGAGCAGTGGCTTTATCATAGACCGCTCTCAATTGACTGGGACTTAAGTTGAGGGCGCCCAAATGGCAGGAGCCATCAGCAATGTACCAACGTTGAGTGCCACTGGGAGCGTAGACAGTTCGATGCTCTACTTCTCGAGTTGCACATTCCCCACAAGTTTCTAGTTTACCCAGCAAATTTTCTCGAATTTGAACCACTTTTTTTTCTTGGCCATCCAAATCCCCAGCGGCTGCTCCCGACTGAATCATTTGCGCAAGTTTATTTTTTTCAGTGCGATGGGCTGTTCGCAACTGGTTAAGGTCCTCGGCACATTTGGAATTGGATAATCTCCCCTGAAAAAACTCAGCAGCAGGCTTTCCCTCTGTGAGCTTCAAATCCACCTGAGCCTCAGGAATCACTGGACGTTCATTGGCGAATAAGGGCATCGTAACGACTAAAAGGAACCCAGCTAGTTTTTTCATGGTTTTTCTCCTGTGTTAAAAAATAATTGAATGCTCTGAAATGCCGCCAGAAGTTCTCCGGAACGATCCCACTTCAAAACGACTAAAGCTAATTCCCGCAAGCGCTCATTTTGAATATTGGATAGCAATCGAAATCCCTGTTGAATAGCTTCTTGCTGAGAAAGTTGAATCAGTTCCTGAACCAGCTGCTCCAGAGAAGCCCGATTGCTTAAATTTCCCAGTAAAGTAACAGACTGTTTAAGGCCTCCCCGCTTAACAAACTGAAAGAGCCAAGCATGTTCGGCACCAGAAAGCGAAAACGCCATTTTGCTGATGGCACTCCCCCAGCCCTCTAGAGAATCTGACTTTACACTTTGCGAAGCTCCGCGCACCAGCGCCATCCAACGGCCTACGCTAGTAATTCCCTGTTCTTCCTTGAGAAAAACTTGCGCTAAACGGAGTTCAAGATTTTTCAGAGCGTCTAAATCCATGTTGGCAAGCGCTTGAAGTCCCTGATTTATGAGATCGGGAAATCGCTCCGGAAGCACTGTCACCAAACCTAGTTGAGAAATTTGAGTCAAGGCATTCGAAAGCGCTTTTCGGGATGGAGGAGTGAATCGCCCTAAACAGCGCAGATACCACTGAAACACTGAGGGTTGGTTTCCGTTGCTAGTATCTAATTCTAAAACTGCAGGGAGTAACGATAAGACTTCGCCCACCCACTCCGCCACCTCGGGACTTGCTTGAAAAAGCGATACAATCAGACCTAAGTCCTCAGTTTCTAGCTGGGCCAATTTCATTTCTTCGAAGAGAAGTCGCTTCGCATCCTTCCACTGCTCACCACTCAATGCAGCCAAACCACTTTGAATTAGCTCCAGAAGATTCGGCGATTTTTTTAGAATTTCTAAAGAAATATTTTCTGAAGAACCGCCACTCGCTCCTTGTACTAAAGCAAATAAAACGGGAGTGATATCTGCCATGGGCTTCAGCGCATGCGCGGCTTCAACCACTTGAAACAGGGCTGCTCGTAGTGAGCGCTCTTCTTGCACTTCCCATTGGTAAAGCTGTCGACCGGAATCTGGCTGGGTTAACAAACTTTCTAATCGTGAAATCACAGAAGTGAGCCCCAGAGCTTCCAAATCTCTCCGCACCCCAGAAGCCACACTCGCAGGTGCGTTCGCTTCAGAGAGGCTCAACTGAAAACTGGCAGTCTGCAGAGGAATGTTCCAGACCAGGTCCTGAAACTTTTCAGTGGGAAGCGATTCGAGTTGCGCCTGGCTCTTTGAAGCCACTTCTTCTAAAAACCGAGTGATAAAAAGTGCGTTCAACTGCAAGGGAAATCGGTAAGATCCGGCATCGGCTTGCGGCTCTAGCCGTCTAGGATCCGCACTTTTTTGAAGCGCCGAAAGTACAATCGAATACAGCCGAACGAATTGTGAGGTGGGTGCGGTTTCTGACGACTTGCGAGCGAGTCCCAGCCAAAAATCACGATCTAAGGGTTTGCCATCCTCGGGAGCTACGAGCACTTTGAGTAAAGTTTCTCCAAGCGCTTTGGAAAAAACAGGATCCCATTTCAAAGTGAGCGCATGGATCACGTCGGGATTGGACCGTAAGCCCTGCTGGAGGGCCTGGACAATCGGTTCAGCGGGACGATTCAAAAGCTCAATGAGTCTCACAGCTTTTCCTAAACTTTCCGGGTTTGCGATGAGCGATTGAGCAATGCTGGTAAAGGCTTGCTCTCCGAATTGCTGATGCATTTCTCGAGCTACTTCCGCCAATGGGGAAAGGAGTTCAGCACGAAGCAATTCTTCTATACCTTTTTGAAGCTGTTGAGACTGCTCTGGATGACGGAGCAACTCGAGAGCCTTCTGATAAAATCCAGTCCCCTGAAGAGAGGGAACTCGTTTCATCTGGGGTATCAGCGGAGAGAGAACTTCCGGGTCCCAGAGTGGAGCACTTTCCTCTATCAGGCCCACGGATTTGGGATCTTTCATGAGCCGAATCAAAAAAGTGCGCAAATCGGGGTGATTTTTAAACAGTGCCTGAAGTTCTTTTTGGGAGTTTGAAAACCCGTTTTGTTGAATTCGCTTTTTTACCAGTTGCAAAAGTCCTTGGGCTTGGAGCGCATCCTCATACACCCAAGTATTGAACACTGACGTCCACTCTTGAAGCTCAGATTCAGAAAGATTCCCAAGCCAAGCTGTTAGGTTTTGAAACTTACCCTCGGAGTTGATGACGTTCACTAAAGCCTTCAAGTCGGTGGGCGTGAGCCTCCGACCAAGGACCCACGTTTCTAATGGATTTTTTGGAGGCCCGGAAAGCTCCGGACGTTGGGGCGGCTTTGAGCAAGCCCCTAAAAAGAAGACACACGTAGCAGTCAGTGCCCCCCACCCTATGTATTTCAACCTCAACACGCGGGGCGCACTTTACCCTTTTTGATGCAATGAGTCAATAAGGCGCGATTAACAGCTATATAATTGATTTTATTCGGTTTTAATTGTTGAGTTTTTGAATGATTTGGCCACCCAGTTGGGAACCCGCGAGGATGGCTGCCCGTTTTTGAGTGTAATCCACTGGGGACTTGTTCAGGGTGATATGAAAACTGCGGTCTGCTGCTGCCAGGTCCTCTCGAATCGCTTTTCTGAGCGAGGCGAGATACACCCCTCGAATCGTTAGTTTTTTACCTTCCGTTTTGATCGCTTTGAAGTGTTCTAAATAATCCGAGTACATCTCCACTGCAAAGACCGGGGATGCGCCTCGTTTTTTTGCTTCTGCCACGGGAACGGCAGTGATTGAATAACTTTTTATTTTTGCGTCTGGGTCTTCAGGGAATTTTCGGTACAAACCGGGCAACGCAACAGTTCGAAGCAGTGGCGTAGCCCAATCCCCAGAATCAAAAGCACCGGACCCTTCTCGTTCAGTATTACCGGGGACTATCACAATAGGAATGCGAGTTTCCTGTAGCTCTGATTTCTTAAAAAAACTTTCAATCAATTTGGAGATTTCTCCCAATTCTTCGGAGCCTTTTACACTGCAAGCTTTTTTGAAGTCGGTTTCTTCCAATCGCATCGCAAACCATTCCAAGTCGTGGACCGATTTCAACAAACCATAACCAGTTGCAAACACAGCAGGCCATCCACTGGCTACAATCAGATCAATCTTGACACCTTCGGTTTTGAGTCGCTTCAAAAGCCCGACAGTCGCATAACTAGCCACTCCTGCTCCACCCAACACCAAAGTAATTCCCGGCCTTTTAGTAGAGGGATTTTCCTGAGGGGTTGCTGCTAACCCGGGGGTGACGGGAAACTCCATTTGAGATTCCGACCGCTCTTCAAGGGGGGTTGAGTTTTGAGCCTCCAAATCCTGAAATTTTTTGAAATCCTGCGCTGGACGCTTGATTGCGCACGAAGCCAACAACACGGTCAGCAAAAAGAATTTAGCGGTTTGGAGTAAGGGCCCGTTCATAAAAAAATAAGTATTCTAGATTACCACTCTTTTTACCCGGAAGAGGAGAAGTTTCAGGGCCCCCTCGTTTTAAAAATCCTTGAGCACTCATCCACTGTTCAAAAGCGGCTAAACTTTCTTGAACCGCGCTTGGGCTTTTGACTTTACCTTTTTTACCCAAGTTCTGAGGTCCCACTTCAAATTGAGGCTTAAAGAGCAAAATCCATTCTTTCAAAGAAGGAAAGGCCTGCGCCAATGGCTCCACAATTTTTTCCAATGAAATAAAGGAAACATCAATTACAACGAGTTCTACTTGCGATCCCCAAGACCCCAAATCAGCCGGTTGGAGATAGCGTGCATTCGTCTTTTCTAAATTGAGCACTTGCGGATGATTTCTCAATTCCGCATCCAGTTGCCCATAACCGACATCAACAGCAACCACTTGAGTCGCCCCATTTTTGATGAGGCAGTGTGTGAATCCCCCCGTAGAAGCGCCAACATCCATGCAAACTTTTCCCTGCGCTTGAATGCCAAATTGCTCGAATGCAAATTGCAATTTATGTCCTGCTCGGCTTTTAAACAGTTGAGTCCGAGATTTTACTTGGATTTCAAGATTCACGGGGTACTGAGTGCCAGGTTTTTCTAAACGAATCCCTTCAGCGTTGAACACTTCTCCAGCCAAAATCATGGCCTGAGCTTTTTCTCGAGTTTCAGAAAGCCCTTGTTCGACTAGTAAAACGTCGAGACGTTTTTTTTCCATATTAATTTAAGACAAGCGGGACTTCCTGATCGAGCTTGGGCTTGTTCAGGGGAAGTTCATGTTTGACACTCTTCAGTTTCTCAAGAATTTGTTGCAAGACGCCAGCAGCGTCTAACCCAGTAAGTTTTCTTTGAATTGCAGGAGTTGCGTGATCGATGAATTGATCTGGGAGTCCTAAACACAGAACATCTTGCTTCAAGTTTTTCTGCTGCATCATTTCGAGAACTGCGCTCCCAAAGCCACCACACACTGTATTTTCTTCAAGGGTGACTACCAACTGAGCCCGCCGTATCCACTGCGTGAGAAGTGCTTCATCGAGAGGCTTCACAAATCGAGCGTTGATGGAAGCAGTACTGATTCCTTTTTCCTTAAGAAGAGCTTGAGCCTGAAGCGCTGTTTGAACAGCAAAGCCAACGCCCACTAAAAGTACATCGACAGCTTCGTAGTCTGCTTGGAGTAATTCCCCTTTACCGATGGGAAGTGATTTAAGTTGCTTGTCTAACGGAACTCCCACGACTTCACCTCGAGGGTATCTAAAGGCAATCGGACCGCTTTGATGCTCTACTGCAGTTTTCACCATGTGCTGAAGTTCGTTCTCATCTTTGGGAGCCATGATGACAAATCCGGGAATCGCTCGCAAATAAGTGAGATCGAAAGCGCCTTGATGGGTGACTCCATCCGCTCCTACCAGCCCCCCGCGATCCATTGCAAAAATAACTGGTAGATTTTGAATGCCTACATCATGGATGCATTGATCGTAAGCACGCTGTAAAAAAGTAGAATAGATGGCGGCAACTGGCCGAAAACCTTCAGTGGCAAGTCCAGCTGCAAAAACAACGGCATGGCCTTCCGCAATCCCCACATCGTAGGTTCTTTGTGGAAACTCTTTTTGAAACTTATTGATGCCGGTCCCACTGGGCATGGCTGCGGTGATGGCGACAATCCGTGGGTCTTCTTTGGCCAGACGGATCAAAGTATCAGCAAATACGTCTTGGTAGTTGGCCTTTTTCGGGCCAGAAGGCTGAATGCCTTGCTCGATGCAAAAGGGAGTGACTCCATGGTACTTCAGCGAATTCTCTTCAGCGAGCTTGTATCCTTTTCCCTTCTTCGTGAGGACATGAACTAAGTAAGGTCCGCCTTCGGCGCCTTCACTTTTCACGAAGGATAAAGCCTCCACGAGCGCTTCCACATCATGTCCATCAATAGGTCCCATATACCGGAAACCAAAACACTCAAATAACATTCCGGGAGTGAAAAAGTTTTTCATGCTTTTTCGGGCTCGTGAAGCCAGTTTGGAGAGATCCATTCCGTGATGAGCAATGGAATCAACAATGGCTTTTAATTCTTTTCGTAATCGATTGTATCCAGGATGTACGAGCGCATGATTTACAAATCGATTGAGCGCTCCCACGTTGGGATCAATCGCCATGTCATTATCATTCAAGACTACGACTAAGTTTTTTGTAGGAATGTGCCCCGCACTATTCAAAGCTTCGAAAGCCAGGCCGCCTGTCATGGACCCGTCTCCAATAACGGCAATCGCTAAGTTTTTAGAACCGCTCAACCGAAGCCCTTCAGCAATCCCTACTGCGGCAGAAATCGAAGTGCTCGCGTGTCCGGCACCAAAGTGGTCAAATTCACTTTCCGCACGGCTTGTGAAACCACTTAAGCCCTCATGTTGGCGGATGGTGTGAAACCGGTCCTTACGACCCGTTAGAATTTTGTGGGGATAAGCTTGATGGCCGACATCCCAAACCAACTTGTCTTTCGGAGTTTCGAAGACATAGTGAAGCGCTACTGAAAGCTCTACCGTGCCCAAATTCGAAGAAAAATGACCGCCTTTTTGGGAAATCACGTCCAGGATGAGTTGGCGGACTTCATCACTCACCGTTTTGAGCTCGGTAAGCCGTAAACGGCGTAAATCCTGAGGCCAATCAATGTGGTCTAAAATCTTCTTCACCCTTACTGTTTCCTGTTACGTATGAACTCAGCAATATCCCTGAGCGCTTGGGATTTGTCACCCCAAGCTTCCACAGAATGGAGGGCAGTGTCCACAAGTTGATTGAGTAAATCCTGCATTTCGGCCCGGTTCATCAGCTCGCTATAGGCAGGCCGGGCTTTTTTTCGGGGGCCTCGCGAATACCTTCCATTGGAATCAGCATCTAAAATGTCATCGGAGATTTGAAACGCAAGCCCCAAGGCACTTCCATAACGCCTTAATAATGCTGTCTTTTTTTCCGCAAGCCCCAAGAGCCTTGCTGGCAAAAGGACAGAAGCTACAATCAAAGCACCCGTTTTATGAATGTGAATGAACTCCACTTCAGGCAAATTGAATTGGGGCTGTTCCAAAGTGATATCAATGAATTGCCCTCCCACCAAACCGCGGACCCCCGCAGCCGAAACGAGGAGTTCTAGAGCGGAAACTACATGAGCTTCAGTGAAGTCGGGGGCATCCTGAAGCCGAGCCAATTGCCCGAAAGCTTCCGTAAGCAAAGCATCCCCCGCAAGAATAGCGACTGCCTCTCCAAATTGTTTATGACTCGAGGGCTTACCCCGACGAGTATCGTCGTCATCTAAAGCAGGTAAATCATCATGAATGAGAGAATAAGTATGAATGTACTCCACGGCGAGAGCCGCTGGGAGCACTTGTTCTACACGCAGGCCTAAACACTCAGCACTCGCAAGCGTCAATAAAGGACGGAATCTTTTCCCTCCCCCTGACAAACTGTATTCCATTGCATCTATGAGCTTAGAAAAGCGCTGCGAAGACGTTTTTCGGTAGTGATTGAGACTCTGTTCAATCCCCTGATTGACTTGTTCTGCCCAATGATTGGCGTGGGACGATTGAAATTTCACAACTAGCCCCCATGCACAGGTTATGGCGTTTTTTCAGAAACCTCAAAAGGGCTTGTTTGAAACTCTCCGGAGGCATTCTGCATCAGCAATTCAACTGTTCTTTCAACTTCTTCCAATTGCTTCAAGCACTCGCGGGACAGAGCAACCCCCTTTTCGAAAGCTTTCAATTGGGCCTCTAACGGGGTGTCCCCGGTTTCCAGCTCACCCACAATTTTTTCTAATTCTTTCAAAGAGGTTTCAAAAGAGACTTTTTCTTTAGTTTGGCTCATAGGTCGCTGAGAATAGGGGACCGAGTCCCGATCGTCAATCCAAGGGCGCTTTAAATTGACAACCCCGTGGAAAAACCGATAAACGTGAAACGTTTTCAGATAGATAGCACCCTATGCAAAATCGTTGGATGACCGGCTTGGGCTTAGTGTTTTTAGCGCTAAACCCCGGCTGTTTTTTGAGTCGAGGCACCGCTCCCAGTACTTGGAGAACGGATGCGATTGTAATTGGCGAGCTCAGTTCGATGACTGGAGCCGAAAGTGCGTATGGCCTCTCTACCCATGAGGGCATTGCCTTAGCCGTGGATCAAGCCAATCAGCGAGGTGGCATCCACGGAAAAAAAATTGAAGTGATCACGCGTGACACCCAAGGGAAAACCGAAATCGCGATTTCTCAGGCCACGCGTCTCATCACGGAGAACCGAGTTCAAATTCTATTAGGTGAAGTAGCCAGTGCCCTATCGTTGGCGATTGCTCCCGTGGCTCAATCCTATCGAGTGCCGTTGATTAGCCCTGCCAGCACACACCCAAAACTGACCAGCATGGGTGATTACATATTTCGCAGCTGTTTCATTGAGCCTTTTCAGGGTTCTGTGATGGCCAAGTTTGCAATTGATCACCTCAACTTAAAGAAGGCCGCTATTTTGCGAGATCAAGAAAGCGAATACAGCCACAGTTTAGCTAATTATTTCTTAGAGGATTTCAAGCAAATGGGAGGACGAGTTGTTCTAGATATTGCATACTCTCCACGAGACAAAAGTTTCAAACCCTATTTGAACCAGATCAAGGCATCTAAACCCGATATCATTTTTATTCCGGGGTACTATCGCCAAGTGGAACAGATAGCTCGCGAAGCTGCAGAGCTCAATTTACGAGCCACACTCCTGGGAGGAGACGGTTGGGAAGGCTCTTTATTTGCGCCCATGGCAAAAACGCTTCCTTCAGGAGCTTATTTCAGCACACACTTTTCAATCGATGATCAAAACCCGGCAGTTCAAGCTTTTGTTGCTCAGTTTAAAGACCGCTACGGCAAAGCCCCTAATGCACTCTCGGCTTTGGGTTACGATGCTGCACGGATTGCCTTGAAAGCCATTGAGAAAGCACCTTCGCTCTCTCCCTCGGATATTCGAGAAGCGCTTTCAGAAACCCGCAACTTTGAGGGAGTCACTGGCATGATCTCCATAAACAAAGACAGAAATGCGGTAAAGCCAGCCGTAGTTCTCCGAGTAGAACCCTCCGGAGGGGTTTCTTATATTTCGAGCATTAATCCGGGGTAGTCGTTGTGGCAGGTTCCAAGAGTACTCGCTCCAACCGATAAATTTTATTTTTGTGATCGAGGCGATTAGCACCTTTCACTCGAATGCCTTCCAATTCCACTTCCCAATTATCGCCTGGCGCAAGGTATCCATTTAGTTCGTAAGCCTTCTCGTAGGCTCGCTTCAAAAAGGCTTCGACTGCTTCGTTATTTTCAACATCCAAAGCAAACCAGGTTTTGCCTTCATTTCCTTTGTAATCAAAAGTTATTTTTCTAAGCGCAGGCCCCATTTTTTCTTCTTGCACAATTCGCCCTTTGCCTTCAATTCCGGATCTGAATTCCGAAGCTGAAAGAGAGCCGCCAAACGGAGTGACTTGGGCTTGGGATCCTAACAAGCTACTAGAAACCTGAGGCAACTGAGGTCGGTAAGGATCCTCAGGCAACGACAGTCGTGTTCCTTTTTCCGCAGCTTCACGATACCGTTTGATATCCGCTAGCAGTTCATTGGCATTCCAACTTTTTCTTTTAAGTTCTGCAGGTTCGGTGGGCATTTCTTTTAATTCTTTTGCAAGCCAATGTTTTCTCGCTTCGTAATATTCGGGATCCGTTTCTTTCAACTGGCTGAAGATTTGTTTCCAGGCCAAGAGTTCCAACCCCTGCCACTGATCTAAAATTCGAGTCGCGCTGGCCTCATCTTTCAAAAGTTGCGGCAAATGCTTTTCTCCGACCCAATCTCTAAAAACCGCATTGTTTTCGGCCAGTACTTTGAGCTCTAAACGAGCACTTTTCTTTTTTTGCTCATTCGCTTTGGAATAATCCACACCTGCAAAATCTAAAAATAAGCGATTCAATAGGGGGCCACCGCGAGGATCTCTCGAATCAAAAATAAAATGGCCATACCCTTCCACCACATCAATTTCAATGTGTGGAATTTTTTCTTTTGTCCAACCTAAGGCTTCATTGAAAGTGTGCTCCGGAGTCACAGTGAGTTTTCTTACTAAGCCAGCATTTCCTAATTGATTGGGAAAGGGACCTGAAGGAGTGACTCGACGAACGCCTCGGGGCAGCTTTTTATCTTCCGAACTCGGAGGTGGCCACCATTCGTCTTTTTCACCCACCACGAGCTTCACTTGAACATCGGGAGAAATTCCTTTCAGGTGCCAATCGCTTTGCTCAGCTATTTTTCCTGCCCAGTCGCCCCCGGCTGGGTTGTCCTCTACTTTTTGATCGCCTCCAATGTGCTCCATGCCCGGTGTAGTGACTTTCTCATACATCCATTCGTGAGAGGGGCTTTTTCCCCAAGCTCCCGAAATCAGAAACAACCCGCCCCCCTGCAAGTCTTTGGGGTATTCGGCCGCGAATTGGAGTGCTACTTCTGGTCCGAAACTGTGGCCTACCAAGTAGATGGGCTTCCCTGATTTTTTCAATTCTCTCACGACTTCACGAAGCCACTTCATGAATTCGGCTTTATCTTTGAGCCGTTCTTCACCAGGGTTTGAAGCATGAAAAGGCAAGTCAATGGCAACTCCGGCAACCCCTTGCTGAGAAAGGTAATTCATGTTGTGAATAAAATTACGACCGCTGGATTTAGCAGTTCCTGATCCGTGGAAAAACAAAGCAACGGCTTTTGCAGAGGGATCGATCAAGGGCACTGACCCGTCTTTACCGGGTTCAGAGGCCGTATAATAAAACGTCGTTTTCAGTTGGGGATCCCACTTCTTAAACAGCAAGCCTTCGGAAATGGTGGTGTCTCTGCCACGCAGTAGCGCTACTGGGTCTTTAGAAAAGCGCCGGGCAGCTACTTCCAAGCCTGCTTTTCTAAGGACGTGTTGGCAGTTTTCGGTGGAGTTGCCGAAAGCTAGCCCGGTAAATATCCAAATAAAGGGTAAGAGGTGAGCCATAACCATCCTTTACGTATCGGTTTTTATGACGGGCCGCTTTACCGGAAGACTGTAAAAGTTCTGTAAGAGCCCCAGAGCTCGTGCAAAACAAGAGAACAGGGCAAAATATCTATATATTCATATATTTACGTATTATTAGATCCAGCTCATTGTGTATACGTCTGACTCTTCACTGCGAGATTCCTCATTGTGAAAAAGTTTGAGCCACTTTGAAATCGGCACTTCAATTGCTTCTTCTTCGCCCAACCAGGAGAACCCCAAACATGAAACACCCTTTAATCTTTTCCCTTTCAATTCTATTGGTGAGCGGAACCAGCTTTTCAATCGACCAACACCAATCTCAAACTTCAGCACCTAAAACGCGAGAAACCGTAAAATCTGAAAAAGAAGACAAGGAACTTTTAGCAACACTCGGAGCAGATACTTCGCCGAGTGGGTATCGTAAGCTGTTTATTTTTTCATCTGAAAAACTCACTGAAGTGGAATACAAAGTAGGAGCGGCTGAAAACTGGAGCCGTATGAACAAAGCTACGAGCCCCACTCACGAAGCTTTTGGAACTGAGAGTTTTTTACCTTCAGCGCCCGGACAGAAGTATACCGTCCGTGGGATTCGCCCAGACGGAACCCGAGTGACCACGCTTTTAGAAGTGGATCCAAAAGATGGGACAGTGATTTCAACAAAAATCATCCTAGAGGAATCGAAAGAAGCAGTCGACGCTGAGAAAAAAACCAGACCTATGGATTCGAGCAGTCCAGCGGACTCCTCATACGCTTCCAGCGGCGTCCTCATGCGCGCACAGAGCAATATTGGACGCTGTTTAGGCAATGGCACTTGTGCTGCTCTAGCAGGTGGCTCTCGTATCGGACAAATCAGTGGAGGTGGCAATTATCATCAAGTGCAACCTGGACAAGTTTTAAGATTTTCTCCGGGTTCTTCGTTCTCTAGCAGCATGGGCCGTTTCACTATTAGCAGCCAAGGACATTATGTGGTTGTTGAATCTATTAACCCAGATGGCTCGTTTACTTTTCTCCATCAGAATTGGGCCGGCGGCAGCAGTCACGGACAAACTGTGAGAAGAGATACCGGAAATCTTCGTACTCTCAATGGATCAGCAACTATTTACACTGGAAATTAGTGGATCACGAACCGGAGGGGTTCGAAAGCCCATGGATTAAAGTGCGCTCTTCGTCTCGAAAGAGTACCACTATTTTTCCATTGGTTTTCACTTCCTCCACAATGCCCAGACCAAACTTACTGTGTTGGATGACATCGCCTAACTGAAAGAGGGTGTGGACCTGATAAGGTTTCATAGGAGCTTGTTTTTTCGTGGCCATTTTTTGCTCCCAATATTCAGAATGTTTTACAAATGTACTTTTGGGTTTGGCTGCACGAGCAAGCCCGGATTTAGCAGGAGCAGAAGCACCCCCTAATCGATAGTTGTGTTCGCTTTTGCAGGTTTTGCAAATCACCCGAGCTGGCTTGCCCCCCACCATCGCCATGATCACGTGAGCAAGCTCCCGTTTGCATTTTCCACAATGGGCTAGCACATCGCCCCCTACTTTACTGGGCCCGTATAAATTCATGGTTTCAACTCCCTATCCAGTGTTATCCTATATGGGTCTGCTATGAACTTAAAGACCAAGTTAACTTTGATTGTTCCGGTTGTTGTGATTCTAGCCATCATCATTGCTTTTTCCTTTCTGTCTTCTGATCTGGTCATTCAAGGTGAAGTAGAAAGAAATAACTTATTCACTCCTGAACTGGAACTTAGGCTTGCTGATGGACAGCAGGTCAATTTGTCCAGTCTCAGAAGCTCTCCAGTGTTATTGAATTTTTGGGCTACTTGGTGCCAACCCTGCCTGGATGAAATGCCAAGCCTCGCAGCCTTAGAAAAACGGTTTGGCTTTGGAAAACTACTGCTTTTGGCCATCAATATCCAAGAGACGCCTCGAAATGAATTAGCAGAAAAACTGGAAGGATTGACGTTACCAAAAAATCTTATTTTCAATGTGAAACGTTCCCAGATTTCTGCCTATAAACTCGAGGGACTGCCATACTCGGTTTTATTGAATAAAAAAGGAATACCCCTCAAAACTTACGAGGGCCGCCAAGCGTGGGATTCTCCCCAGATGATTCAGGAGCTCGAAGAGCTCATTCAAAAATAACCCATGGATACTGATGAGAGTTGAAAAGTGACATCGAGAACCTGCAGCTTATCTTTTCGGTTGGGAATCTTTGTTCTATTCATGGTTGCTTATGGGATTTTGTATGTGATCCCCAATTTCTTTTATGCGGAACCTGCCCAGGAATTGCCTTTGCTCTGGATAGACCGTGCTTTGCCGCTCATGCCCTGGACGTTCCTCATCTACACTTCTGACTATTTTGTTTTTGTCATTGCCCTTTTCGTAATGAAAGACCGAAACCAGTTTTTGTCATTTGCACGCATGATGTTTGGGGTTCTTTTCATTTGTGGCTTGTTTTTTTATTTTTACCCAACGACTTATCCTCGGCCCGAATATTTACCCCAGTCCAATCGCCTACTAGAAGCTGTCATGCAATTTGTAGCCGCTGCTGACTCACCGCGTAATTGCTTTCCGAGCATGCACGTAGGGCTGACTGCGGTAGCCACTTGGGCCTTCCGCTACCAGGGCCCCAAGGTCTTCTGGGTTTTTGTAGTTTGGTCTTTGGCCATTTTTGTTTCGACTCTGACTACTAAGCAGCACTATTTCTTGGATATTCTTGGGGGTTTGGCAGTAATGGGAACTATTGCCACCCTGGAAAATGCCCTCTTTTCCCGACAAAAAATAGCTGCCTGGCTGGCCCCCCTTCTTCGAAAATCCGACAACGGCCGATGATTGTATAACCCCCTCAGCTATGTTAGTGCTGAGCGTTAATGACACCTCTCAGTCTCAAAGCTTTGGTCCTTCAAGAACTGGCCACGGATCAGTGGGATCACGATGTGACCAGCCAGCTTTTGGAAGACCGCTCCACTTCTCGCACGCAAGCTCTAGTATTTTCAAAAGCAGCCGGTCGATTCTCTGGAATTGCCGTTCTAGAAGCCTTACAAGAAATCTTTAAAAACCAAGTGACGTTTTCATGGAACCTGGTTGAGGGTTCACCTCTGGAGCCTCAGTCCCCAATAGTGCATTTAACCGGACCTCGAACACTCATTTTGAGCTTAGAGCGTACATTGCTCAATTTTTTGGGACTCTCCTGTGGAGTCGCTACTGAAACGGCCCGATTTGTTGAAGCGGTGAAACCATTTCCCACGCGCATTCTAGCGACTCGAAAAACAGTGCCTGGGTTGAGAGCGCTGCAATTGCAAGCAGTCGTCGCGGGAGGCGGTTTCATTCACCGCAGATCCCTCTCAGATGGAATTCTCATCAAAGAAAATCACCTCGCTCATGCTTCAGAAGCCCTACTTTTAGAAAAAGCCCATCAAACGCGTTCTCCCCTCCACGGAATAGAAATTGAAGTTCAGAGCTTTGATTCATTAGAACGCGTTCTTGCTAGCGCATTCGCTCCCACTGTGATTATGCTAGATAATATGACACCCGCGGAAGTGGCTCGCGCTGTGAAGATGATTCGCTCTCAACTTCCCCAGTGCAAAGTGGAAGCTTCGGGTGGGGTCACTCTCGAAACGGTTCGACATTTAGCGGAAGCTGGAGTGGATTTCGTCAGCGTTGGCAAACTCACTCACTCAGCACCCAACCTCAATCTTTCATTGGATTTCACGGCATGAATCCATCTCAAGCACCCATTTTAATCATCGGTTCGGGGATTGCGGGATTATCCACTGCCATCGCTCTTGCTCAACAGGGTATTGAATCACTCATCATCACAGCCGCCAGTGAACTACCAGAAACAAATACCGCTTACGCTCAGGGTGGAATTATTTACCAAGGCGAAGACCGCGAAAATGATTCACAAGCGCTTGAAAATGACATTATGAAAGCTGGGGGCAACATCAATTATATCCCAGCGGTTCGGCAACTGATTAGCGAAGGCCCTCGGTTGGTGGAAGAAATCCTCCTGAAAAAAGCCAAAGTGCCTTTTGATAAAAATGAGGGACACGAACAGTACCATCTCACTCGCGAAGGCGGACATTCCGCAACTCGGATTATTCATCGCGCAGATGAATCAGGAAAAGCAATTGAAGAGGCCCTGCTAACTTATGCGCAGACTCTGCCTCAAATCCACTTCCAAGCAGGGGCAACTGCTGTCAATTTATTGATGACTTCATTTCATGCAAGCGATCGCATGCTTCGTCACGCAGAAGCTAGGTGCTTTGGTGCTTTTGTCTACTTTCAGAAAACTAAGAACGTCGAACCCATTTTTTCACCCCACACTGTTTTAGCAACGGGAGGAATTGGCCAACTATTTCTTCATAGCACGAATGGTAAATTTTCTCGGGGAGACGGCATTGCGCTAGCGCATAGAGCGGGTTGCCGTTTAGAAAATTTAGAATACGTTCAGTTTCATCCCACCACTTTTTTTCAAACTTCCGGACCTCGCTTTCTGATTTCGGAGAGTTTACGGGGAGAAGGTGCCATTCTCATCAATCAAAAAGGAGAACGCTTCTTAACCAAGCGCTTACCTGGTCTTTCCATTCCAGAACTCGCACCCCGCGATCAAGTCGCTCAAGCGATTCACGAAGAAATGCTGGCCACTGGGGCTCCCTGTGTTTTTCTTGATATCAGTCACAAACCAGCGGCTTGGATTCAAGAGCGATTTCCCTTCATTTACAAAACCTGTTTGCGCTTTGGCATCGACATGACCCAGCAACCCATTCCTGTTGTTCCGGGAGCCCATTATCACTGCGGTGGGATCTGGACGGATCTCGAAGGTAGAACTTCTATTTCAAATTTGTGGGCTGCAGGAGAAGCTGCGTGCACTGGGCTTCATGGCGCGAACCGACTAGCGAGCACCTCGCTTCTTGAGGGCTTGGTCTGGGGATCACGTGCAGGTGAAGCTATTTCTCAATCGCTCCGGCGGCATGGCTTACCTGAAATTCCAGATATTGAACCTTGGAAGAGTGAAACAGGAAGTGTGGATCCTTCTTTTTTACACCAGGATTGGCTCACGCTGAAACACACCCTGTGGAACTATGTGGGTTTAGTCAAAACACAGCTCCGCTTGGAACGGGCCCAGGGGATTCTGAATGAATTATCAGCGGGCATTGATAGTTTTTATAGAAATGCAGCGCTCAGTGATGAATTGATCGGACTACGCCATGCTGCTTTAGTGGGGCGTCTGATTGTGAAAGCCAGCCTTCGTAATCGGCGTTCTCTTGGGTGTTACCTGCGAGAAGAAAATAGTATTTGAGTGGAGTCACCGATGGACTTAGAAAAAATTGCTCAACTAGAAAAGCTTTCGGAAGAAGAGCTTACTTCTCGTATTCGAGAGATCAGAAAACAACACGGCAAAAACATCTGTTTGCTGGCTCATCTCTATCAACGCAAACGCATTACAGAGCTCGCAGACTTTGTGGGGGATTCTTACGGTCTTTCTAAGTCGGCTGCTCATTTTGAAGGCGGAAAATTTATCGTCTTTGCCGGTGTTCGCTTCATGGCCGAAAGTGCGCGGATTTTGGCGCGCCCAGAGCAAGCAGTATTACATCCGGATCCCGAAGCCGGTTGTCCCATGGCTGACATGGCTTCTCTCCCCCAAGTAGAAGCGGCATGGGAGCATTTGAAAAGCGGACCGGCCCTCACGCCGATCACCTATATGAATAGCACTGCGGATATTAAGGCATTTTGTGGTGAACGCGAAGGCACTATTTGCACTTCGAGTAATGCTCTGAAGTCATTTGAGTGGGCCTTTTCAAAATCAAAACGTATTTTCTTTTTGCCCGACGAACACCTCGGAAGAAATACAGCGCTCAAGTTTGGAATTGATCCTTCAGAAATTGCCATTTGGGATCCGGAACAGCCAGAGGGTGGCAGTCCCGAGGAATATGAGGACGCACGAGTGATTCTTTGGCGGGGCTATTGTCCTGTCCATATGAAGTTCACGGTGAGAGATATTGAGCATGTCCGACGCTTTTACCCAAAAGCTAAAGTACTCGTACATCCTGAGTGCACTTCTGATGTAGTAGCTCACTCGGACTTCGTAGGAAGTACGGAAGCCATCCGACAATATGTGGCCAAATCTACACAAGCGGGCGACCAAATTTTTATTGGAACCGAAATCAACTTGATTCAAAACTTAGCAGCTCAGTACCCCGACCGTATGGTGACAAAGCTCCATCGATCGCTCTGTTTAACCATGTACCAAATCACCATGGGACGACTCCTCTATACTCTGGAAAACTTAGAAACCTTTGAGCGAGTTGAAATACCGGAATCGGTTCAACACTATGCAAAAGTAGCGCTGGACCGTATGCTGAGCCTGCAAGGCTAATCGATTGGGTGCGTTAAGCACATCAAAGTTGGGATCTTAATTCTCGTTAACGCTTTTGGTCTGAGGCTTCTCAGGCTTTTTTAAAAAGTATTCGATAATAATATAGATTCTTTTTTCCACTATTTTCCATCAACAACTTATTTCGTCGGGTTTTCCCAGGGAGGGGAAATTTATGAAGCTTCTCGTATTGAGCAGTCTTTTCTCTACACTCTTATTCTCGGCAACACCTACACAGTTTGATTTAAGAAACTGGGAAGGAAAATCTTACATCTCACCCGTTAAAAATCAGAGCGGCGGAACTTGTTGGACGCACGGAACCATGTCCGCATTGGAAAGCAATCTTCAACTCACAGGCGAATGGTTCAAAAATGAAGGAACCGAAATTGCAGATTTAGCGGAATATCACTTGGATTGGTGGAACGGATTCAATCAACATTACAATCCCGATGCCTCTGGAGGCGGCCTCACGGTCCACCAAGGCGGGGATTACCGAGTTGCCAGTGCTTACTTAGCCCTGGGTGGAGCCGTCAGAAACAGTGATGCTCAAAGCTATTCTCAAGCGCCCAAAAAGTTTTTGGACACCTACCATACTTACTATGTTCGTGACATTGAGTGGTTTGATGTCGGTGCCAATCTCGAAAATATTGAGGGTGTGAAAACGGCGCTCATGGAACACGGAGCTATGGGCACTGCGCTCTGCTGGGCAGGTTCTTTTTATAACTCCTCTTCGAATACATTTTATCAGTCCCCTTCTAGTGGACGAGATGCTAATCACGCAGTAGCAATTGTGGGTTGGGACGATAACAAGAAGACTGGAGCTCCCAGGCCTGGCGCTTGGCTCATCAAGAACAGTTGGGGCCCCAGCTGGGGCAATGGCGGATATTTTTGGATTTCCTATTACGATAAAGTGGCGGGCCGACATCCAGAGATGGGCGCGGTTTCTTTCCAAAATGTAGAACGCTTGAAATACCGTCGTATTTACAGCCATGATAACCATGGCTGGAGAGACACTAAGAAAGATGCATTTGAAGCGTTCAATGCTTTTACTGCTCAGGGCACGAGTGGCAACCGAGAAACGCTCAGCGCTGTGAGTTTCTATACAACGGAAGACCAAACCGAATATGCCATCGATGTCTATGGAGCTTTTGAAAATGGGGAGCTCAAAAATGTGTTGAGCCGCGCCATTGGCGTTCAAGCTCGCAAAGGCTTCCACACTTTGGATTTAGAAATGCCTGTAAGTTTAGAACCTGGGCAAAAATTCTATGTCTCTGTGAAAGTTTCTCGCGGGGGTCACGCTTTCGATAGAACATCGAACGTGCCCGTGCTCTTAGGCAGCGAAGGCCGCGTGACAGTGAAATCTGCTGCAAAACCAGGCGAAAGCTACTTCCAAAAAGACGGGGCTTGGGTAGACCTGACTTCGTTTAACGATTCCGCCAACTTCTGCATTAAAGCACTCACGCAGTGATGGCGAATCGTGGAGTGCCTGTCACCTGCGACGATCCTCCCTCGGAAACTTGCAGGTGATGGGCACTGAGGGTTTTTTACGGCAATGGCTTCTTGTTCTTTTTAATTTCCAATTGAGTCACTAAATCACCCGTAGGAATACCATTGGCCACCACTACGTGGGCCAGTGGATCCTCGGTATCAAGTTCAAAGTTCCACACATCGACAGGCTGCTTATACGGCAATCGCGTCACTTTCGTGATTGCTTGCCCTTGCCCTTTTCCAAATAACTGATCCCCAGGTTTTAAGTCCAGTGTTTGCACCCACCCACGCTGAGTGAAAAATGGATGATCTTCTGTGACTTCAATCTGCTTACTACCCAGGATCACTGCATAGAGAGGTTTTTTCTCGGGCCCTTTCACTACTTTTCGCACACGAACTCCCGTGCCGTAGTGCGGATTGAAGACGTAGTCGTTTTCGCGAATATGTTGCACTTCCTTTTGCGAGCCATTTGCCATTTGTACTTTTGTAGCAGGCGCGAAGCAGCCTTTATCTCTTACACTGACTGCCGTATCAATCATGGTCACTTGACAAGACTCATCATCTGCTGGGCCTACCTCCACCCATAACAATGTATCTGATACATTCCATGAAGCCCGAGGAGTTCGTTCCACAACACACAAGTGATTATCTTTGCAAATCTTCTCCACACCAAAAGTACGACCAGTAGAGAGCTCCTTCACAGATTCCTCATACTTTCCTGGCACTGCTTTGGTGGTAACTCCTCCTGAATGACTCATTGTTTTACCAATGACGGCCTCCGCTTCACAAACGGCGTCTTCATCCAAATAGGTTCTTCTATTTCTACCCACTCCAGTAGTTCGCATCACCCCTTCAACCTCTTTGGAAAGACACAAATCACCCGAGGAATATTTATCCACGGAATCAATCTCTAGGACAGGGCAAGAAGTGGCGCAGGCTGCCTCGCTCAGATATCTGATACTTCTTTGAGTGGGTGTTTTTCCACCTTCATCAAACCAATCTAAGTTGGAGGCGACTTCAAAGGTTGACAGGGTTCTGGAATTATTCACTTTGTCGATCTTGTCGTGTACTCGATTCACTTTATGCTGAAACATGACTTCCCATTGGGCGCCTTTTTTAAACTTGACTTCATTACTCATCAGCATTTGTGAGCGACTCACCACCATACATGTCCCAGCGTTGGCATTCACATAATCATCCGCATCATGCCAAAGAATCGGGCCAGTGAGGCTCCTCGCGCCAGCTACACACGCGGTTTTTCCAGCAACAGTCCCGACTTGTTGTCCACAAGGACAATATGTAGTCTGAATTTCATTTTGAGTGATTGTTTCCCGGGTTTTGCAAGTTCCGTTCTTTCTCTTTACCAAACAGTTGGGGCCTTGCACCTGCTTTTGAATTGTCTCATTGTAGGAAGTATTTTGAAAAACATCATAGTAGGAATTAAACTTCCACACATCTACTTTGAGATTTTCTTTGTAATCCGGATTAGCGAAGCGACAGGGCTGAATAGCATAGAACATAGTACTGGGACGACTTTCGGTGCCACACTGTCCTTCTCCCCGCGCTATCGCCTCTAAGTTTTCTGCCCCTAGGCCGTTTTTAGTAAATGGAATCGAAGCAGATCCTCCACTGAGCGCTACGGGCGTGCCCATGATACTGGCTGACCCCACGGGATCTTGACAGGATAAGGTGACTGTTGCCGACTCCCCAGGTTTTACTTTCACAGGTGAAACCGTGAGCGAACATCGAGGCCCGGGACTCGGTGCACAAGCTAAAGTAGTAGAACATGTTGACCGACCCCAACGGGAACTCACTACTGCTTCCAGCAGCTCTGAATTGGGTGTGTTCTTTTGGTAGGTCATTGTCCCACTGCCATCTCTTGATGCTGAGAGCCCGATTACACGACCCGCAATGCTTGCAGTGTCCACACGATTGGTAGTTGTTAGAGTGAGTGTTGTACTTTGCCCACTTTGAATTTGGCTGGGGTTAGCAGACAGGAGACATGAGGGAGGCAGAGGAGTTTTCGGATACAATTGGCGAGTGCACGTGGCCGACCCTCCTGGCCCCGTTAACACAACTTTGTAGGTTTCCTCAGCGTCGCCACTTTTTCTCAGCACAGTTGAATAGGTCCCGATAGTAGCAGGACCAGGAATCGGTGAAAAACTAATCCCAATCGCGTCGTTGAGAACCGCTGAAGTCACTGTGTTTTTTGCAGTCACAGTAACTTGCACAGGTTCGTCCGGTTCTTGAGTGTCCGGACTCAATGACAGTGTGCATTCGGGCGGCCGCGGATTATAAAACTCAACTTCTACTTCGACTTCACCACAGTCCACCGTTTTATCAGTACGGAGTCCATAGACATGGCCCCGAACCGAGAAAATCCCCACTGCCACATCTGACGTGAGGGGCTGAACTACACGTTTAAGTTGTTTGGTATCAATTGCGGAAAAAGTCTGAGAGGCAATAGCTCTGAGCCCCGCATTCGAACTTTGTTCCGGATTTACCGAAAAAAATCTTCCATTTACACTGGCAGAACTTACGACACTGCTCGCCTGCAAAGTGACCTCTAAAGCATCTGTCGATCGGATCCGTTTAGACGACACCACCAGTTCACAGCTGGGCTCCGCAGGTGGTTCGATGGGAATCTCCGCTCGGATTTTACCAGCCTGAACTTCAATTTTTTCCACCAAAAGCGGAAACCGTTGATGAGGAATATACCTATTGAATTTGACCGGGACTGAGGCAATGAATTGGTCTCCAAATAAAGCTTCTTTACTTGAAAATAATGTATTGATTTCCGTTGGTGCGTTACTCATGAGATCTAAATGCCCCGACCCTATAAAAGCCAACTGGGGTTCTGCATCAGGCAATGATTCCTCCAATGAACCTAAGCCGCTCTCATCCAAGGATAAAACGGATGTGCCACGACTCTCTGAGGGCGTACATTCTGAACCCACCGCAGGAACTTTTCCAATTCCACAGCTCAATACGCCACCCAACAAGGTACAGGCTTGATCGCTTTGAACACGGTATTGGCTCATGGCAACGCAATCTTGTTTCCCCGGCGGCTTCACTCCCCGAACAAAACGTAAAGGCACGAGTGCTTTTTGGCCTGGGCTGGCCGCTCGGTTGATTTTCAATCGGGGTCTAGCGCCCGCTGCAATTTGTTCAGGAGTCGGGTACCTAGGAATGATCCAGAAAGGCCCTTTGGCATCTTGATTTTTTAGTTTTCCTTGAACCAGATCAAGAATGATCAGGTCCAGCGCAGAGCCAGAGACGTCCTGCGCGGATTTCACCGCCTGCTTCTGCAGCTGATTGAGACTCTCCGTGCTGGGTTCAGCAATAAGTAGATTGGTTAATAGGAAGATTGGGATCAGGTGATTCATTTTCATGGGCACTCCGCGAGCAAACGTTCTTTAAGTCAGGTGCCCCCAGAATAGCACAAAGGTGTTTTCACAATCTGCAACTCAATTGTGTGGACTTCTTCACAATCCTGAAAGTGATTGAAGAATTTAACTAAACTCGCCAAAGCAGTAGGGAAGCGCTTCGTAAGAACCTTGGCTTAAGTGGCACACGCGAAAGTGTTTACCCACTTCCAGAGAGCCCAATTGCTTTTCTAATCCCACTGCTGCTGCAGCGTTGAAGGTAACAGCGGCGATGGCTTCCGGAACGGTCATTTGCATTTGGGCGCAAGCGATAGTGGTCATCAACGGCAAATTTCTACTTGGGCAAGTGCCCGGGTTGAAGTCCGTGGAAATAGCCACTCGAGCCCCGGCATCGATGAGTCTGCGCGCAGGTGCGTAAGAAGTACCGGTAAACAACGAAGCTCCTGGGCACAATACCCCTACCGTCGCAGAATTCGCCAAAACACGAATTGCGGAATCTGTGATTTGCTCCAAGTGATCGATACTGGTGGCTCCCATTTGGACCCCAAGTTCGACGCCACCCAGGCTCGTGAATTGATCTGCATGCAACTTCAGCTTAAATCCAAAGCCCGCAGCTGCCTCGAGCATTTTTTTGGTCTGAGCCAAATTGAAAAAGCCTTCCTCGATGAAGCAATCAAAGAAGCTGGCTAACTTCAAACGCGCCACTTCTGGGATCCACTCCCGACAAATCACATCTACATAGTCATCTGCTTTTCCCTTAAATTCAGGTGGGACCATATGAGCGGGTAAAAACGTTGGAATCAGAATCACTCCAGAGGTCTCCTGCAAGGCTCGAATCGCTTCCAGCATGCGGCATTCACTCTCTAAAGTGAGTCCATAGCCACTCTTGATCTCGATAGTACCCACGCCGTATCTTTGAAAGCGCTCTAATTCATTTTGGGCATGGGTAATCAGTTGGGCCAGCGGTGTTTCCCGAGTGGCTCGGAGCGTGGTTGAGATCCCACCTCCCAATTGAGCAATTTGCTGATAGTTCTTTCCTTGAGCCCTCAACGCAAAGTCATGACACCGATCTCCCGCGTGCACTAAATGAGTGTGACAATCGATGAGTTCCGGTATCCACAACTCACCTGCTCCTGAATAAGCGTTGACGATTTCACCGTACTCCACCGGCATTTTTTGAGAAGGTCCAATCCACTCGATGAGATTGGTTTCCGAGTTCACGACCATGTTGGCATTTTCAATCGCGCCGAGATCCACTTCCTCTGGACGTCTTCCCTCTTTTCGTGCGACTCCAGCCAGAGTAAGGACTTGATCAATATTGTGGTAGAGAACTAAGTGATCTGTTTTCATTTTTTTAACATCGGAATATTGACGTTTCTTTCTCTGGCCACTTGATGGGCTTTCTCATACCCAGCATCTGCATGGCGTGCAACTCCCATTCCGGGATCTGAAGTCAGCACTCGTTGGAGTCTCTTATCCGCTTCAGCAGAGCCATCCGCAACTACCACCATTCCGGAGTGGATAGAATATCCTATCCCCACGCCCCCTCCGTGATGAACGGAAACCCAAGTGGCTCCATTCACAGAATTGATGAGGGCATTGAGAATGGGCCAATCTGCAATAGCATCACTGCCATCTTTCATGGCCTCTGTCTCTCGGTTAGGGGAGGCAACACTCCCACAATCTAAATGATCGCGTCCAATGACCAAAGGAGCTTTCACGCGCTTTTCTCGCACCAATCGGTTAAATGCTAAACCGGCAGCTGCTCGCTCCTGATACCCCAACCAACAGATGCGAGCAGGAAGCCCCTGAAAATGAATTTTCTCTTTTGCAAGGGTCAACCAGCGATGGAGTTCCTTTTTGTGAGGGAATAGTTCCATTAAAACTTGATCCGTCACATAAATATCTTCAGGATCTCCACTCAGAGCAACCCATCGAAAGGGACCTAGCCCTTCACAGAATAACGGTCGAATGTATTCAGGCACAAAACCTGAAATTTTGAAGGCATCCTGAATCCCCTGGGCCTGAGCCACCGCTCGAATGTTGTTACCATAATCAAACGTCGGAATCCCTTGCTTCAGAAAATCCAGAAGTCCTTGAACGTGCAATGCGATTGCTGCTTTGGATTGTTCGATGTATTCGTGCGGATTTTTTCTTCTGAGCTCTTGGGCTTCCTTCAAACTCATTCCCACTGGATAATACCCAGTGAGTGGATCATGAGCGGAAGTTTGATCGGTCACCAGATCGGGTAAAAATTTCCCAGTAGCGATTTTTGGAATGATCTCCGCTGCATTTCCAAGCAATCCAATAGAGATAGCCTTTCTTTCTGACAAGGCCTGCTGGATCGCTTTCAGTGCTGAATCTAAATCAGTCTCCATGCGATCGAGATAGCCGGTTTCCATCCGTCTTTTGATCCGCGTGACATCAAACTCAATTCCGAGGAAGCAAGCCCCATTCATTGTGGCTGCCAAAGGTTGAGCACCACCCATCCCCCCCAAACCGGCAGATAAAACCCATTTTCCTTTTAAATCTCCCCCAAAGTGGCGCTGGGCTGCAGCCGCAAATGTTTCATAAGTGCCCTGCACAATTCCCTGAGTGCCGATGTAAATCCAACTCCCAGCAGTCATTTGCCCAAACATCGTCAGACCACGTTCCTCAAGTTCTCTAAAAGTTTCCCATTCCGCCCAATGAGGAACCAGAAGAGAATTTGCTAAGAGCACTCGAGGTGCGTCCAAATGACTCTTGAACACAGCCACAGGCTTGCCCGATTGAATGAGCAAGGTTTCATCATTCTCCAGTTCCTGCAGAGCCATTACAATGGCATCAAAACAATCCCAGTTGCGAGCTGCTTTTCCAGATCCCCCATACACCACCAGATCTTCTGGGCGCTCCGCTACATCAGGATCTAAATTGTTCATCAGCATACGAAGTGCTGCTTCTTGTTGCCAGCCCTTCGTGTGTAATTCAGTTCCCCGAAAGGCACGGATATTTGAATGGGGAATTTTTATTGCCATAGCCCCTCTTTTTCCATCAATTGATATAATTCTCCGGAAGCTAGCCATTGGTAAACGGTCTCAATATCGGGATGTAAGTAACGATCGTGATCTAAGGGTTTCACTTTTTTCCGGAGCTCACGGAGGAGCAGAACCGGCCCCGGACCCGATTTCAAAGGCTTCCGCAGATCCAAAGCCTGACAAGCAGCTAGGGCCTCAATGGCTAGGACATAGGTCGTATTTTTTAACGCACTCTTGGCTTTCCGAGCTGCGATGGGGCCCATGCTCACATGATCTTCTTTTTCATTTGAAGTCGGGATGGAATCTGTCGAAGCCGGATGACTGAGAAGTTTATTTTCGGAAACCAACCCAGCCGCTGCTACATGAGGGATCATAAATCCACTGTTGACCCCTTCATCCTTCACAAGAAAGGCTGGCAGTGAACTAAAAGTAGGATCAATCAACTTAGCCGTTCGTCGTTCTGAAATACTCGAGAGTTCAGAGAGCGCCATAGCAAGGATATCCAAAGCAAAAGCGATGGGTTGACCATGAAAATTACCCTGTGAAATCAACTCCCCTGTTTTTGAATTCACTAAAGGATTATCAGTTGCGGCATTGAGCTCAATCGTCAGAGTTTCCCTTACAAATCGAAGCAGCTCTCGAATCGCGCCATGGACTTGGGGTACACATCGGAAAGAATAAGGATCCTGCACTCGATCACAGTTTTCATGGCTTTTTCCAATCTCACTCCCTGCTAAAAAGCGACGGATGAGTGCTGCGGTTCTTTGCTGCCCTGGATAAGGTCGCGTATCTTGTACCCAAGCAGTAAATGCCTTCTCGCTGCCTAAAACGCCGTCAAGACTCGCCGATGTGATGAGATCGGCTAACGACGTAAGCTCCTCAGCCTTTTTAAGAAGAATTGCTCCCAGAGCGGTCATTTGTTGGGTCCCGTTGATCAGAGAGAGCCCCTCTTTGGGACCTAACTCACAGGGCTTCAAGCCAGCTTTTTGTAGAGCCACTTGGCTAGACATTCGCTGTCCCTCATAAAAACAATCGCCTTCGCCAATCACTGTCAGCGCTAAATGAGCCAAAGGTGCTAAGTCACCACTGGCTCCCACAGAACCTTGAGACGGGATAACGGGATGAATATGATGATTTAAAAGTTCTACTAATAGTTCAACAATCGATAAACCGATTCCACTGAATCCCTTGGCCAGCACATTCGTTCGAAGCAATAAAATGGCTCGACTCTCTTCCTCCGTATGAACCTCCCCAATTCCAGAAGCATGACTTCGTATTAAATTCACTTGGAGCTGTTTGAGTTTGTCCGACGGGATAGTGACTTTGCTCAAAAACCCGAAACCCGTATTGATGCTGTAGACTTTTTCATTTTTCTGAACAGCAGTCTCAACAATTTTTCTGGAGTTGAGAATGTTCTGCCGAGCTACTTCTGTGAGGGATACCGCTTCTTTTCCAAAAACAACTCGATGAAAACTTTCAAGAGTTAATGTGTTGCCGTCCAATCCAATCATGGCTTACCCGGCTTCCGCAGCTTTTTTGAGTTTCGCAATTTGAGAACCATAATCCGAAGCAGAGAAGAGGCCTGTCCCAACTACTGCGATATCTACGCCTGCTGCATGAACTTCGCGGATGTTTTCGAGTTTAATACCGCCATCCATCTGGATTTTCACTGAAGTACCGCTAAGGTTTTTTTTCAATTCTCTTACCCGTTCCAACATGGGCTCAATGAATCTTTGCCCCCCAAAACCCGGGTTCACACTCATGACCAAAATAAAATCGCAGTGCTTGATTACACTTTCCAAAGAAAAAATGGAAGTTCCTGGGTTGATAGCGACGCCAGCTTTCATACCGAGGTCACGGATTCGAGTCAGCGTTCTTTGTATGTGAGGGCAGGCTTCCACGTGTACCGACAACCAGTTACAGCCCACTCGAGCGAATTCATCCAAATACTGATCAGCGTCAGAAATCATTAAGTGAGCATCGAAAGGCAGCTGGGTATGCTTTCGGACCCTTTCCAAAACAGGTGGTCCAAACGTGATATTCGGAACAAAGTGCCCATCCATAATATCGAAATGCAAAACATCGGCGCCTGCTTTTTCTAGGGCAATCACTTCTTGTTTGAGCTGAGACAGATCACTGGCCAGCAGGGAAGGCGCTATTTGCAGACCCGAAACCTTTTTTGAAGCTGCTGATTTCATGAGTCCCCATCATGTGCCAGGACATTGGTTCAGTCAATGGAAGGCCACCGGTAGCCCTTCAAAAAATCCTGAATATTCAGGCGTTTTCTTCCCTCTTGTTGGACTTCTAAAAGGGAAAGGGCCTGTCCGTCCCCACAACGTACGAATAGGTAACTCCTCCGGTCGGTCTCAACCGCCCCCGGACTTCCCTTTCCATGGGTCGATACCACTTGAGCCTTAAAAATACGTAAAGTTTCTCCATTCAACTGCATTTGCGCTATTGGCCATGGTTGGAAAGCTCGAATGGCATTTTCAATTTTTTGAGCAGGCCAAGCCCATTGGATATCCGCCTCCGACTTTTCCAATTTTGCGGCGTAGGTTGCAGATACCTCATCTTGTGGAATCAATGGGATCGAATGCTGCTCCATTTTTTTGAAGGCTTCCCAGATCAGCTCGCCTCCCAGTTCGGCTAACCGATGCAATAATTCGCCAGAAGTCTCCTCCCGTCCGATCGTCAGAGTCCTTTGCAGAAAAATATCCCCCGCATCCAACTTCTTCACCATTTTTTGAAGCGTGACCCCAGTTTCACGTTCTCCATTAAGAATAGCCCTCTGAACCGGCGCTGCACCCCGGTATTTGGGCAAAAGAGAAGCGTGCAGATTAAAACACCCTTGAGTGGGGAGCTTTAAAATCCCTTCTTTCAAAATTTGACCAAAAGCAACCACTACAATGAGATCCGGCTGGTATGTTTTTAACACAGCTACAGTTGGAGGCGCGTTGACATCTAAAGTTTCAAGAACCGTGAGGTCCTGGGTTCGAGCATACTGCTCCACTTCCGAAGCAGTGATGTGATGGCCTCTTCCCTTAGGTTTTGCTGGTTGGGTAACCACCAGAATTGGTGGGTATTCTTTCTCGCATAGAATTTCCAGAATACGAGCCGCTATTCCGGGAGTTCCCATGTAGATATATTTCAGCATCAATTACAATGTGACTGCTTTCTGAAGTTTCTTTTTGATGAGTCGTCTTTTCATGGGTGATAACTTCTCAACAAACAAAACCCCATCCAAGTGATCATTTTCGTGTTGAAGCGCAACGGCTAAGAGTCCTTGCGCCATCATTTCTTGAGCTTTTCCATTCCTATCCTGAAAAGATATCGTTATATTTTCGAATCGATCCACCTCTTCAGTTACTCCGGGTACACTCAAACACCCCTCTTCAAACGTTGTGGTTCCTTCCCCTCGGCTCAATACAGGGTTGATAAATTCCATCAGCTTTCCAGAAGATTCTCCGTGTTCCCCCAAATCAATTACAAAAAGTCGTAAGCTTTTTCCCACTTGGGGAGCCGCCAACCCAATGCCTTCTGCTGCGTACATCGTCTCTGCCATATCATCTAACAACTGGTGCAAGGACCCATCATACTTATCTACGGGTTGGGCCTTTAAACTCAATCGAGGATCTGGATATTTCAAAATCTCAAGTTTCATGACTTTTTTACCAATTTAATACTCGCCAGAGAAAGAAATATCATATTGGGTAACCAGGCCGCAACCAAGGGAGGAATTCGGCCTCCTTTCCCCACAGAAACGCTCATTTTTGAAAGAATCAAATAAATGAAAATGAGCAAGAAGCTGGCTCCAACCCCCTTAGCCGCTGACTGATTTTTTAGAGGATTAAGTGCAAAAGAAAGTCCCAAAAGAACAAAAATCAGCGGGGAAAACACATGGGCCACCCGCTCATGGTAGGCCACACTCTGTGCGGTCGTATCCACACCATACTGAGAACTCTTTTCAATGTATTTTCTTAAGTCACGTAATCTCATGGTCGTTTCTTCTACCTCAACGGTTTGAAAATCGCTGGGCTTTTCTGGGATGATGTCTTTTAACTCTGAAAAAGACGTGCTCTTAGGAAAGGGATTTTCTAAAGGATATTCCACGATAGTGCCCTTAAAGAGTGTCCATCCTCCCTTAAAATATCTTGCCCGATCAGCATGAATTTTTTTTACGACTTGAAAATCAGGTCCCAAAAAATAAAGATCCAATCCCTGCAATGTGTTTGATTGCGGATAAAAGGCCCCAACATAATAAATCATTTGGTGACTACGATACCAGAATCCCAATCGACTTCCCTCTATCGGCAACTGAGTGAACTCCTCTGGGGACTTCCCAGCTTCCAGATCTAATCGTCTCCTTTCAAACAGTGGGATCAAAGGATCAAAGAGCAAAAAAGCTACGGTGCTCATAGTAGCCACAGCCGCAATAAAAGTAGATGCTAATCGAATCTTACTGATCCCTCCCGCGTACAGTGCTAGCACTTCGTTAGAGCGTGCCATTGTGGAAATGACCAATAGAGTTGCCATCAGAGCAGCTACGGGAACGAATTGCTGAATCGCTTTTGGAACCTTGAAGAGATAAAGTTCCATGGCCCTGGAAAAAGAGGCGCCAGAACTCCAGAACTTCGACAAGAAATCAATGCCCACTGCCAGCGCAGAGATTCCTACCAAAACCAGTAGAAAATAAATGACCAACTCCTTAATTAGATATCTATCAAGAGTATCCATCACACTGGGTTGTGGGTTTCTAAAAGTTTTTTGAGCTGATCAATAGCGGGTGCAATCCCTGCAGGATTAGTTCCACCAGCCTGGGCAAAGTCAGGTCTTCCACCACCTCGGCCCCCAACGGTAGGCGCTAATTGCTGAACAATTTTCCCCGCATCCAACGGCCCCACCAAATCCCGAGTGAGTCCCACACACACGGCAACCCGACCTTCCGAACTTCCGAAAAGCAGCACTAACGTTTTTTCTCGACCTCGGTCCCGCAATTGATCAACCAAAGGACGCAAAACTTTGGGATCTAATTCGGCCACCTGCTCAACCACTAATCTCACTCCACGGATTTCTATTGCTGTTGAGTTCTCTTGGGAGCTGGCCTTCGGGGCTTGCACTGCTCTAATTTTTAGTTGCTCGTTTTCTTTTTGAAGGGCCTTTAACTGAGAAAAAGTGCTTTCCACTTTTTGAACAACTGCCCCTTCTTTCATGCCCACACGATTCTCAAGCTGTGAAAACAATTCTTCCCGCCGGGCCAAATATTCAAAAGCTTTTTCGGAGGTCACTGCCTCGATGCGACGCACTCCACTCGCAACCGAGCTTTCAGTTGTGATTTTAAAATAACCAATTTCAGAAATTTCCGATAGGTGGGTTCCGCCGCAAAGCTCGACTGAGATCGGATTTTTATCATCACCTACTCGGACGACTCGCACTTCGGCACCATATTTTTCGTCGAAAAATGCAAGTGCACCCTGTTTTACAGCTTCATCATAGGCCATTTCACGCACGGTAACTGGAGCTGCAGAAAAAATATGGGAGTTTACGGTCTCTTCAATCAGTTTCAGCTCCACTTCAGAGAGTGCTTTGGGAAATGTGAAATCAAAGCGGAGCCGTTCCGGATCGACGAGAGAACCTGCTTGCTTCACGCGATCGCCGAGTTTTTTCCGGAGCGTTGCATGGAGCAAATGGGTTGCCGTATGGTTTCGCATCGTCAATCTTCTCAAATGGGGATCAACACTCAAAGAATAGTCACTTCCCAATTTGAGCACTCCTTGAACACTTTTGAGATGCAGTACTGTTTGCTGCCCGACTTTAGTGGTGCTTTCGACACTGGCTTCAACGTTAGGACCCGTGATTTTCCCACGATCCCCCACTTGTCCACCCGATTCAGCATAAAACGGTGATCGGTCAAAAACAGCGTAGCCCTCGCCTTTCAGTTCCGTTACGGGGTCACCAACTACGTTACAGAGTACTAGGAGCTTACCCTCATGAGCCAGCTGCTCATAGCCCGTGAACACATGGGGTTTAGAAATTTTTTCTGTCTGCTTAAAAAGCTTTTCTTGAAGTTCTTTATCACTGCCTCGCTCTTTACTGCTCTGGGCGCGTTGTTTTTCCATTCGAGCTTCGAAACCCTGAACGTCAACCGAAATCCCGTGTTCTCGACAAATCACCTCTACAAGATCCAATGGAAAACCATAGGAATCATAGAGCAGGAAAGCTGTCTCGCCCGTAAGAACTTGTTGCTTCTTCAACTGGCTGGAGTTCAGGGCTTCTTCTAGCACACCGAGCCCGCGATGAAGTGTTTCATGAAAACGTTCTTCCTCTTCCCGGAGCAAGGTTTCCACTAGTTTTCTGTTTTTCTCAACTTCGGGGTAAACACTGCCCAAGACTTCAATTACCGAAGGAACGCATTTAAAAATAAAAGGCTGTTCCTGTCCCAATTTTTTTCCATACCGAATAGCTCTTCTCAAAATTCTTCGTAAGACATACCCTCTACCCTCATTACTGGGGATCACTCCGTCCGCCATCAGGAAAGCACTGGAACGCAAGTGGTCTGCTATCACTCGCATGGCTACGTCCATATTGGAATCTTTCCCATAGGGGATACCGACCTGTTGGGCTATTTTCTGAATGATGGGCTGAAATAAATCCGTATCATAATTACTATAGGTATTCTGGAGAACAGCTGATAATCGCTCTAAACCGGCTCCTGTATCAACGCTCGGCTTGGGCAGCGGTTCTAATTTTCCCGAAATATCTCGATTGAATTGCATGAAGACGAGATTCCAAATTTCGAGGAATCTTTTCCCGGCAGTATCGGTTCCTGGAGAGTTTGCCTTCCCGTAAGATTCGCCCCAATCATAATGGATTTCCGTGCAAGGACCACAGGGGCCAGTATCGCCCATCGCCCAAAAATTATCTTTTTCCCCTAGTTTTTCAATCCAATCGGCTCGAATCCCTAGTTGCTTCCAAAGCTCCAAAGCCTCTTGGTCTTCCTGGTAGACCGTGATTCGTAGTTTTTCTTTTGGGATTTTCAATTCCTCCGTGAGGAAATTCCATGCGAAGTGAATAGCTTCTTTTTTGAAATAATCACCAAATGAGAAATTACCCATCATTTCAAAAAAAGTGTGGTGACGCGGAGTGAATCCCACATTTTCTAGGTCATTATGTTTTCCGCCAGCGCGGACACATTTCTGAGCAGTCGTTGCTCGATGGTAACCCGGTTGAGAGATTCCCAAAAAAACGTCTTTAAATTGAACCATTCCGGCATTAGTGAATAAAAGAGTGGGATCTGCGGCAGGGATCAAACTTGAACTTTTTACTCGTTGGTGGCCGTGTTTCTCAAAGTATTTAAGAAACTTTTCTCTAATTTCACTGGATTTCATGAACAGTAGTCTATCCGCAACTCACTGAGTCGGCAACGAGTACTAAGGCCACAAGTCGCTCTGTTCAATTTCGCTGAGAAGTAATTCAACTGGGGATTGCTGTTTGACTGGAATCATGGCCTGAAACTGCTCAGTTGCCGGATTCCAAAGCTCAAGACTGCCTTCCGCTTTATCCTGTCCTCGGATTCGAATCCAAGTTCCATCCAGCCGCCGAAAAACAATCGTTTTAGATTCCGGATAAATTCCTTGCCGTAATGCATCTGCCTGCATTTGACGCAGAGTATTTCCTAAATAAATCATTTTTTGGGTCTGAGCTCGAGCTTCGCTTACCAATCTTTCAGCAGCTACGCTTTGTTCGGGGGTTTTTGCCATGCCCCTCAGAAGATCTCCTTGGGCCGCAATGAGAGGCATATTCCCTTGAGCTGGTGAGAGAAGTGCATTTTGAAGGAGGCTTGAGCCAAAGTCCTGACTGCCGAGTTGCTGGCTTAGGAGCTTTTGAGGAGCGCTGGACGCAGTGAGCGTTGCCCGATCCATAAAATTGAGCACCACGCTGAGCGGAACTGAGCTCGTTGGATACTCCTGCTGTTTGAGTTCCATTACTTCAGCAAAACGTCTGTAATTACTGGGCCACCACGCGCTTTGCACTTGTTCTAATTCTTTGGCAGATAAACTGGGATAACGATGAGCAAGATCTTCCCCAGCGCCTACACCATTGTGTGTTCGAATGGCTTCCATAATTTGTAATGAGTAAGCCACCACTCGGTTCTTTCCCTCGGGCGTTTCAACAGTCCCCCCCTGCTCCTTCAAGTAGGTAGAAACAATCCGAGGAATTTGAGCCATACTGTGATGCTCATGGGAAAGAACATAATCTCTGAGAAAAGCATCCAGCTTTTCGGGAGCAGCATTTTTTCCTTTGCTTTGAGTATATTTGAGGATGGCTTGATCTAAAAAAGCCTTCCCCACATCATGAGCTGCTACGGCCAATTCCAATGAGGGAACATCTATCCCAAGGGCTTCAATTTCGGCTTTATTTTTTTTCAGAAACTGGAAGTGATCCTGAAGGTGGCCTAAGTTTCCTTGCGCCAACGGACTTCCTGAAGGGCGCCGAGCTCCGTTCTCATAAAACCTCTGAAAAGCTGCAGTCAATCCCAATATGTCCTTAGGGGGTATATCCAGGGCTCTCCCTGAGTTGAGAAGTTGGACTCCCGTGCCCCGCCGTATCATTCGGTCAGCAGCTTTAAATTGTATCCGACAGGCCTTCTCTTGGTTGCCCAAACATTCCAAGAGCAAGCGACATTCTCGATTTCCCGCTGAGCATGTGGCAGCCAAGAAGCCTAAGCAAATCCCAATCCTGCACGCAGTTTTCATGAAGGGACCGATACTGGCTTCATATTCTGTGCAACGATTTCCATCACATCCATAACTTGTACTTGTTCGCCTAGCCCCTTTTCGTTGACACCGCTACTCAACATCACTCGGCAGAATGGACATGAAGTTCCTATCACTTCGGGTTTTTTATCGAGCGCTTGCTCTGTCCGTGCAATATTCACACGCTGGTCCTTTTGTTCCTCCATCCACATCCTGCCTCCACCAGCGCCACAGCACATAGCTCCTTTTTTGTTGAGATCCATTTCCACAGCAGCCTTTCCAGTGGCGCTCTTTAAAAGTTCGCGAGGCTGCTCAACAACGTCATTGAAGCGAGCGTTGTAACAAGAGTCGTGATAAACCACCTTTTTTTCTGACTCGGGCTTCAACTGAATTTTTCCATCCTTAACGAGCTGGTTTACAAACTCAGATGCATTATGCACTTCCCATTTTCCTCCCATTTCTGGGTAGTCATTTTTCATGGTATTAAAGCAGTGTGGACAATTCGTAATGATTTTTTTCACGCCATAATTATTGATTTTTTCCGTGAGCGTTTCTGCCATGGATTGAAATAAATACTCATTTCCTAATCTTCGTGCTGTTTCACCATTGCAGGTTTCTTCACTGCCCAAAACTGCATAATCTACTTTAGCTTCTTTTAAAATTTTGGTGAGGGCCTGTGCCGATTTTTTGTGATTGTTATCAAAGCAGCCGCCACATCCCACATAGTACAGATATTCTGCTTTTTGATTTTCCGAAATCACTGGTACTTCTAGACCCTCGGCCCAAGCAAATCGCTCCGCCGAGCTAATACCCCATGGATTTGAATTTCGTTCTAACCCCTGAAAAGCTCTATTGAGTTCGGAAGGAAAACGGGAGGCCTCCTGTACCAGATGTTGACGAATATCTACGATTTTATCCACATATTCGATATTGACTGGACATGCTTCTTCGCAAGCACGACAAGCAACGCAAGACCAAACCACATCATCGATCACCGGCTTGCCTTCTCCTACTACAGAATCAAATTCGGATTTCCCTGCGAGTATTTGTGATTGATTTTCATAGAGCGTATCACGCAGATTGAGAAGAAATTGGCGGGGAGCCAACGGCTTTCCAGTGGCTGCAGCAGGACACACGGCAGAGCATCTACCACACTCAGTACAGCTGTACATATCGAGAACTTGCTTCCAACTGAATTGATTGATTTGTGAACGACCAAAAATAGCACCATCAACGGAGTAGTCTTTCTTTGGCAATCGCCCTTTAGGCTCAATTTTTCCAAAGAACACATTCAACATTCCAGTGATGATATGAAAATGCTTAGAGCGGGGTAGTAAATTCATAAACACAATAATCACCGTGTTGTGAACCCACCAGCCAATAGCTGTCAGAAGAGCCACTCGATTGAGATCTTCAGAGCCGATCCACTTCACGAAAAGCTGTGTGAAGGGGGACCATGCAAGCTCCGCTTGAGTTTGAGGGTTTTGCCAATTCAAAATTGCTCTTCCAGCATCGTAAATGAAGCTAGAGAGCATGATGGTTCCAATAAAAGATAGAATGAAATAGGCTTCTGCATGGGATTTGCTATTGAGCTTTGCTTCGGCGGGCAGAATTCCATAGAGACGCTTAGGTTTGATCAGAGCCCAACGCACGAGAAAAATCACTACACTGATCAGGACGAGGACTTGAAAGATATCTTTAGTGAATGCATAAAATTTCCCCGCTTGATCCGCATGAAGTCCTGGCAACACCAGATCCGGGAACCAGCCTCTGAGAAACATGGTGACGACTTGAAGGCCCAGCGTGATGAATCCCCAAAAAATAAAGATGTGAAGAATCCCCGCCGGTTGATCGCCCTTTTTTAGGAACTTGGCTTGTCCTAACCCGTAAATGAGCGTGTTCTTGATTCTTAAGCCCCAAGTTTTTTGAGTGTAGTCTCGGCCATCATCTCGCCGCGCTTTCAACAACACCTGCAAGCGACCCCAAATTTGATATGAAAAAAAGGCCACCCCCGCAACGAACAAGCCAGACCATAGGACTCCACTCATAATTCACCTCGATTTAGTAATGGTAACATGGGCTTAGGGGATCGGAAAGAGAGCCTCATTCCTGCTCTGCCAAGCGTTGATTTGGGATCGCACTTCCTCAATTCGCTGAGTAGAAACATCGACCAAATGATAACCCTCTGCCTCATTTTCTCGTCCCAGAATGGTGCCCCAGGGGTCAATCGATAGGGAATGACCATACTGACCCAATCCTTCCCCAGAAATGGATGTCTGATCCGAAGCGATGAGATAACATTGATTTTCTATCGCTCTGGAACGGAGCAATACTTCCCAATGGGCTTGCCCAGTAGGCACAGTAAAAGCAGAGGGAACAATCAGGACTTGAGCTCCCTGCTTCCTGAGACTTCTGAACAACTCCGGAAACCGCAGATCAAAACAGATAGCAAATCCTAATTTAAAATCTCCCAACTGGCAGGTAATCACTTGATGGCCCGCCTCACAAAACTGCGCTTCGTCGTATGTATGATGCGGCAAACGCGCTTGGAATCTGAAAATTTTTTGGTACTTCGCGGCTAGGTTTCCTTTTGAATCAAAACATAAGAGGGTATTGAAAAATTTCTCGGGATTTTGTGGCTGAGGTTCTCGCAGAGTACCAGGAATCAAAGCTATTTGATATTTCTCAGCCCATTGCTGAAACATGGATTGAATTTCTGAGAAACGAGCAAGCACTGGAGCGAGACCACTCCTTTTGCTAGTGTAATAGGCCATCTCGGGAAAAACAGCGAGCTGTGCTCCCGCATCACGAACGCGTTTTACATAACCTTCCATTTTTGTCAGATTTTCCGACAACTGATCCGACGATTGAATTTGAATATTCGCAATTCGCATAAGTTCCCTATTCTATCAAATTTCTTTCTTTGACCCCAGGAAAGGAGGTGGTTAACTTGATCCCTATGGGCTTTCGAATCTCACTCATTTTAATTTCGGGGATTCTTTTAGGCTGTGCCTCATCCCCCTATCCTCATATTGACTTTAAGGGATGGGACCGAACGGAAACCTGCTGTTTAGCTTCAGGAAAAAAAATGGCCGTTGCCTCGGGGGGAACCCATGCCTCTCAAGCAGCTCTAGAAATCAGCCAAATGGGGGGAACCTTGGCGGATGCCGCTGTCGCTGCAGCATTTACTTTAGCAGTGGAACGCCCGCAATCCCTGGGGTTAGGGGGTGGCGGATTTTTTCTTTACTCCCAGCCAGGTAAAAAGAGAAATGATGTCTTTGTTGATTTTCGAGAAGTCGCTCCAGGTGTAGCTACCGCTAAAATGTTTCGAGATTCTCAAGATCAAGTGATTCCGCTCCAAAGTCGCTTGGGTGCAAAAGCAGTGGCTACTCCAGGCTTCGTTCCTGGGATGCTCCTGATTCACAAAAAATGGGGGAAATTACCCTGGGCTAAACTCCTGCAACCAGCCATTCGGTTAGCTCGTCAGGGATTTCGTGTTTACCCCTCGCTTGCACGTCGGATTGATGAAGAAAAAAAGGCCCTCTTGGAGGACTCTTACACAAAAAGCCTCATTTCAATCAACGGAGAGCTTCTTAAAAAAGGCGATTGGATTCGCCAACTGGATCTAGCTCAAACCTTGGAGCGTATCGCGGAGAATCCACAACGTGAAATGAGGAGCGGAATCACGGCTCAAAAAATAGCTGCATTCATGAAAACTAGAGGTGGGCTGATTTCACAAAAAGATCTCCTGCGCTACCAAGCTGTTATTCGCAAGCCGCTAGAATTCCAGTGGAATGGAAAAACTCTTTTATTGGCACCTCCTCCCAGTGCTGGAGGGGTTGTTGTCATTGAAATGCTGAACATGCTCGCTCGGGATGCTTTGGACAGAATGGAACCTTCCGAATATGTGCACTTACTTTCTGAGAGCATGCGGCGGGCTTATGCGGATCGCTCCCAAGCCATTGGCGATCCAGACTTTCATAAATTTTCCATTGAACCCTTATTAAGTTATTCCAGGGCAGAAAAACTTCGGGCATCCATTACCTCTGGACAAGCGACACCGTCCAAAGCGATACGTCCCATTTCTTCAGAAGATCTGAAAGAAAATCATACAACTCAGTTGAGTTTAATGGATGAGGCTGGAAATGCCATCGCAATGACACTTTCGTTAAATGAGTTTTTTGGTTGTCGTTTAGCCGTTCCAGAGACAGGTATTTTTCTCAACAACCAGATGGATGATTTCAGTAGCAAACCTGGAGAGCCCAATGTGTTTGGTCTCTTGGGAGCAGAAGCCAATTCTATTGCCCCATTCAAACGGCCTGTTTCGAGTATGACACCGACGATTATTTTAGATCGGGGCCGGCCCGTTTTAGCAATCGGTGCTGCAGGAGGTTCGAAGATATCCACTCATGTCACCCAGGTCTTTCTCAATCTTTTTCTAAGAACTCCAGATGATTTAAGAAAAGCTGTCTTCAGCCCTCGATTCCATCATCAATGGCTTCCGGATCAAATCACGCTCGAGAATGGATTTTCCGAGAAAATGATTCGAACCCTCAAGACAATGGGACATAGCCTAGAGATCAGTGATCGCACGGCTCTTGTCCAAACAGTTTGGAGAAATCCAGAGGGCTCTTTCGTAGCTGTTTTTGATCCTCGTGATGAAGGAGGCGCTGAAGCCCAATGAAGCTGAAACTTTTTATCGTTGCAGATCCCTTGGAGCAGTTAAATCCGGCTTCTGATTCTTCCTTGGCACTTCTCCGAGAGGCGCAAAAAAGAAAGTATGAAGTCGTCTGGCTCACACATTCTGATGTTGAATATGTAAATGATAGGGTCATGTTGAGAGGACGTTCCTGTGGAACTTGTCCTCCGGGCGGGCTCCCTGCTCTGGGGGAAGTGGCACTATATCCTGCGCTTTCATTTCATGCAGGCCTTATTAGGAAGGATCCTCCATTCAATGAGGACTACGTTCGGCTCTGTTGGATATTGGCCTTAGTTGAACACGCCGTTTTTTTTGTAAATCGTCCCTCACTTTTGGTGCGCCATCATGAAAAACTCTTACCACTGAGTGCATTAGCCGCTGGTTTTTTGAAAAAAACGGATCTGATCCCATCCCATTTAGGAAGTGGCACTAGCGCTGCAGCCTTCGTACAAAATCTGAAAGCTGAAAAGGTTATTGCCAAGCCTTTTTTGGGGCATGGAGGAAAGAATATAACTCAATGGCATCGTGAAGAGTTCATCCAACAAGGACTCAGAAAGCCCGAAGTTTTTGACGGGTTGGTGGTTCAACCCTTTCTAGAGGACGTACTCCGAGAAGATAGGCGAGTTCTGGTGATCGATGGAAAGATTCGAGGACAGTTCGTTCGAGTCCCTCCGCCTGGAGGATTTATTGCGAATCTAGCTCAAGGGGGTTCTGCTGAAATGCGCGCGTTGACCAAGGCTCAACAAGCAGTGAGTGAGCGGGCTGCCAGGTATTTGAAAAAACTGGGAATCATTTTCGCGGGTCTTGATTTGATTGGAGCTAAGGTTTCAGAGATCAATATCACTTCCCCGACTGGCTTTATGGCTTTTGAAAAGCTCACCGGACAACAACTGAGCTGCTTTGTTCTGGATGCTATTGAGCGTAATGTTCCTCGACGTAGGCGATAATATCATCGCTCTCATACATTTGAACTTTTCGCTCGGGATCCACTAAGAAAGGCACTTGGGTTTTCCCTCCCAAACGCTTGAGTTCCTCCTTGATAGGAGAAGTTGAAGACCCTAATGGAACTGGTTTTAAAATATAAGCAACTCCGAGGGTTTCAAGATGGGCTCGGACTTTCACACAATACGGACAACGCTCGGCCAAGTAAATTTCAATCATATTTCACCTTTTAACATTTCCTGATAACTTTCATGCCAATCTGATTTGAATTTTTTCAGGATCCATTCAGCCGGACAAAGACCCTGTTCGATATTTTTAATCAATGGCTGTAAATAAATTTCCTCGCCAAAACCCCGATTCCGCAAATGCTTTTGACTCAAATCAACAAGTTTTTCAGCGATATTTTGAAGCCCCAATCCTTTAACTTGGGCTTTCAAACCCAACCGACTAGCATCTACCCAAAGAGCGTTTCGTTCTGTTGGACTCAACTCACCCAGCAACTCCAAACTTTTCTGGCGGGCTGAAGGATCATACAAAAGCCCTAGCCAAAATGCGGTAGAAGCTAGACGGTATTGAGGAAGTTGCCCGTCGACTGAACGTACTTCCACATAACCGGGTTTCAATCGGGCTTCGGTAAAGAGTTGTTGCACGGCCGTTCGAAGAGTTTGTGGTTTTATAGATACACCAGGAAGTTTGCCATCTGCAATGTGGGCGAGAGAACAGCCCCGTGCCGAAACAAACCGCTCATCATCGGTCTGAACAAACATCAGCGGCATCTTCCACAAATAGGCACCATACGCATTAAAATCAAAATCACGGTCAAAAGCCTCTGGCAGCAGGCCGGTTCTGGCAGGATCTGTATGGCGCCAGATTTCTGCACGCATCGAAAGAAACCCCGTGTTTTTTCTATCTAAAAATGGGGAATTCGCAAATAGCGCAATGGAAAGAGGAGCTACGGCTAGAGCCACTCGAAGCATTTCAATGGCTTCTGCTTCGCTGGTGTAATCCAAATTGATTTGCACCGAGCTCGTTCGACGCATCATACTGGTCCCCAGTGTCCCCGTCTTGCCCAGCACCTCGGTCATGATGTGATAGCGAGGGGCCGGGATGACCTCCAGCTGATCGAGTGGGTTCACTGGATTGGTGGCAAGGCCAATAAATCGGAATCCCTGCCAAGTTTTAAGGGCCTGATTTACCTTGCTTTCAAAATCCGCAAGGCATTGGGCCACTTCTTTTAGATTCTCTTGAGGAGAAACGGCAAACTCCAACTGACTTCCTGGTTCTAAAGAGACTTTTCCATTGGGCAGTTCCAATCCAATGGGCTCTCCAGGGATGCTCTCCACTGTTTTCCAGCCGTAGATTTCATGAAGTTTTAATAAAAGATCTCGAGCTCCTAATCTCTGATTTTTTCCAGTCCCGCCATGGTAGGTAAAAGGACTGCCATCATTCCAAAGCCCTATTCTTTCCACCTCAACACCAATTTTTCGTTGGTGATCTTTTCGGATACTCTCTTTAAAAAGATTCGTTAGCCAATGCCAAGGTTTGTTTTCCAGTGAGTTCATGGGTATGAGCTGGGTTTAATCTCTGGCTGTCCCCAAAACTCGGATAGAATTTTCATTGATTACTTTAGGACGAGGAAAACTCGCTTCATAAGGGATCATCTTTACACGGTTATTTCCAACTCGAATGAAGGTCAACAATTTAAAATTAAGATCGCGGTAGGAATTAGTGTTTCCATTGGCTCGCATGCACAGAACTGCACCAATCGGGTTGCCATCTATTCCCGAGCCATCGCCGGTCGGAAACTGCTCAGGAGCTGGACAGACGATGGGTGCAACACAGCCGGTTCGAGCAATAGTGATTCTGGGGACGTTATTGCAATTGGGTAAGCATTGCGCAAGTAATGCTTGATCAGCCGGATCAAAGGCTACAGGACGAGCAGTTGCTGTACAGATATTACTTAAAGTTTCCGTGAAACTACCCAATCCAGAAAGGTTGGAAGTCACCCGGACTGAATCGTAATAGATATTGTTTGGGGCAATTAAATTACCTAAAGTAGGTATGTCAGGCAATTCCGCCGAAGCCCCCCTAAATACTTTAGCTCGCCCATCGAAAAACTGTCTTGCCAGTGAGGCTGTTTGTATTTCGAGCTCCTGAATCACGGCAGACCTTTGCCGTTGATATATCACTTCTATACCCACCAGAGCCACAAAAGCAGCAATTCCCGAACTGACCAAGAGCTCAATTAGGGTCAGTCCCTTAGAGCCAAACTTTCTTTTAAGCATATTCAGCCCCCTAAATTCTGACTTCTGCTATGTTGAACATTTTAGAACCCATGTATTGAAAATATCCCTGGTCATCTGCTCTCCGCTTCCAAAAAATACGATAGCTCATTTTGAGCTGTTGTTGATCCCGTGGCCCCCAATCTCTAAATGCGATGGTAGGTAACGTAGTCCCGCTGGGTCCAGGAACACCGAAGACTTTTTGTTGGTGCGGTAAACTCTGCGAACTCAACTCGACTCGAAACTGAGCAAAGGCGAGTTCCGAATCCAGAAAACTGGTCGATGTTTGAGTAACCGCGGCGTCGGTCCGATTCAATCGTAAACAAAACAAATACACGCCAGGAGCTGCATCCGTAGCGGGAGCTTGGAGAGCTGCATTACAGGAGTTAGCCGCATCTTGAAACCACTGAGGGCGATTAGTAGGCGGAGCTACCGTATTGCCTGGCCTAACTACGCCCAATGTCACCGTATTATCGGGCAAAGCAATTTGCTGGGCGTTGAATCTGTCGACAAAATTACTTGGAGTAAGCAAAACGCCGGAGGCCGGCGGTTGAGGAGAAAGAGTTCTCGCTAAAGTTGCGGCTACGACCTCGCTCAAAGCGCTCTCATTGTCGATCACAGAAACTTTCGCCTCTGCTCTCAACTTAGCCCGTCTCGCATAAGAGATGACAATACCCGCTGTGACCGCAGCAGCGCCTATTAGGGCAGCGGCAACAGACGCGCCAATGATGGTAACCCCTTTTTGATTGTAAAATAGTTTTCTCATGCTGCCTCCTAGTTTCCTTTTTGGCCACAAGCGGCTACGTTGTATTGGGGTAACTCAATTTTTAGTGATTTTCCGTCAAATACGAATGGGTAAGAAAGCAGAGTATTCATTTTCTTTTTAGCGGCATCGACCTCTCGAAGAGCATTCTGCCCATCTAGTCCGCGATCCTTCAAATAAAGTTTGAGCTCTTCAAATTTCTGATCTTCGTTTTTATAGCTGGAAAAAGCAGCTACTCCTCTGTCGTCTACGATGAAATACTGAAAAAAGAGTATCCTGAGTTCTTTTCCAGCTTTTGGGTCTTTTCTCACGTGTTCAGTGAAAATTTCATTGATATCTCTCACTGTCTTCCCCTGACAACTTTTGTCTGATTTATCCGCGGTACAGAGGTAAAACCCATATTGAGCAGGTTTGCTTCCCGCCGGAATCCTAAAGACTTGAGTTGCACTACCGGTCTTCAAAAAATCTGAAGGTAAATCCCAGTGGATGGATTTTCCATCTCCTGATAAGTTCTCTAGGCTCGCGAGTAATTTATGGTTGGGCGCGGCATTTAAGTCCATTTCAATTGCATTGGCATCGCCGGGAAAGCAGGTGCCCTTAGTTGTTAACTGCACATTTAAAGTCGCTTCACCCTCCTTTATTGGAACAGGAGTCCGCTTCAAATTTATTTTTCGCTCAGACTGATCCCACGCCACTACTTTCAGGTATTTTTCCCTAGCCTCTTCAGATTCATCAGGCGAATTTTGATCCAAAATTTTTATACCAGAATCAGTGACAAGAGGTTCCGGAACGGCAGCGAATTCAGATCGCTGTTTGAAAGCACTCCACGATAGGTAAATCAAAGTTACTACAACGGCTCCCACCCCTAAAAGTTTTAGATTCATTTGTTTTCTCCCTTTTGGGTTTTAGTATAGCAGATATTGCTTTCGCAGCTTTTTGAATTGAGTGAGCTCTTCCTCAGCAAAGTCCAGAAACTCTTGAACTTTTCCTGTTTGGATTGCTTGCCTCAGGCGGTCGGTTCCAGCGATGACATCGATTGGCAGCTGATCCTCTACATATTCATAAGGCGGCTGCTTCCATTGGCACTGTTCCGGATAGAGTTTCCAAAGTGTTGCCATCAACTCAACACCCATTTCAAAAGCATTGTGTTTTTTGAAGTCGGTGAAGTGAATCTGAACACCGCCACACACTTGGTCCTGGTGCTTTTGAAAGGTGGGTTGAAAATAAATAGGTCTGAAATAAAACCCCTTAAGTTTTTTCTGATTCATTTCTCGTGCAAAGACATCCGAATCCACAAAAGGAGCACCAACAAATTCAAATGGCTTGGTAGTGCCTCGGCCTTCGGAGATATTTGTTCCTTCTAGATGAACGGTTCCCGGAAAAGTAAATGCAGCCTCCGGGCAAGGGATGTTGGGCGAAGGAGGCACCCAATCCCACCTCCAATCGTGAGCTAACATTTTTCGTTTCCAACCTCGGAGCGGAACCACCTCTAGGTCACAGTGGATATCAAATGCCTCATTGAAGAGGAGCGCTAATTCTCCCATGGTCATTCCATGGCGCGTACAGATGGGGAGTTGACCCACAAAAGAACGAAAAGCCATATCCAACACATTTCCTTCAATGCTGACTCCCCCGATAGGATTCGGCCGGTCCAAAACCACGACTTTTTTCCTAGTGCGCTTGGCTTCTCGCATGCAATTTTCCATCGTGTACATAAAGGTATAAATGCGAGTCCCGATATCCTGCAGATCCACAACGAGTAAATCAAAGGTATCCATCATGGCTGCTGTCGGCACGCGAGTGTGGGAATACAAACTGAAGACAGGAAGACCCGTGGCATTATCCACGGAATCGACGGATTCTTTCATGTTATCCTGTTTTTCACCACGGATACCATGCTGGGGACCTAGAAAGCTGGAAAGGTGGACCCCTTTTTTTTCAATAAGAAGGTCTCGGATGTGGAGAAGTTTTCGATCAGTAGAGGCTTGGTTGCACAGGACACCCCACCGCATCGAGCGATAAGCTTTCCATTTACCTTTCAGGAATTCTTCAAGGCCTAAATGCACGGGTTCTCCTTCAACGGAATCTATTTTCTAGAAATATCTCGGACTGCTTTTGCGATTTGATCTACCCAGCCCGTCATGCGTCCATGTTGCAGTTGGGGATCATTTAAAATAATGGCAAAGGCTAGTAACTCTCCATCGCGAGAGGGCACATATCCAGCGAGACTCGCAACTCCATCTAATGAACCTGTTTTTGCCCTTAAAGTAGCCTGCCCTACTGAAGTAGGCAGTCGGTTCCGTAAAGTGCCATCTTCTCCAGCAACGCCAAAACTTGCAATAAACTCAGGGTAAAGGCTGAAATCTCGATGCGCTCCCACCAGCACTTTGTAGATTTGTCGTGGAGTGACCTGAGTAGACCGAGTCAGCCCACTCCCGTCCACGATTGTATAACTCTGTTTGGAAATCCCTAAATCCTCTAGAGCATCTTGAACAGTAGCCAGGCCCTTTTGCAAAGTTCCGGGAGGCCCCCACATCTCAGCACCTATTTTTTTCATCAGTTGATCTGCTACAAAATTATTACTGAACTTGTTGAGCCCCCAAACAATTTGCCAAAGAGGAATAGAATTAAATTCCAAAATTTCTTTTGCATTGCCCGGAACTGTTCCCTCCGCAATAGCACCTTCAATCCGAACTCCGCGCTGCTCAAAAAAAGTTTTCAACATGTGCCCTGCATACAAAGCAGGATTCACAATATTTCTGTAGAACCGCATTTCTTTCCCGCCTTGAGGAATAGATCCTCGGAGCAAGACCGTATCCCCAATATCCCCCTTCACATAATCGGTCCGACTGACTTGAACCGTATTGTTACTGCCAGGCTTACCCGTGGTCGCTTGATTAACAACGTCGATATAGGAATTTTCTGGATCCGTATAAACTTTAGGTGGCCTACCAGGCGCTTCTCCAGGGATTACAAACACGGTCGTGGTATTGAAATTAAATGAGAAAGCACCCACAGGTGCATTGTAGGCTTGATCCTTCAAATATTTCGGGCGACTTTCTGGATTTTTCTCGGAATCAAAATAGGAAGAATCAATAATAATTCTTCCCATCACATGTTTAATTCCACTCCGAACAAATTCATTCACTAACATCCACATACGCTCTGAAACCAAGCTGGGGTCTCCACTCCCTTTCACATAAAGATCGCCTGAAAGACGCCCCTCGCTGATAATTCCTGAATAATAAACTGAAGTTTTAAATGTAAATCCTGGTTTTAATTTTTTTAAAGCTGCATAACTGGTGAAAACTTTGCTGACCGAAGCAGGAATCAATAAACTGTCTGCATTTTTTTCGTAAAAAACTTCCCCGGTGGAAACCGAACCCACAATGATTCCTGCTTTGAGATCTTTTCCTTTTTTTATTGGCAACACCTGTTCGACAATTCGATTGAGCCGCTCACGCACTGCCGAAAGATCCGATGGAATACGCCCAGCCGATTCATCGGCGAGCACGGGAAAACTGAAAATTAGGGCCAAAACCAGGCCTTTTAAAGGAAAGCAAGTCATGACTTCTTAGTGTACCAGAGCGGAAAATTGTCATCATCCTTTGTTCTAGATTTAGTCGCTTTTTCGCCCTGCCATGCAAAGCGCCGCATTTACCTGTTGGTATCTGCGTTGCATCCTTTTATTATTTGGAAGATAGGGTTTAAAGTCTGTTTCCAGAACGGCCTTCCTGGAAGCGGGCCCCTGTCTTCTGTTATTTTTGGGGGATGGAGCAACACTATGGCAGTTTGCCTACCGCGTATTCTGGTAGTTGACGATGAGCAAGATAACCTAGACGCCATCCAACGCACGCTTCATGGAAAATTTGATTGTTTATCCGTTACACGGGGACCCGAAGCGCTAAAACTCGCCAAAGAACACCGTTTTGCTGTGGTTTTATCGGATCAACGAATGCCCGATGTGACGGGAACTGAGCTCTTATCTCAAATCGCCAAGATTCAACCTTTGGCTACTCGCGTTATTCTGACTGCGCATACGGATATTCAAGAGATTTTAGAAGCCATCAATCGCGCAGAAATATACCGATATCTGACAAAGCCTTGGGAGAACCATGACTTGATAACCACGCTGCAGCAAGCCGTTCAGTATCATGAGCTGCTCGCCCAAAATCAGAACCTGATTCAAGAACTGCGACTCCTCAACAAAGATCTTGAAAGTCGAGTTGAAAAAAGAACGTTGGAGTTGAAACTAGCCAATGACCGTCTGGCTGAACTCGCCATGACGGATCCCCTAACAAAAATTTTGAATCGGAGAGCCTTTTCTAAAAAGATGATTGAGGAAATCGATCGGTCATCCCGATATAAGCACCCCTTGGTAGTTGCGATGATTGATGTGGATCACTTCAAGCATTTCAATGATACGGAAGGACATGTTCTGGGAGATGAAGCACTTAAAAAAATAGCACAACTGTTCCTGGGTAACTTAAGAAAAAGTGATACGTTAGCTCGATATGGGGGCGAAGAATTTGTGATTATGATGCCTGAAACCAAGCTGGCCTCTGGAGTAGAAATTTGTGAGCGTTTGCGAAGTGCTGTAGAAAATAATGCCTTTCAGGGTCAGGAACGAGCAGGTTATCTTACAGTCAGTATTGGATTGTGTGAGTACCCTCAAGCAGGCGATACTGCAGAAGGCCTGATTCAATCAGCAGACAAAGCACTTTATGAAGCGAAACAATCTGGCAGAAACCGTGTAATGACTGATCGTCATGTCAAACAATCCTCGTTTTTTATCACTTGAAATTCCCGGACGAGGTTCTCGGGTGCAGCTTGACCCCGAACAATCGGCCCATTGTGCAAAAGTGTTGCGTTTACAGGTCGGAGCCCCGTTATCCCTCATCAACGGTCGAGGACTTCTTGCAGAAGCGCGTATCCTAGAGGCGCATACAAAAAAGACATGGGTTGAAGTCATTGATTTAAAACATGAGCCGATTCAATCCGCTATTCGCTTAGTCTTTGGAATTACCAAGCCGATTGCCTTGGAATCGATCCTGAAGAAGTGCACCGAACTCGGACTAGCTTCTTTTCAGCCACTCGTTACCGATCACTCCCTCCATCCCGGAAGCTGGAATGCGGAACGCTGGAATAAAGTGATTATCGAGGCCTGCAAACAATCTCAGGAACTCTGGTTTCCTGCATTGGCAGAGCCTTTGACATTTTCAAACTGGCTGAGCCAACGCAAGGCTCTTCATTCTTTAATCGTTTGTGACGAAAATGAACGAACTCCGAGCTTAACCCACCCATTGAAAACTCCTGTAGAGATTCTGATTGGCCCCGAGGGCGGCTGGAGCGTGTTGGAACGTGAGCGCCTCAAGTCATTGAATGGAATTTCTCTCGGTTTGGGAAAGAATCGACTGCGGGCAGACACCGCTTGTCTCGTGGCTCTTGCTCTGACTAAAAATGCTGTTGGGGAACTGTAGTCCGTACGTGTGGAGAATGATATATTGATCTCTTATGTGGCGAGTTTCCTTAAGCTTGATAACACACCGTTTTTTTCTTCTCGTCGTTGCTTTGGCGGCGATCCATTTTCAAGGACTTCAAAACAATCCCTCTGTGCCTAGCCCGGGTGTTTCAGGAATTCCAGGCCTGTGGTCACAATTTCTCCAGCGCGTATCCAACTCGAGAGAGGCTCAGGAAATTTCATCTCCTCAATCCACTAGTAAGGACCCTTTCATTTTTTTCGGTAGCTGGATCTATCGTTTTTCTCAGATTCGACCTGAAATCATCGTGCTGGTTCTTTCAAATCTTTTTTTGTTTTTGTTTCTTTTGGAACTGAATGGTTTCGTGAATTCATTGGCTTTACCAGAAGTGGCCGTGGACACTTGTCTCATGAGCATTCTCTGGCTCACTAGTTACGAATTGAGTCTAGGCTCTTCGCTTTCGCTCAGTTGTTTTTTAACTTTGTTGGCACTCAAAGCCGCTAATGATCATCGATGGCTTATTTCTGGGATCGCTTTAGCCTTGCTGAGCCTTACTCAACTCATCGGGCTTTTCTTGCTGCCACTTTTACTGGTGATTTGGTTGGGACAACAGAAGTATTCGAGTCGCGATGAACTCTACAAAAGGCTGATCTATCTTTTAGTTCCGATCTCATCAGTTATTTTTTTTCGATGGGACTTTTACCGTAACACTCCTCAAATGATTCACGCCTCTGCTTTTTTTAATTTGTTGAATGTGTTTCATCTGGAGACAGGGTTCTCCTGGGCGCTATCCACTTCTTTTTTGGGACAAACTCTTGCCCTTTTGGTGCTGCTCTCAGGTTCCATCATCTCCTTTTTTGTTCTCTCAACCTTGCTTCATCGGTTGATGCCTATTGTGCTCCTGTTGTCGCTCCTGATCACTACTCCTTACACGGAATTAGCAACTTCAACACTTTTGGTAGCCCCTGCCTTTACTGGTTTCGCAGAGGCCTGTGCACCCAGCTTACTCAAAGGAATGCAATTACTTTTTTTGATTTTTGGAGCCATTGAAGTCTTCAATATTTTTTCCTAGTATTTTTTTTAGGTTCGCAGTCTGAAATCCCGCCTTTTTTAGGAATCTTTCTCCTAGGTTTAGCTGGAGCTTCCGGCATGATTTCTGCTCAGTCCCACAGCTATGATTAGTAGAACCTTAAGTGCCTGTCTCGACGGCTTTTCAGGAAAATGTGTCGTTCTGGAAGCTTCTCAGCAAAACAGTCTCCCCCAGATTCAGATCACAGGGCTACCCAACACAGTGGTTCAAGAAAGTCGGGAACGGATCAAGTCGTGTTTAGCACAGTTAGGATTTCAGGTGCCCACTAGAAAGCTTTTGGTACACCTCTCACCTGCTGAGACAAAAAAATCGGGAAGCCAATTTGATGTGGCTATCGCCATGGCATTACTCACCTTGGAGGGTTTTTTTCCATCAAAAAAAATTATTAAAACGGCATTCTTAGGAGAGCTTACGCTTTCCGGTCACTTTAAAGCAATCAATCACTGCATCCCGCTTCTCGAAGCTCTGCTGAACTCAGCTGAGGTTGAGCAAATTCTCATCCCCAGCGAGAACGAAGGCGACGCCTCCCTGTTCAATAGCCCACGCATTTATCTGTGTGATTCTTTTCAGGAAGCGCTCCAGTTTTGTTTTGGGGAGAGCGCGCCTCAAAAACTTCGCCAACCCCGAGAGTCTAAAGCCACCCCTTTGTCTCCAACATATCATTTCTCGTTGGAGGACCTTCGCGCGCAGCCAGTGGCTAAGCGGGCTCTGACGATTGCGCTTGCTGGGAGGCATCCCCTGCTCATTGAAGGCCCACCAGGTTCAGGTAAAACCCATTTAGCTCATTGTGCCGCCTCGTTGTTGCCTCCTTTGACTCCTTCAGAAACACTCGAGGTCAGTCGTATTTATAGTTTCCTCGGAGAATCTCGTGGAAATAATTCGTTTGCACCTTTTCGATCACCCCACCACTCCATCTCAGCGTCGGCTTTCTTAGGGGGTGGCCATCAACAAGTATTGCCAGGAGAAGTTTCACTGGCGCACCACGGGATCTTGTTTCTGGATGAACTTCCCGAGTATCGTCGGGACGCTTTGGAAGGATTGAGGGAGCCTCTTCAAAGCGGCGAAATTCATCTGCATCGCATTTCGAAAAGTATTTGTTTGCCAGCCCAATTTCACTTGATTGCTGCTATGAATCCCTGCCGCTGTGGCTATGCACAGAGTTCTCAGCACACTTGCATCTGTACTAGCGAAGCCGTAACCCACTATCGAAAAAAAATATCCGGACCCCTGCTGGATCGGTTTTCACTCTATATTTGGATGACTTCGAGTGCCCTGAACGCCAGCGAGAGGGATTCCTATGATCACACAACTGCCAAAACCCTTGTTCAAAGGGCAAGAGACTTCTTAAAGGATTCCTGTGCTGTTTCGCTCACGCCTTCAGTTCAACGCTGGCTTGATCTTCTCCAAACAAAACACCAAATGAGTTTTCGTCGACAGAAAAATTTGATCGGCGTGGCTCGAACTATTGCAGCTTTTGAGGAACGAGAAGCAATCATTGAGACTGATCTTGAGGAAGCTTGGTCTTTGCGGTCCCCAGAGACTTTTCGTTAAATGAATTCACTTCTTTCAGTGCTTTGGTGGCTTTTGGACTGTCAGTGTCCGACTTGTTTGCGACCTCATTTTAAACTCACACTGTGTGAAGCATGTTCAACGTTCCCAATCGCGCCTCCGCTGCATTTCTCAAACGAAGAATTCTCACTTTATGAGTTCAATGAAACCGCCCGAAAACTCCTTCATGACATCAAGTTCGAAGGAAAAGCTTGTCGCTTGGTTCTTTTGCAGCCTCTACTGCCCCAAAAGTGCCCCGTGCTCAACCCCCAATTAGTTTTAATACCCGTTCCATTGTCTACCGAACGCTTTTGGAAACGGGGTTTTAATCAATCGGAATGGCTTGCTCATGCGCTAGGCAGAATTTGGCAACTGAAAGTCGATACCGAGAGCTTTATGAAGATTCAGGAGACCCCCGCTCAGAGCACTTTGAATCGACAGGAACGGTCAAAAAACCTCAGAAATGTCTTTCAATGGCAAGCTTCTAAAAAACCACCCGACGCGGTGATGGTGGTGGATGATGTGAGAACCACCGGTGCCACACTGGTTGCCTGTAAAGAAGTGCTACTCCACGCAGGCGTCGGGCAAGTCTTCACTTGGACTCTATTTTGGAAATCCTAGTTGAATTTTCTGCGGACATACTCCAGAGCGGCTAATAAATCGATTCTGCCGGCTCCGCATCGGTTGGTAAACTCGCCCTCAACTGGAACAGCCGTCATTTGAAGACTTTCCGTGATCTGAGCCACTGAAAGTTCAGGCTGAGCACTTAAAAGCACAGCAACAGCACCGGCCACATGGGGAGTTGCGGAGGACGTTCCCCCAAAAGCAGAAGTATAATTTTTACCATCCAGCGAAAGGGATGGGGTTTCACTCGGCGCACAAAGATCGGGTTTGATCAGCCCTTTTTTCTGCCCTTTCTCATAGGGAAAATCTTGATACTCGGGGACCTGCTCCCAGGTCACTGGCCCCACACTCGAATAAGGCCTCAGATGGTCTTCAAAATCAACAGCACCTACAGTGATCATCGAAGAAAGTTTACTACTGGCCTGAGCTTGCAAAGGGTGCAGCCAAGCAGGAGGATTAGAACCGGGAGCGCCAATATTGTACGGCTCATTCCCTTTACCTCGGTTTCCAGCAGAATTGACGTGAATGACTCCCGCTATATTTAAAATTTCAGAAGCCCTTCTCCAATGGGAGTAATTTGGTTTTCCCCAGTGTTTCATACTGACTGACATACTGAGGACCCGAGCTCCTTTTTTGAGTGCATATTGAACGGCTTCCCAAATGGCAGATTCAGCAACTTCTCCTCCCAATAAACAACACGACCGAAGTGTCATGATCTTTGCTTTCGGAGCTACACCCGTTTGCGTTCCATTTTTTCCCTGACCTGCAATGATCCCCGCTGATTGCGTACCATGCCCTAAATAATCAGAAACATCCGATGAGTTTTCTTCAAAATTCCAACCATACACATCATCTACATAGCCGTTCTGATCATCGTCCACACCATTGGAGGAGCGATCGTTACCCTGAGCATCCGTGCCAAGCTCACCGGCATTGGTCCAAATATTTCCTGCGAGATCCGGATGATGAACATTCACTCCGCTATCGAGTACGGCTACAATCACACCCTCGCCTTGGCTTCCCAAACTCCACGCTTCGGGGGCCTTTATTTTTTTAACTCCCCACCCAATTTGTTCTTGACCCGAATGCGTTGAACTTCCAAGATCCGGATTTTCAGTTTCACTGTCAAAAAGGCGATGAATCGGTTTTGCTTTTTCTAAACTCAAAGCTGAGATTCCGTGCGTGATCAGCAGTTTTTCGATAGCGGCCGGCTTTGCCCGAACACGCAAAGCACCGACTAACCACAAGGGAGTCACTTCCTCAACCCCCTCAGCAGATCCTGCCTTCAACCAAGCAGCTTGGTCGTCGATTTGTTTTTGAAGATGTTTTTCCAAAACCTCGGTAATTTTTTCTACGCGAGCAGCAGGACTTAATGACTTTACTGGGATCTGACTGAGGTCCAAAGGACCCTCCAGCTTCACGAGCACGCTTACGGATTCAGTTCCAGTCACAGCCGGTCCCCAAGCCCGTAAGTTGGGATTCATTCCCTGTCCTAATCCCAAAGAAGCTAGCAGCAGAGGAACTAAGAGATATTTGAAAGAGTGCTCCATCTCTTTCTAATGTATCGCAAGTAGCGGTAGGCGCAATTGCCTTTTCAGGGCACCCCAAAAAACAAAATGGGCCCGAAAGGGCCCATTTGGCTCAACCTTATTAACAGGTTGAAATTTAACCTTATTTTCAAGCTGCGCGCTCGACACCTTTCCCGGAACGACCGGAAGGATTGGCTCCAGCTTTTTCAGCTTTCTCGCGTTGTTCTTTGAGTTGCTTACCCCACTCATGGGGATCATGCACAAGAGCCTCTGCAAACACTTCGTTGACCTCTTTGGCCAATTGGAACTTGCAGCGCTTTCTCAACTCTTTAGGAACGTCATCGAGATCCTTGTGGTTGCGATAAGGAATAATAATTTCCTTAATACCATGTCGGAGAGCCGCTAGAGTCTTTTCTTTAACTCCTCCGATGGGAAGCACTTTCCCACGCAAGGTCACTTCTCCCGTCATCGCTACGTCTTTACGCACAGGGTTCCCAGTGAGCAGACTGAGAATCGCTGTTGCTAGAGTCACGCCAGCTGAAGGACCATCTTTTGGAATCGCTCCTTGAGGTACGTGCACGTGAATTTCGTAACGACTGAAGACTTTATCATCAATTCCATAGAAGCCTGCTTTGCTTCGAATAAAGCTGAGCGCAGTATGGGCTGACTCTTTCATAACATCTCCGAGCGAGCCAGTGAGGATGACTCCCCCACCCATTTTCTTCATCATCGTGACTTCGATGTTGAGAATATCTCCGCCGAACTGAGTCCAAGCAAGCCCTGTGACGACTCCCACTTCATCGCGTTCTCGCTCTTCTTCCTTCAAGTTTTTAGGTGGCCCTAAATACTTTGGAATAGAAGCTTCGTTGACCACGATTTTGTCGCTCTTGGCTTCACCACTTGCAAATTTCTTAGCAACTTTTCTGCAGATGCCCGCGATGTTGCGTTCCAGATTCCGGAGTCCTGACTCCTGGGTATACTGTTCAACAACTCGCTCAATCGCATCGTCAGTGATCTCAATTTGCTCGGATTTCAAACCGTTCTCATCAATTTGCTTGTTGAGTAAGAATCGTTTTGCGATGTTCAGCTTTTCTTCTTCGCTGTATCCAGCCAATGTGATCACTTCCATCCGATCCCTCAGGGCTGCTGGGACCGTATCGATCATGTTAGCTGTTGCAATGAACATCACATTGGACAAATCAAACGGCAAATTCAGGTAGTGATCGCGGAAACTGAAGTTCTGTTCCGGATCTAAAACCTCTAACAACGCTGCCGCTGGATCACCGCGGAAATCGGCACCCAGCTTATCGATTTCGTCCAACATAAAAATCGGATTATTGGAACCGGCTTGCTTAAGGCCTTGAACAATTCGACCGGGCATCGCCCCCACATAAGTTCGACGATGACCTCGAATATCAGCTTCATCCCGCACGCCGCCCAGAGAAATCCGAACGAATCTACGGCCCATCGCTTTTGCAATGGATTTACCCAAACTCGTTTTACCGACTCCCGGAGGTCCAAGGAAGCAAAGAATGGGGCCTTTGCCGCCTGGCTTTAATTTTCGAACGGCTAAGAATTCAAGGATGCGTTCTTTGATTTTTTTCAAACCAAAATGATCCTCATCCAGCACTTTTTGAGCGATGATTAAATCTAAATTGTCTTGTGTTGTTTTGCTCCATGGAATATCCACCAGCCAATCTAAATACGTTCGCACAATCGTAGCTTCGCTCGCATCTTGATGCATACGCTCGAGCCTACCTGCTTGTTTGATCGCTTCTTGGTATACTTCCTCGGGCATATTGGCGGCTTCAATTTTTGCTCGCAGCTCAGCAATTTCTTCTGACTTTGATTCGTTGTCCCCCAACTCAGTCTTGATCGCACGGATTTGCTCTCTTAAGAAGTACTCACGCTGCGACTTCGTCATTTCATCTCGAGCTTGTGACCGAATTCGAGCCTGCATTGCTAAAATTTCAAGCTCTTTTATGAGAATTTCATTTACTTTGCGGAGTCGGTCGACGGGATCAAAGATTTCCAAAAGCTCTTGCGCCTCTGCTACTTTGAGTCCCAAATTTGAAGCGACTAAGTCAGCCAGTCTTCCTGCATCGGTGATATCATCCACCACCATCAAAATGTCTGGTGAAAGGACACGGCCCATTGAGATAACTTTTTCAAGTTGCTCTTTTACCGTTCTCATTACTGCTTCGACTTCTACTTGCTCTCGCGAAGCATTCTTTTCTTTGATCTGCTTCACTTTAGCTACATAGAACGGTTTTTCCTGAACAAAGTCGACTGCAGTGCCTTTCATCAGGCCCTGCACCAAAATTTTCACACGGCCATCTGGCAATTTTCTCATCCGCATGATCATGGCAATGGTGCCAATGGGGTAAATACTCTCTGGGGCTGGATTTTCGTCTGCGATTTCCCGTTGGGCCGCCAGGAAGATGAGGCGGTCTTTAGCAAGCGCCTCATTAACAGCTTTAATAGACGCTTCCCGTCCCACAAAAAGGGGCAGAATCATGTAGGGATAAACAACCACGTCCCTGACAGGCAGAAGCGGTAACTGATCGGGTATTGAGATTTCTTCACTCTCAGAGAAATCGTTTGGCATGTCTTTTCCCCCTTAGCATCAACGGAACGTACTGATTTGGTAGTGATCTGATCGGAGTGATTCAGGGAAGTCTTGAGCAGGTTTTTATGAAAATAAAACGGTGTTGGGCGTTATGAAAAAGACGTTGCGGAATAGTGAGTTGGCGGGAGTTTAGCCGCTAAGCGTAGATTTTTCTTTGAATCTCTTCTTGTTCTTTACAACGAATGCACATCTCGGCCACGGGCTGGGCTTCGAGTCGTTTCACATCAATGGGCTCTTCACACATTTCGCACAGGCCAAAGGTGCCCTCTTCGATTTTTGCCAGGGCTTCCTCAATACGCAAAACCAACTCGCGTTCTCGGTCCCGAATCCGCAAGCTCATACTTTGATTGAGTTCAGACGATGCCAGATCCACCTCATCTGGTAAATCTTCAGCGTGCAAAGTGAGATCGTCTTTCTTTGTTTTATCTAATTGGTTGAGGATGCGAGCTTTCTCTTCCTTCAACTGCGTCGCAAATTTTTTTAAATCTTTTTTCTTCAGATTCATAGCCCGCTCCTTCACATGAAAAACCTCATCGAAGCTCTTTGCTTCTCGTTAGTTTTTCTGTCTCCTAAATTGTTGGGTAACGCTGTTTCAGTAGGTAAGACTTATTTAAACAATAAAGTAATTTTAACAGGTTGTTATTTCGGTCGCAATGCACCTAGCGCGTCAGAGTGACGCAAGGGACAAATAGCTCACTGCTCAACAAAGTTTCCGAACTTATCTAACATGTAGAGGGGAATGTTTCGATTCGCGATTCGATTTTTATCGAAAGCAGTCATTCCAATAGGAGCCTCTAAATTCTGCAAACTCCCAATTTGACGAGCCAGATCAGCACGATTACTGGATTGGCTTTTCTGCAGTGCCAACCCGACCATTTGCATCGCTTCAAACCCCTGAGCGGCCAATAAATCCGGAGCAACTCCAAAGGATTCCTGATAGCTGCGCATGAAATCTCTTTGCCCGGAACTTCGAGTGACTGGATTCATCACCCCTGGAAAAATAGCGCGTTCGACAAATCTTCCGCCTCGCTTATACAACTGTTCCGAATTCCACTCGGTAATACCCAGTAGAGCTACTTCCGAAACATCAAAGAACGCTAGATTGGCTGCAATGGCAGAGATCGTCTTGGGAGAATCCGGTAAGAAAACTGCATCGAAATCAATGATAGGCTTGAGTTTGCTTTTGGGCTCTCGACCCGTTTTTGCTTTTTGTTCTCTGAGATAATCTTGTAATGCAGTCGATTCGAGTTTTCGCATGCGCAGATCTCGCAAGCCCACAATGGATCTGACTGGATCCTGAAAGTCTGTTTCGTTGGGAGGATAAAACTCAATCCCAACTACTTTACCACCTCGATTTTCTACTTGTTCCATGAACTCTTGAGCCATATCACGGCCAAAGCTGTTACCTGGGGCGATGATAGCAAACCGTTTCAACCCTTTATCAGCTACGGAAAACCGAACCAAGGTTTCTAATTGGACTTTAGGAGTGAGAGCATTCTGGAAAATATAGGGACCTTGCTCTGAAACTCCAGCTTTGGACGCCAGAGAAATATTCACAACACCTAAACTCTGGGCTTTTTCTGCAACCGCTAAGCCTTCCTTGAAATTGAGCGGACCGATCACGGCCATAACATCTTTATCTTGCACTAACGATTCTAATGCAGCCTGTGCCATTGCTGGAGTTGAACCCGAATCCTCAATTGAAAGAGTGAAGGTTTCTGCCGTTCCCGACTGAAACATTTTGCTGGCCAGTAAAATACCTTCTAAGGCTTTTCGCCCATAGGCCGCAAATTTTCCTTTGAGTGGCAAAATGACGCCAATATGGTTGCGAGACCCTTTTGAACCCGCTCCTAACTCCATTGGAGGCAAGGGACTTCGTAGTTCTGTCACTAAATCGGAACCCGTGCTTTCAACCCGCTGAGCGCCACTCAACTGGAGCTGCTTTTGAGCTGCTCGATTTCTTGCGTACAGCTCAGGGGCAATTTCAGAAATCTCTTTCAATTCTCTGGGGTCGTTAATGTTCTGAATTTGAGTATCAATTTTTGATTCGAGGGATTTTTGAGCATTCGGATCAGCAACTAAGGCCAGTTGGTGAGAATAGGCTAGGGTAGCTCGCTTGTGATCTGACTGAGCGGCCGCATTCAGAGCAACCAATTGGTAGAAAGTGATCGTCCGTTTAGCGCCCTGTTTTTTTATATCGTCTTTTTTGACTCGTTCTAAAGTAGCCCGCACTTTATCGTATTGACCTAATTGATATTGAGAGGCTGCTAAATTGTATTGGACATCGAAAGTGAAGCTGGAAAGTGGGTATTTTCTAGAAAAGGTTTCGAACTCCAAAGCAGCCTTTGAGTATTCCCCTTCCATATAATACACGGAAGCAACTCGGTAATGAGAAAGCTCTGCCGCTTTACTTGAGGGCCATCGATTACGAATTCCCTGGTATTTTACAATGGCTTTTTCATAGTTTTTACTTTGAAACTCTTTCTCCGCTTGAAGAAAAGCTCCCTTAGCTTCTGGCTCAATAAACACTGAGACATTAGTCTCTATTTTAACTCCCGTGGTATCGGGCCGAGCAGACTTCACAGCACAACCCACTATCAACAAAAAAGACCAGCTCAAAAGCCAAAATTTTCTCATTTGAAAACTCCCTTCAATCGCTCAAGAAAATGAGCTACTCCAGGATAAGTTTCCGCACGCCCTTCTGCTTCAAAAGCGCGAAGCAATTCCTTCTGCTTGGCACTCAGAGTTTTTGGAACCTCAAGTTGTATTCTCACATACTGATCCCCGTACCCAGAACCATTTAAACGCTTAATCCCTTTACCCTTCAATTTGAGCGTCTCGCCCGGCTGCGCTCCCGGATGGAGCGACATCTCAATAGCACCATGAAGCGTAGGAACCTGTAAGTTTGCTCCTAATGCAGCTTGAGAAAAAGTAACTGGCATATCTAAAATCACATGTTCCTCTTCTCGTTTGAAAAGAGCGTGCTCTTTGACACGAATGAGTACATACAAATCGCCTACGGGTCCGCCCAACTCTGAGCTCTCGCCTTCTCCGCGCAACCGGAGTCTTTGGTCGTGATCAATCCCGGCAGGTATATTGACGACCACACTGTGGGGTTTCTTGCTTTTGCCGCGCCCCCGACAGTTTTTACATTTTTCCTCAATGAGCACCCCAGTGCCCGCGCAGGTGCCACAAGTTCTCGCTAAAGTAAAAAATCCCTGATTCAAGCGAACTTGTCCGGTGCCTCGGCAAGTCCCACACCGTTTAGGTTGAGTGCCCGGCTTTGCTCCCGAACCTGAACACGGTTCACAGTTGAACTCTTTTTCAAAAGTAATTTTCTTTTCTGTACCCAGAGCGGCTTCTTCAAACTCGATTTCAAGCGTATAACGCAGATCAATTCCGGAGCTACCTCGAGCTCCACCACCAAAAATGTCCCCAAAAATATTATCGAAAATATCTGAAAAAGAGCCTGCACCAAATCCGGGGTCAAAACCAAATCCTTGGCCTCCAAGCCCAGCATGCCCAAACTGATCGTAAGCTGCTTTTCGCTTGGGATCACTCAGAACTTGATATGCTTCATTAGCCTCTTTGAACTTTTCTTCTGCTTCCTTATTCCCTGGGTTTTTATCGGGGTGATACTGAATGGCTACTTTTCTATAGGCTTTTTTGAGCTCTTCTTCCGAAGCTCCACGAGCGACTCCCAAAATTTCGTAGTAATCTCGTTTCGCCATAGAGGACTAACTCGGTTTAATTTTTTTCCTTACCTACAATCACTTTAGCCGGTTTGACCAACCGCCCGTGCAACATGCTTCCTTTTTGAAAAATCTCCAGCACGGTGTCTACTTTACTTTTCTCAGTTTCTTTTTGTCCAACCGCTTCGTGACGCTCAGGATCAAACGGCTCTCCAACCTGCCCTACAAATTCTACTCCGAAACGACTCAAAAGCTGAGTGAGTTCATGATGACTCATTTCAACACCGCTCACAAAATTGGCGACTTCAGGTTCTGCCTTTGTTTTTAATGTTTTGGAATGCTGAATGGCGCGATCAAAGTAATCAACCACATTGAGTAATTCAGAAATAAGCTGTTTGTTCGCGTATTTAATAGCTTGTTCTTGTTCTTTTAAAATGCGCTTCCGGTAGTTATCGAATTCGGCTTTGACATACAGCACTTCTTTCTGAGCCGCTTCCGCAGCTTTCCGGGCTTGCTCTAAAGGATCCGTTCCTTGAACTTCGGCACTCTCCTCTGAGACGTTCTCTTGAGTTTGGTTTTTATCTGAATCCATTATGACCTCTCTAAAACCCGTTTGTACCTTCCCTTAATATCCGGCTCGCCCTTTTTCATGCTCCGACTGATTTGATCCATGAGTCCATGGAGTGTAGGCGCATGCGGGATATGGGCGGGAAACTGGCTGAAGATTTCCTCTAACCGAGGAAGCATCTTAAAAGGATCGCCGGGCAAAATAAAGCCACTTTGCTGAGCTAATTCTAAAAGATGATGAATGATTTTGTCTTTTTGAGTGGGCTTTTCAGCTTCGTGAGAGGCCCAATCGCCCAACAGGCACTCGTTGATCTCATGAGCCACAACCATGACTGACTGCGCCAAGTTTAAAGACCGGTACGTGTGGTGGCTGGGGATGGTGATGATCCAATCGCATAAATCCACTTCTTCATTCGTCAATCCATCGCTTTCGCGGCCAAACACCAAGACTAAATCAGTTATTTCCTCGAGTTTGAGCTTTCGAGTGGCTTTTTCAATTGCAGGACGCACGTGCATCGGGTGCGGTCGACTGGAGGAGCCTACACGAGCTGAAGTCGCCAAAGAGAGTGTCTTACCCGGAGCTCCTACATCGAGCGCGGCGGGGAGATCAGTAAAAAACTCCGCTTGAGAGACTCGGTCAAAAGCATGTTTGGCCATCTTGCGGACTTCTGACCACTCTAAAGTCTCCCGGTTGCCGACAATCCGAAAATGCCCCAAGACCCCCATATTTTCTATGGCTCGCGCGATTGACCCGACGTTTCCTCCGTACTCAGGATGCACCAGGACAATATGAATGCGTTTTCGAAACTCTTCACAAGTGCTGTGGAAAGATTTGTCAGGTTTAGTCAAAGCTCACCTCGGGGCTATCAAGCCCTCTCAAAGCAGGTTTTTACGAGCAAGTCTAATACCTTATTTGGCATGGGAAACCAAGCCAGGATACACTTTTTTCCTTTAGGAGTGCTGAACGGGATAAATAAATCCACAGCCTGTGGATTGTTTGAACCGGAGGATCAAGCGACTTCTTATGGAACATTTGCGGGGCATTTACGAACCCCGTCATTTTTAACAATTGGTCGGTTTTAAGTAGGTAGAGTTTCCTTGTCAATGCACATTTTAAGATTTTGTTAGGATTCAATCAGGGAGCGACTTTCCAGCGATTTTTTTTCGTAGTTTTGAATCGATTTTTGAGAGGATCTTTCTAACACTTTGCTCCTATCAAAGTTCTCCAAAATTTCTCGAGCTCGGCTCAGCACTGGGACTGGTAAACCCGCCAACCGAGCCACTTCAATTCCAAAGCTCTTATTGCTCGCGCCGAATGCTAATTGGTGGAGAAAAACAATATCCTGTCCATTCTTTTGAACTAAAACGGTCGCATTTTTTAGATTGGGATATTCGCTTTCCAAAGCCGTCAGCTCGTGAAAATGGGTCGCAAATAACGTTTTTGCCCGAACTCGTGTGTGAATATGCTCTAAAATGGACCAGGCCAGCGAAAGCCCATCATAAGTGCTAGTACCACGGCCTATTTCATCAATAACCAACAAACTGCTCGAGCTTGCTTTTTGCAACACCTTGGAGATTTCACACATCTCGACCATAAAGGTGGATTGACCCCGAGCTAAATCGTCCGAACTTCCAATACGAGTGAAAACGGCATCCGTGATAGGCAAGTGGGCTTCACTCGCCGGCACAAAAGAACCCGCTTGAGCCAAAATCAGGATCAAAGCCACTTGTCTCATAATAGTGGATTTCCCCGCCATGTTGGGGCCAGTCACTAAGAGCGTCCGACAAGTTCCTTCTTCAAAAACCACTGTATTCGGTACAAACTTTCCGGAAGGAACACGCGTTTCTATGACCGGGTGTCGCCCATTCACAATTCGAAGATTCCAATTGGAATGGAACACTGGCCGATGATAGCCACGCTCTCGAGCCGCTCGAGCAAAACTCATCAAACAATCTAAAGCTCCCAAAACCTGGGAAATTTTCAGTACCGCACTACTTTTTTCAGCAAGTCTCCCTCGGAGATCCACAAACAAGCTTTCTTCCAACGCTTTCAGACGGGATTCCGCCATGAGCACTTTTTCTTCAAACTCTTTCAGCTCTTCGGTGATGAATCGTTCACCGTTGGCAATGGTTTGCTTGCGAATGAAGTGCGCAGGTACTTTCTTTAAATGCACTGAAGTAACTTCAAAAGTGTAACCAAACACTTTACTGAACTTGATTTTGAGGCTGGGAATTCCTGAAGCCTGCCGTTCGCGAGCTTCGATGGCAGCTAGAGTGCTTTTAGCGTCTTGGGAAAGGGTTCTCAACGCATCAACTTCTGCGTGATACCCACTTTTAAAAATACCCGCATCTCGCAAAGTGCTCGGTGCCTCATCATTCAAAGCGGCGTCTAAGGTACCTACTAATTCACTGAGCGGATCACACTCTGCCTCTAGCCGACAAAGCAAAGAAACCGCAGTAGCTTTTAAAGTTTTCTTCAGGAGAGGTACTCGCTTAAGAATATCTCGAATCGCAACCACATCCCGGGGCATCGCAAGTCCCAAAGCCGTTTTAGTCGTCAGTCGCTCCAAATCTCGGATTTCAGTCAGCTCCGTTTTTAGCAACTGAAACACATCAGGTTTTTGAACCAGCGCCTCTACTGCATCCAAACGCTCCTCAATCTGCTCTTGAATCACTAAGGGGCGACTGAGCCATTCTTTCAATGTCCGGCGTCCCATCGGCGTAAAACAAAAATCGAGAACCGCAAGTAAGCTACTGTCTTCTCCAGTTGCGGAGTGCGATTTAAGAATTTCTAACGCGCTCAACGCTGTCGCATCCAAAACCATTCCAGGACTTTCCTCGAGGGCCTCAGCTTTCAGAAAATTCACCGAGGCATCCGACTTGAGCGTTTCTTTCAAATAGGTTCGAGCTGCTTTCAGAACTCCTTCGTCAAAAATACCCCTTCGAAAAGTAAATAGAGCCTGCGGAAAGCGCATTCGGAGCTCTGAGACCCAATCAGATTCTCTATCCAATTCATTGAGAAGGAATTCCTTAGGCCCCAACCGCAAAACCCAATCGCGAAGTTCTTCCCAAGAAGCGACAGGCCCAAATTTGATTTCCCCCCCGAACAAATTGACCAACGCCATCTCGTAAGAGGCAGATAAAGCTTGGGGGTGAACCACTAAGAGGAGTTGGCTCTGGACCTCTGAAACCAAATCAGGGTCGCCCACCAGTGCAGGAGTCACTACCCGAGTCACTTCTCGCTTGATGATGGTTTTTCCAGATTTCACAGCAGGTGCTGCTTCACTCTGCTCACAAATGGCCACTTTGTGCCCCTTTTGAATGAGCTTTTGAATATAGTTGGTTGCTGCGTGGTGCGGAATGCCGCACATGGGAATTGGATTTTCAGAAGACTTATCTCGAGAAGTCAGTTGAACCTCAAGGAGCGGGGCTGCTACTCGAGCGTCGTCAAAAAACATTTCATAAAAATCCCCCAACCGAAAAAACAAAATGGAGTCGGGGTACTCTTGCTTAATAGCAAGATACTGCTCCATTAAGGGGGTCAGGGGTTTAACAACCGGATCCACGGACTCACTTAGAGCCTTTGATCATTTTTTCGACTTCTTCAATGTGAGTGGTTTCCTCAAGAATCAGTCCTCGCACCATTTCTTCGAGAGCAATATCGTCACCCACAAGCCCCAAAAGCTCATGATACAGACGCAGTCCTTCGCGTTCGAATTCCAGCGATTCTTCGAGAATATCCATCACATTGTGCTTGTTTGTTTCAGGAACTGGTTTCACCTTGAGAGAGGGATGTCCGCCCATTGCGGTGATTTTTTCACCGATAGCCACAGCATGCGCAATACCGTCATTTGCATGGCCTCTAAACCAAGCCGTAATCGGAATTCGGTTAGGACCAAAAATCATGAAACTATAATGTAAGTACCGAACTACGCCGGATAACTCGGCTTCTAAAATTTTATCGAGATGAGCCAAAATTTTTTTGTTTTTTTCACTCATAGTGAGCTCCTTTTTTGTGCTCCTAGGGTACGCCAAGCAAAGTTCTTAATCAAGAAAAGCACTGTAACTTTGTATACACCCCGGTTTAGACACTGTCTGAATCCTATACATGATAAGTAATCAAAATCACTGATATTTACTTGCATACTTTATGAATACACTGGTTTTTTCAGAAAACTCACACCTGTTTTGGCTTCACAAATCCCGTAAAAGTCCGTTGGTCCATCCCTTGCTTTAAAACCAGCTAAGGGGAATGGAATGGAATTCGGGGGCACATTAAAAGCTGTTGTTGTTGGCGCTGCGATTGCCGGAGGCGCTGGCCTTTTCAGCGGCAGCCAAAAGACCACTCAAGACGCTAAGCAAAGTCTTGCTGAGATGGTCAATCAAATCCTTAAAAACCCAAAGATTCAAGTGGCTCAATCCGGAGCTTCAAATTCCAAAAGCGTCAACCGCGGTGATGGTAACTCCTTCATGAGTCCCACCACCTATCACAGTTACACGTGGGACTACTGCGAAAAGTGGGTGGGCACTGATTTATGTGAAAAATGGTTGGATCCTTATGTTTCTGATCACGGGTTTGGCAGTCAACAATCTGCTCTTGAAGGTAAAGTAGCTCAAATATACGCAGCCAATAGAGACACAAAAACAGATTCACAGTGGGCCATCTGGGACATTGCTGTGAAAGGGGGCCAACAAGCTCAGGATGAATATGGGCGTCTCAATAGAAAAGCCCTCAGTAAGTTTGAACTTCGAGAAGATATTAAAAATGAACTTCGAGAATTGGGTAAAGATGCAGCTCTGGATCTCCTAGCCGGTACAGTGGGTAAAGATGAGCCCAAAGAAACCATGCCCAGCATGGAAGCGTTGCGAGCGATTGCAGGAAACCTCACCGTCGCCTATCGCAATAATTTAGTTGGACTTCTCGGTGGCCTGTGGAGAAATACAGAAGGAGTCGAAGTGCCAGGTGGAGAAAACTACACGGGCTGTGAAGCGATCATGAACGAGCAAAACAGCGAAGAAACCGATGAAAAATTATACCGTCAAGGTCCGCTTGCTGAATCCACACGCAATATCGAGCTGGAAAAACGCATTCAATTGTGCCGTCAACTGATGTCGCAATCTGTTCGCATGGTGAACCCACAAGTTCAAGGCGACCAAATTGTGAGTGGCGACCCCAACACTGAACAAATTGATCAATGGCGGATTCGAGCCAATATCGAGCTCATGGATGATTTAGGGAAAAACGCGAGTGAAATCACCAAACCTGCAGACGCAACTCTCACAGAAAAAGAGGTAGCAAGTGAAATCGTAGTGAACGAAAACGGGAAAGAAACTGTGATGTATGAATTACCCAAAGATCAGATTGAAGCTTATAATGCAATGTTAGAAAAAGCCGCGAAATCACAAGAAGCGGTAGCCAAAACCACGATTGGACACATCCCGGATGACTCTCAAGCAATTCTGTCCAACAAATTAAAAGATTCGGTTAGCGCAGTTGAAATCAACGGGCTTTCTCGAGAAATGAAAGAATATTTCAAAGGAGAGAAAGTAAACACCATTGAAGACTTCACACCTGAAATGACTCCACAGGAACTGATCCAAACCGCAGGACAATAAAATGCACATGAAAAAAGCGTTTCTTTCTTTAGTCACTTTTTCCTCTGCTTTGATTTGGTTGGGATCGCAAGTAGAGCAAAGGCCTCCGCAGATTCCTCAGGAGCCTAAAACCCAGGAGTTCATTCCACGAGGAGTTGCTGCTTTTTATTCAAATAGGGAATGGCTGAACCGTTGTGCGACTGAAATTGATACGCGCATACTAGGAAAGACAGCCGCCGACGTAATGCCGTGGCGAAACGACACACAATATTTGAGCACGAGTTGGGCCCATGGACTCAACTTAACTGCTGTGGCTCTGGCGAGAGGAGCCCCCCGAGGAGTGGCGGTGACTCCCCGACATTTACTCTACACGAAACATTCCGGTTACCATGTTTGGCCAGGACAAACAGTGCGTTTTCTCACCATGGATAATCGAATCATCTCTCGAATTGTGGACCAAGTAAAATACCTGGGTTCAGCCGATAATTCGGTTATTGATACGGATGTTGCAATCGTTCGTCTCCAAGAGGATTTGCCAGGGAGTATCACACCCATGAAGCTGATTGCTACGAACGGCATCACCGATGTAGCTCAGTACACTTGCCCCGTTTTAAGAATTGATCAAGAAAATAAAGCGCTATTAGTAGCGGCCTCTACTTATAGGGGAACTCAACGTTCCATGGGCTTTATCCAACCCACTGCTACTTCCACACTCACACGCATACGTCCCTATACCCCTTACTATGAAACCATGATCACGGGTGATTCGACTTCTGCTTCTATCCTTATTTATAAGGACTCTTTTGGGATCACGCCCTTCTTACTGGGCCAGGTCACTTATGGAGGGCCGGGTAGCGGACCTAATCACACAGCTCTCGCAAGTGAAGTTCAGGCCGTCATCGATGGATTTGGAGATACAGCCCCCCAATATCGACTGCGTTTTGGTCCCTATGAATATTCGGGCCACACAGCGCCGACGTGTTCCGTGACCGCTCAGCGCATAGCGAATACAGGAACTTGTTCCATTTCTGTACAAGGCTCGGGAGATTCAACGACCGGCAACCCCATAATCCTTCCCAACGCAGTCTCAAATTGGACAAAGACCGGAAATATTTGGACCGGAACAGCAGCGTGCTCCACACAAGCCAATACAGTTTTCACTGCCCAGCTGAGTGGTCCCGGGGGCACAGGCCGCACTTGTGAAAGCGGAGAAATCATAGCGTTGGTCACTCTACCCGGTTGCTCGCTCACTGCTTCTCGGCAGGGCACTACGAACACGTGCACTGTATCTGTGACGAGAACTCAAGGCAGTGTTACTGGAAACCCCACGCTCACTCCCAATGCTCCAACGAGTTGGACAAAATCGGGTGAAGTTTGGACAGGAAATACTTCGTGTTCCCAAACTGCTGGAACTCAGTTTTCTGCAACCCTCTCTGGACCTGATGGAACGGGAAGTGCCTGCACAGCAAACATTCCTGCAGTTCCCGCTCCCGCTTGTACTCTGGTCGCGACCCGGCAGGGAACCACCGAGGTCTGTTCTGTTTCTGTTACAAAAACTCAAGGTGAGACCTCAGGAACCCCGACGTTAACCCCGACCCCATTGAGCAGCTGGTCGGCCTCTGGAAATACATGGAGTAACACAGCGACTTGTTCCTCCTCATCGGATACTCCTTTCACGGCCACACTTTCAGGTCCGGGAGGTTCGGGATCCTGTACGTCGACCGTTTCAAGAATCGCACCGCCCTCCTGTTCCCTCAGCGCGCGACGAACAGGAACCACCGGTACTTGCGAACTCACGCTCACAGGTGGCGGATTCATTGTTCAGGGATCCTCACCCGTTGTTTCTCCCCCAGCTACCGGGAGCTGGTTGGGAAATAACTGGTCGGGAACCGGAACTTGTTCAGTCGGTCAAAACACGCAATTCACTGCAACAGTCAACGGAGCCAATGGCGCTTCAGCCACTTGTCAAAGTGGGACTATCACTCCGGTAGTTCCCGCCTGTTCATTGAGTGTCGTTAGGAACGGGACGGGAGACACTTGCACTTATACCATTACCAGTAACTCTCCAGGCGGAACCATCACTGGAGTGGTACACACTCTGAACGGAACGGCCGTTTACCGACAAGGATACCCTTGGGACAATTCGGTAAACCCCAACCGAATATTCCCTAATTTTGTATGTGCAGCGAATAGTAGCTTTGATTTCAAAGCAGTCGTTGAAGGTCCTGGAGGACAATTCACATGCTCCTCAGCGCGCGTAGAAGCTGTCCCAAAACCTGTGTGTAGTATCACTGCAAGTCGCGTAGGAACGACAGCGCAATGCGATCTCACCGTGAGGCGCACGAGCGGAATAGCAAGTGGAAATCCCACAGTGACTCCTGCCGCTCCTGAGAGTTGGACTGCTGCGACCGATACGTGGAGTGGGAGAGCCTCTTGTGCCACTGCTTCGAGCACTGTATTCAATGCAACTCTGTCAGGCCCCGGAGGCACCGGTACCGCCTGTGCTTCTAATGCAGTCCCAAGTTTGAATGTAGCGCCTACCTGTGGGGTCAAAATCAATCGAAATGGGACCACTTCGGTGTGCTCTATTGACGTGACTATTTTCGGACAATCCTCAGGTGCGCCGCTCATGCGACCTTTACCCAGCCAAGCATGGAGGCAGACTGAAAATGTTTGGTCTAATACTGCCACATGTGTCCCGGGAACAATAACCAGCTTCAACATCACCGTCTCTGGTCCCTATGGGAAGGGCTACTGTGGAGGAGGCATCAAATAGTTGAGCTTAGAGAGATCATTTCATCGCAATACGAAGTCACGTTCTCGGTGTCGTGAGTAGCAAGCCAAATGAGTTGTTCCTGGCTGAGTTTTTTTAAAGTGCGCCAAACGTCTTGTTTGAGTTCAGCATCGAGATGATTCGTGGGTTCATCCAAAACCATGAGTTGACATGGTTGCAAAAGAACTCGCCCCAAAAAAGCCCGCTGCCGCTGACCCGAGCTCATTTCGCCAAGACGCTGGTCTAAACCCAATCCCAGCTCTTGAGCTAAGTTTCGCAGGTCGAAACGAAAGGCCCCCACTCTACTGGCGAGCTGCCAATGCGTTTGGACGGTTTGAATCCCTTCGTAAAGAGGTTCCTGAGGCAGATAGGCAATTTGTTTTGAAAGATTCCGTACCGACCATTTCTGAACAGGGATTGAAATACCTTCCCAAAACCAATTACCAGAAAGCAAGGTGGTTTCTCCGAGCAAAGAACGTAACAAAGTGGTTTTTCCCGAACCGTTGGTTCCCGTGAGAGCCACCAGACCTTTTTGAGGAAGTGAAAAGTTCAACGGCACTTGATTTAAAGGCGAGCCTTTTTCAAAACCAACGACTAACTGAACTGCTTTAAGCATCACTGGTTTCATTTTTTCTTCCACAGAACCCAAAGAAACAACGGGCCTCCCAAAAGGGTTGTAAGAATGCCCACTGGAAATTCATAGGGGGGAACGAGTGCTCGGGATAAACCATCCGCCAAAGACAAAAAGGCGGCTCCCATCACAAAAGAAAGTAACATGAGTTCTTTCATGCTGTTCGGACGAAATAAAAACCTACACACTTGAGGAATCACCAAGCCTACAAAACCAATAGTCCCTGAAAAAGCAACGACTCCCGCCATCACCAAAGAAGTAAAAACTAAAAGCAGATTTCGAGTAGCTATGGGAGCCACTCCTAGAGTTCTTGCAACAGCGTCACCCAAACGCAACACTTCCAAAGCTTGAGAAGCACTTCCCAAAATGACCAGCGTCACCACCCCGCCTCCAACCGCCCAAAGACCTTCTTGCCAACTCGGCCAAGGTAAAAAGCCAAAAAACCATTTCAAAGTCCCTCCTCCCACATTCTGAGATTGCACCGAGAGCGCTAGGAACAAGAGCGAAGACAAAACAAAATTAGCACTCATTCCAAACAGCACAACTCTTTCAGGACTCCCCAAGGGACTCGCAGAAAAAACAATGAGCACTGCCACCAGGCCTAGGGCAGCAAGCATGCCCATCGAAATGCTGACAGGAGTCCCGGCTGGCTGATGCAAAAACAGTTCACTGCTGATCACGCCCAAAAGAACTGCGGAGGAAATTCCTAAGACGTAAGGCTCACACAGCGGATTTCTGAAGAGGCTTTGATAGGTTCCCCCCACCAACGCCAATATCCCTCCTAAACTCAAAGTCAGGAGCAAGCGCGGAAGGCGGAGATCCCAAAAAATCCGTGCGCTGACTGTAGAGGGATCCCACAGCTCTGAAAAAACCAACTGTTCTGCTCCCAAACCAGGCACGATTCCCAACACGACTAAACAAGCAAAGCCCAAAAGTATGCGCTGACGATTCATGGCTTCGACTCCGAAGTAGGGCTCAGTTCCTGTAAGTTCAAGACCGGAGTAAAACTTGCACGAGCAAAATGATCCGCAGGAACCGCTTGGCATGGAGGTGTGTTTTTGGGCCACCACTGACGACATTTTTGTTTGAATCGCTGGGTGCTCTGATCATTGTGACTCAAAAAAATGACACGTTCTGGAGTCTGAGCAATCAGCCACTCCTCAGAAACCTTCAAAAATTCAGTACTCCACTGAAGTGGAAAAAGACCCTTAGCGCCCAGGGAGTTGAGTAGGCTCACAAAAAACGTCTCGCGCCCAAATAAAATGGGAGGATCCATCCAAGCCAATGCAAGATACTTGAAATTCAAAGGTTCCTTTTGGGCTTGCATCCACACTCGTTGTGCTTTTTCAAAAAGTGGGCTGGGTTGTCGGTGATCCGCTAGCCGCATGAAATACTGGGCAGCTTCAAAGAGCTCATTCACATGCGTCAGTGATACGCGCTCTGAACCAATACCCAGCTGAACTAACTTGGAATGAAGCGCTGGTTGAAAAGAGGCGGAATCCCAAAACACTCGTGTGGGTTGAAGCTTCAACACCGATTCCAAATTCACTTGAAACAGTTTTCCAACCCGCGGAAGCGATCGAGCCTCGGGCGGGTAATCGCTTGCTTCTGAAGTTCCTACTAAAAAACGACTGAGGTCGAGCTGGTACACGAGTTCCGTGAGCTGGGGGCTTGTGGAAACCCACCTTTCTGCAGCAATCAGAAGACCTGGGAAAGCAAGCCCAGCAAGGAAAATCCAGTTTTTGAGTGATGAAAAGGCCTTTGCCATGTCAGTTTTCTCGTCAGTACCCTGCCCTTTTTTTTCAAGAATTTCAAATTCTTAGATGCCTTCCTCAAAAAATCCTAATGTAATGCGTTACGAATCCCGATAACTTGCTGAGTTCGTTGAGATAATGCTAAAATAGTAAAGACAGACGTTTTTAATGCAACATGTAGGACAGCCGTTAGAACTCAAACTTCCTTTAATTGGGAGGTCTGATGGATCGGGTAAAACCTGCGACAGTTGCGGATGCCAGAGAGTTTTTTGCCCATGAGCTTCGCTCGGCCATGGAAAACCATGGAGTTTCGGCAAAACCCTCCAGTTTTGAATACCTGGTGGGGCTTTTGGTCAAATTCATTTCCTCCGACCAATTTTTCAAAGTGAACCCATCGGGGCAGTATGAGGATACGCTCCTCTTCGATTTATACGTCGAATACACCCAGGCGCCCAAAGAACGACAACTGGCCATTCTTCAGCGCATTGGAGACCTCTGTCTTGTAATTTCGGGTTATTTTGGTGAAAGCCTCCAATCCAAACTTGTGGATATTGATTACTACTTTGGAATGGGCGGGACCGCTTACCGAACACTGTCCGAACTCCAAAACAATCGCTCGTCTCGTTTAGTGTTTGAAGAACTCTCGGGGAAATTCCAGCCATTTTCTAATGTGCTTGGAGAAATGAGTGAACGAACGGGACTGCAATCGAATCAAGATATTCTCCGTCTGTACGAACGCTGGCTCGTTACTGGCAGTGAGCGCCTTCGTAAAATTTTGAGCGACCAAGGCATTCAACCAGTCACTCAACCCAAAAATGTCAAACAATAGTAAAGGCCCCATCAAGTCTCTCTTGGAATCTATTGATACCGCTATTGCTGATATTTATGCCATCGAGAGCTCACTTAAAGCTTCAGATTTTTTGGTGCCCGAGGTTCAAACTCACCAACCCGGGACTCTTCTGGTGTTCCAATCAAACGAGCCATCCGCTACTGACACGCTAGAAGTTGGAATCGCGTTTCAACCGCATATTCAGAACACTCTTCTTCAGTTAGTTCCCAACAACTTTTCTAATTGGAATCTTGAAGATAAAAATGCATTCTCTGTTGCAACCGAGGAAATCAGTCACTTTCGCTACCTCACCTTTCACGCTGGCCAAATGCGCTCAATCAGCCAACTGGAATTAGAGTTCCATGGAGAAATTGATAAATTTCTTCTTCTTTTCCTTCTGGGCAAAACCAAAAGCACAGGCCCAGATGCTTTTGAACAAACCTTCGCACAACTGTTTGAACACTCAAGCTGGATCCATCATTTGCCCGAAGAATCAAAGGAACGCTACGCTCAAGCTACTCAACTCGCCCGAGAGTTTATTCAAAAGAATAAAGAATTCTTTTCGTCTGATGAAACCTTTCAATCATTTCTCGCCACTCTGCGAGCCCTGTATCGAATGGGTGCCGATGAGAAATTCAGCTTAAAAAATCGCTTCTAACGAAAACAGGGTGTGGGATCAAAAGACCACACGAATTTCCAGGTGGCAGAGACCGACACAGCGTCAGGAATAATTGGCGTGAGATACTCCGATGCAGCCGGTGCCGACTTGGCCAACCCAAAATACTCAGGTTGACTGATTTCAGAAAGTTTTACATTACTCAACTTACATTGCTGATAGAACACCTGGAACTGTTCAAGGGCATCTCCCCACGCCTTAACTTGCGCCTCTTTTTTCATCGCCTGAAATGTTTCAGGATATACAAAAAAAGATGGCTCTAAGATCTCGGCATAAGTTGCTTGAGGCGTTGTGATGGATTCCATACCGGATTCCTTCAACACGTCGAGAATTTGTTGTTGCATGACTGAAACTGCGTCCATGTCCTTGGTTTTCAAAATCAGGGTGTTCATCGTTCGCCACTTGCGATCACAAATAAGATGGCTTCGGCCGTTGTCATCAGCGCCATATTCACTTTGTCGAAGCGTATGGCCACCGGTGATGACCAGCTCATCTTTTTCAGTTCTCACATAGGGCTTCAGGACTTCTTGAAGGTTCCGTGCCAGCAGCGCATTATCTTGTTGCGCTTCCACCGGCTTCTCGTAACAGAGCGAGATCACTTTCACTTGGAGCTCAGCATACTCTGGCGCCTTTTCCACCGTGCCCCTGCCGGTAATTTCAACACTTCCATCAGAAGCCCAGACCCCAACACTCAAGAGCGCCCAAACTGCAAGAAGTCCCTGTCTCATACTGTTTTCTCCTTTTTATGAAGACATCAAGCTGCTTTTTCCTCTTTTTTTACCTCGGTGCGACCCAATATCTTATGGAGAAGCCCTCCCTTATCTTCTGCAATAGGAATAGAGGTTGCCTTTTCAACCACTGCTTTGGGAACAGCGATTCGGAGCACACCATCTTTATAAACAGCTTCTACCTTGGATTTTTCATTCAGCCCCGGAAAACTCATCGCACGGTAAAATTTTCCCTGATAGCGCTCACTGATTTGGGGTTCAGCTGTTGAAGTGATGCGCTCGCCTTTTCTATGCCCACTGATCACTAGATTATCGCCACTGATTTCGACCTTCAGATTTTCTCGACTCATTCCAGGGACATCTAAACTCACTACATAGTGAGAATCGGCTTCCTCAATATCACAAGGCGGAGTATAGGCTTCCATTTCTGATATCTCCCTAGAAACTGGTGCAAACACATCTTCAAACATGCGATCGAGTCGGCGTTGAATATTGTTCAAGTCTCGGAATGTAAAAATCCGTTCCGGACGAAAAAGTGATAAACGATTACTCATAATGATTCTCCTTCTTCGGAAGTGCGATTGCAGGTTTTGTGCCGCGTGATTACGGGAACAGATAGCCGTTGGTTTTTGCAAAATGCAGGGGATTTAGAAAGTCGAGGGGACTATCGCAAGATATACGAGAGCAAAAGCACAAAGAACAATCCCGATCACTGCGGAGACTGGAGGTCTGGGAACGCTGATCTCAGGTGAAACAGGGGCCTTCATGTAGAGATGAGCAATCACTCTCAAATAATAGGCAACTCCCAAAAGACTGCTCAAAATCGCCAACCCTACTAAAGCTATTTTTCCTGAGGCAAACATTCGGACCAGCAATAGGTACTTGGCAAAAAAGCCTGCTGTGGGTGGTATGCCTGCAGAGGAAAGTAGAAAAATCAGGAAACAAAGTCCCATGAGGGGTCTTTGAAATCCCAGCCCGTTCACAGAGTCGATATCGATGGCCTTTTTGTGATGCTCAATCCAGGAAAAAATTCCAAAAATACCCACGAACATCAGCCCGTACACCATAAGATAGAATTGAACATCCAGCTGCGGATCCGAAGCCTCTGAACCCAAAGTACTTAATCCTAAAAATAAAAATCCAGCATGGCCAATACTGGAATAAGCAAACATGCGTTTCAAATCCGTTTGACGTAAAGCCGCAAGATTGCCCCAGAACAAAGTAAGCACAGCCAATCCTTGCATCACAACTTGAGTGGATTGCGTCAACGGGAGGAGCGTTTGAGCAAAAACTCGAAGGGCCAAAGCAAAGGCTGCTAATTTGATAGCGCTGCCCATGAAACCGGTTACAGGAGTGGGGGCCCCTTGATAGGCATCTGGAAGCCAAAGATGATACGGAGCTAACCCAACTTTGAATCCAATGGCCACGAGGAGCAGAATGAATGCCGAGAGGATGGGTAATTCAACACTGGAATTCCCACTGATGCTCGTGAAGTTGGTTTTTATAAGAGCAGCGATGGCTTGGAGATCTAAGGTTCCACACTTTCCGTACAGAAGTGCAATCCCCAGCATTAAAAGAACCGTTGCAAAAGAACCATACAGAAAATACTTGAGGGCTGCTTCCGAAGATTTAAGATCATTTTTTCTCATTCCCACCAGCACATAGGTCGGGAGAGATAACAATTCCAATCCCATAAAAAGCATTAATAAGTTACCTGCGGATACCAAAACAAACATTCCTGCTCCTGCGAAGAGTAACAGGGCGAAGATCTCCGATATTTCATGCAGATCCTTAAGAAAGCTTTCAATAAAAACAACGGTGACCAAAAGGAAGAAGCTCAAAACCAGGAAGGACCTTTGTGTCAGCATATCCCATCGATACGAACGATAAAATTCACGAAGCCAAATGGGAGTTTCGGGAGCATCCCACAAGAGCTCATTGGGAAGTCCCTCGTAGGCAACCCAGGCAGCACAGATCCCCGATAATAACGGCCCCGCTACTGCGAGAAGAAACTTTGGGAGCGAGGCGTGTGGAGTCTTATAAATCGATTCCAAAAGAATGAGACCAACGGCAGCACCGATTAAAACAAGGATAGGGGAAGCAGCAAACAAAAAAGAAGCAGTACTCATTGGGGTAATTCACTCCTGAACTCAGCGGTTACTGGCTTTTTCCAGTACTGGTCCACACTGGATTTCATCTTACTCATGATAAACCCAGGTGCTAGGCCAATCCACACCATCAAGATCCCCAGGATCACTAAAGGAACCAGCTCCCGCAGCCCTAAATCATGCAATTTTTTATTTTCAGCTTGGGTCACCGGACCAAACAATACTTTCCTAAGAAGTGTGAGCGTGTAAACAGCTCCAAAGACGACTCCTAAAACCGCCACAGCTGCCCAACCGATGTTTTTCTGAAAAACACCAAGCAGGATCAGCACTTCACCCACGAATCCATTCAGACCTGGCACGGCCATACTGGAGCAAGCGACAAAAACGAGAAAAAAGGAAAACCAAGGGACCAGAGCAGCTAGCCCACCATAATCGGCAAATTTCCGAGAATGTCGTTGTTCATACAAAAAGCCTACGAGAAAGAAGAGAGCTCCAGTGCTCAAACCATGATTGATGTTTTGAATCAGAGCGCCGCCTAACCCCGATTCATTTTGGGTACAAATCCCTAAGACGACTAAACCCAAGTGACTGACTGAGGAATAAGCGACAAGCTTTTTCATGTCTTTTTGTTGAAACGCAACAAAAGCACCATAAAGAAGACCCATCAAACTGAGGATTGCTAAAACAGGCACAAACTGATCAAAACTCCCTCCACCGAATGGGATGGAGAATCTCAGAAGACCGTAGGTCCCCATTTTGAGGAGCACTGCCGCCAGTAAAATACTGCCGCCCGTGGGGGCCTGAACGTGGGCATCTGGCAACCATGTATGCAAAGGAAAGAGCGGTACCTTCACTAAAAACGCCAAAGTGAATCCCCAAAACACGAGATCTCTGAGGCTCAGACCCCAAAGCAGGGGTTCGGCACTTAAAGAGACTTTCATCAATTGATTCAAATCAAAAGAAAGTACACCGGTCTGAGTTTTATAGGAAAACACCACTGCTAACACGGCAAACAACATCACGAGACTTCCCGCAAATGTAAAAAGGAAGAATTTGAGGGCCGCATAGATGCGTTCTTGGCTACCCCAAATCCCAATGAGCAGGATCATCGGAATGAGCATGGCCTCCCAAAAAACATAGAAGAGGAACAGATCTGTCGCCAAAAAAGTTCCAATCATGAAAGCGCTCAATAATAAGTAGCATGCCATGAAGAGCTTAGGGCTCTTACTTTCTTTCCAACTCGCCAAAACGGCCACCGGAAGCATGAGCTGAGAAAGTAGAACTAAGGGCAAGCTGAAACCATCGACCCCGATGGCAAATTGAATTCCAAAAGATGGGATCCAGGGAATACTCCAAACTCCTTCAAAAGTACCAGCGGATGAACCCTCGAAGAGAAAATAAAGCGGGATGCAAAGGGCAAACCCTAATAGACTCGTCACCAATGCAAGTTTTTTACTCCACGATTCCGGGAAGACCGCAATCAGAAGAGTCCCCAACATTGGCAAGAGAAAACTCATCAGAAGGCATGAAGACAACATTAGAGAATGCCTCCTTTCAATATCCATCCCAGGCTCAGTACAAGACCCAACAGCATCACAAGTAAATACCATTGGATATTACCGGTTTGAAAAAGCACGATTGCGCTGCCGAGACTCTTTGCTGACTTACTCAAAGTGGTAATGCCGCCGTCGATAACTTTCGGGTCGATCACCGATGAAAACACCTCAGAGATCATTTCAAAGGGTCGAACAATTAAAATTCCATACAACTCATCAATCCAAAATTTATTCACAAATAATGTTCCAAAGGAGCCCGTTCTTTTTCTAAAAACTAATACTGCCACCCCACTCGCAACTAAAGCCAGAGTGGTAGTGATGGCCATCGCTTCATGGGCTGAAGGCGTGGTGGGTGCATCCGTGCTTGTGAATAAAGGAATCACTGGCTTCAAATAATCTTCGAAAAAGTTGGGTATCCAATGAAACTCATGAGGCACTCCCAAGAAACCCACCACTGCACTCGCCAGAGCCAAGAGCGTTAAAGGGACTGTCATCATCCAAGGACTTTCATGGGCGTGCTGCTTCCCACGATAACTCCCTAAAAAAGTGAGTGCATACAAACGGAACATATAGAAGGCAGTCAGCGTAGCAACGAGAGCGCCGCCGATCCAGAGTCGGCTATCTCGAACCAGAGCCGCATGGAGGATAGTATCCTTACTAAAAAACCCAGCTAATGGGGGAATACCTGCAATCGCCAGTGTGCCCACCAAAAAAGTCCAATGCGTGATGGGCATTTGCTTCCGAAGTCCGCCCATCTGATAAATATCCTGTTCGCCTTCTAAGCCGTGAATGACGCTTCCAGAACCCAAGAACAGAAGCGCTTTAAAACAGGCATGAGTAACTAAATGGAACAAAGCCGCCACGTAGGCCTGACATCCTAAAGCAAGAACCATCAGGCCCAATTGGCTGACGGTGGAATAAGCGAGCACTTTTTTGATATCCCTCTGACTGGTTGCAATGAGTGCAGCCAGAAGCGCCGTGCTGAGACCCACTATTGCGATCACTTGATTGGTAGCCGCAGTGGTTACAAAAAGAGGTTCCAAACGTGCAATCAAGTAGATACCCGATGTCACCATGGTCGCTGCATGGATGAGCGCTGAAACCGGAGTGGGTCCTGCCATCGCATCTGGCAACCACACATACAGCGGCAACTGTGCTGACTTGCCAGTAGCTCCGATAAATAAAAATAGGGCTGCTAAATTCATCAAATGCACATCGATATTAGATTGAGTGTCGATAGCATGATTGATCTGCTGAAAATCTAGTGAACCAAAAAGTTGATAACAAAAAAACATTCCTAACAAGAATCCAGCGTCTCCAATCCGATTCACAACAAAAGCTTTCATCCCCGCTTTTGCCTTCTCCGGATCCTGGTACCAATAGCCGATCAGTAAATAAGAACAGAGACCCACTCCTTCCCACCCCACAAACAACGTGAGCAAATTCCCTGAGCAAATTAAAACTAACATCAGAAACACGAACAAGTTCAGATAAGAAAAATAACGATAAGCGCCTTCTTCGTGTGACATATATCCGATTGAATACAAATGAATGAGCGTTCCGATCCCTGTCACAACAAGAGCCATCACTGAAGTGAGCACATCAAAACGGAAACCCCAGTTGACTTTGAAGCTCCCCACTTCCAACCAGGGCCAAACCAATTCGACTGGAGTGGTTGGATTCATCGTTACAAAGAGAACAAGGGCGGACACAAAAGAAATCGCTACTGCTGATGTAGCCAACATACCCGCTTTCGTAGCGCTCTGGGTCCGCCACACCAAGCCGTTGATTGCACTTCCTAGAAAGGGCGCAATGATTAAGAGGATGAGCAAAGTTTCCATAATTATCGTGTTAAGTTCTTAAAGACTCCAATATCCACTGTCTTTTTTAATCGATACAAATTCAAAATAATCGCTAGCCCTACAGCAACCTCAGCAGCTGCTACAGTGATTACGAAAACAACCAGGATAATTCCTTCGGAAGTCCCAGTTTTTAGTGACAATTCCACAAGCACTAGGTTCACCGCGTTTAACATGAGTTCGAGGCACATCAAAACGACCAATGCGTTTCTTCGGATAAGGAAGCCGAGAAGGCCCAGACCAAACAAACCCACCGCTACAAAGTGCGTCCAGTAATCAATCGAATTTATTTTCTCAAGGAGACTCATGCGGGGTCTCCTTTTCAGGTCGTGCGAGCATGTAAATACCCACGATGAGCGCTAGCAAAAAAACAGTGAGAATTTCAAAGGGCCATAGATACTGACTGAACAAAAGCTGAGAAATCATCCGAACACTTGCTTTTTGTGGCTCCACAGAGGGCATTTCACCAAAACTTCTTGAGAGCACTCTGAGGAGTATAAAGCACAATCCCCAAACGCTGACCCCCGTTAAAATTCCTCGTATCCAGGGAGGAGCGATGTCTTGAGGCTTTTCTAAATTCAGCAGCATGACCACAAAGACAAACAGAACCACGATGGCTCCGGCATAAATCAAAATCTGAATCATGGAGATAAAAGAAGCCCCCCACAGCAAATACAAAATAGCCAATCCAAATAAACTGAGGACGAGATTAAACGCGCTGTACACCACGCCTCTCGATAAAACCACACCCGCTGCAGTCAAGAGTGTGAAGAGGGAGAAAAAAGCAAAAACTGCTTCTTTCATACTTTCCCTCCTGCGAAATACATGATGACGGCGCTCAGAAGGATATTGATCAAACCCAAGGGGATCAAACTTCCCCAAGAAAGTTCCATCAGCTGATCAAAACGAAATCGAGGGAGGGTCCACCGGATCAACACATAAAGAAATAAGAAAAAGGCCACTTTCACAATATAAGTGGTGATTTGCACAATGCAGAGCAGGTTTTGAGAGCCCAGCCATTCCAATAATTGACTGTCTTTCACCCAGGGTAAGTGCCAACCCCCGAAATACATGACGGTCATGAGCCCAGCCATTGTTGCAAGATTCATATATTCCGCCATGAAAAAGGTAGCGAACTTCATGCTGCCATACTCGGTATGGAAGCCTGCCACCAACTCTGCCTCGGTCTCAGGCAAATCAAAAGGAAGTCGATTGGTTTCAGCAAAGGATGCAACTAGGAAGACCAAAAATCCTAGGGGCTGATAAAAAATACCCCAGTTGGGTAAGAATCCTAAAAATGTCCCCTCTTGTTGCAACACCATCTCGCGCAAGGAAAAAGTGCCGTAAACCATAACCGTCCCCACCACCGCTAGCCCCAATGGCAATTCGTAACTCACCATTTGTGAAGCTGAACGCAAGGAACCGATGAGCGAATATTTATTGTTCGAAGCCCAACCCCCAAACAAAATGCCATAAACGCCCAGAGAGCCAATCGCCAAAATATAAATCAGGGATACGTCCAGATCCGTAATTTGAATATAAATTTCACGACCGAAAAGGATCGCTTTATCAGCAATCGGAAGCGCCGCAATCACCAAACACGCCGGCAACAGAGAAAGAAACGGAGCCAAAGTGTAGAGAAATCGATTGGTGTTTAATGGGATCGGGTCTTCCTTGAATAAAAACTTAACTGCATCTGCAATGGGCTGAAAAAGGCCCAGAGGCCCAACACGGTTGGGACCTGGACGATCTTGAATGAGAGCAGCTACTTTCCGCTCTACATAGATCATAATAGGCACCACTTGAATAACACCCACCAAAATGAGGATCACTTTGGAAATCGTTAGGATGTAATCAAATGCTTCCATAGCTAATTCAATTTCAAGATTTTCTTTCTCAGAATGTAAAAAAGCCCTACGGCCATTAAGCCCAAATAAACGAGAAGAGCCCACAATAATTCAGGGCCCGCAGAAATAGAGTCTCGGTATACTAAGGCCCAAGGCAAGAAAAAGGCTGCTTCCACGTCAAACAATAAAAAGAGAACAGCAATGAGATAAAAACTACTTTTAAATGGGATGCGGGGATTGCCCTCCGGTTTCACTCCGCACTCATAAGTTCCGAGCCGCTCAGGAACTGGATTTTTTGGTCCAAGAATTTGGGTGATTGCTAAGATGGCGCCGCAGAGAAGAAGAGCGACCGCAAACAATACCGCCAAAGCAATCAGGTTTTCCATTTACTGCATCACCCACTGTCTCGCCAGCTCGAGAACTGGGGAGAAGAAGAGCCCCAAAATGATGGTTGGAATCGCCAAACCCAAAAGGCCAAGGGCCTGAGACTTCGGCAAATGCAGAGTTCCCAAAGCCATTCCTTCAGGTTTTTCTAACCACATAGCTCGCAATATTTTTGCGTAGTAATAAAGTGAAATCACACTATTCAGGACTCCAAGGAGAGCCAACCACAGGTAACTTTGTGACTGAATCAAAGCACCAAAAATTAAAAACTTTCCAATAAACCCTGAAAACAACGGAATTCCGGTCAGTGAAAACAGGAAAATAGCCATGCACACTCCAACGAGCGGCATTTGCCATCCAAATCCCTTGAAGTGTTCTAAATCAGAGCCTCGCTTTTGATCGGCAACAATTCCAATAATCCAGAAGGCTCCCAAATTCATCGCACAATAGGCGATTAAGTAGAAGACGATGGAGGTGAAGGCCTCAGGAGTCATTACCACAAAAGCCATCAAGACATATCCCACATGGGCGATACTGGAAAAAGCCATCATCCGCTTCACATTCGTTTGCGCGACTGCACTCAAATTGCCCACAATCATTGTTGCAGCTGAAATGAACGCCAAAACAGGTCCAAGTTGTATGCCCGAAATGAGAGCAAAGCCCCCGGTTTCTTGTTTTTGAGCCAAAGCTGCCAAGATGAAGTGGAGAAGCGCGCCAAAGCCAGCAGCTTTGGGACCCACTGAAAAGAAAGTCACTACAGGGGTTGGAGCACCTTCGTAAACATCGGGAGTCCAAAAATGAAACGGAAAGGAGGAGATCTTATAGGCAAAACCCGCGTAGATCATGAAAAGTGCCAAATAAAAGACAAAGGGGTGCGTCCCGTTGTTTTTGATGAGCGCCTGTGCGATCGCTGGATAATTCAGTGCGCCTGTGTAGCCGTATACTAAACTGATCCCATAGATCATGATTCCAGAAGAGACAGCTCCATAAACTAAGTACTTGAAGGAAGCTTCGTTAGACCGAGCGCTGTCGCGTGAAAAACCGGCTAGAACAAAGGAAATGATGGAGACAGTCTCGATCGCAATGTACAACATGAGAAAATGATTGGATAAGGTCATCCAAGTCATGCCCAAGGTCATACACAGAATGAGAATAGAAAACTCACTCCGTCCTCGTTTTTCAATTTCTCGAGAACTCAAAGAAAGAAAAGCCGTTACTCCACAGGCAAAAAACATAAAGTAGCGGAAGAAAGTGGTCATTCCTGAAGTAGCAATCATGCCTGAAAAATGTTCTCCCCCAATCCCGCGTACTGCATGAGTGCCTAGGAGCGCGGCAACGCAAGTCACAATCACCCACCACAGCGGGAATTGGTTTTCACGAAGTCTGGGAACAAAGCCATCCAGCAAAAATAACGCCGATAAAAATCCCACCACTAAGACTTCTGGTAGAAACGCTTTCAGACTGAGGACTAATTCAGGAGTCACGTTACGCTACCCCCAAAGCACTGAGGATTTTAGCCACTGTAGGCGCCATCAAATTAAGCACGGGCGTTGGGTATACCCCAAGTACAATCACTAGGACGCAGAGGGGTAATAATGTCAGCCGTTCTCTCCAGTTCATATCGGTCATGTTTTTGTGTTCTTCGTTCAGAGGGCCCAAGAACACGCGCATGAACATCCACAATAAATAAGCAGCTCCCAGCAAAATTCCCAGAGAACCAATCACAACCATAGTTTGATACTTAGGATTGGAAAAAGTACCCAAGAAGACGAGCGCTTCACTGATGAACCCAGAAAGTCCAGGCAGACCTAACGAAGCAAACAGCGCAATAGCCATCATTCCAGTGTACACCGGCACCACTGAAGCAATCCCGCCGAATCCCTTGGAGCCATCGGGTTTAATGATCCACCGATGGTGGACTCGATCATAAGCAACACCTACCAACAAAAAGAGCATGGCGGTTGAAGTCCCGTGATTGAACATTTGCATCACAGCACCGTTTACTCCCGCTGTGGTGAAGCTCGCCATTCCCATGATCACATAGCCCATGTGAGAAACTGAGGAGTACGCCACTAATTTCTTCAAGTCTTTTTGAGCCATCGCACAGAAAGCCCCATAAATGATATTGATGACTCCTAAGAGCATCATGGCGTTAGCCGCCCAAGCCGTGGCCTCAGGAAAAATGGGATAATTCATTCGAAGAATTCCGTAAGTTCCCATTTTCAACAAAACGCCCGCCAGGATCACGGAAACTGCTGTAGGAGCTTCCACGTGAGCCCAAGGCAACCAGGTATGGAACGGCCACACCGGCACTTTGATAGCAAACCCAATAAACAAAGCTATCCACAGAATTTTATCGAGAGCATAGGTGGTTCCAAAGAGAGTGACCGTCTTATTCAAAAACTGATTGTGATTCTGCGCGAGAGCCAACAGGTCAAACGTGTGCGGCTCCGAGTAGTAATACATCGCGAGCATCGCCAATAACATGAGCACTGAGCCTGCTAAGGTGTAGAGGAAGAACTTGATGGCAGCGTAGACTTTATCCTTACCGCCCCAAATCCCAATCAAGAAATACATCGGGAGCAACATGACTTCCCAGAACACGAAAAACAGAAAGAAATCGAGCGCACAGAAAACCCCCATCATTCCCGATTCTAGAAAGAGGAACATGGCATAGTAGCCTTTCACTCCTTTTTCGATTCCCCAGGATGCAAACACGCACAAGAAGGAGAGAAGAACTGTCAACAAAACCATCGGAACGCTGAGCCCATCTATCCCCATGTAATATTCGATATTAAAGGCTTTGATCCAAGACGTCCGCTCCACAAACTGAACTGCAGCGGTAGTTCTATCAAAGTTGCCATACAGCCAAATGCCCAACAAAAGCGGAACCCCTGTAAAAACCACTGAAGTCCAGCGAACCATATTGGGCTTATCTTTGGGCAACGCCAAAATAACAAACATCCCCAGCAGAGGAATAAAAGTCATTAGACTGAGAATAGGTAATTGAGCCATACGCGTTTATCTCACCTCGCAAAGTAAAAAATTAACAAACCAAAAACGATGAAAGTCAGAATCAGATATTGCTGAACACGCCCTGTTTGGAGTTGTCGCAGCACCCAGCCACCTGCAGAAACAGCCGCACCGGAACCATCGACGCCGATGCGATCCACTACGACATCGTCAAACTTGCCAACAATCCCTTTCACAACCATCGCAACGTCAGCCCAGCCATCCACGACAATTCTATCAATCACTTTGTCATCGAACTTAGCCATCAACACCGTTAAAGGCAGAAAGAGTTTTTGGATAATCCCTTTAATGTACAAGTCATCGAAGTAGTATTTATTCCAAAGCAGGGTGTGCACAGGTTTCAGTGCTTTCTCAAACGCGGCCGCTGAAATCACTTTTTTCAAGTAAGTCAGTGCTGACAAGAAAATGCCTAAACCGGCAACTATCAGGGAAACGGTCATCGCGATACTGTGTGCATGGTGTTCGACTTCTTCACTGGCGTGAAGTCCTTGAACTCCCATTTCTTTTTTAACGTAATCTAAAGCGTGATCAAACCAATGCACGGGCAATAGCTGCGCATCCAAAGCATGGATTCCTGTAGGACCCGCAAAGACAATAGCGAATGAAAGAGCAGCTAGTATCATGAGGGGAACCGTCATCGTGAGAGGCGACTCATGAGCATGGTGGTGTTTGTGTTCATCTCGAGCAGCTCCGAAGAATGTCATGAAGATCAAACGGAACATATAAAAGGCAGTCAGGCCGGCTGTTACGAACCCGATGATTGGAATCCACATTTGACCTGGATGAGTCATGCCATAAGCCAAGGCATCTCCTAAAATTCTATCTTTGCTCACAAACCCACTGAAGCCCGGGACGCCGGCAATCGCCAAAGTAGCAATAAACATCGTTAAAAACGTAATGGGCATTTTGGAACGTAATCCGCCCATTTCCGCATGTCTTGGGTGTGGACAGCGTGGATCACAGAACCTGAAGCCAAAAAGAGACAGGCTTTGAAACATGCATGAGTGATCACATGCATAAAACCAGGAGCAAACGATCCGACTCCCATTCCTAACACCATGAAACCCAGCTGGGAAATAGTGGAATACGCCAACACTTTTTTAATATCGACTTGAACCAAAGCGATACATGCTGCCAAGAAAGCCGTCAGAGCTCCAATCGTAGCGACTACAGGAAGTACGATGTGAGCCGCTTCTAAGATGGGATACGTGCGCACTAATAAGAACACTCCCGCAGCCACCATGGTTGCTGCGTGAATGAGAGCCGATACTGGAGTGGGACCTTCCATCGCATCAGGCAACCACACTTGAAGAGGAAATTGCGCCGATTTACCCACAGTGCCCATCATCAACATGAAGCCAATGAAAGCAAGAGCCGGTACGCCCACCAACGTCATATTACTGCCTGTACCGGCCTTAATGGCTTCGTAAATTTCGCTTAAGTTGCTAGTGCCAAACACCACGTAAAGTCCGCAAATGCCCATAAAGAAGAGCACGTCCCCTACTCGAGTCGTCATAAACGCTTTGAGACTGGCGTGGTTTGCAGAAAGCTTCTGGTAGTAAAACCCAATGAGCAAATAAGAGCATAACCCCATCACTTCCCAACACATGAAAAGGGTCAGCAAATTATCGGAAACCACCAATCCCAACATTCCGGCAGAAAACAGAGAAATATAAGCAAAGAACAAATGGTATCGGCTTTCGCCGTGCATGTAGCCCGTGGAAAAAATATGAATGAGAGATGCACATAAAGTCACCATGAAGAGCATGATGGCTGTCAGGTTGTTGACCAAAATACCTACTGTTAGTTTTACCGCTTTATTTAAAACAGTACTTGTGGCAGCTGCCTCCGCTCCAGGCATCACCATCCAGTTGAACTGTAAAGAATCGTTCACATGGCCAACCGATACCATTTTTAAAAAGATGGGGGTCGCCAGTGCAAAGGAACCCAAAATAGCAAGGACTGATACCCAGTCTCCTTGCCGGGGCAGCTTTTTACCGACCAACGCCTGAATCACAAAAGCGATGAGTGGTAAAGCAACGATCCAAAGACAAGATTGAGCCATATTCTCCTCTAGTGTCGCAATAGCGATGCTTCATCAGCATCAATCGTTTGCTTCAAACGATAAAACCTTAAAATAATAGCCAAAGCGACAGCTGCTTCTGCAGCTGCGATCAAAATCAAAAACAAAGTGACGAGTTGACCCTCTAAAGCAGCGGAGTGGTACTTACTGAAAGCTACAAAATTGATACCGGCAGCGTTCAAAATCAACTCCACGCCGAGCAAAATTCCAATCGCATTTTTGCGAGTCAACACTGCAAAAATACCAAGAATCAAAAGCACGGAGCTCACTAACAAATAACCTTCAATACTGTTGGCAAAATCAAGTACGTTCATGTTCGAGGTCTCGCTAACCAAACGGCACCGACTAAAGCGCCGAGTAATAAAATAGTGATGGCTTCAAAAGGGAGTACGTGAGTTCCCAACAAGGCCTTTCCAATGGCTTGGGTCTTGGGAGACGCTGCAAACTCCGCCATTTTCTCTGGGGGAGCTGCTTGGATCATCTTGCCCAACTCAGTGAGTCCTCGATGCAGAAAGGGCACTAAGCCCAAAGCAAGAACCACACCCGGAATGACAAACTTACTGCCAATATCCTTCAGTTTCAGACGATACAACCATTGAGTGAGCATGATGGCGAAAAGGATCAGAATAGTGACGCCGCCCACATAAACAACTATTTGCACCCCGGCTAAAAAATCTGCCCCTGCAAACAAATACATGACTGCAACACCCAAGAACGCAAACAGCAAAAAAACGGCTGAATAAAGGATATTGGGATTGATTGCGACAATCAGAGCAGAACCCACTGTCACCAGTTCTGCAATTAAAAGAATCAGTTTCATTCCATTCGACATAACCTACTTACCCCTCATCAATGCGAAGCACTGCCTCCCGAAAACAAACTCCCCAGTACCTGAATCATGGATTGTCCTTTGAAAGCCCACATCCACACGGCTGTTCCCACAATATTAAAGAGAGAAATCGGCACGAGCCCTTTCCAACAGAGCCCCATGAGTTGATCGACTCGTAAACGAGGCAATGTCCAACGGAGCCACATCACTACAAACACCAGAAGCAAGGTTTTACCCATGAAGAACCCAACATGAATCAGCGCAATGAGTCCTGAAGGTAATGTGATCCAAAATTTATCGAGTTCTAAGAAGGGCAGTTGCCAGCCTCCTAAATACAATGTCGTTACTAAAGCACACATGACAAAGACGTCTACAAACTCACCCAAAGCGTACAGACCAAATCGCATTCCAGAAAATTCTGTATTGAAGCCCGATACGAGTTCAGACTCCGCTTCTGGAAGATCAAAAGGAATCCGGTTGGTTTCAGCAAGGCCCCCCACAAACAAAATAAAGAAGGCAATCACGGTGAAGGGATTGTGGAACACATTCCAAAAATGAGCATTGGCATGGATAGGATCTGCAGGGTTCCAGCCTTGTTGTTTGACGATTTCTCCCACCTGCAAGCTGCCGCTAATGAGAATGACTGGAAGCATAGAGAGTGCGACAGGAATTTCGTAGCTTACAATTTGCGCTGCGGATCGAAGCCCGCCCAACAGGGACCATTTATTTTCAGACGCCCAAGACCCCAGCAAAATCCCCGGAGCAATCAACGTGGTCACTGCCATAATGTATAAAATGCCAATATTGATATCGCCAGCAACGAGATATTGGCCCAAAGGCAACGCTACAAATCCAGCGCATGAACCCACCACCACCAATACTGGCGCAATATTGAAGAGAAAACGATCGCCTCCGGGCGGCACATAGTCTTCTTTAGAGATCATTTTGATCGCATCCGCCGCAAACTGAAAGATACCGAAGGGACCTACCCGATTAGGACCAATGCGATCCTGCATGTCCGCTGCAATTTTACGTTCGATGTAGGTGGCAATGCCGCCGAACGGTAAAGCCAACATATAAATGATGATCAGGGCTGAAACGAGAGCCCAAGCCCACAAAGGAACGGACGCAAGCCAAGTGCCTTGCGTCCATTGAGTCAATGTTTGAGCAAAAAGAGCTGAGTTAGCTGGCATTTATTTTTTGGGGGCGTACTTAGTAACGCCTTTTACCCACTCCAAGTCACCTCGAACCCAACAGTAAATGAGTCCAAGAACCAAAAGCGCAACAAACAAAAACAATTCAGCAAATACAAAAGCTCCCTGACCACCCAAAACAGCTTCTCTAAACAGGGTGGCAGCAGGCAGAACGGCCGCTATTTCCACATCAAAAATGATGAAGATAATGGCTACGACATAAAAACGGATATTGAATTTGACCCATGCGGAACCCACTGGATCTTCGCCGCATTCGTAAGCTTGCGTTCCTTTTTTTGTGGTGATTCCTTTGGGTCTTAACAAAGCCCCTACGCCCAACATTAAAGGCACCGTCACCGCTGCAATAACGACGAACCAAAACGCACTGATGTAACCCGTCTCCAAGTTGCTTTCTCCAAAGTGGATATAACTATTTGAAATTACAAACCTCGCCAAAGTTACTGGGGGGGTGCGCTTAAAGTCAAGAAAAGGCGCTCAAATATTTTTGATTTGTTCCGCAAAAAATTGCGAATTTTTTGCCAAAACTTTCAGATAAGGAAGTAAGTCGGCTTTTAATTCGGGGGGGAAATTTCGAATCGGAGTGATATGTTCTTCGGGAACATATCTAAAAGTAAAGTTAATTCGTCGCGTCTTAAAATCGGGCACCGAAATTGGAAATTCAATTCTTCCTTTTTTTTCAACTCGTTGAACCCGGTGAAACAAATGCCGCTTATAACGCTCCCCGCCAAAAATTTGAAGCGATCCATTTTCAAGCCACTGATGCAAAACAACTCGGCTGGGAATTCCCCTCCCCCGACTTTCTACAAATTGAAAAATTGCGCGTTCACCTAACGATAAAGAAGCAACGGGACCCGGCTCAAAATCTTTGTGTTCTCCAACACGCGCAACATCCTCTAGCTTATCTCCAATGACTTGGCTTCCGTAAAAATTCACTAAGCACGTGTTCAGTTTCCAACCTTTGGGAATATCCTTCGAAGAAAACATCTGTGCGGTAATTTTTTCCATTTTTCGAACCAGCTTTTCTAAAACCGGTGGATACGGCTCAGCTTTCACACAGCGAAACTTCACCCCATGGGGGGGGCGATAGTAATCCAAGCAAGCAAACTGCCAGTTCCCTAACCAATACACAGGCCGCAAAAGACGCCGTTGAGACTCTCCTTTAGGAGGCGGCCGATGGGGAGAATAGCGGTCTTCCCAAATGGGTTTGAGCTGCATCAACCAATCCAGTATGAGCTTCTCATCTGCTGCGGTTAAAAACCCAGAATCGTAATAGAGGCCAGGAGTTCTCATCCCTGCGGTTTCACCTCGAGCACTTAAGTTTTGCAAGTCGCTTTTTTACTGAAGTTTGGGTAAAAGCCAGGGGACCATGATCACCACTGATGTATCGAAAGCAGTTTCTGCGCTCAAAAAAGGGGAAGTCGTCGCGATTCCCACAGAAACTGTTTATGGTCTCGCGGCTAATGCTTTGGATTCTCAGGCGGTTGCTCAGATTTATGCTCTCAAACAACGCCCAATTGATCATCCTCTGATTGTCCACGTCCCCACCCTAGCAGCTGCCCGAGAACTCACGCTTGCTTTTCCCCCAGGAGCAGAAAAAGCGGCTGCTCACTTTTGGCCAGGACCCCTTACGTTAGTTCTACCAAAAAATAAAGTCGTGCCGGATCTCACCACGGGTGGCATGCAAAGTATTGCACTTCGAATCCCCCAATCCCCAGACACTTTAGAGATTCTCAAGCGCTGCGGATTTCCCCTGGCAGCCCCCAGTGCGAATCCGTTTGGACAAATCAGTCCCACGCATGCAAGTCATGTTGAACAAAGTTTTGGAAACCAGGCCCCACTGATTTTTGATGGGGGTCCCTGCCGAGTAGGCGTAGAATCCACTATCGTCAGTTTTCTCGGTGAAAAACCCTGTGTCCTGCGTTTAGGAGGAATTCCTTTAGAATCTCTCGAGGCAGTACTCGGTCCACTCTTGGTGGCTGGTAAAACCGATAAAGCCATAGCTCCTGGAATGCTGCCGCAGCATTATGCCCCAAGAACAAGCCTTCGAGTGACCAGTCAAAAGAAGGAGCGGCCCCCCTCTGGAAAAAGAGTTGGACTTCTCACATTCACCTCGGAAAACGACACCCATGAATTTGCAGCCGTCGAAGTGCTCTCGCCGAAAGCAAGCTTAGAAGAGGCGGCCAGTCGTTTTTACAGTGCTTTGAGAACATTGGATGCGCTGAAGTTAGATCTCATTTTAGCTCATCGGTTTCCAGATGAAGGATTAGGACGAGCACTAAACGATCGACTTGAACGTGCTTCTCATTTAAATTGATCGCAATGAAATCTGTTTGTGTTGTTGGCCACGGAGCCTGGGGAACTGCAGTTGCGAACGTGTTCGCGGATGCGGGACAAAGAACGGTGATTTGGGGAAGAGATGCCCAGATCACGGCATCTATCCAAAAAAATCATGAAAACCCAGAGTATTTAAAAGGAATTGCTCTCAATCCAAATTTAGCCGCCACTTCGGATTTGGCCTCTGGTCTGCAGCAAGCAGACCTCATCGTGAATGCTCTACCCACTCAAGCGATTCGTGAAGTGTTTAAGTCCCATGTAGCCCTTCTCAAGAACAAGCATCTCATGAACACTGCCAAAGGAATCGAGACCGGAACCAATTTACGCGTAAGTGAAATTTTTAAAAGTCTTCAGAAAGATCTGACGTATTCTATTCTTTCAGGGCCCAGTTTTGCTTTGGAAACAGCTCAAAAACATCCTACAGCAGTCGTCTTAGCGTGTGAAAGTCCAGAAGCCGGGAGCGCCATTCAACAGCTGCTTTTAGTGCCCTATTTTCGTACTTACACTTCGCAGGATGTAATTGGCGTGGAGCTGGGGGGCGCGCTTAAAAACATCATAGCAATTGCATCAGGCATCGTGAGTGGATTGGGACTGGGATACAACACCCAAGCCGCCCTGATCAATCGAGGCTTGGCAGAAATGATCCGATTGGGAAAAAAATTCCAAGCCAATCCGATGACTTTTTTTGGTTTGTCGGGTGTGGGGGATTTAGTGCTCACCTGTACAGGCCCTCTAAGCCGCAACCGAAATTTTGGAGTCGCACTCGGACAAGGACGAAGCGTTTCCGAAGCGCTTCAAAAAATCGGAGGCGTAGCAGAAGGGTATTACACAGCACAATCCGCTTATGCGCTGGCTAGCCAGCACCGAGTTGAAATGCCCATTTTGGAACAAGTTTATCGAATTTTATATGAGAACAAGAAACCCCACGATGCTTTAATGGATCTCATGAGCCGCGAGCTAAAAGATGAATGGTAAGAGTTGGGAAAGCTGGCTCTTCGATGCTCGCGAACTTCCAGCAAATAAAACCCATTTTTGTGGACTTGATACTCTCTCGCAAGCATGGACCTTAAGCGCGCTCAGTCAGCGTTCCCAAAAACCCATTGTGGCCGTTTTTAAAACTCATGCGACTGCTAGAAACGTTTTGGACAATTTACGATTCCTGAGCGGAGAAACTAAAAATAAAAACATCCATTATCTCCCCCCCTTAGACTTTGATTTTTATCGCGGACTGCTTCCAAACCCAGAGACGCTGAGTGAACGAAATGCAGCTCTTTATCATGCGCTCAACGATGCAAGCGGTAGAGTCTTCATCACAAGCCTCCATGCTTTTCTCCAAAAAAACCTTCCCCCAGAGGCTTTTTTAAAAAGCACGATTCTCCTCAAGAAAGAAGAAGAGTTTCCTAGAGATCTTTTAATTCAACAATTGTTGGAAGCGGGTTATCAGAGCCAGCCCGCGGTCTCTGATCCTGGCGTGTTCTCAGTCCGCGGGGGTACTTTAGATGTTTTTAGTCCCCTCTACCCGAGACCCGTACGCCTAGAGTTTTTTGGCGACTTCGTTGAAGAACTTCGTTTTTTTGATCCCGAAACCCAATTGAGCCTGGAAAAGATTACCGAGGCTCATTGTATTCCTGTGGGGTTGAGTCGAATTCCTCGTGCAGAAGATTATGACCAAGCTGCTTTGCGAATCAAAGAGCGAATGGATGGATTAGAGGTTCCTAAACAAAAACGCGATGAAGTTCTGGAGATCCTGGCCCAAGGTATACTCCCTTCCGATTATAGTTTTTTATTTCCTCTGCTTTCCGGAGGTTCTTCAGCCCTATCCGAGTTCTTTCCAAGAGATACGCTTTTTACTTGGGAAGGAAGCAAGGGCCTTTCAGAGCTGGCCCAGGAAATCGAAATCCCCAAGCTGCTCCATCACGCTCGTCTTTTTGAGGAAAATCATTTACCCATCGCTGAATCAACAGATCTCTTTTTAAACTTTACAGAGTTGAACCAAACAATCCAAGAATCTACCGGATTCTTCTTTGAAGATTTTTCCCAGCATCACGGTGAAGCCGAACTGATTTCTCAAAATCAAAGAATTGATTTCACTCGAGAACGCTCACAACTCAAGTCTAAAACTCAACTGGCCCTCTTAGATTCAGTCTCTAAGCGGATTAGGGGCTGGATGGAGGAAGGCTATCGAATCCAAGTGGTCTGTCACACCAAGAACCACGCCGATCGCATGAGCTTATTGTTTGAACCTTATGGGGTACATTCAAAATATGAAGAAAAGGAATTTGGTCACTCAACAGAGCAGTTTCTAAAAACCGACTTTCAAGTGCTCCATCTGTGGTTGGGTTTTATCACTGAAAGTCAGCTTTTTCCCGAACACAAATTGATTCTCCTCAGTGAGGAGGAAATTTTTGGGCAAAAGAAGCGAACCAGCAAAGCATCCAGTGCCTCAAAGGTTTCTCCTGAAAAGCTCCTCTCGGGTTTTCGAGATATCAAAGTGGGTGATTTTATCGTTCACAAAGATTTTGGGATTGGTCGGTATTTAGGTCTCAAATCGATGGATTTCCTCGGCTTGCCAAATGATTATGTTCTGTTGGAGTACCGCGACGGCGACAAACTTTACATCCCCGTCTATCGATTGAATATTCTCCAGAAATATCAGGGGGGTGAAGGCTCCGAAGTCGCTCTAGACAAGCTCGGCACTGAACAATGGACTAAAACCAAAGCCAAAGCCGAAAAAGCCATTGCTGAGCTGGCTGCGGAACTCCTAAACATTCAAGCTCGAAGAAAGCTCATCCCTGTGGAGCCCTTTTTGGCTGAATCTAATGATTACCATCAATTTGAGATGGAGTTTCCGTTTGATGAAACTCCAGATCAGCTGAAGACGATCGGCGAGGTGAATGCCGATCTTTCTAAAAATTACCCTATGGACCGCTTGCTGTGTGGAGATGTGGGCTACGGAAAGACAGAAGTCGCTATGCGAGCAGCTGCCCGCTCGGTCTTCAGCGGCAAACAAGTGGCTGTACTCGTACCCACGACCGTGCTGGCCTTTCAGCACTTCGAAAACTTCAAAAATCGGTTTAAAAATACTGGGGTACGAGTCGAGTCCGTATCGCGTTTGCGAACTTCCAAACAGACCAAGGAAATCCTTACGGATCTTACTCAGAAAAAGGTCGATATCATCATTGGAACCCATCGATTGCTCTCAACCGATGTTCAGTTCAACGACTTGGGCTTAATTGTGATTGATGAGGAGCATCGATTTGGGGTGTCTCACAAAGAAAAACTCAGAAAAATTTCTGAGGCGGTTCATCTGTTAACGATGACGGCCACACCCATCCCACGCACTTTGAATATGGCGATGACGGGAATTAAAGATATTTCGATCATCACCACGCCTCCGCCCGATCGACTTTCCGTACGAACCTTTGTGTGTCGTCGCACTGAGGAAGTGATCCGGGATGCGATTTCAAATGAACTCACTCGCGAGGGTCAGATTTTCTTTTTACACAATCGCGTGGAGTCCATTTACAAAGTGGGCGAAGAACTCAAGCGGATTTTTCCAAAACTGACCTTTGAAATAGTCCATGGCCAACTCGATGGGGATGAACTGGAACAGAAAATGCTCGGGTTCTATCGGGGAGATTTTCAGCTATTGCTCACAACGGCCATTATTGAATCAGGATTAGATATACCTCGGGCAAACACCATCATTATCGACAAAGCTCAAAACTTAGGACTTGCACAGCTTTATCAACTCAGAGGCCGAGTGGGACGATCCGAGAAACGAGCGTATTGCTACTTACTCGTCGACAACGAAAATCAAATGACCGAAGACGCGAAGCAGAGACTCCAAGTGATCCAACGCTACACCGAACTGGGAAGCGGCTTTCATATTGCGAGCCACGACATGGACATTCGAGGTTCCGGAAACTTGCTGGGTAAGGAACAATCGGGACACCTCACAGCTATCGGAATTGATTTGTACATGGAACTGCTGGATGAAGCGGTTCGAGAGCTTCGTGGCCAAGAAAAGCGGATTCAAGTTGAGCCTGAAATCACCCTAAAAATAGCGGCTTATTTCCCGGAGAGTTATCTGCCTGACATCAGCGAACGTATTTTGCTCTACCGGCGCTTATCGGCCGTGGAAAGTGAAGAGGCGCTTTCCGAAATTGAATCGGAAATTCGGGATCGGTTTGGAACTCCTCCGAAGGAAGTCATTCACTTGTTAGGCCTCATGACTCTTAAACTCCACTTGAAACGTCTCCACGTGCTCCGGATGAGTTGTGGTCCTAAGCGCACGTCGCTTCAATTTGCCCCAACGACTCCGGCGAGCGCCGAGAAATTAGTAAAACTCATACAAAGCAACCCCACCCTCTACGCCCTCACCCCAGATCAAAAATTGGTATTCTCAGCACCCGACGCCACTTTAGAAGTACAGCTGCGAGAGGTTCAAAAGCTCAGTGCTTTACTCGCTGGGGCATCAAAGCTATGATTCGACCATGGATGTAGATGTAAATCCAACAGGGGCTTCTTCACTCAAGGAATTTCAAGCATTTCTAGGAGATTTACTCCAAGAAGAGGGTCAGGCGACGACTGCCGGCAACCTGAAACCCCTTACTGACGGTCTTGGACTGGAAAGCCCAAAGCGGCCGCAGCCGCCCGTCGAAGCAAAGCCTGCACCGACTCAGCCCACTTTGAAAAAACCGGTAGAAAGGAAAATGCCTCCACGTCCTATCGTTACCCCAGCTCCCAAAGTCACTCCGCCGCCCATCCCCAGAGCGGAGCTTGCTCGGGTGATGGATGCGCCCGAAGTGCTCGAAGTTAAAAAGACTCCACCTCCTTTACCAACAGTATCCCTAGTGAAAAGAGCAGCTTCTCTTTTTCTAGATCAGGTTTTTGTACAAACGTTGTGGGTGATTGCCTTGGTTATCACGTCGAATATTTTTACGGGGTTTGAGACGGGATTATCTGCAGAAGTCTTTCAAAGCTTATCCAAACCGCTCTTTTTCCGATTTGCAGTTCTGGAATTTGCCACCCTTTGGTTGGCTTATTTGGCCATCAGTTTGGGTATTTTTAATATGACATTCGGGATGTGGGTTTGGGGAATCCGAATTTCCTACGGGAATCAGCAAGACGAAAACTATGGGATGAGAAAGCTCATGCGGATTTTATGGAGTTTTATTTTCTACGCCCCTCTGGTTCCGTCGGTGCTTTTGGCTTTCAGGAATCGGGAGCGCAACTTGCTGGATATCCTATCTGGTAGCAACCTCTATTTATCTGAATAGCGGTCATGCGTTCGATTCAAAGCAAAATTCTTTCGATCGAAGCGCTGAAATCCAAAGTACAAAGCCTCAAACGGTCTCATCAACGGATTGTGACTACTAATGGCTGCTTCGATATTTTGCATTGGGGTCATCTCCAATACTTGGAAAAGGCCCGAGCGCTTGGAGATGTTTTAATCTGTGCAATCAATCAAGATGCTTCTGTAAAAAAATTGAAGGGTCCGGAAAGACCCATTCATTCGGAAATGATTCGCGCACAACAAATTGCTGCCCTGGAATCGGTTGATTTTGTCGTACTTTTTGGAGAAGACACTCCCGAAAAAGTTTTAGAAGTGATCCAACCAGATATTCATGTCAAGGGCGGGGATTACAACCCGGAGTTGCTCCCGGAAAGAGCCGTGGTGGAACGGCACGGAGGAAAAGTGCAGTGTCTCCCTTTGGCAGCTGGATTTTCTACCACCGATCTTTTGAAAAAATTAGGGGATTAGAATTTAAACGCCCATCCCAAAGACCCCATCATGGCTAAGTTCATGAAATCCACTTGTGCGCTGAAATTCATCGGCCATTCAAATTCGGACCCCACAAAGAGATGGATGGTTCCCTGCCAAGCGGAGTTTTGACTGACAGCGAGTTCCGGAATGACCGTACCTTGAGCCATCAAGACTCCCACTCCCCCATAGGGTTTGAACTTCACGTAATCTTTGCTCCCATACACTCCCACTTCGAAATCAGCACCTGAATAGGCAATCACAGGATTGAGTTCCTCCGATTTCGAAGAAGTGAAGGAGTTCACAGTCGTGTAAGCTGCAAAAGCAGAGATAGTGGCGATTGCTCTTTCTTCGGTCAGAAAATTATATTTGAGAATCGCCCCGAGAGTTCCAGGAGTATTCAACATTTCCGGTTTAAAAAAATTGAAAGTGATTTCAAATCCATCCGAAAGCCCTTTGCACAAATACAGACGCGGTCCCATTAAGAGACCTCCAATGGTCCCCATCCCATCGCCGTATTCTGCCAAACCTCCACTTGGTGTGATGGGCAACTCTAATCCGATTTTCATACCAGCCCAAAGTGGATACGTTTCCGCGGACCTCAATAAACGGCTTGCGGAACCAAATCCTACTTTTTGCACCAGCGTTTGAATTTCAGCAGGTTTGAGCTGACCACTGAGTTTGGCCGCGCTCAGGGAAGGACCGTAAATGACCAGAAACCCAAAGAAAAATCGGAGGATTTTTTTTCCGTACATGGCTTTCATTGTACCCTGATTACAACAAGAACTCGAATTTGTTGCTGTGCATTAGTCGCTATAAAAATACACGATTGCCAAGATTCAAGGGGTTAGCAATGATGGGCCCATGGAACAGAAGTCGTTGTTTGATGAGAGCCGTTTCCCAAAACTTCCAGAACTCCTCCAAGGGTTTTTAGATCATTTAAAGACAGAAAAAAGTGCGAGCCCCTACACCACTCTCAACTATGAAATCGATTTGAGAAACTGGTTCAAGTTTCTCTTTGAACAAACCCCAGGCAAGTTTGCTTTAAATCGCCTCTCAGATTTTACACTGCTCAGAAAATATCTGGCTGAAGAAACCAAGAAATATTCCCGGGCTACAGTGGGCAGACGTTTATCGGTGATCAAGGGCTTTCTCAAATACCTCCATCGCGAAGGGTATTTAGAAAAAAATGTCGCGAAACTTATTTCTCTGCCCAAGCAGGGAGAACGGCTTCCTTTTGTTTTGAAACCTGAAGATGTCTTAAAACTCATTGAAGGCATTCCATCAGACACTTTGCGAGAAAAACGAATGCGTGGAATTGTGGAGCTCCTTTACTCTACTGGAATTCGGGTCTCTGAGCTTGCCTCACTCACTCATGAAAAAGTTGATTTTAGAAACGGAACTCTTTTAGTCCTGGGAAAAGGCAATAAGGAGCGAGTGGTCCCGATCGGGCGACACTGCCAGAAAGCACTTTTAGATTATATCGATTCGATGCCCTCCTTTCAAAAACGAGGGCCTTCCACTCCACTTTTTCTGAACAAAGAAGGAGAGGCGCTCTCCGTACGCAGCATCCAACGCAATCTGCGCGAGTTTGCCATTGAAATTTTGGGGCCTCTAGGAGCCGAAGTCACCCCTCATACCTTACGACATTCCTGTGCCACTCACTTGCTTTCTCGAGGGGCTGGCCTGAGAGAAATCCAGGAATTACTGGGTCACCAATCACTGGTCACTACTCAGAAGTATACCCAAGTAGATATTGAGCGTTTAAAAGCGGCTTACCAAAAGACGCATCCCAAAGAGCGCGGGTTAGATAAAGGGAAAACATGATGGAATCACTCAGTACATTTAATCAGATTCAAGTGGAGCTCGTAGGAACGATTCAAAATCCCTACGAACTCTCGGTCGCTTCTGCTCGGACTTGTTACTCAGGAAAAGGAGTGATTTATCCTGCTGATGTTTCTAAAGATGAACGAGCAGTTGCTTTGCGAGATAAAATTGCAAGTTCCACTTTGGAGGCGGGCCATTTGACCACTCGCCAACACGCTCATTTTGTCTTTGCTCTCAGTGGTGTTTCCCGACAGTTCATTTGGAGTTTTTTGCACAGTCATCCTTTCTATAACTCAGAACAGGTCAGCCAGCGCTACGTTAAAGTAAAGCCCTCAAGTTTTTTAGTACCACCTCTTTCGGCTCCGGCACGAAAAATTTATGAGAACGCTGCGCGCGCCCAGATGGAAACTTATGAAAAACTGATCACTGTTTTAAGAGCGCCGATTCGAGGGGATTATTACGATCGTTTTAAGTCTCGGAAAAAGTACTCTGACAAATGGGATCCCCAAGTGGAAAAACGGCTCTATGAAGTCGCCCGCTACGCACTAGGCGTGGGAACCACTGCGTACTTGTATCACACAGTGAGTGCTTTGACCTTGCTCCGTTACTGGAGACTGTGTCAGGAGTTTGAAACACCCCAAGAGCAAAAAATTGTTGTTGAGAAAATGCTGGCGGCAGTCAAAGCAACGGATCCGCTTTTTGAAAAGGAAATTCAAGATCCGCTTCCGCTTGAGAAAACATTGGAGTTTTCTTGGATGCAAAACCAGAAAGCGCATTTTCAGGTGGGTAGCACCAAATTTATCGAGGAGTTTGATGCCAAGCTTGGAAGCAGAACTTCTAAGCTCGTTCAGTACACCCATGATGCTGAAACCATCTTGGCTCAATCATTACGAACAGCCGTAGGAAAAACTGAGCAAGAACTTTCCAATTCTAGAGCGCTCGAAACTCTTTTAGATCCAAAAAACAATCCGATTTTGGCTGACACTTTAAATGCCGGAACATTTGATCGCTTAAGCCAAGTATTCCATCATGTTCATTTCACTTTTAAGAAAAAGATCAGCCACACAGCAGATTCTCAAGATCAACGGCATCGCTTGGTGATGTCGAGTCGCCCGCTTTTAGTCACTCATTTCACAGGAAAAGCCGACTTCATCACGCCTTTTGGAATCACACAGTCTGAGGAAGCTACTGAAATTTACAATCACTCCATGGAATCCTCTTTTCAAGCAGTCGCTCAGTTAATTGATTTAGGAGAAAGCCCTGAAGCTGCTTTTTACTTGCTTCCCAACAGCACAGCGATTCGAATGATTTCTACTGGAGACCTCCAAGCGTATCAGCACAAATGGAAAATGCGCAGTTGCTACAACGCTCAGGAAGAAATCTTCCGAGCAACCATTGATGAAATTCAACAAGTCAAAGCGGTGGCGCCCACGATTGCTGAGCACTTGCGGGCTCCTTGCTATTTAAGATTGCGGGCAGGAATTACCCCTTACTGTCCTGAGGGCGATCGGTACTGTGGTTTACCCGTTTGGAAATATTCCATCGATGACTACCAACGAAAAAGCCTATAACATATTGTTATTGTTGACTATTATTAGATTCGCAGCAAGCTGAGTACAGGGGTGGATTTCCCTCCTCCCTTTGTGTAGTCTCGGCCGGTGCTTCAACCCATCGATTTATTTCAAGAGCGTTTTGGTTCGGTCCGCTACATGCTCGCACCCATGGCCGGAATTACTGATACTGTTTTTCGGCTCTTAATGCGAAAAATGGGAAGCCAAGTCGTTATTTCTGAACTGCTTTCTTCGGAAGGTCTCGTTCGCGGGGGAGCTCGCACTCGGCAAATGTTGAAATTTGATGAACGAGAGCGCCCAGTCGGTATTCAGATTTTCGGTTCCTCTCCAGAAACGATGGCAGAGGCCGCTAAAATTGTTCAGGAAGAAGGTGCTGACTTTGTAGACATCAACTTTGGATGCCCTGTTAAGAAAGTAGTGTGCGATGGGAGCGGCTCTGCATGGCTCAAACATCCAGAAAAAATGGGAGAGCTCCTCAGTTTTATTAAATCGCATTTGAGAATCCCACTGACCATCAAAGTTCGAACGGGCTGGGATGACCAAACAAGAAATGTGAAAGATGTGGTTCGAATCGCCGCTCAGTGTGGCGTCAGTTGGGTGGCTATTCATGGCCGAACACGGGCTCAAGGCTATTCGGGCCTCGCAGATTGGGAAATCATTCGAGAGACCGCTATTTCAAGCCCCATTCCCATTATTGGAAATGGGGATGTCCTAACGGCAGCCCAAGCCCACCAAAAGATTGAGGATGGCTACTGTCATGCAGTGATGATTGGAAGAGGGGCCTTAAAAAACCCCTGGATTTTTCAGGAAATACTGAGTGGCACTGAAGGCATGGAATACAATTTGGTGGAGCTCATCAATGAACACTTTGAACTAGCGATTGAAAAGAAGGATCGAGATCGTGCTTTTCTTTCCTTAAAAAAATTCATGGGCTGGTATGCCTCGGGTTATCCTTACAGCTCTGCTTTTCGAGGTGCAATTTTTCAGACGAACGATGTGGATGACTTAAAAAAATTAGCTCTGGATTTCTTCGCCCAACTCGGCTCGCAAAAACCCACGGATAATGGACAGCCATTCCTCATGGGAGGCCATGGTTGAAAACTCACCGTGTCCTTTGGCTCATTGGACTCCTCCTGACGTGTCTGGTGGCTTATTTCAATCAGGGAATCATCGCTCTGGATGACTACTCTGAAGGGGTAGCTCGTTTTATTCCTGCTCAACAACTCTCTTTTGCTCAGAACATCGAAACCACAGGGATTCGGTTTCCCTTTCAATCGCTCATGCTTCTACTTCTCAGCAAACTCGCGCTCGGCTTCGGAATCACGGATCCGACGGGGCAAATGCGTTTCGTCCTACTCATTTTGGGATTCACTCATTTTGCGATTCAAACCTTCTGTGCAACTCGGTTTTTTAAAACCGAACCAGAAAAGAGAATGGCACTGCTCCTCAGTGCTTTCTACTTCGTCATGCCTCTGCTGTACACACGCCCTCTCATTGAAAACATGAGTGGCGCTTGGATCACGTTAGCGGCTTACGCTGCCTACCGCTACCAACACGAACTGCACTCGAAGTGGATTGTACTCTCTGTCTTTTCCATTGCCTGTTCCGCCCTCTTTCGGTTTCAGGCTGGGGTATGTATTTTTGCAGTCCCGCTCTTGTTCTGGATTTTGAAGACCCCAAGAGGCTGGATTCCATTTTTTATTTCCGGAGGGCTTGCTTTTGTCCTCACAGGCTTTCTAGATCAGGCACTGACAGGCGGATTTCATCGGTCACTGCTCAGTTACGTAAACTACAACCTGGAGCACGCTTCCAGTTATGGAACCACCCCCTTCTACACTTTTGCGCTGCTCTTCTTAGGCTTGAGCTTGCCACCTACTTTTTTTGGCAAGTATCCCGGATTTCTTTGGAAGGAACGGTATCAACGACTCTTGGCAGTCCTTTTATTTTTCGGCGTTTTTTTCATCTCCCACTCTCTGATCCCCCATAAAGAAGAACGCTTTATGATACCGGTGCTAGTCCTTTTTTTAGTACTTCTCACACCGCTTTTGGTCTATTGGCTTGAAGCTCCCAAGGGCCGATGGCGCGTGATTTATTTTTTCATACTCAATACAGTTCTGCTCATCCCTGCTAGCTTTTCTACTCCTCAAAACAACGTGATTGGCCTTGTACAGTTTTTAAATCACCACCCAGAAATTAAACGCCTTATCAATTATAATGATTCCGTTGTACTCATACCTCGTGCTTTTGCTCTCCACACTTTTGAAGTACTTCCCATGAAACCTATTTTGGCTCCTATTAGCCTGGATATTTCTTGTGATTCTGTGATTGCCGTCCGACAGGATCTTGCGTCTCAAGACGGATGGCAAGACGGGAGCTTTAAGCAGATAGCCGAATTCAAGCCTGGATTTCTTGAAGCCTTACTAGTGAAACTCAACCCGAGACAAAACGGTCGGCGCGGCAGTATATTCTTATATGCCTCACCAGAGTGTAATCGGGGCTAGAGAGGATACTTGACCGATGATTCAAAAAACTTTTGTTGTAGGCCCTTTACAATGCAACTGCACACTCCTTGCCTGTGAGAAAACTCGGGAGGGAGTTTTGATTGATCCCGGAGACGAAGCTCCACGCTTAATTTCAGAGCTTCAGAAGGCTGGAGTGACTATCAAGTACCTGCTTCACACCCATGCTCACTTTGACCATATTGGAGCGACTGGAGGTCTCAAGACACACACCGGGGCACAAATCTGCCTCCATCAGGGAGACCAGTTTATTTATGAAATGCTTCCAGCTCAGGGCCAGATGTTCGGAGTGACTTTTCAAGCTGCCCCCCCGGTCGATCATTTTCTGAAAGATGAAGAGGTTCTGCGGTTTGGTGAGCATAGTCTGCAGGTGATTCATACTCCAGGACACAGTCCAGGTGGGGTCTGTTTCAAACTCACTTCTGGTGAAGAAAGCGTTTTTTCTGGAGATTCCCTTTTCCAAGGCAGCATTGGACGGACTGATTTGTGGGGGGGAGATTACGAATTGCTCATTGGCTCCATTAAAAAGCGTCTCATGGTACTGAACGATGATATTTTAGTAGTCCCGGGCCATGGTCCCCAGACCTTGATAGGAAAAGAAAAGCGAACGAACCCTTTCCTGAATTAACTTTCTCGCTGCAAGACTTCGATTGCTTTTTGAGGCCAATCGATTTGTCTCAAAATATTTTGTGCTGGATTCACTGGCAGAGACGCTGGAGCTATGTTTTCAGTGAGCTGTCTCCGAGCTGGAAGCTCGGGTTGCCACTCCTCGAACGAAGGTAGACTTGCGCTGCTAGCCAAGAGAGCTTGCTGACTTTGCGTCCTCTTGATTTCTATTGCGGTGAGATGGCGTTTCACTCTTAAGTAATACTTGAACCGATTTTGAAATTTTCTTGCATTATAATATGTCCAGTATGGAAGGCTTTCGCCACGACCGCCCCGCTTGAGATCCTTTAGAATCCATGCCGCAAAATGAAATGCTTTCTCTGGATTCTTGAGATCCGCTACCGTTGCCTTTCTAAAGGCTCGGCGAAACTTAGGGTTTTTGAGCCATACTTTTCGGATCTGGAGCATTCCCACTTCTCCCGCACGGCCCGTCGGAAGGTTCTCTCGAAAGGACGATTCCTGGTGGGCAATAGCGACCAAAGTGAGGGGCTCCACTCCATATTTTTTTCCGGCGGCTACAATGGCCTTGGCAAAAAGCGCGATTCTTTGGTGGGGCAGTTGTGGACGCACCCACTGAATCGCTTGTTCCACTTCTCGCACCTGTAAGCGATGTTCGTCTGCCACGCGGCTGTCCTCAGAAAAACCCACCGCTGCTAATGTCAGGAGAGAAACGGCTAAAATTTTTGGTAAAAGCACTGGTCTCATCTGGGGTTATCCTTAAGGCACCTTGGAAAGGAATTTGGCCGCTTCTTCTCTGTGCTTCAGTTGCGAAGGACAAAGGGAAACCGATCGTTTGAAGGGAATGCCCTCTTCGGTTTTGCCCGCTAGTTCAATCATCCGTTGTTGCGTTCCTTTGTGAAGTGCTTTTTCTTTGATGAAACCAAGAAATGGCTGAATATCAGCACCGATCGCAGTCGCTCTCTGATCTTCACTCGCATAGGATTCAATCCGATCCCCTACTTTGAAACCGACCTTAGCAGCGGGGCTACCAGGCTGAATTGTCTGAATTCGATTTTTTGAGTCAAAGGTGATTCCCAAAGCTCTCATGTTTTCTGTGCAAAGACTTGCAGACACAGCTAACCAGCCGTTCTCCGCTTTCACTTCCAGAGGCAACAAGGTTCCGGCTTCTAAAATTTCAATTCGCTGGTTAGGCTTTGCAGGATCGGCTTTGGCTTTTACTGGAAAAGATACGGTAGGAAATTCAATTTTATCTTTCATGATGCGACGGTACTCTCGCTCCAAAGTGGTTTCCGTTGCATCATCCATGAGTTGGTTAGCATGCTCTTGAAGGCGTCTCCAAGTTCCTGCCCATGTGTTTTGGTGGGTTCCATTGGGATTGGGTTTGTTGTTCGGTAAATCCTTGGCAGGAGAATTTAGGCCATGGACCTTAATGTCTTCCAGCGTTGCAGACCCATCTTTGAGTTCATAGGAAATCTCCACTTGGTAAGGTTCAAAATCGAGCTGACCCACCCGATTAGAACCTGCTGCTTGGGCTAAAAGACCTGTGGGGACTTGATTTCCCGGCAACAATCCCACGCGATTCTTTGCATTGATTTTAATTTTTACTTTGCCATCCTGGAATTTGAAGGAAATCGGATCTTTTTCATCTAAAACAACCGATAATCCAACGCCACCCACTGGCATTTCATTTTCACAGAAGTTCAGAAGTCCTTGCACGGCTTCACTGCATAAGTAAGCCCGGAGTTCGGTGATTTTCATTTCCTTGCCAGCAATTTGTGGCGCAATCATTTTAGTGAGCAGGTCTTCGTGAAAAACGCCTGAAGTGGCTATCTGATCAGACAAACTGAATTGTGGTTTTTCACCGCGCTGAGGGGATTCCCCCTTGTCAGTAAATTCTAATTTCATTCCGCCTTGGCTCCCTTTGTGAGTCGAAAACCTGGAGGCAAAGGGGACTTCATCTGTGCGCGAAAACACCTGGTACAACTGAGCTGTGGTGGCTTGTATCTGTTCTCGAGCCGTCGCAAGCCCTTTTTCTACTTCCTTTTTGAGCATTTCTTCTAAATCTTTTCGTTCCTGAGGAAGCTCAGCCTGCACTTGGGATCCGGCTCGTTTTTGTGCTTGCCGATTCACGACACCGTTCAAGAGACCAAAATTATTGCTCACTGAAATTCCTTGGGGCGTGATTTCGGTTTTTCCTTTTAAATTGCCTGCGTGGATTTCGCTCCCGTCAAAGCCTAAATCCTGCTCATAATAAGCTTTCACATCAGCATTAACGACTGCTCGGACTCCTTTACTGCCTCTTACGGGAGTGAAACTAGAGCTTTGTGAGGAACCCTGAAGTTCAAATCCCAAGCGCATCGAAAGTGCATTTGGATTCTCCAACAAAGTGGGAGTTACCTTTACTTGGATATTGGGTCGAACTTGCCGGCCTTTTTTAGTGAAGGGGGCAGTTTGAACGCTGATGAGCTCAATCTGTTGGATGAGGTCATCAGAAATATTAAATTCGCCCACTTCCGCTCTGAGCGGAAGGGCATTGACTAAAAGGGCAATGACCCCAATGACATGTATTCTCTTCGTATTCACTATTAATCCTGTTTCTAGCAGGATTTCAGAGGTGCAACAGACGTTCCAAAAGATTAGGCCCGAACGACACCCCGAAGACTTCCAGTGTCTGTCTATGCCCTTGTCATCGCCCCACCAAAAGGTACGGCCTTACTTTTGGTGGGCCTTTACGGTTAGATGGAAAATAAGGCTTCCGCGTTCTGACTTGTCTGAGCTTTGATTTCGTCTAAAGAGACGCCTTTAAGACTTGCAAGGACCTTGGCGGTTTCAGGTAACAAAGAAGGCTCATTGGGCTTACCTCGGAAAGGAACAGGAGCCAGAAATGGACAGTCAGTCTCGATTACCATATGAGATAAATCCAAGCTTCTTGCAGCCGCCTGTAACTCCTGCGCCGTCTTGAAGGTGACAATTCCTGAAAAAGAAATTTTTAGCCCAAGCTCTACCGCTTCTTTTGCTTGTTGAGCGTTGCCCGTAAAGCAATGCATGACTCCGCCCCGAGGTCCCAATCCGACTTTTCTAATGCAGTCGTAGGTTTCTTTGAAGGCATCCCGACAGTGAATGATAACGGGTAAGTTCCATTGCTGAGCCAGTTTTAATTGATCGATGAAACAGGCCTTTTGAACGTCTTGGTCCGAATGATTGTAAAAAAAATCAAGCCCCATTTCCCCAAGAGCTACGCAGCGCTTGTTCTTTTGTGCAAGACCATATGCTTGTAAAAATCGTCCCTGGCAATGTTCCCAGTCTTTGGCCTCGTGCGGATGAAGGCCCAGTGAATACCATACGTTCGGAACTGTCTCAGCCAACTGGCGATTGGCTTCCCAGCTTTTCTCGTCCACGGAAACCGTCACCATTTTTTCGATTTGGGATTGATGAGCTCTTTCCAAAACTTCGGAAAGACTTGCATGCTCAAGCATTGCTAAA